>Ga0335072_10001671_pt1 | contig 35652 bp, 30 predicted proteins | sample Lox_Sample_21_FD_206725 | JGI IMG/M metagenome (GOLD analysis project Ga0335072, IMG submission 206725) | Soil microbial communities from Loxahatchee National Wildlife Refuge, Florida, United States - Lox_Sample_2.1 | ecosystem: Environmental > Terrestrial > Soil > Wetlands | place: USA... | reverse complement strand
TGGACGAGAACAAGAAGGTGCGGGCGCTGTCGAAGGGCAATCGCCAGAAGGTGCAGCTCATCGCCGCGCTGGCCACCCGCGCGGAGCTGCTGCTGCTGGACGAGCCCACGAGCGGGCTGGACCCGCTGATGGAGGTTGCGTTCAGGGAGTGCATCGCCGAAGCCAAGGAGCGCGGGCAGACCGTGTTTCTGTCCTCGCACATCCTCGGCGAGGTCGAGGCTCTGTGCGATCGTGTGGGGATTCTGCGCAAGGGCAGACTGGTCGACGAGGGCACGCTGGCCCAGCTGCGCCACCTGGCCGCTCAAACCGTCGAGGTCACGTTCGCCGGGCCCGGGCCACCGCCGTCGCTGCCGGGAGTGCGCGGCCAGAGCGCGGGTCCGAACACGGTGCGGTATGAGGTCACCGAGGGGATCGGCCCGCTGATCGCCGCGCTGGCAGAGCATCCAGTCGCAACGTTGACCAGTCGCGAGCCAACGCTGGAGGAGATCTTTCTGCACCACTACGACTCATCGGACGGTCGTGTCGACGCCTAGCCACGCCGTCTGGGCGCCCACGGCCGTGGGGCAGTCCTCGCATGCGGGTTCGGGACCGGCCATCCTGGCGTTGGCGCGCCAAGGACTGCGCGACGCGCGCACGCGTACGCTCGCGTTTGCGTACCTGTTCGCGATCTACGCCTACATCCAGCCGGCGGGGTTCCGCCACGCTTACCCGACAGTGGCTGAGCGCATGCAGTTCGTCAAGAGCTTTGCCGGCAACGACGCGCTGCGCCTGTTCTACGGGTACCCGTATAACGCGGTCAGCGTCGGTGGATACTCCGCCTGGCGGGTCGGCGGCACACTGGCGATAGCGGCGGCGGTGTTCGGCGTGTTGGCGGCGGTCAGGGCGCTGCGCACCGAGGAGGAGACCGGCCGCGCAGAGCTCGTGCTGGCGGGCGCAGTCGGCCGTACGGGCGTCTACATGGCCGCGCTGGCGGCGATCGCGATCCAGATCGCCGTGCTGTGGGCGGGCGAGTCGATCGGGTTCGTGCTCGGCGGGCTGCCCACCGGCGAAGCGGCGTACCTGGCACTCGCGACAGCCTCGGTCACAGCGGTGTTCGCCGGCCTCGGCGCAGTGGCCAGTCAGCTGGCCCCCACGCGCCGGGGCGCGATCGAGGTGGGTAGCGGGGCGGTGTGCGTGTTTTGGGCGATGCGTGTGATCGCCGACACTTCATCCGGCGCCGGCTGGCTGCGCTGGCTGACCCCTCTGGGCTGGGCCGAGCAGCTGCGTCCGTTCGCCGGCGCCCAACCGCTCATACTGCTACTTCCAGTGGCCGCGACAGTCGTGCTGGCGACGCTGGCAGGGCGAATCGCGGCGCGGCGCGACATCGGCACCGGAGTGCTGCCGGCACGCGACAGCGCCGAACCGAACCTGCGCCTGCTGGGAAGTCCGGCGGCACAGGCGCTGCGAGCCGAGCGCGGCAGTCTGATCGCGTGGGCGTGCGGTGTGGGCGCGTTCGGGCTGATCCTGGGGATGCTGTCGGCGAGCATCTCTTCGGCAGGGATAACAAAGGGTATGCGCGAAGAGCTGGCCAAGGTCGGGGCAGGCTCAATCGCGACACCGAGCGGCTACATCGCGTTCGCGTTCCTGTTTTTCATCCTCGCCGTCAGCCTGTTCGTGTGCGCCCAGATCGCGGCGGTCAGGCGCGAGGAGTCTGAGCAGCGCCTGGAAACGCTGCTGGCGCTGCCGGTTGGGCGCCAGCGCTGGCTGGCTGGGCGACTGGGGTTGGCAAGCGCGGCGGCCGTGGGACTGTCGCTGCTGGCGGCAGTCTTCACCTGGGCCGGAGCCGCCTCGCAGGGCGTGTCGATCTCACTGGCCGACATGCTCGAGGCTGGCGCCAACTGCCTGCCGGTCGCGCTGCTGTTCGGAGGCTTGGCCGCGCTGGCCTTCGCGCTCGTGCCGCGCGCGAGCGTGGGCATCGCCTACGGGCTGGTGACGGTCGCGTTCTTGTGGCAACTCGTCGGCTCGCTGCTCGGCGTGCCCAGATGGCTCGTGCAAGCAACGCCGTTTGCGCACGTGGGGCTGGTGCCCGCACAGTCGTTCAGGGCAGGCGCGGCCGGGATTATGCTCGCGATCGCGTGCGCCGCGGCGCTGGCCGCGCTGTGGGCTTTTAGACGGCGCGACCTGGAGGGGGTGTAGCGTTCCGTGTTACAGAACGTTTCCGTAGGACGGTGGTCATTGGACGCGTACACAGATGTCGTCCCAGAGTCGATCCTCGAAGACCTGCGCGAGCAGGCCCGGGCGCTGCACGGCGCGCGTATCTTGCACGTCAACGCCACGGCCTACGGCGGCGGAGTCTCTGAGCTGCTGCGCTCGTCTGTGCCGCTGCTGCGCGACCTGGGGTTGGACGTCGAATGGAAGGTGATCAGCGGCAGTCCTGAGTTCTTCAAGGCCACCAAGGCGCTGCACAACGCGCTGCAGGGTTCACCGAGGACGCTGGATGAGTCAGAGCGAGAGGCCTACATGCAGTGCGCGCAGGAAAACGCGCCCCTGCTCGACGGCGGCCACGACTACGTGGTCATCCACGACCCCCAGCCCGCGGGGTTGCTCAACGTACATGGCCGTGGCGACTCGCGCTGGGTGTGGCGCTGCCACATCGACACCTCCGAGCCCAACCCCGACGCCTGGCGCTTCCTGCGCCCGCTGCTGAGCGAGTTCGACGCGGCGGTGTTCACGATGGACGAGTTCGTGCCGCCAGACCTACCGATCGCCCGCGTGCGCACGATCGCCCCGGCGATCGACCCGCTGAGCCCCAAGAACCTTGAGATATCCGAGCGCACCGCCAACCAGATCCTCGACTGGATCGGCATCGACCTACCCGGGCAGTTGGTCACACAGGTATCGCGGTTCGACCGCTGGAAGGACCCGCTCGGGGTGATCGACGCCTACCGCCTGGTACGCGAGCAGATGTCCGGCCTGCAGCTGGCGCTGGTCGGCTCGATGGCGCTCGACGACCCCGAGGGGTGGGAGGTCTACGGCCAGCTGACAGAGCACGCCGAACGCGACCCGTTGATCCACATCTATTCCAACCTGACCGGCGCGTCCAACGTCGAGGTCAACGCGTTCCAGCGCCTGTCCGACGTGGTCGTGCAGAAGTCGATCCGCGAGGGGTTCGGGCTGGTCGTGTCCGAGTCGCTGTGGAAGAGCACTCCGGTTGTCGCCGGCCGCGCGGGCGGCATTCCGATGCAGATGCCCGATGGCGTCGGCGGCAAGCTGGTCGATTCCGTGCAGGAGTGCGCTACGGCGATGCTCGAGCTGCTCACCGACAACGAGCTGGCTCGACAGCTCGGAGCGGCGGGACGCGAGCACGTGCGCGAGCGCTTTTTGCTGCCGCGGCTGCTGCTGGACGAGCTCGCGCTGCTGGCCTCATTGCACGAGACCGACGGGGCCGCTGTCACAGTCCAGGACTGACCGCCTCACGTACGCCGAGCGTCACACGCCCGCGGTGAAAAGCTTCGGCCCGGGCGAGCGATCGGCCCTGAGCGAGCGGCGCAAGGGTGACAGACACATCGGTCATGTGCACAGGAGGCTCACCTGTCCCCCTACCCCCTCACGCAGCTGCAGCGTCAGCGCCGCAAGCGCAGGCGCGCGATCAGGCGTGGGGTGAGCCAGCGCGGACTCGAGCCTGCGCGCTGCATCCGAGGCCTCCACGAAGCCGAACATCCCCACCGACCCGGCCAGCATGTGCGCCGCCCGCTCGGCCTCGCGCCTGAGCTCATCGTCGAGGCGATCTTCCGACAGCGCCGTGATTGCAAGTTCGATCGCGTCGATCCGCTCACCGATACGACCACGCTGGTGCTCCCAGACCGAATACAGCGTTTGGAGGGAGAACGCCGAATCGACGTGCTCGACGACCGTCCTGTCCACGCGCCCCTCCCCGCGGACGGGCTCGGTCTGAGTTGTGTTCACGACCGGCGGCATGAGCATGGGCAGTCAACTGGCATGGAAAGTCAACTTCAGCATCGACCCACACGAGCGGGTCGACAGATGGAAAACCCGCGGCTTGGCCGCGGCGAAATACGGTATGAGACCGCCGAGCCACCGTCGTTAAACGAGGCATCGTGGTGCAACCTCAGCTCACTCGATCACGCATACCGATCACGGCCGCCCAGCGGCTGACGCGGCCCCGCGATCTGACCGTCGTGCTCAGTGTGCTGCTGCTGGCATACGTGAGCTGGCAGCTGCTGCATTGGCTCCCCGGCCGTCAGCAGCTCAGCCAGTTGTTCCTGCCGCTGTTCGATCTGATCGCGATCGCGGCCGCCTGGGGAGCGTCGCGGCGCTGCGCGCCGGCGCCGAAGCTGCGCAGGTTCTGGCGGCTGATCGCCGCCGCGATCGCGGCTGAGCTGATCGCCGACGTGATCCTGTCCGCGTATGACATCGCCTACAACAATCCGCCATTTCCCACGCCCGCAGACGCATTTTTCATCGTGTTCTACGTGCTGCTGCTGGTGGCGCTGTGGTCGGTCCCGGTCGCGCGCATGACGCGAGCGGCACGCGTGCGCATGGCGCTCGACGGCGCGACGATCGTGCTCGGCGGCGGGGCGGTCGTGTGGTATCTGGTGCTCGGGCCAACGGTCCTGTCAAGCGAAGAAGACCTGCTGGCCAAGGCCGTCTCGATGGCCTATCCGATCCTGGACCTGGTGCTGCTGGGCGCCGTGGCGGTGGTGCTGCTGCGCCGCAGCCCCGCTGCGCTGCGCGTGCCGCTGCTGTGGATCGCCGTCGCGATGCTGCTGACGGTCACGGCCGACACCGTGTACGGGTACGGCGTGCTGCACAACACCTATACCGCGGGCGATCCGGTGGACACGCTGTATGTGCTCGAGTACTGCGCCCTGGCGCTGGCGGCGCTGGCGCAGCGCCCGGTGAGCGCACACGACCCGCGCGCGAGTGCCGAGGAATCGGGGCAGCGCTACCGGGCAGCCGGCGGGCTGCCATACATCGGCCTCACCATTGGGTTCGGCGTGCTGCTCGGCGCCACGCTCGGCCACGCGTTCTTCCCGGACGTGAGCCTCGTGCTGATCGTGATTGCCCTGGCAGCCCTGGTGGCTGGCCGCCAGCACCTTGCTCAGCGCGAGCTCAGCCGGGTACAGGCCGATCTGCGCAGAAGCGAGCGTGTGAAGGATGAGTTCGTCTCGGTCGTCGGTCACGAGTTGCGCACACCGCTGACATCGATCCGCGGCTCGCTCGGACTGCTCGCCGGTGGCCTGGTCGGCGAGCTGCCCCAGGAGGCAGCCAACATGGTCGCGTTGGCGATGGACAACACCGATCGACTGGTGCGGCTGGTCAACGACATCCTCGACATCGAGCGCATGGACTCCGGGCGCCTGCCGCTACAGCGCGCGCCCGTGGGGGTGGGGGATCTGGTGCGCCATTCGGTGCAGGCGCTGCAGGGCACGGCACAGGACGCCGGCGTGCGGCTGCACGTGGACATCCAGGAGCTCGAGGTGTGCGCCGACGCCGACCGCATCGTGCAGACGCTGGTCAATCTGCTCTCAAACGCGATCAAGTTCTCCCCGCGCGAGAGCTCGGTGACCGTCGAGGTAGAGGAAGGCGAGGGGTGCGCGCGGTTCTCGGTCACAGACAGCGGTCGCGGCATCCCGCCCGACCAGCTCGAGGCGATCTTCGAGCGCTTCAACCAGGTCGACGTCACCGACGCCCGCGAGAAGGGCGGCAGCGGCCTCGGTCTCGCGATCGCCCGCGGCATCGTCGACAGCCACGGCGGGCACCTGTGGGCCGAAAGCTCTCCCGGAGCGGGTAGCACCTTCTGCTTCACGCTCCCGCTTGCGGGCGCGCGCGCTCCTTGCTCGGCCGGTGTGCCTACGCCCGAGGAGCTGAGCGGGGAGCTACGGGAGCAGGCGCTCGTATGAGCCCGCGCCTGTTGCTGGTGGAGGACGACGAGAGCATCCGCACGATCGCTCACATGAGCCTCGAGCGCATCGGTGGCTGGAGCGTCGCGGAGGCCGCAAGCGGCGATGATGCCCTGCGCATACTCGCGGGCGGCGAGAAGTTCGACGCGGTCGTGATGGACGTGATGATGCCCGGCCTGGATGGCCCGGCCACGCTGCAGCGGCTGCGCGACGACGGACTGCTCACCGATACGCCCGTCGTGTTCCTCACGGCCAAGGCGCAGCGAGCTGAGCGGGAACGGCTGAACGCGCTGGGCGCCGCTGGAGTGATCGCCAAGCCGTTTGACCCGCTCAGACTGGCGGACGAGCTCGCGCAGACACTCGGCGCCGGCTGACACGCATCGTTCTGAATATCCGCTCCGCCGGGCCGCGTCGGGCCAAGTTTACGAGGTGGTACGCTGTACGAGTGGAAAAGGCCTGGGATGTGGAACTCCGGCCTGATGCATAGAGGCCAATCGGAGCGCGTCATCGCCGCCGAAGCCGGGCCCCCGACCCGGTCCCGAGAGTTAGCGTCCCAAACCGCCCTCCTGGACCTCGCGCAGGACGCTATCTTCGCCCGCGATGCGGAGCGGCGGATCACGTTCTGGAACCGCGGAGCGCAGAGCACCTACGGCTACTCGCCCACCGAGGCGCTCGGGCGCGAGCCGGAAGACCTGCTGCGCACGGAGTATCCGCTGCCGCTGGAGGAGATCGAGCGGATCGTCACCGAGACGGGGGGCTGGGAAGGCGAGCTCGTGCAGCACACCAAGGACGGCCGGCGCCTGGTCGTCGAGAGCCGCTGGGCGGCGCAGTACGAAGAGAACGGAGCGCTGTCGGGCCTGCTGGAGGTCAACCGCGACATCACCGGACACCTGCGCTCGCAGACTGCGCTGCTGGAGCTCGCGCCGGACGCGATCGTGGGGATCAGCCACGACGGTCTGATCGCGCTGCTGAACGAGCAGGTGCAGACGATGTTCGGATACGAGCGGGACGAACTGTTGGGCAAGCCCGTGGAGGTACTCGTCCCGGAGCGATTCCGCGACGCACACAGCTCCTACCGAGCAGGATATTTTGCCGACCCGCGCACACGGCCGATGGGCGCCGGTCTCGAGCTGTTCGGGCGCCGGCGCGACGGCAGCGAGTTCTCCGCCGAGATCAGCCTGTCGAGCATCGACACCGAGGGTGGGACGCTCGCGATCGCCGCTGTCCGCGACGTCAGCGAACGGGTCCTGGCCGCCCGCGAGCACGAGCGCCTGCAGGCCGAGGCTGAGCGCGAGCGTCTGCAGAACCAACTGCACCAGTCTCAGCGCCTGGAGAGCCTGGGTCAGCTCGCCGGCGGCATCGCCCACGACTTCAACAACCTGCTGGCGGTGATCATCAACTACGCGGCATTCGTGGCTGAGGATCTGGGCGCAGAGCAAATCGGCGAGGGTAAGCGCGAGTCGATGCGCGAGGACGTCGAGCAGATATGCGTCGCCGCCGAGAAGGCGGCCCATCTGACCCATCAGCTGCTGGCGTTCGCCCGGCGCGAGGTCGTCCAGCCGGAGGTCGTGGACGTCAACGATGTGGTACGCGCCGTGGAGACGCTTCTGAAGCGCACGCTCGGCGAGCATGTGCGACTGCAGAGCTCGCTCGCGCAAGAGATCCATTCGGTGCTGATCGACCCGGGCCAGCTCGAGCAGATCCTCGTCAACCTCGCCGTCAACGCGCGCGATGCGATGCCCGACGGCGGCGAACTGCGCATCGACACCGCCAACATGGAGATCGACGGCGAGTACGCGGCCTCGCGTCCCGAGCTCTCGCCCGGCCCGCACGTGCGGGTGCGCGTCAGCGACACCGGCTCGGGCATGTCCGTGGAGACCGCGCTGCGCGCGTTCGATCCGTTCTTCACGACCAAGCCACCCGGCCAGGGGACCGGGCTGGGCCTGGCGACCGTGTACGGGATCGTCCAGCAGGCAAGAGGGCGCGTGCAGATCTACTCCGAGGAGGGGGTGGGCACGACGTTCACGGTGCTGTTGCCGGCGAGCAGCCCGGCGAACAGGTCCACCAAGACCCAGTCGGACACCTCGCGCGTACACGGTGGAGAGACGATCCTGCTGGTCGAGGACGAGCAGGCGTTGCGCGAGGTCACCGGGCGTATTCTGCGCGGGGCCGGCTATCGCGTGATCACGGCAGAGACCGGGCCGCGGGCACTGCAAATCGCCGCCGAGCACGACGGCCCGATCGACCTGCTGTTGAGCGATGTGATCATGCCTGAGATGGCCGGTCCCCAGATGGCCGAGCAACTGCTGGAGCAGCGGCCCTCTACGCAGGTGCTGCTGATGTCGGGCTTCGCCCAGCCGATCCTCGACTCGGGTGGGCACCTGCAGGAGGGCATGGCGCTGATCGAGAAGCCGTTCTCGGGTCCCGAGCTGCTGAGCACTGTAGCCGAGATTCTCGAGCCCGGAGGCTGATGATGCGAGCGACTGACGGCGCTGCTTGCGGCATGACGACCTCGCGTCAGGGGAGGCTCGTGCAGCGGGAAAGGCCCGGTTCCCGAGAAAAATCAGCGCGCCCGAGGAGGCTCAGACCATGCCGGAGCTGTTGATCGCAGACGACGAGGACGCGCTGCGCCGTTGGGAGGAACGCGTGATGCGCGAGCAGGGCTACTCGTGCGAGGGAGCCGCCGACGCCACCGAGGTGCGCCAGCGGTTGAGCGGAGAGTCCTACCAGCTTGCGCTGCTGGACGTGAACATGCCGGGCGAGTCGGGCATCGAGCTGCTGGGGCACATCCGTCGCGCCCATCCGGAGGTCGCGGTGCTGATGGTCACCGGCGAGGACTCGACCGAGTTGGCAATGCACGCTATCGAGCAGGGCGCCTACGGCTATCTGATCAAGCCGGTCGCCGCCGGAGAGCTGTTGATCAACGTAGCCAACGCGCTGCACCGCCGGCGGGCCGAGCTGCAGAACAGCCGCCTGCTGGCGCGGCTCAGGGACACCGTCAGCGAGCGCAGCAGCGAGCTGGAGGATGCACTGCAGGATCTCGAGCTATCCGAGACCAAGGTGCGGGTATCCCAGGCGGAGACGATCTTCCGCCTGGCGCGGATGGTCGAGTTCCGCGACGAGGAGACCGGACATCACCTGCATCGCATGAGCTCCTACTGCCAGATCCTGGCGCGCGAGAGCGGGTTCGCCGAGCAACACTGCGAGCTGATCCGCCTGGCCAGCCAGCTGCACGACGTCGGCAAGGTGGCGGTGCCCGACAGCATCCTGCTCAAGCGCGGCAAGCTCACGCCGGAGGAGTTCGAGATCATCAAGAACCACGCCGAGGCCGGGTTTCAGATGTTGAGCGGGTCGACCTCGGAGGTGGTGCAGCTGGGGGCGCTGATCGCGCGTACCCACCATGAGCGCTGGGATGGCGGCGGCTATCCGCGCGGGCTGATCGGCGAGGACATCCCGCCGGAGGGACGTATCGCCGCGGTCGCCGACGTGTTCGACGCGCTGACCAGCGACCGGGTGTACCGCTCAGCTCTGCCGGTCAAATCGGCGATCGAGCTGATGCGCTCCGAACGCGACACGCACTTCGATCCCCGACTACTGGACCTATTCATTCAAGCGCTGCCTGAGATCGAAACGATCCGTCAAGCCTACGCCGACTGAGAGCGAGTTCGATCGTGTCGTGCAACTCCTCGAGCGTGAACGGCTTGAGCAGCGATGCGGCGAACTCGATGCCGAGGTCGAGTAGATCCTGCGGCGGTGGTTCGACGCTCACACACACGAGCGGCATTGCCGGGTCGATCAGATGGGCGGCCTGCGCCAGCACCGCGCCGATCGGCGCTGAGGGCTCGATCAGAAAGAGGTCGGCCCCGCGCAGCTGCTCGGGCGAGGGCGCAAGCGGCGCAAGCGGTTCGTGGCCGAGCCGCGCGACTATCCGCACCAGCAGCCGGCGAACGTCTGCGTGGGGCTCGCTGATCAATATTCGTGCCATACCCGCAGGATCGACCCGATGCGTAGGATTGCGGTGGAGGCGGAGTATGAAACGGGTATGTGAGAGACGATGAGCGCCGGCTCGCGACGGGTGCTGCTCATCGACGACGACCCCGTGACGCGCGAGCTGGTGAGCGGCATGCTCGAGCGGGCCGGCATGCGTGTGCGCGAGGCGGGCGACGGGCGCGCGGGGCTGCGCGAGATGTACGCGCGTGCGCCCGACCTGGTAGTTCTGGACGTGGAGATGCCCGAGCTCGACGGGTGGCAGACACTCGAGCGCATCCGCGAGATCAGCGACGTGCCCGTGCTGATGTTGACCGCACGCGAGGCCGAGCTCGAGCGCGTGCGCGGGCTGCGCGGCGGAGCCGACGATTACGTGGTCAAGCCGTTCGGCCACCAGGAGCTGCTCGCACGCGTGCAGGCGCTGCTGCGCCGCTCGACGTTGGGCCACCCCGACGGTGGCAAGGGCAGCGAGGAAAGCGGCACCTATGCCGACGCGCGCGTTGAGATCGACGTTCGCCAACGCCATGTTCGCTACGAGCAGCGCGAGGTCCGGCTCACGCCACTCGAGTTCAAGCTGCTGCTGGCGTTCGTGCGCCATCCAAACCAGGTGCTCAGCCGCGAGCAGCTGCTGGAGCTGGTGTGGGACGATGCGTTAGGGGTCGCGCCCGGGCAGGTGAAGCTATACGTCGGCTACCTGCGCCGCAAGCTCGACCCGCTCGCTCCCCACGACACTCCGATCGAGACCGTTCGCGGATTCGGCTACCGCTACCGGCGGGCGAGCTGATAGACCCTCGGTGCGATCGTCCTCGATGAGCCCGCCGGCCATCGTGGAGATCCTCGCGGGGAGGGTGGTAGCCGGTGTTGCGCCCGCTGCCAGGAACTCCATGCAGTCGTCGATCGGCCCGCGCCGCAGCAGGCGCAGGTCGTGGAAGTAGTTCTGGCGCAGCCGCCACGGCTCGCTCGCGCCCTGCTTGGGCATCACGTCGATCGAGCGCAGCACGTACCCAGATTTCAGATCGATGATCGGCTCTGTCGGCAGCCCCGGGGCGGGCGCGCGGGGCACGCATACCGACAGTCCGCGGGCATCCATGTGGGCGAGCACGCGACAGACGTATTCGGCGACGAGGTCGGCCTTGAGCGTCCAGGAGGCGTTGGTGTAGCCGAGCGTGAGGGCCAGGTTGGGCACTCCACAGAACATCATGCCCTTGTAGGCGACGGTCTGACTGAGCTCGACCGGGGCTCCATCGACGGTCAGGCTCATGCCCCCGAGCACGAGCAGGTTCAGACCGGTCGCCGAGACGACGATGTCGGCGTCGAGCTCTTGGCCGCAGGACAGGCAAATGCCGTCCTCGGTGAACGTATCGATCGTGCCGGTCTCGATCGCCGCCCGCCCGCTGCCGAGGACCCGGAACAGGTCGCCGTCGGGAACCAGGCACAGGCGCTGATCCCACGGATCGTATGTCGGGTTCAGGTGGGTGTCGACGTCGTAGCCCGCGGGCAGCTGCCTGGAGGCCAGTTTGCGCAGCAGCCGGTTCACGAACGTGGGTGCGCGGCGGGACAACTGGTAGGTGAGCGTCGCCAGCAGCACGTTCTTGTAGCGCACGAGCGCATACGCGAGGTGGGCGGGCAGCCGCTCGCGCAGCCAGTCAGCGATCGCGTCGCGGGCGGGGATCGCGAGGATGTAGCTGGGCGAGCGCTGGAGCATCGTCACGTGTTCGGCGCCACCCTCGATCATGGCCGGTACGAGCGTGACGGCGGTGGCGCCGCTGCCGATCACGACCACGCGCTTGCCGGTGTAGTCGAGATCCTCAGGCCAGTGCTGGGGATGGACGATCTGCCCGGCGAAGCGCTCGCTGCCGCGGAAGTGGGGGCTGTAGCCCTCGTCGTAGCGGTAGTAGCCGGTGCAGCAGTACAGGAACGAGCAAGTCATCTGTTCGGTCTTGCCGGTCACGGTTGCCGAGAACTCGTCCGCGCCGTTTGCCGACGGCTCAACCGCGCCGTTTGCACACAGTTCGGCCTCGCCGGCTCCGGAGCGCTCGGTCCCACCGGTGGCCGTGTGCTCGATCTCACCGGTGGCCGTGCGCTCGATCGTGACCGTCCAACGCGCGTCCTCGCTCGACCATGCGGCGCCGACCACGCGCCGGCCGAGACGTACTTGCTCGAGCACTCCGTGCTCGCGAGCGGTGTCTCGGATGTAGTCGAGAATCGATGGTCCGTCGGCGATCGCCTTGGCTCCCAGCCACGGCTTGAACGTGTAGCCGAGCGTGAACATGTCCGAGTCCGAGCGGATGCCCGGGTAGCGAAACAGGTCCCACGTGCCGCCGATCGACTCGCGCGCCTCGAGGATCGCGTAGGACTTCTGCGGGCAGCGCTTGCGCAGATGGCAGGCGGCGCCGATCCCCGACAGGCCGGCACCGACGATCAGGACATCCATGTGCTCCATCGCGCAAAGACGGTACCACTGCCGGGGCTTGTCTCTTTGTCGGGCGTGTTCCCCAACTACTCAATCGTAATACTATAGTTATCAAAGTTGTAAAAGAGTACATCACCCTCAACTCTCCCTTACATCCCTTTGACATCCCCCTCCCTCTGACATCCCCTCCATTTGACATCCTCGTCCACCCCGGGTAGGACGACCCACGTAGAGAGTTACTGGCAGGATTTAGAGAGCGTGCGTATCGACGCAGTCGCCGAGGTGGCGCTCCAGGAGTGGAAGAGGACGGCGACGCGGTAGTAGTAGGTGGTCGAGTAGCCGAGCGATCCGCTGGTATCGGTGTAGGAGGTGGCGCCGCCGAGGGCGATACTGGTGACCGAGGTGTACGGGCCGGCGGATGCAGTGGCGCGTTCGACGGTGTAGGAGGTCGCGTAGCTGGATGAGGTCGCCGTGAAGGAGATTTCGATTTCGGGCGTATGGTTGGTGTGGCATTTGGCCTGTGCCGCGGAGACGCCACTCGCGGGTGAGAGGGTGCCGCTCACCATGGTCAGCGGCCCGCCCGACGTTGTGTGAGTGAAGGCGGCCAGCGCGAGTGGCGCACTCGCGAGCAGCGCGGCCGCCACCAGCACGCCGAGCGCGGCAGATAGATGTCCGCGGCGAAGACGCACGACCTCAGACCTCCGCTGTCTTTGCCTCGCCGCCACCGAGGCCCCAGATCTCGGAGAGCACCAGCAAAGCCAGCAGCACGGGCACAACGAAGATGGCGAGCTTCTGCAGCACGGGGCCGCGCAGGAAGTTGACCACGTAGCCCAGATGCGGGACGACAGCGACCATCCGCCACGCGGTGTTGCCTTCCAGTCGCGCCGTCCAGGGATCTTGGTAGTTGTTGGCGTCGCCCTGGGTCTGGATCGTGGGATGCGCCCCGCCGTGGAGGATGCGCACGACGCGATGGGTCTCGACCTGGTGGATGCCGACCGGGACCTGGTAGGAGACCACCTGCCCGACGCGCACGGCGCTGACGGGCTCGGGTATGTCGATCACCATGTCGCCGGGCGAGAACGTCGGGCGCATGCTGCCCGAGAGCACAGTCACCGGGCGGTAGAGCCCAAGTCGGGGCAGCACGCCGAGCGCGAGGAAAAGAATGAGGGCCAGCGCGAGCAGCACGCGCTGGCCCCACACCCACGCCACGCGGACGGTCACAGGGACCGTCCGCGCCTGGTGAGGACGATCCGCCCCCGGTCGCCGAGGCTGCTCGGCTGCCTGCCAGGACCGCTCGGCGGGGATCATCAGCGTGGGCATGTCTGGACTCCTACTTGGACCCGGCGACCCGCTGGGTGCCGACGAAGTTGTAGGAGATGGTTGAGGTGAGCCCCTGCATCGTGTTCGGCGCCGCGGCGGGCAGCGTCAGCGTCACGCGCAGGTGATCGGTCGAGCCGGTGGTCAGCGACGACAGGTTCGACAGCGCCATGTTCGAGCCGATCACCGCACGCGAGGCCAGCACCGTGGAGGTGGTGCCGCTGCACGTGTAGGTGTAGGCCGGAGCGGTGCCCGCCTCTGTCCACGGGACCGAGCACTTTTCGATGACCATCTGCAGGCCGTTGGTCGTTTCGGTGTCGAGCAGCGAGCTCGGCGAGGCGGTCGTGGTCAGCGTAATGCCGGACAGGTTGTCCGCCGAGGCGCCACCGTTGTTGATCAGGTCGACCGATCGCTGGATCGTGTCGCCCGGGACGATGTTGGACGCGCCGACCGTCAGACGGTTGGTCGAAGCGCCGGTCGCCCCGAGGGCGATCGAGACCGAGCCCGAGGAGATCGTGTGCGACGCCGAGGTCGAGCTCGTGAACGTCGCAAACGTGCCGAGCCCGGCCATCGCCGCGGCCACTCCGAGCACCCCGAACGAGGCGAGCACGCGCTTGAGTGTTGTGGTGTTGTGCATGTGTTCTTTCCTTTTCAGTGAGTCAGTGGTTGTGGGGAACGTCATGCGGTCAAGATCGATTCGCCGGGTGAGAGCGCGGGAGGAGCGAGGTATGAGCGCGGTATGAGCCGACTGTCCCGCTGCGCTCTCCCCCGGCGATGCGCCGAGCTCGCCCTCGCCCTACACCCCACGCCGCGCCCAGTGCTCCCCGCCCGCGCGGCGCGCCCCACCGCGAAACCGGCCCCCATAACGCGCGCCAAGTAGGCTCGAACGGTGAGCTTCGGGACGCTGCTGGTAATCGTGCTGGCCGGGCTGGGGGGTCCGTTGCTGGGATTGAGCGGACGCTGGTTTGTGCCAGTCGTGGTCGGCGAGATCCTGGCCGGCGTGATCGTCGGCACTACGGGCCTGCAAACCGTCGACCCGTCGGATCCAACGGTCGCGTTCCTGGGGCAGATCGGGTTCGCGATGCTGATGCTGACGGTCGGCATGCACCTGCCGCTGCGTGACCCGCGCCTGGCGAAATCGATGCGCGGCGGGGTCGTGCTGGCGGCGATCGTGGGCGTGCTGGCGGCGCCGGCGGGCATCGCCGCGGCCGCGATCGCCGGCACCTCGCACGCGGCGATCTACGCGGTCGTGCTGGCGTCGGGCTCGGCGGCGGTGCTGTTGCCGGCGCTCACCGAGGCCAAGGTCTTTAGCCGCGATTCGCTGGCGGTGATGGCGCAGGTGACGGTCGCCGACGTCGTGACGATCGTGTCTGTCCCGATCGTGCTGCAGCCCGCGCGCACCGTGCACGCGCTGATCGGGGCGGCGCTCGTGACCGCGGCGGTGGTCTTGCTCTACGGCGCCGCCCGGCTGCTGGCCGGACACGCGTGGGTCGACCACGTGCGCCGGCGCTCCAAGCAGCGCTCGTGGGCGCTCGACCTGCGACTGTCGCTGCTGGTGCTGTTCGGGCTCGCCTGGATAGCGGAGCGCAGCGGCACCAGCGTACTGGTGGCAGGGTTCGGCGCCGGCGTGACGATCGCGCTGATCGGCGGCCCCAAACGCCTGTCCACGCAGATGCGCGGCGTCGCCGACGGGTTTTTCGTGCCGCTGTACTTCGTGATCCTCGGCGCCCAGCTGGACCTGCGCGGTCTGGTCAAACACCCGTCGATGCTCGCCCTCGCCGGCGCGCTGGCCGCGCTGAACGTGCTGATCCACCTGGCCGCCTCTACGCTCACGCGCCGCCCACCGAGCGCGGGGCTGGCCGCCAGCGCGCAGCTGGGAGTGCCCGCCGCGGTCGCCTCGCTGGGTCTGGCCGAGGGCGTGCTCTCAAACGCCATTGCCACCGCGATCGTCGCCGCCGCGGTGGTCAGCCTCGGCGTGTGCACGCTGGGAGTCGACCGGCTGGTCGCACGGGAGGCCGGGAATGCAAGCGGCGACGGGAGCGGGAAGACGCCGAGCGGATCGCCAAGGCCGCCGGCTGGGTCCTCGGGCGCTATTCGCCAACCGGGCTTGCCTTGTTCCGACCTGCCAGCACCGACCTGACCTGGCGGGCGATCTCGAGATCCTCCCGCGCTGGGATGACGAGGGTGGTGACGGGTGCATCCGCTGTTGGATCGGCCCGCACGCCCAGGAACCCGAGACCGGTGGCCGCCAGCTCCCGTATGCGAGGCGCGCCCTCCCCCACTCCACCGGTGAACACGAGCACATCGAGGCCGCCCAGCGAGGCAGCCATCGCAGCGATGTGGGCGCGCAGGCTGTGCAGGTAGACGCCGAGCGCGAGCTCGGCGCGAGCGTCGCCGGCGTCCACTCGCGCGAGCAGCTCGCGCATGTCGGCCGTGCCGCACAGACCGGCGAGACCGGAGCGGCGCTCCAGCGCGTCCGCCAGCTCTCGCGGGCCAAGGCCCTCGTGCTCGGCCAGCCACAACAGCATTCCCGGATCGACGCTGCCCGAGCGGGTCGCCATGACCAGGCCCTCCAGCGGCGTGAAGCCCATCGTGGTGTCGATCGAGCGGCCATCGCGAATCGCGCACAGCGAGGCGCCGGCGCCGAGATGGCAGCTGACAATGCGCAGGTCGGCGACGGGACGGCCCGCGAGCTGCGGCGCGCGATGAGCGACCCACGCGTGGGAGAGACCGTGAAAGCCGTACCGCCGCAGGCCCCAGCGCTCACGCCAGGCCGCCGGCAATGCGTATGTCGCCGCGACGGCCGGGATGGTCGCGTGAAAGGCGGTGTCAAAGCAGGCGACCGCGGGCAGATCGCCCAGCGCGCCCGAGACCGCGTCGAGCGCGGCCAGCGATCGCGGCTGATGCAGCGGCGCCAGATCGACCAGCTCGCGCAACACCGCCGCGACCTCGCCATCGATGCGCACCGCCGCGCGGAAGCGCTCGCCGCCGTGGACGATGCGATGCCCGACCACGTCCACGTCGCCCAAGCCACCGTCCAACGCCCGGCGCAAGGCGATCTCGTCGATCCCTTCGCCGACGACCGGCAGCTCCTCTGCGGCGAGAACCGAATCGTCGTGATCGAGCAGAGTCAGCTTGAGACTGCTCGAGCCGGCGTTGACCGTGAGTACGCGCACGTCACGCCTGCGGCCAGGCCCAGTTGCGCAGCTCGGGCGGGTCCTCGCCGTGCGCGCGCGTGTAGGCGCGGTGGCGCAGACGCTCGTCGGCCATGTGCTGGCGCAGGTGGGCGGCGCGCTCGCCCAGAGATGGCACGCGGTCGATCACGTCCATGACCAGGTGGAAGCGGTCGAGGTCGTTGAGCATGACCATGTCGAAGGGGGTGGTGGTCGTGCCCTCCTCCTTGTAGCCGCGCACGTGCAGGTTGTCGTGGTTGGTGCGGCGGTAGGTGAGGCGGTGGATCAGGTAGGGATAGCCGTGATAGGCGAAGATCACGGGCTGCGAAGAGGTGAAGAGAGCGTCGAACTCGCGATCGGGCAGGCCATGGGGGTGCTCGGAGTCGGGCTGCAGGCGCATCAGGTCGACGACGTTGATCACGCGCACGCGCAGGTCGGGCAGCTCGGTCCGCAAGATTGAGGCGGCGGCGACGGTCTCCAGCGTCGGCACGTCCCCGGCACAGGCGAGCACCACGTCGGGCTCGCCGGCGTCGTCGTTGCTGGCCCAGTCCCACACGCCGATCCCGCGGGTGCAGTGCGCGATCGCCTCGTCGATGGCGAGGTAGTCCAGGGCGGGCTGCTTGCCGGCGACGATCACGTTGACGTAGTCGCGGCTGCGCAGGCAGTGGTCGGCGACAGAGAGCAGGCAGTTGGCGTCGGGCGGCAGGTAGACGCGCACGATCTCGGCGCGCTTGTTGACGACGTGGTCGATGAAGCCGGGGTCTTGGTGGGAGAAGCCGTTGTGGTCCTGGCGCCAGACGTGCGAGGAGAGCAGGTAGTTGAGCGAGGCGATCGGCGCCCGCCAGGGTATGTCGCGGGTCATGGTCAGCCATTTGGCGTGCTGGTTGAACATCGAGTCGACGATGTGGATGAACGCCTCGTAGCAGTCGAACAGGCCGTGGCGGCCGGTCAGCAGGTAGCCCTCCAGCCAGCCCTGGCAGAGATGCTCGGAGAGCACCTCCATGACACGTCCGTCGGGGGCCATGTGTTCGTCGGTGGGCAGCGTGGCCGCCTCCCACACGCGATCGGTCACGTCGAGCACCGCGCCGAGGCGGTTGGAGACGGTCTCGTCGGGGCCGACGAGGCGAAAGCGGTCGCGGTTGCGATCGATCACCCCGGCCAGGAAGCCGCCGAGCACGCGCGTGGCTTCGGTGCCGCTGCCCGCTCCCGGGTGGGGCACGGGCACGGCGTGCGCGCGGAAGTCCGGCATCTCCAGGCCCCGCAGCAGAAGGCCGCCGTTGGCGTGCGGGTTGGCGCTCATCCGCCTTGGCCCCTCAGGCGCGAGCGAGGCCAGCTCGGGCGCCAGCGCGCCGTCCTGCCCGAACAGCTCCTGCGGACGATAGGAACGCAGCCACTCCTCCAGCTGCGCCAGGTGATCGGGCTTGGACGCCAGGTCGGAGAGCGGGACCTGATGCGAGCGCCAGGTGCCCTCGGCCGGCAGCCCGTCGACCTCCTTGGGCCCGGTCCAGCCCTTGGGAGTGGCGAGCACGATCATCGGCCAGCGCGGACGGCCATCCTCCGGACCGGCGCCAGGCCCGCGCATCGGCCCAGGAGCGGCCCAACCATCCGCCTCTCCAACGCTCCCGCGATCGGTGTCGGCAGCCGTGGGGCGCGGTTCCGAAACGACTGCGTTAAAGCGCCCACGCGTGCGCGCGCGTTTCTGGATGCAAACGATGTCATCGACAACGTCGTCGAGCGCCGCCGCCATCTGCTGGTGCATGACCGCCGGGTCCGAGCCTTCGACGAAGCGCGGCTCATAGCCATAGCCTTCGAGCAACGCGCGCAGCTCCTCGCGGGGGATGCGCGCGAGCACGGTCGGGCCGGCGATCTTGTAGCCGTTGAGATGCAAAACCGGCAGCACCGCCCCGTCGCGAGCCGGGTTCAGGAACTTGTTGGAGTGCCAGCTGGCGGCCAGCGGGCCGGTCTCGGCCTCACCGTCGCCGATCACGCAGCACGCGAGCAGGTCGGGGTTGTCGAGGACGGCGCCGTAGGCGTGCAACAGCGAGTAGCCGAGCTCGCCGCCCTCGTTGATCGAGCCGGGCGTGGTCGGCGCCACGTGCGAGGGGATGCCGCCGGGAAAGGAGAACTGGCGCATCAGCCGGCGCAGACCTTCGATGTCGTGGCCGATGTGGGTGTAGGTCTCGGTGTAGGTGCCCTCGAGGTAGGTGTTGGCCACGACGCCGGGCCCGCCGTGGCCGGGGCCGGCGATGAAGATCGCGTTCAGGTCGCGCTCGCGTATGAGGCGGTTCATGTGGGCGTACACGAAGTTCAGCCCGGGCGTCGTGCCCCAGTGGCCGAGCAGGCGCGGCTTACAGTGCTCCAGGCGCAGCGGCTCACGCAGGAGGGGGTTGTCGAGCAGGTAGATCTGCCCGACCGACAGGTAGTTGGCCGCGCGCCACCAGCCGTGCAGACGCTCGAGTTCTTCGGGCGAAAGCGGGCCGGGCTGGTTGTAGCTCACCGTCTAGTCGTAGCACCGTGGCCGTGGCCGTGCAGCGCGCGCAGGCGGCGCACCTCTTCGAGCAGGCCGCGGTTCTCGACGCGCAGCGCAGCGGCCTGGCGGCGGGAGCTCGCCAGTTCTTCGGCGAACACGGGCAAAATCGCTCGCAGACTGTGCAACCGGTCGAGCATGTGCTCGCGCTCGCTCGTCGTGGTTCGCGTGGTTCGCGCCGTACCCGCAGTCGTCGCAGTCGTGACCGCGTCTTCCCCTGTCCCTATAAGTTTCGTCGCGCGTTTCGCCGCGCTTGCCCGCCGTGCAATCGTCCCCGAGCTCACTACCGGTCCTGCCTGGTCGTTGGGGTTGTAGGTCATCGAGATGTCATGTTCCCCGTCGTCTGGGGGATATTCATCCGCTCGCTCCACCGAAGCGGCTCCGGGTTATGTACGGAGTACGATCGGTGCGCTCACCGATGACCGGTGGCGGCGAAGCGCATAGTGTGGGCCCAAGAGATGCCAGGCCGCAGCATCCGCATAGCCCGTATCGCCGGGATTCCCGTCGGGGTCAGCCCGTGGTGGCTGGTGATCGTCGCGGTGTTCACGTGGGTCCTGGGGGCGTCGTACTTCCCCGAAGCCGTCCACGGCATCGCGCCGGCGGCGTCGTACGCGCTGGGGCTGGTGAGCGTGCTGCTGCTGTTCGTGAGCATCCTCGCGCACGAGTTCGGCCATGCGCTTGTGGCGCGAAAAAGCGGGATCGAAATCGAAGAGATCGACCTGTGGCTGCTGGGCGGGGTCTCGCGCATGCGCGGGGAAGCCCACGATCCGCAGGACGAGCTGCGCTATGCGATCGCCGGTCCCGCGGTGACGGCGGTGATCGCGGCTTGCTTTGGCGTCGCGGCGGCGCTGCTGCCCTCCTCCACCCCGGAAGCCGTGCGGGCGCTGATCGAATACCAGGCGTTCGTGAACGTGGCGATCCTGGTGCTGAACCTGCTGCCGGCGTTCCCGCTGGACGGCGGGCGGGTGCTGCGCTCGTTGATGTGGCGGCGCTCGGGCCAGATGGGGCCGGCGACCGAACGGGCCGCGAGCATCGGCCGGGGGTTCGGCTACGTGATGATCGCGCTCGGCGGTCTGGAGCTGCTGAGCGGCGCGCCGGAGGGGCTGTGGCTGGCGCTGATCGGCGTGTTCATCGTGATGGCCGCCGGCCAGCAGGCGATGGGCGCGCAGGTGCAGGCCGCGCTGTCGGGTGTGCACGCGCGCGAGTTGATGTCCGCGCCGGTCGTGTCGATCCCGGAGCGGACCTCCGCCACCCAGGCGTTGACCGACTGGTTCGTGCCCCACCGCTACACCTCGTTTCCGGTCGTGGACGACGACGGCCGGGCGATCGGCCTGGTGAGCCTGTCTCAGATCGAGCGGCTGACCCGCCAGCAGCGCGCGACGCAGTGGGTCGGGGAGATCGCCGAGCGCGACCCGAGCCTAAGGGTGAGCGGCGAGGAGGATGTGGTCAGGCTGCTCGAGCGCCCCGCGTTCATCCGCGTGGGGCGGGCTGTGGTGATCGACGAGGACGGACGGCCGATCGGGCTGGTGTCGATCACCGACGTGCAGCGCACGCTGCGCGCCTCGCAGCTGGCCGAGCGGCCCAGCGGCCGGACGCCCGTTACGACGGGGTGAGTCGCTACCCACCCTGCGAGCGATAGTGCTCGCGCCAGATCAGCTTGTAGACCGGGATCCAGCGGGGGATGCGGTTGACGATCGGCAGGAAGGGGATGAAGATGAACAGGAGGCTGAGCAGAGACATGATCAGCAGCACCTGGATGTCGGCGTTGGGCGAGGACTTGATCGGTTCGACCTGATACCAGAGGGCGTACAGCCACAGCCACGGCTGGCCGGGATAGGAGCCGGTCTCGTTCATCAGGCCCCACTGGTCGCCGAGCAGGTGCTGGCCTTCGGCGCGTTCTTCCAAGAGTCCGCCGTCGGCGATGAACAGCAGCGGCTTGGTGTAGTCGGTCTGGAAGAACTGGCGGCTGGAGACCAGGCCGCCTTCAAGGCCGCCGCTCTGGGCGAGGCTCTGCAGGCTGGCCATCATCGTCGGGACCGGACCGGCGCCGCTGGTGTTGACCGTCACCGTGCCCGTGCTGGTGTTTACCACGACCGTGCTTGGTGGGACCTTCTTTTCTTCCACGGCGGTCGCGTATTCTTCGAGCGGCTTGGCGTAGGCTTCGGTCCATTCCTTCTTCTGCGTGCTGGACGCGGCCTTGTATTCGGCCAGCGCGGCGCTCAACGCCGGGTCGTTCGGGATCGTTTCAAGCGGTTTGACCACGTAGTCCTCGGCCGTGTCGATCGGGTGGCTGACGCCCAGCCAGCGCTGAGGGTGCAGGATGAAGAAGTGCTGCACGCTGCCCGATGAGTGGTTGTAGGGAGGGCCGTATTCGGCGGTGTCGCTCGTGCCGTTGAGCTCCTTGGCGGCGGTGGCGGCGAAATCGGCGGGCAGTTGGCGCGACCATTGGGCGATCGTCGAGGGTGGATCGTCGGGCGAGGAGAGCAGGACCGTCAACAGCACCGCCAGCAAGACGATCGCGCCGACCGCGATGCACAGCTCTTTGATCAGGTCATATGGCGCGTAGGGACCCCGCCAGGGCGGTGTCCGCGACTCGGGCTCGGTCCGCCAGATGCTCATGCCCGGCCTTTCTCGCCCGGGGCGTCCGCGAGCTTGTCCTGCAGCTCAAACGGCGGCACGACCCCGTGGCGGCGCACGAGCAACACGTGCAGGCTCACGAGCGCAACGACCGCGATCGGCAAGAGCAGGATGTGGTAGCTGTACATCTGCCCGAAGTTGGTCAGGTTGAAGAACGCGCCAACGCCGACCGAGTTCATCGCGTCCTTGGCCTGGGTTGAGATCCACTGCGCGTCGAAGTTCTGCTGGGAGACATAGCCAGTCAGCGCGCAGGGGATGGCCACCAGGAACGTGATCGCACCGGTGATCCACACCCGCGCGCGACCGCCGCGCCAGGCCGCCATCCAGTACTTGCCCCACAGGTGGACGACCATCGCGAAGAAGAACAGCTCGACCGACCACAGGTGGATCGAGTTGAAGAAGTGGCCGACACCGGTCTCATGCCACCAGGCCGGCCCCTTCAGCGCGAGGATGCAGCCCGAGCCGACGATCACGATCAGCGAGGCGATCGAGGCGACGCCGAAGACGTAGATCCACGAGGCGACGTACGTGGGCTGGCCGTCGGGCAGGAGCTTGTCGGGCGGCAGCGCGGCGACGCCCCGTTCGCGGAGTTTGACCGTCCACGATTTCGAGGAGGCGCCCGGAGAATGCGACGGCGCGCCTGACCATGACGGCGTGCCGGGGGGCCTCCCCGACGGCGGACCTGGAGGCGGACCCGGAGGAACGTTTGGCACGGCGCTCACGACGCGCCTCCGCCGCGACGGGCGGTCTCTCGCCGGGCGGCGCCCGGGAACGGCAGGAGGATCGCGAGGACGAACACGATCAGCATCAGCCCGATCACGACCACGTTGGCGACCGACAGGTGGATGAATTCCCAGTCGACCGTGTGCGCCGGATGGTTCAGGTTGAAGACCGCTGCCAGCAGCAAGCTCATACTGCTCCCCCTCGGGTGTCAGGGTGGACGACTTGGCCAAACCCTATGCTCGGGTGTGTATTCGCGCGTCCGTAGTAAACCCCTGTGCAACTGGGGACTTTCTCACGGAAATGCAGTTCTTCCGGGGGAAGGCCAGATCGTCTCCGGAAGGGTCAGATCGTCTCGGGAAGACCAGATCGTCTCGGGAACACCAGAACGTCTCGGGTAGACCAGATCGTCTCCGGTAGACCAGGTCGTCTCGGGTAGGGTCAGATCGTCTCCGGAATCATCTCGATCGCTCCGCAGGGGCACTCCAGAGCGCACATGCCACAGCCCTTGCAGTAGTCGAGATCGAACGCGTAGCCATCGCCGGAGTCGACCTTCAAGACGGCGTTGTCGGGGCAGACGCCGTAGCAGTTGTCACAGCCAAAGCAGTTACCGCACGACAGGCAGCGCCGGGCCTCGAACAGCGCGTTGTCTGAGTCCAGACCGAGCACGACCTCGTCGAAAGTCGACTGCCGGCGGATCAGATCGAGCTGCGGCGCGACGGCCGCGGGGGCGTCGGAGTAGTACCAGGTGTTCAGATCCTCGTAGCCGACCAAATCCGGCACGGGCGGGTGCACGAACTCGACACCGCGCAAATACGCGTCGATGTTGCGGGCAGCCGCCTTGCCGTGGCCGACCCCGACCGTGACCGTGCGCTCGGCGGGGACCATGTCGCCACCGGCAAATACGCCAGGGTGGCCGGTCATCATGCGCTCGTCGACCCGCACGACGCCGTCTTCGATCTCGATCCCCGGCACGCCGTCGAGCAAAGACAGGTCGACGTCCTGGCCGAGCGCGAGCACCAGCGAGTCGGCCGCGAGCTCCTCGGTCTCGCCCGTGGGCTGCGGGAAGCCGGCCTTGTCGAGCTCCATCCGTTCCAGCACGAGCCTACCCTCATCGGCCTGCTTGATCGTCGACAGCCACTTCATCATCACGCCCTCATCCAGCGCTTCCTGGACCTCGAAGTCGTGCGCGGGCATACGCTCGCGCGTGCGGCGGTACACGACGATCGCGTCATGCGCCCCCAGCCGCCGGGCGGTGCGGGCGGCGTCCATCGCGGTGTCGCCGCCCCCGTACACGACCACGCGCCGGCCGAGCAGCGGACCGCCCTCGGCGTCCCCAGCCCCATCCTCAGCATCCCCGACCCCATCCACGGCGCCCCCCACCCCATCGTCATCCCCCACCCCGTCCTCGGCGCCCCCGACCCCGTCCTCGGCGCCCTCTCCGTCGCTTCCCCCCTGCGCTTCCTCCACCGAACGCAACAGCGTGACCGCGTCCAGGATGTGCGCGGCATCGCCCGCGGGGATGTAGGCGCGATGGCCGATGTGCGCGCCAACGGCCAAAAACACCGCGTCATAGCCCCCCTCGCGCATCGCCTGCATCACGTTTGAGACCGGCGCCTGGCACAGCAGCGTCACACCGAGGTCGAGGATACGCTGAATCTCCGCGTCGAGCACCTCGCGCGGCAGGCGGTAGCGGGGGATCCCGTAGCGCATCATCCCGCCCGGACGGGCGCCGGCCTCGCGGATCGTGACCTCGTGTCCGCGCCGGGCGAGCTGATAGGCGGCCGACAGTCCCGACGGCCCGGCGCCGATCACCAGAACGCGCTTGCCGCTCGCCGCCAGCTCCGGCGGCGGTCCCGGCAGCGCCCAACCCTGGCGGATCGCCTCGTCGCCGAGGAAGCGCTCGACCCCATGCACGCCGACGGTCTCATCGAGCTGTGCGCGGTTGCAGGCGGTCTCGCACGGGTGGTAGCACACACGTCCCATCACCGCTGGCAGCGGATTGTCTGCGACGAGCTCGCGCCACGCCGACTCGTAGTCGCCCGACTCGGCGTAGTACAGCCACTGCTGGATGTTCTCCCCCGCGGGGCAGGCGTGGTTGCACGGCGGCAGGCGGTGCACGTACTGGGGACGTTCATCGCGCCAGGACCCGGTCTTGTTGGCCAGACTCGAGCCCACGTCCAACGTGATCGCGAACGGCTTGTCCATCACGAACCCCCCTGCACGTCGGGCAGCAACCCGAAGCGGCGGACGTTGCGATCGGCCTGGGCCTGAATCCGCGCGATCGTCTCGATGTGCGGCTGCGGCTTGAACAGGTGGGCGAAGCGAGCCTGCGTGCGCAGGTAATCCTCCACGGGCACCCGACGGCGGATCGGGGTGACGCCGGTCACCTCGCCGTCGTGGGCCTCGAACACGGGAAACAGGCCGGACTGCTGGGCCAGCCGGGCGACGTGAATCGTCTCGCGCGGGTCGCTGCCCCAGCCCAGGGGACAGGGCACGAACACGTGCAGATAGCGTGGCCCGTGCATCGCCATTGCTGTCTGCACCTTCGCCTCCAGGTCGCGCAGCTCGGCCACGGTCGCCGTCGCCACATAGGGGATCTCGTGCGCCATCGCGATCAACGGGGCCGACTTGCCTTGCGTGAACGAGGCGCCCGGGGCGGGGCCCACCGCGGGGGTGGTCGTCGTGCGCGCCGCCGGTGGGGTGGCGCCGGAACGCTGCACGCCCGTGTTCATGTAGGCCTCGTTGTCGTAACAGATGTACAGCACGTCGTCGCCGCGCTCGAACATGCCCGACAGGCACGCCATGCCGATGTCCACCGTGCCGCCGTCCCCGCCCTGGCCGACCACGCGGATGTCGTCGGCCAAGCCCTTCGCCCGCAGCGCCGCGGCGATCCCCGTGGAGACCGCGGGGGCGTTGGCAAAGAGCGAATGAATCCAGGGCAGCCGCCACGATGACTCGGGGTAGGGGGTCGAGAACACCTCCAGACAGCCGGTCGCGTTGGCGGCGATCATGCGCCCCCCGCTCGCGCGCATCGCCGCGTCCAAGGCATAACGCGCGCCCAGCGCCTCCCCGCAGCCCTGGCACGCGCGGTGCCCGCAGGTGATCGCGTTCGAGCGCTGCTCGTCGGCCTGCACGGAGCGCTGGTCGGGGTCGAGCAGACGATTGCCGACGGCGATGCTGCCGGTCTGATAGAAGCGGATCGTGGGAGCGGCGCTCACGGGCGGGCTGTCCTGTCAGGCGAGGTGGCGAGCACGCACAAAAGCGCTTGCGGGGCAGGTGGGCGATGAGCGCTCATACCGGCCCCGCCGCGACCGTGCCGATGTCACGCAGGATGTTCTCCGCGTGCGGGCCCGACGCGCGCGAGGCCCGCATCCGCTGAAGCTCGCGCTCGACGATGTCCCAGTCCATGTCCATGAACGTCAGCTGCTCCAGACGATCAGCGACCGCGTCGGCGAGCATCGCCCGCAGCGAGGCTTTGACGATCGGCCGTCCGCCCAGGCCGGCGATGACCGTGTGGATGTGGGCGGAGCGCCCGGCCAGAGCCGTGTGCACGTTGTCGGCCACGATCCCACCCAGGCCGACCGCGAGCGCCTTCTCCAGCACGACCACCCGCGTCGCGTGCGCCAGAGCGGCGCGCACCGCGTCGAGTGGAAAAGGGCGAAACGAGGTGATCCCGAGCACCCCGACCGAGACGCCTTCGGCGCGCAGCTCATCGACCGTGTCCTCGATCGTGCCGATCACCGAGCCCAGCGCCACGACGATCGTCTCGGCATCCTCGCTGCGGTAGGTCGTGATCAGTCCAGCCGTCTCCCCCGCCCCGCCGCTGGCGCCGCCCGTCGCGCCGCCTGCGCCATCGCTGCCCCCTCCGCCAACCGCGCCATCCCCGCCGACTGCCTCCCCGGCGTCGCGCCCGAACGCGTCCCGGAACTCGCCGGCCACCCGCGGGATCGACTCCAGCGCCTGCAGCTGCTTGGCGTGGGCGAGGTACTTGACCTCCATAAACGCCTCCGGGCCGACCATCGCGCCGATCGTGACCGGCTCGTCGGGATCCAGGCGCTGCCGGGGCGCAAAGGGAGGCAGCCAGGCGTCGACGTCGGCCTGCGAGGGCATGTCCACCCGCTCGACCGCATGGGTGAGGATGAACCCGTCCATGCACACCATCACCGGCGCCGAGAGCTCCTCCGCCAGGCGGTAGGCCTGGATGTGCAGGTCCAGCGCGTGCTGATTGGATTGGGCATACAGCTGGATCCAGCCGCAGTCGCGCTGAGACATCGAGTCGGAATGGTCGTTCCAGATGTTGATCGGGGCGCCGATCGCGCGGTTGGCGACGGTCATCACGATCGGCAGTCCCAGACCGGAGGCGTTGTACAGCGCCTCGCTCATGTACAGCAGCCCCTGACTGGCGGTCGCCGTGTACGCACGTGCACCCGTGGCGCAGGCGCCGATCGCCACCGACATCGCGGCGAACTCCGACTCGACATTTACGTACTCGCACGGGGCCAGCTCGCCGGAGGAGACGAGCGTGGACAGCCGCTCGACGATGTGGGTCTGGGGAGAGATCGGATACGCGCACACGACCTCCGGCCGGCACAGCGCGACGGCGTCGGCGACCGCGCGCGAGCCCTCCAGTTGCTGAAGCACCGCTCAGCCCCCCACCGTCGTCTGGTCGCGCTGCCGGCGCGAGCCCCCGCCACTGTCATCTATCTCGACCCCGCCCGCCGCAGGGGACATGGCCTGCCCGCCGGGTGCGCCGGCCGCGCGCAGCTCACGCAGCTCATCGAGGACCCACGCGTGCGCGGCGTGCGCGGCCGCCACGTTGCCCTCACCGACCGCGCCGGCGAAGCGCTCAGAGATCGCACGGGCGACAGCGTCGAGTGAGACCTGCCCGCACAACGCGGCGAACCCGCCGAGCAGCGCAGTGTTGGCTGCCACCGCACGCCCAGTGTGCTCACGGGCGAGATCGGCCGCGGGCACTGTCAGCAACCGCTCGCGACGGCGGCCTGTGACGAGCTCTTCCAGGCCAAGCTCGCCGAACGTGCGCGTCGAATTGATCAGCACGTAGCCGTCGGGCGGCAGCCCGCCGAACACATCGACCTGGTGCAGCAGCGTCGGATCGGCGACGATCAGCGCGTCGGGCTCTGAGATGGGCTCGCGCGTGCGGATCGGATGCTCGTCGATGCGACAAAACGACACGACCGGGGCGCCCATCCGCTCGGAGCCAAAGCTCGGAAACGCCTGCGCGTAGCGGTCCTCGTCGAAGGCCGCGACCGCCAGCAGCTCGGCGGCGGTCACGATCCCCTGCCCACCGCGGCCGTGTATGCGCACCTCGAACATCTCAGCCCTCGCCTCGCCTAGCGCCACTCGGGCGTCGCCTCGGCCCGCCCGCCCCGTCGCGACCTGCCGTCCCGCCGCCCTCGCCCTCCGGGCCCGGGTCCAGCCTCGCCGACACGCGGGGCGCCGTCGCGCGCCGCGTCCAGCAATACGCGCTGCTCGGCGGAGGCGATCAACGCACGCGTGCGGTCAATCACGTCGACGTTGACAGATATCGCGTCGATGCCGGCGCGCACCAGCAGCTCGGCGTACTCGGGATGGACCGACGGCGCCTGCCCGCAGATGGAGGTGCGCAGACCGAGCGCCCGCGCGCGCGGGATCAGCTCGCGCAGATAGGCGGTGACCGCGGGGTCGCGCTCGTCGAAGGTCTCGGCCAGCACCTCGTTGTCGCGATCGGCGCCCAGCAGCAACTGAGTGAGATCGTTGGAGCCGATCGAGATGCCGGCGATGCCGAGCTCCGCGTAGGCGCGCAGGTTGAACAGCACCGAGGGCACCTCCGCCATCACCCACAGCTCGAAGCCGGGGCGTGAGGACAGACCCGACTCGGCGATCAGCTCGCGGCAGCGCGCAAGCTCGCGCGCGGTGCGCACGAACGGGAGCATCACGTGCAGGTTGCGATGGCCGGCGTCCCACACCTGGCGCAGCGCCTGCAGCTCCAGTGCGAACACGTCGGGCTCGTGCGTGTAGCGCAGCGCGCCGCGGTACCCGATCATCGGGTTGGCCTCCTGCGGCTCGTACCGATCTCCGCCGCTCAGCCCGCGGAACTCGTTGGTGCGAAAGTCGATCGTGCGGTAGGTGACCGGCCGCGGATCGAACCCGGCGGCGAACTTCGTCAGCCCGGCCGCCATGCGCGCTACAAACTCCTCCGTGCGGCGCTCGGCGATTAGCGTGCGCGGGTGCTCTCCATCGAGCGCCTCGAGCACCATCATCTCCGCGCGCAACAGCCCGACCCCGTCGACGGGCAACTCCTTGACGCGATCGACCTGCGAGGGCTCTGACAGGTTGACGAGCAGCTTGGTCGCGGTGACCGGCGGGGCGGCGATGATCGCACCGGCCGTGGCCACTCCCCCGCCCGGCGTTCCCGCGGCCCCCGCCGCAACGCCCGCCGGCACGCCCGCAACGCCCGCGATGCCCGCCGACATGCCGGCGCCACCCTGGACGGCGGCGCCCGCCAGCAGCTCGCGCACCTCACCCTCGAGCACCACTCCCTCGGTCGCGTCGACGGTGACCACCTCCCCGTCGCGCAGGCGCTTGGTCGCATCGCCCGTGCCGACCACGCAGGGAATGCCCAGCTCGCGGGACACGATCGCGGCGTGACAGGTCATCCCCCCGGAGTCGGTAACGATCGCGGCCGCGCGGCGCATCAGCGGCACCCAATCGGGAGTCGTCATGTGCGTGACCAGCACATCGCCGTCGCGAAAGCCGCGAGTGTCGGTCGGATCGGCGAGCAGACGCACCGGGCCGCTCGCACTCCCCGGGGCGGCGCCCAGGCCACGCACCAGCACCTCGGGCGCCTCCGCGCGGCCGCCCGCGCCTGCTTGCGCCCCCGCCTGCGCACCCGCTCCATCTCCAGCCCCTGCCCCTGCCCCTGCTCCCGCCCCCGCGATCGTCGTGATCGGGCGGCTCTGCAGCATCCACACCGCGCCGTCGGGCGCGAACGCCCACTCGGTGTCTTGCGGCGCGCCGTAGTGGCGCTCGATGCGCAGACCCAGCTGCGCGAGCTCCACGACCTCGGCGTCGGCCAGCACCGGGCGCATGCTCTCCTGAGCGTCCAGCTCGCGTGTCACCGTGCCGGCGCCGCCGCCGGGCGCCGGTTCGATCGCGAGCTCCTTGGGGCGCACGCTGCGCAGCAGAATCGCCAGGTCGTCCTTGCGCACGACGTAGCGATCGGGCGAGACGCTGCCCGACACGACCGCCTCGCCGAGCCCGAACGAGCCCTCGATCACGAGGTGCTCGCGCTCGCCTGTGGCGGGATCGACGGTGAACATCACACCCGAGCGCGTCGAGGGAATCTGCAGCTGCACGACCACGGCGATGTCCATGTCGGCCTGGCTGAACCCACGCTGGCGGCGGTAGTAGATGGTGCGCGCGCCGAACAGCGAGCCCCAGCAGCGTTTGACCGCGTCGATCGTCTCATCGGCGGTGCGCACGTTCAAGAACGTTTCGTTCATCCCCGCAAACGACGCCGAGGCGGTGTCCTCGGCTGTGGCCGACGAGCGGACCGCGACCGCCACACCGTCGGCGCCCCCCGCGCCGGCGCCCCCCTCCGCGCCATCGGCGCGGGTGCGACCGGCGTCCGTCACCAGCTCGGCGTATGCCGCGAGGATCGCGTGGCGCAGCTCCTCGGGCATCGCCGCGGCGAGCACGGTCTCGCGGGCGGCGTCGCTGGCGGCCTGCAGCGCGGTCGTGTCCTCGACGTCGACCTCGTCCAGCAGCTCGGCCAACCGCCGGCGCAGACCGGTCTGCTCGCAGAACGCGGCGTACGCGGGCGCGCCGATCACAAATCCGCCCGGAACCGGCAGCCCGGCCGCGGTGAGCTCGCCCAGGTTCGCGCCCTTGCCGCCGGCATAGGCGACGTCCTCGCGGGAGAGCTGTGAGAACTTGCGGACCGGTTCGAGCGTGGAATCGGGCGCCAAACCAGCTGGCGACGCAGGAGGCGGTGCGGAAGTTTGAGGGGTCACGGCGGTCTCCTCAGATTGCGGCGGCCGGGATCCAGGGAAAACAAAGGGGAGCCGGCCGGCCGCCGTGGGGTGTGGGACCGGCTCCCCACTACAGTCAATCGCCCGGCCGCGGGCGCGGCCACCGCAGTAGCCACTGGACACGCTCCGTAGTTCACACCCATGACGGCGACCCCGCGCGCGCGTAGCGTGCCCGGGGTGCAGGTGATCTCACCAGAACGGTTGCGCGAGCGACTGAGCGAGCTGAAGTCCGCCGGTGCGCACCTTGCGCAGACAGCGGAGCCCGTTAGGACCGACCCTGCCGAGATCGGGCCCGAGTCGCGTCCTGTCGAATCGGAGACCCGTTCTGCCGAGCCAGAGTCGTGTCCTGCCCCCGAACCCCGCGTGGTCGCCAGCGGGAATCTCGCCACGCCCTATCGTTTGCTCGAAGCGCTGGACGGGGCACTCGAGCGCTACCGGCTGTTCATGCTCGCCGCTCACGGCCCGCTGCCCCAGCGCGAGGGAGTCGTCCACGAGACCCCATTCGTAGGCCCCGGCATGCGCGATAGCGGCGCGTGGCTGGACTACCTGCCGATGCGCCTGTCGCTCGTGCCGCGCCTGTTCGCGACGATGCGCGCGCCCGACGCGGTCCTGCTGCATACCTCCACCCCGCGCGCGGGGCGCGTGTCACTGGGCATCGAGGTGAACGTGCTGGTCGCCGCGGTCGAGCACGTGCGCTCGCGCGGCGGTCTGGTGGTCGCCCAGATGAACCGGCACATGCCCTATACCTACGGCGAGGGCGAGCTCGACGAAGAGTTGATCGATATCGCGATCGAGGTCGACGAGGAGCTGCCCTGCCCGCCGCTGGTAGGTGACCATGACGAGCAGGCCGTGGCGATCGCCGAACAGGTGGCGGCGCTGGTCGATGACGGGGCGACGCTGCAGCTGGGCATCGGCCAGGTACCCGACGCGACGCTGCACGCGCTGCGCTCCCGGCAGAAGATGCGGGTATGGTCGGAGATGATCTCCGATGGCGTGATGGAGCTTGAGCGCCGCGGGGCGCTGGAATCGGAGCGAGAGATCGTGTGCTCGTTCATGTTCGGGTCGCGCGAGCTGTACGAGTGGGTTGACGGCAACCCGCGCGTACGAATGATGCGCACCGAGACGACCAACGATCCCTCGCGCATCGCCGCCCAGCCTCAGATGACCTCGATCAACACGGCCCTGCAGATCGATCTGCAAGACCAGGCCGGCGCCAGTCACATCAACGGGCGCCTGTACTCGGGATTCGGGGGCCAGCCGGACTTCGTCGGCGGCGCGCTGCACTCGCCCGGCGGTCACGCGGTGATCGCGCTGCGCTCGTGGCACGACCCCAGCGCGACGTCCACGATCGTGCCGCGGCTAGGCGACCCGGCCACCTCCTTCCAGCATTCCGCCGTCGTCACCGAGCACGGCTGCGCGCACGTGTTCGGACGTTCTGAGCGCGCACAGGCGCGGCTGCTGATCGAGCGGGCGGCGCACCCCGATGCGCGCGGGTGGCTGCGTGAAGCGGCGGCGCAAGCCGAGCAGGGCAGCCGGCGCTCGCGCGACGGCAAGGGCGATGGCGGAGGCGGGGGATCAGGAGAAGCGGTGCAGAGCCAGACGCCACGCGCAGGTGGGAAACTCGACCGTGTCGGTGCCCTCGTGAAAGGTTAGGTGCGCGTCAAAGCCATCGCGGAACACGTCGAGCATCGCTCGATTCTCGGGCAGCACCTCGGCGACTAACCGCACGATTCCGCGTGCCTGCGCGACTGCGGCAAGCCGCTCGATCATGATCGTCGCAAGCCCCCGGCCGTGCAGGCGATCGGCCACCTCGACCGCGACTTCCGCGCAGGGCGTCTGGCCACGCGGGGTGTCCAACTGGATGTAGGTGGCGTGTGCGACTACCCCGCCCGAGGCGTCGTGGGCAATCAGGCCGTAGTGGTGTGGGCCGACATGAGCGGCCCAGTGGGCGGCCGCGTCGGTGTCGCTCGCGCCGGAGAAGAACCGCAGGCGCTTTGACTCGCTGGACAGGCCCGCCAGGAACGTGCGCAGCGCGAGCTCGTCCTCGGCACGGACGGGGCGCAACGTCACCCACGAGCCGTCGCGCAGGCGGATGAGCTTGGCCGAGTCGCAGTTGGCCTGCTCGGCGAGTTTGGCCGGGACCGGCCGGGAAGATGCGCGGGACGAGAAAGTCAACATGCCCAAGCATCGTCGCGGCCCACCCGCCTGACATCCGCGCTCTGTCGCGATCGCCCGGCGGAGAACTACGCGATCAAAGCTCCCAGTAGTGGCCCACGTGCGCGGCGATGCGCGAGGTGAGCAACTGCTCCGGGGCGGCCGACTCCGCCGGGCGCTCGTCGCGCAGCGCCGCCATCGTTGCGAGCACCGAGTCGGCCAGCGCGTGCAGGTCATAGCCGCCCTCGAGCACCAGCCCGAGCGGGATCGACCGCTCCAACGCGAAGTCGCGTACATGACGGGCCATCTCCGCGAACGCGTCCGCGTCCAGGCGACAATCGGCCAGCGGATCGGCCAGGTGGGCGTCAAAGCCGGCGGAGACGAGCACCAGCTCGGGCGCGTAGGCGGCGGCGACCGGGATCGCGATGTGCTCGATCAGCGACAGCCACAACTCCGAGTCCGATCCCGCGGGGACCGGCAGGTTGAGGGTGTAGCCGGCGCCCTCCCCCGAGCCGACGTCGCTGAGCGCGCCGGTGCCCGGGTAGATGCCCGATTGGTGGATGGACACAAACAGGACGTCTGTGCGCGAGCGAAACGCCTCGGCGGTTCCGTTGCCGTGGTGTACGTCCCAGTCGAGCACCAGCACCCGCCGCACCCCGAGATCGCGGATCGCGTGCGCGGCGGCGAGGGCGACGTTGTTGAACAGGCAGAACCCCATCGCCCGGTCCGGTTCGGCGTGATGCCCGGAGGGGCGCACCGCGCAGAACCCGAGCGGAGCCTCGCCGGCCAGCAGTGCCCGGGCCATCTCGCACGCGCCCCCGGCTGCGTGCAGCGCGGCGCGGTAGGAGGCCTCGCCGACGAACGTGTCCGGGTCGATCGCCCCGCCACCGGCGAGCGCCAGCTCCCTGATCCGCTCCACGTGCCGAGCCGAATGGACGAGCTCGAGCAGCTCGTCCGCGGCCGCCGGTGCGGGACGGCGCGTGAAGCCGAGCCAGTCGCGCTCGCGCAGCGCCAGTTCGATCGCGGCAAGGCGCTCGGGCGTGTCCGGGTGCGCAGGCATGTGCGCGCGCGGATCGTGTTCTGAGCAGGCTGGATGGCTGTAGTGCAGGGCGGGTGGCGTTGCGGGCATGTGCGAGCCTGTCAGTTGGGCGTCCCAGACGGCCGTTTAGTTTCTATGGTATATGCAAAGGTAGGGAGGGACGGAGGTGGTCGTGCGCTCGAGCGGCCTTAATGGGTTGCTACTATAGTTATCAAACTCCAAAAAGCATACTCCCCCGCCCTCGCCTTCACATTCTCTTCACACACCCACTGCAGCCGGTCCGAGCGGCTCGTCCTCCATCGGCGCCCCGGACACTCCGCCCGCCCCGGGTCCGTCCCCCGGGTCGTCCCCCGGGTGTATCACCGCCCCCGCGTCAAGGCGCGCCGAATAGATTGACTGCAGGCCCATTCGGCGCGAGACGACGGTCGCGCCGACGACCGCCAACAGGATCGGGACCATGAGCGTGTCGGTGAAGTGCGCGAGCTCGAGCACCATCACGACCGCGGCCAGCGGGCCCTGCATCGCGGCGGCGAGCACGGCGGCGCCGCCGATCAGCGCGTAGCTGCCATCAGGTGAGCCCGGCCACAGGACCGTCCAGGCGTGGCCGAAGAGGCCGCCGAGCAGCACGCCGTAGGTGAGCGTCGGGGTGAACAGGCCACCGGGCGCGCCGCTGCCCAGACAGCCCGCGGTAGCCAGCGGCTTGAGCACGGCGAGCGCGGCCAAGAGCCCGACGCCGAGCTGGGCGGTGAGCGCCAGCTGGATTGTGTCCTTGCCGTTGCCGAGCAGCTGCGGGAAGGCGATCGCCAACAGGCCGAGCGCAAGGAACACGGGCAGCGGCGCGAACAGCCGCCGCAAAGCGCTCTCGGGACGAGCCTCGTGCGCGAAGACGACCAGTCGCACCCACGCGGCGGCGGCCAGTCCCCCGAGCGGACCGGCGAGCAGCGCGAAGGCGATCTGGCGCACTGACACCCCGTAGAGCGGCACCCGGTAGGTCGGTGCGATCGGCAGCACGACCCAGGCGACGGCAGTGGCGATCAGGCTGGTGGCCAGAGCCGGCAAGACCAAAGGCAGAGAGAGCGTGCCGAGCAGCACCTCGACCGCAAACAGGGCGCCGCCGAGCGGGATGTTGTAGACGGCGGCCATCCCGGCGCCGGCGCCGCAGGCGACGAGCAGCCGCCGCTGCCAGGCGGGCAGGCCGGCCCGTTCGCATAGCCTGCTGGCAAAGGCGCCGCCGGCAAGCTGGGGCGCCGCCTCGCGCCCGATCGAGGCGCCCATGCCGACGACCACGATCGAGAGCACCCCACGGGCAAGGCTGGGCCCAAACGCCAGGCGACCGTCGCCGAGCCACACCGCCTCGGAGACCTCGCCACCGCCGATGCCGCGCAGCCGTTTGAGCACGAGCCCGCCGATGCCGGCCACCACGCCGGCGGCCAGCAGCACCAGCACGCGCTGGGAGGATGAACTACGTTCGACGGCCTGCAGGAAGTCATCGCCCGCAACGTAGGGCCAGGCCAGGTGCTCGACGGCGCGCAAGAGCTCCATCAGCGCCGCGCCGGCCACCCCGGCGAACAGCCCGATCGCGACGACCAGCCCCCAGAAGCTGAGGCCGTAGCCGGCGACGATGCCGCGCCCTGGCACGTTGGGCTGAGGGGAGAAGTAGCGGCTGCTCATCCGAGGCGATGAGCGTAACCCCGGCGCCCATTGCGTGCGACCTTGCGCATACGGAAGTCAGGAGGCACGATCCGGCAC
>Ga0335072_10001670_pt1 | contig 35673 bp, 28 predicted proteins | sample Lox_Sample_21_FD_206725 | JGI IMG/M metagenome (GOLD analysis project Ga0335072, IMG submission 206725) | Soil microbial communities from Loxahatchee National Wildlife Refuge, Florida, United States - Lox_Sample_2.1 | ecosystem: Environmental > Terrestrial > Soil > Wetlands | place: USA... | reverse complement strand
GCCCCGCGAAAGCGGCGATGATTGGCCCGTCTGAAATGCACACGTCGCATTTCTCAGGGTGAACTTCACTTGCCTGTCATGTCTGCGCAGGCTTGCGGCAGAGGAGGGGCGGGAGTCTTGCGAGGCGGCGGTTGTCACGGATTCATGACAAGCCGACGTCAAACACCTGGGCCGCGTACAGGCAGGAGCCTACACGCTCGACTGAGATCGAGAAACGGAACTCGCCGGTGCTGCAAGTCGAAGGGCGCGCTAAGCCAAGAGCCTTTGCAATTCCTCGGAAAAAATTGCCAGATCCTGTAGGAGCCTTGGAGTGGCTTCCAACTTTTCTTGTTTCCAAACGAAGTAGTCGCGATTGCTCTGGCGCACGCGGACGCTGAAATTCTGGCCGATCAGGACGCAGGGGCGGCCGATTATTTTGAATTGGCCATCCGGGAGAGGTTCGACCAGAGCGGCGCAGTTCGCTTTTCTAAGTCCGATATAGGTTGCGTACATGGGAAAGGCGACGATTTCGAAGCCGTTAGCGCGCATTTGTTCGAGCTTGGCGATGTGATCTGCGTTGAGATCCATGGAAGGTGAGGATAGCAGTAAGCTCAGGAATTGAGTAAATCAGTGCACGCGCGAAATGGAAATAAATGGATACTTCGCGATGTATGGCAGGGAGGAAAGCGCCCTGCGAAAGAGGTGATGACTCGCCGCACTCCAAATGGCGCGTGGCGGAGCGTCAGTGGGAGTGGCTCACGCGAACACGCCTAGAGCAGGCGCGCAATAGAAAGGCTCGCGCACTTCGCTCGGGATGACAATCGAAACGGCTTCGAGGTCAGTCTTGCGAGGAGACGCGGGATAGGGCAGTTCCCTTCTGTCGATCGCAGTGGGCCAGCGGATGACGCCGCGCGGCTAAGCAGCGGAGGAACTGGAAAATGTGCCGGCTTCGATTTCGCGGAGCGCGGCACGAATTGCGGCGGCGACCTCGTCGCGAGTGACGTGGGCCTTGCGGAATTGAAGGCGCAGGCGATACGTGCCATCTGGCGCCTGGAAATCGAATACGAACGGCTCGTTGCGTTCGACGCCGTGCGTTTCCGCCTTGCGAACCTGACGGGCTTCGTCCCGCGTCATGCCGTGCTCCATGCGGTGAACCATTTCCTGCATCTTCTTTTCGTTCGGCTGACGGGCGATTTGGAGAAGGAGAGACTTGGAGACAATTCCGCCTTCGAGGCAGGCTCTACGGACGGATTCAGGGATGACGCGGAGAGTCATCGTTTCGGTGACGGACGAGCGGGCCTTGCCGATTTTCCTGGCGATATCGTCGTGGGTATAGTCGAACTGCTCCTGAAGACGGCACAGTCCGTCGGCCTCTTCAAAAGGAGTAAGGTCTTTCCGCTGGAGATTTTCGATCAACCCTAGCTCCAGCATTTCCGCTTCGTCGGCGGACTTTTCAATGCAGGGCAATTCCTGAAGCCCCGCCGCCTTCGAGGCGTGATAGCGGCGCTCGCCGGAAATGATGTAGTAGGTGTCTTCGATGGGGACGTAGCGGACCAGCAGGGGTTCGAGAACTCCCTTCTCGCGCACCGATTCCGTCAAGTCGCGGAGATCGCCCAGCATCTTGCGGGGCTGGTCGGGATTGGGGCGGATTTTTTCAATCGGGATCATCCGCCCGACCGACGCTCCACTGAAACTGGTCAGAGTTTCGACGTAGTGGGCGTCATGCCGCATCTTGAGAGTGACGGGTAACCCGATCCTCTTGGACACGTTTTAATACCTCCTCGGCGAGCTTTTTATATTCTTCCGCGCCCGATGATTTCGGGGCGTAAGTGAAAACGGTCTCTTTGTACGCGGGGCTTTCTTCCAGGCGGACGTTTTTACTAATCCGCGTCTTAAACATTGCGCCGCCAAAGACGGCGCGAATCTGCTCGAAGGTATCGCGTGAAATCGTGGTGCGTTTGTCGTAGAGCGTAATCAGCACGCCCAGGACTTTGAGGTCTGGATTGGGCCGCGCGCGGATGCGAGAGTATGTTTCGAGCAGATCGTCGGTGCCTTCGATGGCAAAATACGCCGCCTGAATGGGAACAAGCAGGTGCGTGGAAGCGACGAGAGCGTTGACGGTGAGAATTCCAAGCGCCGGCGGCGTGTCGAAGACGATGAAATCGAAGTCTTTCTGAACGGGCGTCAGAGCGTCTTTCAATTTATAGGGCGCATCGAACTGGCCGGCGAGCTGTTGTTCGAGGCGCGAAAGGGCCAGCTTGCCGGGCGCCATGAAAAGGTTCGGATCCTTCGTGGGGCGGATGACCTGGGAAACTTGTGCGGGATGATCGCCGAAGACGTCGTACATGGTGGTCTGCACGGTGGAAGGATCGAAGAAGGCAATGGTCGCGTTTGCCTGGGGGTCGAGGTCGATGAGGAGAGTCTTCTTCTTTTTCAGCGCGAGGGCCGCGGCCAAATTGATGGAAGTGGTCGTCTTTCCAACGCCACCCTTTTGGTTGGCTACCGCAATGACATAAGCCAAGCTCTGCCCCCGCCGTGCGACTCCCAAGCCTAGTTGGAACCGCAGCACCAGATGTCGTGTCCCGCGCCGACATTCATACTAGAAGTAGCCCCACTCTACCCGCTTCCCTCCCCTCTTCGCAAGGGGATTCTCGTTGCGTTCGATTTCTTTCCATTTCTAAGGACGGTGCGCGCCGAGTGCCACTGCGAAGGCGTGCAGGCAGGAGCCTGAACCCTGGACGGAGGGAGAGGCTTCGCGACGCATGGCGGGGGGAAGCCCTCTGCCAAAGCGGCGATGACTCGCCGCACTCCAAATGGTGCTCGATCGAGTTGAGTGCGAGGCAGCGCTGGTGCGTCCAGACCAGAATAAAGATAAGGCGGGACCTACATCTTATAGCGGCCGAGGTCTTCGTCGTTGAGGTTCTCGAGCCATTTACGGAGTTCTTCGTTGGTCGATTTTTCGGCAAGCGCGCTCGACATCTTGGAGTGCTTCATGACTTCATCGTCAACGAAAATGGGACAATCGAGGCGCAGAGCGAGAGCGAGGGCGTCGCTGGGGCGAGAGTCGACGGACATCAACTGGCCGTCGCGCTCCATCCAGATGAGCGCGTAGAAGGTGTCTTCCTTGAGGTCGCAAACGACGACTTTGTTGACGCGGACGTTTAGGCCCGAGAGGATATTTTTGAGCAAGTCGTGGGTCATGGGGCGGGGCGTCTGGAATTTTTCGATTTCGAGTGCGATAGCGTTGGCCTCGTAGCTGCCGACCCAGATCGGAAGAATTCCCGCGCCATCCGTTTCCTTCAAGATGACCACTGGCATGTTGCTCACCGGATCCAGCATCAGTCCGCGAATTTTGACTTCGAGCTCCATGGTGGCCCCCTTAATAAGAATGGTTCTGCGGCAACTCCAACCCCAGTCTATTCCTCCACATGCTCTCCCGCCAGACTATTTGGCATCGAGCGAGTGATCTTCACACGGACATATTCGCCCAGAAGCTCCGAACGGGAAGAAGTAAAGTTGACGATGCGGTGGCTGCTGGTGCGTCCAGCCCACTGGCCGCGGGCGGCGTGGCGCGCGTCGACGAGGAGTTCGAACTCACGGCCGAGAAGCTTTTCGTTGCGCGCGACCTGAATCTGCCGCTGGCGCTCCTGGAGAACCGCGAGGCGCTTGCTTTTCTCTTCTTCGGGTATTGCGTCCGGCATCGATTCGGCGGGCGTGTTGGGACGCGGCGAGTACTTGAAAGAGAAAACGCCATCGAACTGGCCGGCATCGAGGAGAGAGAGCGTCTCGTCAAAGTCCTGTTGCGTTTCGCCGGGAAAGCCGACGATTACGTCGGTGGTCACGCTGATCTCGCGGCGCGCGGCTTGAATCCAGGCAATTTTTTCGAGGTATTCGTCGCGAGTATAGGTGCGCTTCATGGCGCGAAGAATGCGCGTTGAGCCCGACTGAACCGGGAGATGGATGTGCTCGCAGAGCGCGGGGATTTCGTCGATGGCATCGACGATTTCCTGGTGAAAGTCGTTGGGATGCGACGTGGTGAAGCGCACGCGGCGGATGCCCGGAACTTCGGCGACGGCGCGAAGCAGGCGCACAAAATTCAAGTTTCGAGGCGAGGGATCGCGATAGGAATTCACCGTCTGGCCAAGAAGCTGAATTTCGGAGTAGCCGGCAGCGGCGAGGCGGCGAACATCTTCGAGAACGGCGTCGCTGCGGCGGCTTCGCTCCGGGCCGCGCGTGCGGGGGACGACGCAGTAGGCGCAGGCATAGTCGCAACCTTCAATGATGGTGAGATAGGCACGAAAGGGATTGTCGCGACGGGTGATTTCCGTCTCGAATGTTTCTTCGGTATCGAGGCTCAAGCCCATGACGCGCTTCCCGCCTTGCTCGATTTCGTCGACCAGCTCCGGAAGTTTTCGATAGCTCGCGGAGCCGCAGACGAGGCTCACCCATGGAGCGCGCTCGAAAATTTCCTCGCCCTCCTGCTGCGCCACGCAGCCGAGAACACCGATCACCTTGCGATTGGCCTTGGCGTCCCATTTGAAATCGGCGAGGCGTGAAAAAACTTTTTGCGCGGCTTTTTCGCGAATACTGCAGGTGTTGTAGAGCAGCAGATCGGCGTCGGTGGCGGAGTCAACGGGACGATAGCCTCGATGCATCAGGACTCCGGCGACTTTTTCCGAGTCGTGCGCGTTCATCTGGCAACCGAAAGTTTCGATGAAAAATGTCTTTGGTGGAACGCCGCCGGCAATGTGGTGTGGGTCAGAAGGAACCGCAGGCGCGCTCATCGGCGCGGGAGAGTGAACCGGAGACACGGCCGGGAGGCTTGCGGAGGTCACGGCGAGTTCGCCAATAGCGACATCGAATTTCCTGCTCATCTTCAGTGAATTCTAGCACCATTCCCAAAGCATCAACTCTCGATCGCGAATCATTCCTTGCCCCGCTTGGAAACCGTGTGCTACGGTTGTTTTGGGCTCATTAAAAATTAATTTCTGGGGGAGACAATTTCTGTCCTGGCTTGCTTTCTTGTGCCAGCCACGCGGCTTGGATTATTGATTGAGCAGACGGGCTGGGTGGCGCGCTGCGTCCTTCTTATCTTGTTCATCCTTTCGCTCGTCTCCTGGGCGATCATATTTCAAAAATCAGGCGTTTTCCGCCGCATTGACGCGCAGACGGCGCGGTTTTTGCAACTGTTCCGCTCCGGGCGCGGGCTGCCGGACCCGAATACGCTGCGCGTGGGGGCAGGCTCGATTCCGATGGTCACCGTGTACGAGGCGGGCTACCGCGAGCTGGAAGCGCAACTGAGCGGCGGGAATCCGCGGATGCCAGGGGCGGCTGCGGCGTCCTCGGGCGGAAAACTGAAAAACCCGCGCGCGATTGGTGTGCAGATGCAAGTGGCCGCGGCGGAAGAAGTGCGCGGCCTCGAGAAATGGATGTCGTGGCTCGCGACGACGGGGTCCGTGTCTCCATTCATCGGCCTCTTCGGCACGGTGTGGGGCGTGATGGACGCCTTCGCGGGATTGGGAGACGCGGGCGCGGCAAGTTTGCGCGCTGTGGCTCCCGGCATCGCCGAAGCGCTGATCACGACGGCGGCTGGGCTATTTGCCGCGATTCCCGCGGTGATCGCCTACAACACTTACGTCGCGAAAATCCGGGGGCTCGCCGCGCGGATGGAAAACTTCAGTGCCGAGTTTGTCTCCAAGATTGAAACGCTTTACAGCTGACCGGTTGCGGGCAGCGCTGCCGAAGCTGCTGATGACGCGTGCATGAATGGAAGACGGTCGCCCAAGATGTTGGCCATTTTGGTGGCAAAGCTGTGATGCGCTAGAGCATCTTACTTAGTGGATACCCGCACATGCCTCAAGTGAATCGCGAAAACGGCTCGACGCTTTCGGAAATCAACATGGTGCCGTTCATCGATGTTGTCCTGGTGCTGCTCATCATCTTCATGATTACGGCGCCGATTTTGCAATCGGGCATCGAAGTGGACGTCCCGAAAACGAAGACCGTCAACGAGCTGACGCAAGCGCGGCTGGTGATTACGATCGATCGCGCGCAGCGCGTGTATTTGGAAGACAAGCCGGTAAACATCCACGACCTCGGCGCACAAATTATGACGGATACCCACGGAAAGCAGCCGCAGGCCGTGTACGTGCGGTGCGACGAGTCGGTACCGTTTGGGAGCTGGGCGACGGTGGTGGACGCACTCCGTCAGGCGGGCATTCAAAACGTCAGCGTCGTCACGCAGCCGCTCACGGAGAAGAAGCGATGAGGCGGAGTGTCGCGGCGGAGGGGGAACTCTTCCCTGCCAGCTGATCTGCTCGCGCGGAATTGATATGTCGTCTGCCGCAACAATCCGGCACGATGAGGGGCTCAAACGATTCCTCTACTACTCCGGCGGGCTGCATGCGGTTCTGCTGGGCCTTCTTATCTACGGCGCGTTCGTGACACACACGGGAGAATCGTGGGGCGGGCCTGGCGGGGCGATTACAGTGGGACTTGTCGGCAACGTTCCGGCGATTCCGCTGCCGCGGCCGGAAGTTGTCTCGAATAGCCGAGTGGTCGATGAAACCAACGGTCTTTACAAGTCGGAGCCGCCTCCGGACATTCCGACAGCGCCACCACCTGACGCCATTCCGATTCCCAAGTTTAATCTGAAAAAGCCCGAGCCGGAGCCCAAGCATAAGCCGGCGAAGATTTCAGAGACTCCGCCGCCCCCGCCTCCAAAATACAAATCGCATCCGTCGAAGCTGCTGGAGAACCCGACACCGCCGCCGGAAAACGCCGTGCCGTATGGACAGGGCGGCGTTCCGCAGGTTCCCACCACTTCGTTTGCTCTGGGCGCGGGGACAACCCAGGGCGGACTTGGTTTCTCTGGAGTCGGCGGGGGAGATTTCGGCGCTCGTTTTCCCTGGTATGTTCAAGCGGTGCAAGAACGCATTAGCCGGAACTGGTTGCAGTCAACGATCGATCCTGCGCTGATGACTGCGCCGCGAGTGGTAGTCACTTTCGACATTCTCCGCAACGGCCAGGCGGTGAACATTCAAGTGACGCAGTCGAGCAACAACTATTCCGTCGATTCTTCGGCGATTCGCGCCGTACAAAACTCAAGCCCGCTGAATGCTCTTCCCAGCGGCTACAACGGTTCCAAGGTTTCCGTGGAATTCTGGTTCGATTTCCAACGCCGATGACAACTCTCCCAAACACGACTTCATCTTTTCCTTACGCCGGTCGTTCCCAGGCAATTCCCTCTCGAGGTGTTCAGAAATGAAGAGTAAGTTTGCAATACTCGCGTCCTTTATCGTCGCCGTTTTTCTTTTCTTCCCTGCTCGTGCTTCCGCTCAGGATTGGTTCAAAACCGGTACGGGGCTGGGAGTATCCAAGGCCCGAGTGGCTGTGCCGGATTTTCCTGCCCGGACGGCGCCGGCGCAGTCGCTGGAGAAAACATTTCACGACGTTCTTTGGGCCGACCTGGATTACTCGGGAATTCTCGATCTCGTCAGCCCTAGTTTCTATCCGACATCGACCCCGAGCCAGCCGTCCGAGCTAAAGTCGGATGATTGGGTCAATGCCCCTGCGAACGCCTATATGGTGGCGTACGGCAACCTTTCATCGGACTCTTCCGGTCTGGCTGTCGCAGGTTACCTCTCGGACGTTCACAATCCGACGGCGCCGCTGGCGCTGCAGAAAATCTACCGCGGACCGCTCACCGACGACGGTGCCCGCCAGATTGCCCATCAGATGGCCGACGACATCATTTCCGTTCTCAGCGGAGGGCTTCCGGGGGTCGCTGAGACGCACATCGCCTACGTGAGCGCGCAGGGCGGGTACAAGGAAATCTGGGAAATGGACTACGACGGCGCGAACGCCCATCAACTGACGCACTTGAAATCAATTTCCCTTACCCCGCGGTGGTCTCCCGATGCTTCGCGAATCGCGTTCACCTGCTACGTCCCGTTTCGCGGCGTCGTTTCTCCACAAATCTGCATTTATTCGATGGACCTGAAGAGACTGATTGCATTTCCCCGCTATCCGGGCAGCAACAGTTCGCCCGCCTATTCGCCCGACGGTACGCAGCTCGCGTTCATGTCGAGCCAGAGCGGCGACCCGGAAATCTACACGTGCGACTCAACGGGCGGCCACATGCACCGGATTACTTTCGCGGCCGGCGTGAACACTTCTCCCGTGTGGAATCCGAAAACAGGGAAACAGATTGTGTTTGTGAGCGACCGGGCGGGAGATCCCGTCCTTTACATGGCGAATTCAGACGGAACAAATGTGCAGAGAATTGATTTGCCGGACATGGGCTATTCCGTGGATCCGTCCTGGTCCCCGAATGGCCAGCTTCTGGCGTTTTCCTGGCGGCGACCTTCGGGGAATTTCGATATCTACGTGATGGACATCGTCAGTCATCAGCTTGTTGAGCTCACGCGCGACGAAGGGCGAAACGAACGCCCCTCCTGGGCGCCCGATGGACGCCACATCGTGTTCGAATCGACGAGAACGGGAACGCGCCAAATCTGGTCGATGCTGGCTGATGGAACGCAGCCTCGCCAGCTAACCTTTTCCTCGGAAAACGAATCTCCCAACTGGTCACCGAAATGATTCTTGGATCACAACCGGAGGTGCCGCCGCTTATGGCCGCTTCGTATACCGAACAGGTTCGGGGCGCACCACAACGGCTTTTCTTCCGCCGCCACTTCCGATTTCAGGTTTCCAATTGGAAGTTTCTTCCGGAGTTTCGCTCGGCATCGACAAGTGATGGGCCCTGGTCATGGAGCTTTCGCTTGAAATTGCCGCAGGCATCCAGCAGGCATCAGATTCAGTTGCGTAGCTTCGGTTTGCCTTATGCAGGAGCTTATCTGGATTCTCCTTCCGGAATTCCTCTCTGTCGTCGTTCCATTCATAAAATATTCATCTGCTCGTCATCAGGGGCGTCCCTTGCCGGATGGCAGGAGGATGTTTCTTTTTGGTCGAGTTCGTACAAAAGGCGCTGTTTTATCTATGGTTGTTTCCATTATATTTCTACACACATTCGACGCTCCCGCCTCAACCCTCACGGGAGCGCTCGAAGGAGGCTACTACATGCAAAGAAGTACCCTTCGTACCGTCGTTCTCTATACCTTTTGCGCGGCGACGCTCCTGTTCGCGGCGGGTTGCAAGAAAAAAGTTGCAACAACTCCTCCCGCTCCCCCTCCCGCTCCAACGCCGAAGCCCACAGTCACGCTCAGCGCATCGCCATCATCCATACGGCCAGGCGACACCGTTACTCTGTCCTGGTCGTCGACGAATGCAACCGATCTCAGCATCGACAACGGTGTTGGAAAAGTGGCGCCGCAGGGGTCCACTCCTGTGACTCCGAGCGCGTCCACGACGTATACGATCACCGCGACAGGCCCAGGCGGCTCGGATACGGCCAGCGCCAGCGTCTCCGTTTCAACGCCGGAGGCACCAGCAGCTGCACCGGCGGCGCCCAATTTGAGCGAGCTCTTTGATCAAAACATCAAGGACGCTTTCTTCGACTTCAACAAGTCCGATATCCGCCAAGACGCGCAGGAAGCCTTGACGAAGGATGCTGAATTCCTCCGTTCCTACCCGGACATTCGCATCACGATCGAGGGGCATTGCGACGAGCGAGGATCGACGGAATACAACATCGGCCTCGGCCAGCGACGCGCCCAGGCAGCCAAGAATTATCTGGTGTCTCTTGGCATCGCCGCTTCGAGGATCGACACGGTGAGCTGGGGCAAGGAGCATCCCTTCTGCACGGAGCATACCGAAGAGTGCTGGCAGCAGAATCGCCGCGCCCATTTGGTCTACGCTCACTAGTTCGCGGGATGGATGGGTCGTTGGAGTGTTTTCCGGGAACGTTCCTCGGGTCGCTGAGCAAACGGCCCGAGGAGCGAACTCCCCGGACGCAGGACTGAACTTAGAGCCTTCGCCTGTTCGGTAAAAACAACGCCAGCCGGACGTATCTTCATGCACAATGGAAGTGGATTGGGATTTGAGGACGCCTTGGCGCTCGAATCTCGGAACCCAAACATCCTGGCCCTACCTTCTTAAGGAGGTGTTCCTTTGCGAACTCGATGGATTGTCCTCACCTTCACGGCATTGCTCGCCGGCGTTTTCATCGGCTCGCTTCTGTCGCCGGCGCCTGCCGGCGGAGTCTCGAAGGAGATGATTCAGTTGCAGGCTTCCGTTGATCAGCTCACGCAGGGCCAGCAAGCCTTGCGGACCGCGGTCGATACGAATAGCGCAACTTTGCAAACTCTCGCAAAGCAGTCTCTGGACGCCATCAACCAACTGAATACGCAGATGGGGGCGCTGCAACAAACCGTGCAGCAGGTGCAAGCCAATACGGGCAACAACCTCAACACGATGAGCACGCAAACGCAGGCTGTTTCCGACAACATTGCCGATATGCAATCGCGCATTGCCAAATTCGGCCAGCAACTGAGCGACATGCAAAGCCTGTTGCAATCGATCGACGCGAAGGTCTCCGGCAACGCTCCATCGGCCTCCGGAGTTCCCGGCGGTTCCGCTTCGGGCGCGCCCTCGCCAGGTTCAGCGGCGAATTCGCCTGCCGGCCCGGGAATGCCGCCGATCTCCGCCGATACGCTTTATCAGAATGCGCTGCGCGACTTTACGAGCGGCAATTACGATCTTTCGCGGCAAGAGTTCTCCGATTACATCAAGAATTTTCCGACAAACGATCTTGCCGGGAACGCGCAGTTCTATCTGGGAGAAATCAGCTACGCGCAGAACGATTTCAAGACGGCAATTACGAACTACAACCTTGTCCTTCAGAATTACCCGCAAAGCTTCAAGCTGGCAGCTTCCCTTCTGAAGCGCGCCTATGCCGAGCTGGAGCTGGGGATGAAAACGAGCGCGACGCGGGATTTTCGCGAAGTCGAGCGGCGCTTCCCCGGTTCCGACGAGGCACGCCGGGCGCAGGCCAAACTGCGAGAACTTGGCGCGTCGTCTTCGCGCACGACTCATTGATGGCCGATTCGGAAGGTAAGCTCTCCTGACGGGAGATTCAGTTCCCCGCCCCCCACGGCACTAGCCTCTCCTTAAAGCCGCTGATATACTTCCCGCATGTCTGTCAACAAAGTGATCCTCGTCGGCCGCCTCGGCCGCGATCCTGAAACCCGCTACACTTCGGGCGGCCAGGCAGTTGCCAACTTCACTCTTGCCACGGATGAATCCTACAAATCCCGCTCCGGCGAGCGCCAAAAGCGCACCGAGTGGCACCGCATCGTCCTGTGGGGCAAGCTGGCGGAAATCGCGCAGCAATATCTGAAGAAGGGCATGCAGGTGTATATCGAGGGCAGGATTCAAACGCGGCAGTGGGAAGACAAGCGCGACGGCCAGAAGCGCACCACCACGGAGATTGTGGCAACCACGATGAAAATGCTCGGCAGCCGCGGAGAGGCCGCGGCGGCCGGTTCCGGCGGTGGGTCTTATTCGCAGGCAGGGGCAGCGCACGACGACTTCGAGGGCGGAGGAATGCCCGACGACTCTCCGTCGTCCGGCCCGGAAATTACGGACGAGGACATTCCCTTTTAATTGCTGAGCAAGAATGGCCTAATCCGCAGGCGGGGTGTTCGCGGATGTACGGCCGCTGTTTTGCCCCAACACATCCACACCATCCTCGTCGAGCGAGGGCAATGTCGGCAGCACCTGCGCGGCGACCAGGCGGCCCTGCACGACCAGATCCCTTCGCATTCTTCCATCGCGGAATTCCAGAGCTCTCTTTGCGTATTGGGCGATGTCCGGCTCATGGGTCACCATCACGACGGTGAGCCCCTTTTCTTCATTCAATTTCTGCAGGATTTCCATGATTTCAACGCTGGTCCGGCTGTCCAAGTTTCCTGTAGGCTCATCCGCCAGCAGGATGGAAGGACCGTTCACCAGCGCCCGGGCAATGGCCACACGCTGTTGCTGCCCGCCGGAAAGCTGTGAGGGGAAATGGTCGGCGCGGTCTGCCAGGCCCACCTGTGCGAGCGACTCCCTGGCGCGTTTTTCTCTTTCCTGCGGAGGGACGGCGGCGTAGATGGTCGGTAGCTCGACGTTTTCGAGGGCGGACGTCCTGGCAAGCAAATTGAATTGCTGGAAGACGAATCCGATTTTGCGGCTGCGAATCTTTGCCAGCTCAATTTTCGTGAGGCCGGAGACGTCTTGTCCGTCGAGATAGTAGCGGCCCTTCGTCGGCTTATCGAGGCAGCCCAAAATGTTCATGAGCGTCGATTTCCCGGAGCCGGAAGCGCCCATCACGGCTACGAATTCGCCACGCTCAATTTGGAGCGACACACCCCGGAGGGCGTTGACCTTTACTTCTCCCAAATCGTAGGTCTTATGGATGTCTTCGAGCCGAATAGTAGGTGAGGCAGGTCCTGCGGTGGCTGAATCAGTCGGTCTTTCGGAAGATTCATTCATGCGATAGGCGGGTATCTGCTGCGAATCTCTGCCTTGCCAACTCTATACCGGGGCTGGGTGGACATCAACCTGCAACACGCGGAGTCAGGGCTGGTGCGGAGCGCTCTTATTCAGAGGTATTTTCTCTTTTTTTCACCGCGTCGAGTTGCTCGAGAAAGGCGTCGAACTTCTTCTGCTGCTCGGGCGTAAGGGCGGCGCGAATCTGTTCGCGGCCCTGCTGGCGGATCTGGTCCCGCTGCGAGTTGAGGGGGGCGTAGAGCTTGTTGATTTCAGCCTGTTTTTGATCAACTGCGGCCGTCACTTTTTTCACTTGGTCCGGAGTAAGATTCAACTCGCGGGTCAAGTCGTCGATGATTTGGTCGCGGTGCGTCATGGGATGCGGCTGGCTGCCCCAAACGCGAAGGCCCCAAAGATGATCGCCGATTCCGCCGATCAACACCCCCAGAACAAACACAATCAGGACCAGTGTGATCGCTTCGCGGCTCTTGTTATTTTTCTCCATAGCTTGTATCCGCAATCATGCGCAGAAATCCATCGCGCGTTGCCGCCTGCTGCACCGGATCCGTGAACAATCCGGACCTCTCTGACGCATTCAGGGTGGCCGACTGGGTGCGCGGCACGGGCGGAGCCACAGCCGTATAGGCGATCAACACTCCCAGAGCCAGCGTTGCGGTAATCGCGAGCCTGGAAGCAAACGCCACGAGAGTGCGAAGCAGGCCGGCTTGCCCCTCCGCGACCTGCGATTCGGCCTCGCGAATCCTTGCCATCACAATCCGCGAAAATCCGGGGCTTGCCTCCGGCGCCGCGCTGCCATAGCGAAGCAGCCGCCGGCTCGCCTCAACGGCAGAATACTCCTCCCGGCAGGAAGCGCACTCGCTCAAGTGGCGTTGCAGACGCTTCGCGTCTTCGCCGCGCAGAGTTCCCTCGAGCGAGTCTTCCATCAAGCTCTCACAACTCGTGCAGTTCCCTTGCTTGTTGTTCCATTCCATCGCTGTCATTCTCCTTCATCTTCCACCGGCAGCCGCATCGCCATGCTTCGCGCTCAGCTTCCGCCGCCGGAAGGCGTCCATCAACCGGCTTCTGGCACGGAACAATCGCACTTTCACCGTATTCACGTTGAGATCGAGTATTTCAGCCAGCTCTTGCACCGAAAAGCCTTCGATTTCCTTCAAGACGAGCAGTTGCCGGTCAGGCTCGTTCAGCTTGCTCAGAAGCCATTCCAGGAGTTCCCGGACCTCGGCGCGCTCCTCAGGACTCTGCGGCAACCTGTCTTCCTCGGCAGCGCCCTCTAGTTGGGACAGTTGCTCCTCGCTCATGTCGGCTTCGTAGGTGAGCGGGCGGACTTTCTTCTTCCGCAGATAGTCCCAGCATTCGTTTACGGTGATCTTGTAGAGCCAAGTCGAGAAGGCCGCGCGTTGATCGAACTTCTTCAGGGAAACGTAGGCCTTCAGAAACACCTGCTGGGCCACGTCTTCCACGTCTTCTCGGCGCCGCAAAATTCCGCTGACAAGACCCAAAACCCTTTGCTGGTGCCGCTTTACAAGCTCTTCGAATGCAGACTCCGCTCCCCTTTGTGCGTCGCGGACGAGTTCTCGGTCCGCCAGGGCCCTCTCGCGCCGCGCCAGCGGCACCTGGATCGCGGATACCTGGGATGCCACGTCTTTTGGGACGTCCGCCATCGCTCTTCGGTTACTTCATTCTCCCAGCCTATTCCATTCTGACGTAACTGGCCGATTTTAGCGAGTCATGCGGCCTGACGTGGCGCGGCAGGCCGGGCGGAAACTGGAAATCTTTCTCGTTGCAATCGTTTGTATGCATTCAATCCGATTGACGCGGCACGGCGAGAAAGATGGCCGAGCCCTAGGGCGTTTCGATGCATTTTAAAATCAGGTTTACCCTTGCGGCTACCAGTAGACCATGCAACAATACCCGCCATGATAATCGGTGATCGCATCCGTTTGCTACGTGAAACCAAAAAACTGTCCCAAGGCGACATCGAGAAGCGCACGGGGCTTCTCCGTTGCTACATCTCTCGTGTCGAGAACGGCCATACCGTTCCCGCCATTGAGACTCTGGAAAAACTGGCGAGGGCGATGGAAGTGCCGCTCTATCAGCTTTTCTATGACGGCGAAGAACCGCCCGAGTTGCCGAATCTTCCCAAGCGGAAGTCGGCGGACGACATCGCCTGGGGCAGTTCCGGTAAAGAGGCTCGTTTCCTGGGTCGCTTCCGCCGCGTCCTCGGCCGTTTGGACGAAGGGGACAGGAAGCTCTTGCTGTACATGGCCCAGAAAATGGCCAGCCGCTAGCAGACGGCCAACAATCTTTGCAATCCCCCTATGGTGCTCGCCTCTTTTTGATGCGATTCGCGACAATCGCCTGGGTGTCCCCTCTAGCATCTTTTCGCTGAATTTCGTTCGAGTTCCTGGAGCTCTTGCTTTCCCGCAAAGCGCTTTTTATTTTTCCCGAGGACTGGCCGTCACATTCCGATAGATTGTAATCGCCGGAATCTAGGCCTTTAGGAAAAGCTCGCAAACGGGTATTAGCAGAAGAGAGTAAAAGCTTTGGAAAAAGCGCTTTTTCTTATTCCCACTCGATTGTGCTTGGCGGCTTCGAGCTGATGTCGTATACGACGCGGTTGACGCCGGGAACTTCGTTGACAATCCGCACGGAAATTTTTTCCAGGACTTCCATGGGGAGACGGGTCCAGTCTGCCGTCATCGCGTCGAGGGAGTCCACGACCCGTACGGCGATGGCATTGCCGTAGGTGCGCCCGTCGCCCATCACGCCGACGCTTCTCACAGGCAGCAGGACAGCAAAGGCCTGCCACACCTTCTCATAGAAGCCTGCCCTCCGAATTTCTTCGCGGACGATGGCATCAGCGCCACGCAGAGTCTCGAGTTTCTCACGAGTAATATCGCCCAGAATCCGCACGGCGAGCCCTGGCCCAGGAAATGGATGCTTCACCAGAATCTCTTCGGGCAATCCGAGTTCGCGACCGATTTGCCGGACTTCGTCTTTGAAAAGATCGCGCAGAGGCTCGATCAGCCCAAAGGGCATGTCGGCCGGGAGTCCGCCAACATTGTGATGAGACTTGATGACCGCCGAGGGACCCTTCACGGAGACGGACTCGATCACATCCGGATACAGCGTTCCTTGCACCAAAAATTTCACCGGCAGCCCCTCTTTGGATGCCGACACCAGCTTTCGCTGTTCTTCCGCGAACACCGAGATAAACTCATTGCCGATCATTTTTCGCTTTTGTTCCGGGTCCGTCACACCAGCAAGTCTTCCCAGAAACCTCTCACTGGCATCGACGCCAATAACGTTGAGGCTCAGCCGGTCGCGCAACAATTCGAGCGTGGACGTGAATTCGTTCCTTCGCAGAAGCCCGGTGTCCACGAATACGTTCGTCAATCGGTCGCCGATGGCGCGATGCACCAGGGCCGCCGCCACGGCGGAATCGACTCCCCCGCTGAGGGCGCAGATCGCGCGCGCTCCCTCCGCCTGCTTTCGGATACGTTCCACCATCTCGGCGATGAAACCCGTCCGGCTCCAATTCTTCTTTGCGCGGCAAACTTCGAAAATGAAATTTCGCAAAATGTCTGTGCCGCAATCGGTATGCTGCACCTCGGGATGGAATTGCACGGCGAAGAGCTTCTTCTGCGCATTTTCGACTGCGGCGATGGCGCTGTCCGTCCGCCCGGAAACCAGAAATCCCTCGGGCACCCCTACGACGTGATCTCCGTGGCTGCTCCATGCCTTCAAACGGCGTGGTACGCCGCGCAGCAATGTCGATTCGCCTTCCGCGTCAAAGCGTGCCGGACCGTACTCCCTCCGTTCGGCTCGCTCCACCTTTCCGCCCATTTCACGGGCCATCCACTGCATGCCATAGCAGATGCCAAGCACCGGAACTCCGAGCGAAAGGACCTGAGGGTCGCAGACAGGCGCATCCTGGTCATAGACCGAACTCGGCCCGCCGGAGAGGACGATGCCCGAAGGCTGGAGGGAGCGAATCTCGTCGATTTTCGCGTTGCACGGGAGAATTGCGGAAAAAACTTCCTGTTCGCGGATTCGCCGCGCAATCAACTGCGTGTATTGCCCCCCGAAGTCCAACACGACAATCCCGCCTAGCGTTGTCACCGTTCCTCCACTCTCCCGCTCAGCCCTCACGGCGCTTCCACCCATTCATCCTCCTCAATCGCTGGAGCTTCGGTTCACCATCACTCTCACTTCACGACGATATTCACCAGCTTTTTCGGAACGACGATCACCTTCACAATTTCCTTCCCATTGACGATCTCTGCGATGTGCGAATCCTCTTGCGCCTTTCGCTGTGTTTCTCGCTCGTCCCAGCTCGCTTCGGCCAGGATCTTACCGCGTACTTTCCCGTTAATTTGCACGACCACTTCGAACGTCTCTTCTTTCGTCAAATCTTCGTGATAGGCAGGCCACTTCGCCTTCGAAAGGCCATCGGAATGCCCGAGCATTTCCCACATTTCTTCGGCAATGTGCGGCGTCATCGGCGCCAGCATCAGGATGAGGATTTCCAGGCATTGTCTCAGCACCGCCGGGCTGACATCCCCCTCGAGCGGCTCCTGAGACTGGAATGTGTTCACCAATTCCATCAGTAGGGCCACGGACGTGTTGAAATGCCAGCGCGCCTCGAAATCATTCGTCACGCGCTTCAGCGTCTGGTGCGTGCGCCTGAGAAGAAGCTTCTCTTTTGCGTTTGCCGCCGAACTTTCCGCCTTCTCGGGAGCGCTCGTGACGACACTGCGGACGCGGTCCGCATGTTTCGCCGAGAGACGGTAGGCTTTGTGCAAAAATCGCGCCGCTCCCTCGGTGGCTTCTTCGCTCCACTCCAGATCTTTTTCCGGTGGCGCCGCGAACAGAGTGTAAAGCCTCCCAGTGTCGCAACCATATTTGTCGGCCATATCGATCGCGCCGACGACATTGCCGCGCGATTTCGACATCGCCACGCCGCCCTTCTGCACCATGCCCTGCGTGAAAAGCCGCGCGATAGGCTCGTTGTGCGTCACGAGTCCCATGTCGCGCATCACTTTGCAGAAAAATCGCGAGTAGAGCAGATGGAGGATTGCATGCGTAATTCCGCCGACGTACTGATCGATCGTGAACCAATACGCGGCGATCCTCTTGTCGAAGGGGGCTTTGTCGTTCTGCGGGTCGGTGTAGCGGTAGAAATACCAGGACGAATCGACGAACGTGTCCATCGTGTCCGTCTCGCGTCGCGCAGGGCCACCGCATTTCGGGCACTTCACATTGACGAAATCGGGATCGGTTGCCAGCGGCGACTGCCCTTCGCCAGTCAGCTTCACATCGGGGGGAAGCTTTACCGGGAGCTGATCGTCCGGCACGGGCACAATGCCGTCTTTATCACAATAGATTACCGGAATCGGGGTGCCCCAGTATCGCTGCCGCGAAATTCCCCAATCTCTCAGACGGTACGTTGTCTCGCCATAGCCGAATCCCTTTGATTTGGCGTCGGCGGTCATCTTCTCGATTGCGGCAGGGGTTGCGAGGCCCGAGTATGAGCCCGAATTGACGGAGCTTCCGTACTCGGTATACGCCTCTTTCATTTGGTCCGCGCGCAGCGGCTCTCCACTTGGCGGCTGCACCACGACTTTCACCGGTAAATGAAACTTCTGCGCGAACTCGAAGTCGCGCTCATCGTGCGCCGGCACACACATCACCGCGCCGGTGCCGTACTCGGCCAGAACAAAATTTGCGACCCAGATCGGCACACGTTCGGCGGAAAAGGGATTCACGGCGTACCGTCCGGTAAAAAATCCTTCCTTCTCTGCCGTCGCGAGTTCTTCCGCCTTCACGCTGCGCTGCTGCATCGCCTTGAGCTGCTCTTGCAATCCCTCGCCGCCAGGAACACCCGCCAAGAGCTCGGCGATCTTCGGATGCCCTGCGGCAATCAGTAGCGCCGACGCACCATAAATCGTGTCCACGCGCGTAGTGAACACTTCAAGCGACAGTCCCGCGACTTCCTCTACATCAAAACGCACGCGCGCTCCTTGCGATTTGCCGATCCAGTTGCGCTGCATCGCCAGGACACGCTCGGGCCATCCGCCGCCCTCGAGCTGTTTCATGTCGTCGAGCAACTCGTCGGCATACTGCGTGATTCGCAGGAACCACTGCTCCAGCTCACGGCTTTCCACCAGAACATCTTCGTGGCGCCAGCAATAGCCGTTGATCACCTGCTCGTTCGCCAGCACCGTATTGCAGGCCGGGCACCAGTTCACCTTGCTTTTTTTGCGGAAGGCGATTCCCTTCTCCAGCATCCGCAGAAAAAACCACTGGTTCCAGCGGTAATACTCCGGCTCGCAGGTGGAAATCTCCCTCGTCCAGTCGTAGCTGAACCCGAAGCGGCGCAGCACGCGGCGGAATTCATCGATATTTCCGTTTGTCCAGGCGCGAGGATGGACACCGTTCTTGATCGCCGCATTCTCTGCAGGCAACCCGAACGCGTCCCATCCCATCGGGTGCAGGACGTTGAATCCCCTCATGCGCTTGTAGCGAGCGACAGCGTCGCCAATCGTATAGTTGCGCATGTGGCCCATATGCATCGTGCCGGAGGGGTATGGCAACATTTCGAGCATGTAATACTTGGGCCGGGTCGCATCCAAATCGATTGCGCGGAATACGCCCTCCTCTTCCCATCGCTCCTGCCATTTCGCTTCGATCGCCTGCGCGTCGTATTCCGCCAAGTCACTTCCCTCGCTTTTGTCTATAAGTGCGTTTGCTGTTCTTTGCTCTTTTGGGCCGTGGCTTCATCCCATCACGTCCGGTGGCCTTGATGGTCACTCCGACCAATCGCCAAAGCGCGGCGACGTTCCGGCGGTCGTCTCCTGGCTTGTCGATGGGAGTCTCCAGGAGGAAGGCCCTGCCCGCCAGCAGTGGGTGATTCAGGATCCGCCGGAAGCCTTCGAGACCGATCTTGCCTTTGCCGATATGTTCGTGCCGGTCGACTCTCGAGCCGAGCGGAGTCTTCGAATCATTCGTGTGCACCACCATCACTCGCTCCAGACCCACCGCGCTTTCGATATCCTGAAGCGCCTTTTCAAGGCCCTCTCCCGTGCGGATGTCCCATCCTGCCGCAAAGGTGTGCGCCGTATCGAGGCAAATTCCCAACCCCAGCTCCGGGGCGAGATCCATGATCGCGCGAAGCTCCTCGAACCTGGACCCTACAGAGCTTCCCTGTCCCGCGGTGTTCTCAAGAAGAATCCGCAGATCTCCGAGCTTCATTCCCCGTGTTGCTTGCCGCAGCCCATCAGCGATTGCCGCAATCGCTTCCTGCATCCCTCCGCCAACACCACTTCCCGGATGAGTGACCAGATAATCGGCTCCCAGAGCCAGCGCTCGCACGACTTCCTGGTGAAACGCCTGCACGGAGCGGGCGCGCATCACCCGATTTGGCGATGCGAGGTTAATCAGGTAATTGGTGTGGATGGCGAGCGGTCCAAGTCTCAGTTCCTTCCGGCGCTCGCGAAATCTCTTTGCGTCCGCTTCGGCGATGCGCGAGCTTCCCCGCTCCCACATGCGCGGACTCGCGGAAAAGATCTGCAGTGCATTCGCCCCCAGCCCGTGCGCGATCTCGAGTGCTCCGCTTATATCTCCGGCAATCGAGGTATGAATTCCAATGCGAATGCTTCCATCTTTCCAGGCAGGTATTTCAGGGGCAGGAGGAGGTTCCGGGCGGTATTCGTCTGCGTCGTCGTAAGTCAGAATCTTGTGTTGTTCCTCGGACATTCCCTCAGTCTGGACTGTATTTTATCGGATTCAAGATGACTCCGCAAACGGAGGCTTGTTTCGCGCGGCTTTTATTTACTTTGGCGCCCTCTGAGGTATAGTGGCGCCCCGTATGAACCTGCCTCGATCGCAGCGGCTGACCGCCATTACGCTAGTTTCCATTTCCTTGCCGGCGTTTTCTCTTGAGCCGTTTGTGCACGAGTTTCTTGGCCACGCCGTCACCGCCTGGCTCGTCGGAGCGAAAGTCATCCTCGTATCTTCCACCGCGATGCAAACAAGCGGCGGATCACGACTGATTCCTGCTTCCGGGCCGCTTTCCAACCTTGTTTTCGGAGCAGTCGCTCTCCTGATTCTCCGGCAGATGCCTCGTTTCACTCCACTGCGATATTTCCTCTGGATCTTCACGCTCGCAAACCTGTTCCTTGGCTTTGGCTACATCCTATACTCCGGCCTGATTAACTTCGGCGACTCGGCCTATGTCATTGCAGGACTTCGCCCGGCATGGCTCTATCGCGCGGCGTTGATTGTTTTCGGCGCATGGGGGTATCGCCGCACGGTTGGTCTCGCGGCCCGCGACCTGCTTTCACTGATTGGGAAACGCAGCCTGCTCTCTTCCGACGTGCCGCGTGTCGTCTACCCCTCATGCGTGGCCGGCAGCCTGCTGTATTTGATCGCTTCGTTTTTCAATCCAGTCAGTCCTTCGCTGATTCTGTACGATGGCGTTTCCATGGCTGCTGGTATTGCAATCGGTTTCTGTTCCGTTCCTCGTGTTGTAAGTCGATTCGCCGGCGTTTCCGCTGCCACAAGCGCTGGCGGTCCTCAGGAGGGAAGTCTTGGCTCCGACGGACCTTCCGCCGAGAACTCGCTTGCAGCCGTTCCTTTCAGCTCTGCCTGGTTTGTGGCGGGCATTCTTTTCAGTGTTGCGTTCGTCATCTTCATGGGCCACGGCTTCCGACCCTGACAAATCGTCCTTCCACGGCTGAGCAAGGGTGCATTGACCAGTCCGCGCATCCCCATCGGGAAGTTCTGAACTCTGTGTGTTTCGCGCCAGCTTCCGATGCTATGATTTTGCTCTCGCTGGCGCGGTCGCCAAGTGGTAAGGCAAGGGTCTGCAAAACCCTTATCGGCGGTTCGATTCCGCCTCGCGCCTCCACTTTCTTTCCCTCCTATCTCTACGCTACACTGTGAGTTTCGTTTTCTCTGGGTGACTCTCGCAATGCTCGTCGTCATGCAATCGCACGCCACCGATGAACAGATTCGCGCTGTCTGCGGCGTGATTGAATCACTTGGGTACAAGGCCCATCCCATTCCCGGCGCCGGCCGCACCGCCATTGGAATCACGGGAAATACGGGTGCGATTGACCTTACGTCGCTCGAAGGGATGCCGGGAGTTGTCGAATGCATCCCTGTCAGCAAGCCATACAAGCTCGTGAGCCGGGACGTGAAGGAGAACGACACGGTCGTTCGCGTGCCGACTCCCCTCGGAGACGTGGCATTCGGCGGTGGATCTGTGGCTCTGGTGGCCGGGCCGTGTGCCGTGGAAACCGCCGAGCAGACTTTTACGATTGCCGCGGCTGTGAAAAAATCTGGGGCGCGTCTCTTCCGCGGAGGCGCCTACAAGCCGCGGACGTCCCCTTACAGTTTTCAGGGGCTCGGCGAGCCAGGCTTGAAAATTTTGGCCTCTGTACGGGATCAATTCGGATTGGGCATCATCACGGAAGCGGTCGATCATGAATCGCTCGACCTCGTGGAAGAGCACGCCGACGTGATCCAGATCGGCGCGCGCAATATGCAGAACTTTTCGTTGCTCAAGCGCGCGGGCCGTGCCAAGAAGCCTGTTCTCCTCAAGCGAGGCATGTCGGCCACGCTCGATGAATTCTTAATGGCCGCCGAATACATACTTTCCGAAGGCAATTACAACGTAATCCTCTGCGAGCGCGGCGTCCGCACTTTTTCCGACTTTACGCGCAACACGCTGGATCTTTCCGTTGTACCGGCCGTCCAGCGCCGGAGCCACCTGCCCATCGTTGTCGATCCGTCGCACGGCACGGGCCGCCGCAACAAAGTCCTTCCGCTTTCTCGCGCTGCTGTCGCCGTCGGCGCCGACGGAATTCTCGTCGAGGTCCACCACGATCCGGATCGCGCCCTTTCCGACGGTCCGCAATCGATCCTGCCTGCCGAATTCGACCAGCTCGTCGGTGAAGCCCGCCAGATTGCCGGAGTCCTTCACCGTTCGCTCAATTGAAAATTCGCCTCAACTATCGCCTCCTCGCGCTTCTTTTCATTCTGTCGGGCTTTGCCATCCGTGAGGTGGTTCTCGAGCTTCGCCCATCGTTTCTCCGTCCCGGCTTGCATCTGTTCGCCTACGTCGGCAATACAGCCGATGGGACGCTCTCGGTGATTGACCTCGTTAAGCTTTCTCCCATTGCCACGATCAATGTTGGCCCGGTGCCGTCCGGCATTCGCGCTCATCCCACGCGCCCTGAAATATGGGGATTAAGCACGGCTGGCGGTTATGCGTGGGTTCTCGATTGCAAATCCAATCAAATCGTCGCCAAGATTCCCGTTGGCTCGCAACCCTACGCGCTGGATTTCTCCCCGGACGGTCGGCTTGCCTACGTCGCGGCTTCCGGCGTGGATTCCGTCGTCGCCATCGACACTGCCAGGCGCCAGATCGTCGCCAGTGAACGTGCCGGGCGGCGCCCTTGGATCGCCCGGGCCGCTCCGGATGGCCATCTTGTCGTCGTCTCGAATCGCGAGGATTCGACAGTGTCCTTGCTCGATGGGAAATCGCTCGCCTCGCTCGGCACAATCCACGTGGCGCCCGACCCAGAGCAAATCGCCATTCTTCCCGACAGCTCGAAAGCTTTCATCACGTCCGGTTCCTCCCCGCAGATCTCTGTCGTCGACCTTCGCCGCAAGCTATTCCTGACCAATCTGTCTCTCGGAGGTACGCCGAGCGATTTGATCCTCAAGCCCGACGGCGGCGAACTCTATATTCCTATCGCGGCTTCGCATGGTCTCCTCATCGTCAATACAGCCTCCAACGAAGTCGGCGATTTCGTGCTCCTTGGAATGTCTCCTGTTTCAGGCGTGCTTTCGCGGGATGCCAATACGCTGTATGTTTCCGATTCTGCGGCCAACCACATCGTTCCTATCATCATCGACGAGCGTCATGTCCTTCCGCCCATATCTGTCGGCCAGGCCCCCTCTACGTGTGGCATCACACCGGGAGGCGATATCTTGCTGGTTGTGGATTCTTCGTCCGGCGACCTTGCCGTGATTCGCACGCGCACGGCCAGTTTGATAACGCTGATCCCCGTTGGCTCCCAGCCCCGCGACTTGGCTATAAAACTCTTCTGAAGGCACTCAAGGCGCTCGCCGAAAACTCAACGGCTACTGCGGGATTGCATGCGTTCGAGCGGTTATGGCGAATGGTGATGGGGAACCCCCTCCGTGAACCTCATTGACTCTCTCCTCCCTCGATATACAATCCTTAATGACAAATGGCACTGGCCCAGCCCACGGAATCCCCCAAGTCTTCTTTTCACGCCGAAGTCACCAACTATCCTGCTCTTGCCATGGTTACCACCCTCTTTTTTATGTGGGGTTTCCTCACCTGCCTCAACGACATTCTGATACCTCACCTCAAATCCATCTTCGACCTCAACTACGCCGAGGTCATGCTCGTTCAATTCGCCTTCTTCGGCTCGTACTTCGTTTTTTCTCTTCCCTCAGGAAAATTGATTGACATTGTCGGCTACAAAAAATCCATGGTCGCTGGCCTTTTCACCATGGGCGTCGGCGCCCTGCTGTTTCTTCCCGCCGCCAGCGTTCCCTCGTTTCCGCTTTTTCTTACCGCACTCATCGTTCTCGCCGCGGGCATGACGATTCTCCAAGTTTCCGCCAATCCTTACGTCGCCGTCCTCGGGCCCGAAAAAACCGCCGCTAGCCGCCTGAATCTTGCCCAGGCCTTCAATTCGTTCGGCACCTTCATCGCTCCCGCAATCGGCGGCCTTCTGATTCTTTCGTCCGCCCCGGTGGCCATTGATGTTTTCCGCCAGATGTCGCCGGAGGCGCAGCAAGCCTATCGCGTCGCTCAAGCTTCCTCCGTGAAGCTCCCCTACCTTGGCTTCGCTCTTGCCCTTTTCGCGCTTGGTGTCGTCATCGCCCTTTTCAAGCTTCCCCACATCCCCGGCGTCGAACGCAACGGCGCTCGCGTCAACGATTCCGTCTGGCATCACCGCCATCTCGTCCTCGGCGCCATCGCCATCTTCGTTTACGTTGGTGCAGAGGTCGCCATCGGCAGTTTCCTGGTCAATTACTTCAGCCAATCTGATATCGGAAATGTTTCGGAAAAAGTTGCGGCGGGTCTCGTCACGTTCTATTGGGGCGGCGCGATGGTCGGCCGCTTCATCGGCTCGGCCTTGCAGCAAAAAATCGCGCCCAACAAAATTCTCGGCGTCTGCGCCATCATGGCCGCCCTTTTGGTTTGCATCACCATGCTTACCTTCCACCGCGAAGCCATGTGGTCCATCATCGCCGTCGGCCTATTCAACTCCATCATGTTTCCCACAATCTTCACGCTTTCCATCGAGGGCCTCGGCCCGCTCACCGGCGACGGCTCAAGCCTGCTCGTCGCCGCCATCGTCGGCGGCGCCGTTATTCCTCTTGCCCAGGGCGCTCTCGCCGACCGCATCGGCATCCATCACGCCTTCTTCCTTCCCATCCTCTGCTACATCTACATCATCTTCTTTGCCTTTCGCGGATATCGCCACCCCGCGTCCTAGCCGTTCCTAGTTACCGTGCCCGTCTAGCCATTTATTCTTGGCGGCGAGACTTCGCCTGTTACTGCACATCTAGAGTCAACTGCGCCGTTCTTTGTACCGACGTCGAACCGACGGCCGTCGTCGCGGTTATTGTAATGGCATTGGCGTAGGTCCCGGAGGGTGTCCCCGTTGGGGGATCCGAACTTGCATTGTTCGATCCGCCACCGCCGCACGATCCGCATAACAGAATCACCGCAACCACCATCGCCGGTGCCGCGAGCTTCCTGCGCTTCTGGCTGCACACAAGCACCAGGAGCAGTGCCCCGACGAAGCATGCAAGTGGGACCACATCCGCTCCGCCGCGCCGAGGGGCATCCGCGGCGGTTGTGCTGTCCCCGGTTGTAGAAACTGTCACGGTGAATGGCGAAGCCGCGTCCGGAGCCACGTTGACGCTCGCAGGTGAGATATTGCAACTCGTCGCCGCGACGCTGAGAGTTGCCGGGCAGGAGAGAGTTACGCTTCCGCTGAACCCTCCGATGGAATCGACTTCCAGGTTGTAGGTTGCAGTTCCACCCGCCGTCACGGTTTGCGCGAAGCTCCCGCCTGCCGGAGGCTCGATTTCAAAATCCATCATCGACCCCGTGATAGCAACAGTCTGAGAAGCATTCGACGCATTGTCCGAGACGTTCAATGTGGCGCACCGGCTGGTCGCCGAGGCTCCACACTGCACGTCCTGGGCTACGGGCTTGAACGTGACTTGAATGGTGCAATTCTTACCGGCGGCAATTGCCACGTCAGAGCAATTGTTCGTTTCTGAGAAGTCCTTCGCATCGGCGCCTGTAAGACCAATTCCGCTTACGGCCAGTGCTCCGTTTCCAGTACTGCTCAACGTCACGGTCTGCGCCGCGCTTGCGATCCCCAGCAGTTGCGCGGGGGTGAAATTCAGGCTCGCGGGCGACAGTGTTGCTGCCGCTTGTGTTCCCGTCCCGCTCAAGACCACGTTCTGCGGACTCCCGGGAGCATTATCTTGAACTTGGAGCGTCGCACTCCGCGCGCCTCCGGCAGTCGGGCTGAAAACCACTTGGACTGTGCACGATTGGCTCGGCAAGACAGCCCCCGCGCAGTTCGTTGTTTCCGGAAAATCCCCTGCTTCCGTCCCCACAACCGAAATGGAGGTGACTTCCAGAGTCGCTGTCCCCTTGTTCGCCACGGTCACCGCGGTTGCTGCCGTTTTCGTTCCCACGCTTGTCGAGACGAACGAGATGCTCGCCGGAGTGACGCTCGCGGCAATCGTTCCCTGCCCCGTGCCGCTCAAGGCGACGCTCTGCTCTCCCGGCGACGCGTTGTCATGAAAGTTCAGGCTGGCGCTCGCGCTTCCGGTCGTCTGCGGAGAAAACGTCACGGGAACCACGCAGCTGGTCGCAGGAGCGAGCGTTCCTCCCTGCGTTGGGCATTCGTTGGACCAGCCCGTCGCAATCGCAAACGCGCTCCCGCTGATGGCAATGCTGGTCAGGCCCAGATTCGACGTGCCTGTGTTCGCGAGCGTCGCGATCTGTGCGCCGCTTGTCGTCCCGACAGATTGTTGACCGAAGTTAATCGTTGAAGGTTCGATGTTCGCAATGGGCTGGCCGCTCGTGCCTGTGCCCGTCAGCGTGACGGTTTGAACAGTCCCCGGGATATTTCCCGAATTATCCGTCAGCGATAGCGTGGCGTTTGCCATCCCTGTCGTGGTCGGCTTGAACTCCACGCCAAGAAGGCACGACATCCCCGAAGGAATCGTCGAGCAACCCGCGCCGACGCCCGCCCCTCCCGTGGCTTGAACGATGAACTCGCCGGACGAAACGGAGATCTGCGTCACGTCCAGCGCAAGGCTGCCGTTGTTCGTGAGATTGACGTAAAGTGGCCCTCCCAACGTTCCCTCGATCACGTTCCCAAAATTCAGCGAGGTCTGGCTCAGCACTCCGTCCGGATTTCCCGATATTCCCGCCACTTGAAGAATCTGCGTTCCTCCTGGCGCATTATCTGCAATGACAATCGTCGCCCCCTCCGTTGCGTCCCCCGTTCCCGAGAACAGCACCTCGAACGAGCACAGGTCGCTGCTCTGTGGCGCAAGCGACTGATTCGAGCACGGACTCGTGGGAGACAGCGAAAAATCGTTTCCTGCTTGGCTCAATGTGATGGAGGAAATCGTCAGTTCCGCTCCCCCCGTATTTTTGATTCCCACAGGCACGGGCGTCGTTGGCCCCGATTCCTTGAATCGGACGACTCCCGGTGCGAACTCAACGGCAGGCGGCGCGCTCGATGGATTCTCTTCGAGTTCAACGGCAAAGCCACTGGGCGCTGCAGGACAACTTGCGCAAGTCAGTTCAGCTCCATTTCCGGTTGTGCCGGGAGCCTGGGGAAAATCCAGAGTGTTCGTCTGCCCGACGGCAATCAGTTCCAGGTTTCCGGTCTGGTCCGTCGCATTCCTTACGGCAAGTCCGCTGGCAGACGTTGTTCCCAGGAGGCCCGGAGAAGGCGTCCCGCCAAGCGGCGTCGCAAAGAGCAATCCACCGCTTCCGGGGATCGTCGTATCTAGCTCGGCCACAAACGCGTCTGTGTCCGCGCTGAGCGGTTGGAGGTTCCCGCGCCATGGAAAATCGGCTGACGTTGCGCTCCCGGCTAGAAAGACTTCGTCAGGGGCCAATTCCGCCACGGCCGCCGCTGCGTCGCTCTGAGAACCTCCTAAATAAGTTGCATATTGAAGCGTGGTTGCTCCGGACCCGGACTGCGCCACGACTGCCAGGAAAGCGTTCGTTCCTCCGAGTCCTGAACCCTGCGTCGTCTGAAATCCGGCTACGGCGCCCGTCGGAAAGTCTTTCGAATCGGTCGTTCCTGCGACGTACGCCGTGGCGGGATACTGAGACGAATCCACCACGACGGCCTCCGCTTTGTCCGAGCCTGTCCCGCCCAGATAACTTGCGTAGGAGAGGTCGCTTGCGCCGTTTCCGGCGGGAGAGAGCTTCGCCACAAATGCGTCATAGTCTCCCCCGCCGTAGCTCGCCTGAAATCCATTTGCTGTTGAGGGAAACTCCGTCGGATTCACCGGTTGCGAGGTGAAGCCTACGAGATAGGCATTTTGCTTGGTGTCTACCGCGAGGCCGGTTACGCCAACCTCTGCGAAAATTCCAAGGTAGGTGCAATATCGCAGCGGCGGCGTGGCTCCCGGCTGGTATAGCGCGAAAAACCCGTCGCGCGAGCCCCCTCCGTACACCGGCTGATACGGCGAAGACGTCGCCTCACCGGCGCACAAATCGGTCGACGTCGTGTCCGACGCGACGTAGAGCCTTCCGCTCCCGTCGATGGCCACCCCGCCCCCGTTTTCGTTCCATTCTTTCCCGTTTCCGCCGAGCATCGTGGAAAATTCGAGCGTCGCTCCTGTCTTCTGGTCGACCTCGGTCACAACGGCACTGTTACCACCAGCGCCAAGCGTGCTCTCATCCGTGACGGGATAATCGGGTGACGTTGTTGTCCCAGCGACCGCCGCATTCCCACTTGAATCGACGACCAGGGCTCCGCCCCCTTGGCTGCCGCTTCCGCCGAGAAACGTCAGCCATTCGAGCGAAGCCACTCCGCTTGCCTGGGGATTCTGCTTCGCAACGAATAGGTAGGAACTCGCCCCACTCGCGCCGATGGACTGAGCCCCGATTCCGGGAAACTGTTCGGGTGCTTGACTCACACCCGCAACATACACGTTCCCGGAAGAGTCAACGGCAACGCTATTTGCGTCTGCGCCGCCGGGCCCTCCCAGGAAGGTCGAGTAATTCACCGTAAGTGCCGGATCGATGACGATTGTCGAGCGGCTGTCGTGAGGGCCGATCCAAAATCCAACGCGCGTTTTTTCTCGCAGGACATACCCGCCCGCTATTTCCCGGCCTCCGGCAGACTGCTCTGCCCGCTCGCCGGTTGAAATCCACGTTGCGCTTGCGGCCTCCTTTTCCGGCGTTGTTTTCGGGCCTCGCAGCTCAGAAATCCTTGGTCTTTTCATTTCGAGCGAACGACCCGCAACGCTCATCCACAAATTGCCGTTCCTATCGAGCCGCAAGCTCTTGCTGCCACGGAGTTCGATGGCAAAGTCTGCCACGCTTGCTCGCGGCTGTATGCCGAGGTCATATTCCAACTCGCCGCCCTTCCCGTACACCCTCGCGGAAATGCCCGGAGACACATCCGCATCGGCAGACCCATATTTCGCGACGCCAAGCCGCCAATTTTTTCTGTCACGGCCGATTAAGTAGTTTGTGACACCGCTCAGCTTTTCCTGACCCTTCCACCGCAGCTTGCACACCTCGCGTCCGTTCATTGAGAAGCGAATATCAAGCGTCCCCCTTGTCGCTATACCTTTTTGAGGCACCGGTGCAATCTGTATCGAAATTCCTTCACGTCCCAAGGCTGCGGCCATGCCAGGCGCTTGCGCTATAAACTGGTATTTCTGTGTCTTTGTTCCCGGAGTTGGTTCGAAGCCCAGGGGGATCTCGAACCCGTGCATATCCGTCGCCGCGCTCGGGAGAGTTTTCGTGAACCTTTTGCTTTGGTGCCCGTCTTTTTTGCCCGTTGCGCCAACAAATCCACCCTGGCCGACCGCAGCGAGTGCGAAAATTCCCCCGATAACCAGCAAGGCTGCTCGCAACTCCCTCCGCATCTGCGCCTCCTTAGGACCGATTCCCTCGCTGCATCTGCCATCGCGGTTTGCGCACACCACTTCCTGCTGCTTGAATTTTTTGGTCGATTCGAAGGAATTAAACCGTCGCACCGCGTGCGGAGGGTGTCAACGAAATGCGGGGTTAACTTCGACAGAGAACTACATTTTGTGGGACTGAGAGCGGTTCTAGGCTGTGACTCAGAGCGGTTTCACGAGAGCCATTACGTAAGATGCATTTGTCTGTGAGCATGGCGCTGCGGTCTCTACTTCCTCGCCGCCTCGCTTGCCCACGCGAAATTTTCCTCGCCCAGCGTTACTTCGAGCACTCCTTCCACGGGGAGGACATCCAGGGGCAATCCCCCTTCCCACAGCGCCACGCTCACCAGCAGCGCCTTTCGGTCCCGCAGATCAAAAAGCTCTTTGCCAATGCCCACCTCAAGAATCTTCCCGTATCCCGCCTCAACACTTCCTTCTGGATGAAGCAGGCACGAGCCGCTCTGCTCGACCACCATTCCCAAAATCGTGTTTTTCTTCACTCGCAGCGTGATGCGCGTCTCCCGCGCATCCCATACGGTCAGCCGCACCTGAAACTCCGGAAGCAAGGCGATAGCCTTCTCGATCGGGTCGACGCGCACGAAAAATTTGTCCTGCCCAAACCCGTAGTACATCTCACCGAGAACGAAATTCTTGCCATGCATCGTCCCGCTACGGCGTTCGGTGGCGTAAAGGCCCGCGCCGAGCCATTCGAAATAGCTGCTCTCTTTGCCGTCGACTTTTACCTCGATGTACGATTCCGGCGCAGCCTTCTTCGCCCGCACCGGCGCCCGCTTGATCGGCGTCGCGAGCGCGCTCGGAGCCGTGTCGCCAATCGCCGCGTAGATCTCCGTCAGCAGTTTTCGGTAGATCGCATCGAATTCCGCGTCGTTCGCCGTCCCATGCTCAGGACCGTACCACCAGCACCAATCGCTTCCTTCTGCTGCGAGCACGGCTTCATGGGCCCGTTTCAATGGGCCTTCCGATGCGCCCGAGATTGCCGCCACGGACCTCGCGGCTCGCGACGCCGCCTTGGCATACGCCTCCCGCGCATCCCGCAGCAGTTCCCAGGCTCTCACGTCCTCCGCGTGACCGATCCACACGTCAAAATTCGCGTTGATCCACGACGCCGGAAAAATTCCTTCCAGGGTGGGCATCTGAGGATTCGCCGCGATCGCCTCGCTCATGGTCATGGGGGAGACTTCCGGGTCTTTCTCCAGTCGGCCGTAGAATTGCCTCAAGAATTCACGCCCGTTGCCCGGGTAGTGCTCCCAGGCGTTTTCTCCGTCGAGGATGATGCTCACCGTCGCCGTCCGCCCATTCGACTGCCGGTTCCCGGCGTCTCGAATTCTCCGGTAGAGGTCTTCCGCCGCTCCGCCCGGGTCCATGCGGCTATAGACGAATCCCACGAGGTCTGAAAGGTAATGGTCGCGGAAAAATCCCGCCATGGATCCTGCCGGTTTCACCAGCTTCCACGGCGTATACAAATCCGCGGCGTTTTCGGGATAGCCCGATGCGTCGCGCCAGAATCCCGCGTTGCGCGTCCGTCCAAGCACTCCTTCATCCGTCGCGAACCACTGGAATCCCAGTTCCATCGCGATTTCGAGCGCCTCGTCCGAAACAGAGCCTTCAGAAGGCCATAGTCCCGCCGGAGGAGCTCCGAACACTCGCTCGTGATAGTCTCGCGCCCTTTCAAGCTGCACGCGCGCATCTTCGGGGTGTCGAAACGCGGGAAACGGCAGTGGCGTATGCGGGTTTGCCACCCGCGCAATATCCGTGTCGCACAGCAGCGGCAGAATGGGGTGGTAATATGGCGTCGTTGAAATCTCGATTTGTCCGCGCTCGCTCGCTTCCCGGTATTCGGGCAGAACGGCAGCAAGCAATTCCATCTGTTTCTTTCGCAGTGCCGCCTTGTCCTGCTCCGTAAAATTCCTTCCCTTTCTTGCTAGTTCGGAGACGACGGGGTCCTTTGCTAGATACTCTTCGTCCATCCACGCAAGCTGCGACAGCAGTTGCAAGTCTCTCCAGTCCCTCGATGCGAAGTGTGCGACGCTCGCCTCGACGCCCGCCGACTGCACCTGGCTCTGCAATTCCCCATAACGCGGCCAGCGGCGTATATAGTTTTCGTTCAGTTGGAATGCGCGCTCCAGCGCCTCGCGTTTCTGCTCGGGGCGCAGCGATTCCGCTGTGGCGAAAGCGATATCGAACCAGGGTTCCTTGAATCTCCCGCCCGCATATTCCTCGATCTGTTCGGCGAGCAGCGGTACAAAATTGAACGTCATGTGGACACCGGGAAATTCCTCCAGAATCTTCACCATGCCCCAGTAGTCCTTCAATGCGTGCAGCCGCGTCCACGGCAGCAGGTACTGGCCTGACGTCGGGTCGCGGTATTGCGGCTGGTGCATGTGCCACAAAATGACGACGTTCACACGACTCATTCTGGGGTTCCTTCCTCTCTCACCTTGCGCCGTCTCCGGTCCGTATGGTCAGCCGCTTTCGGTCCGTCGCCTATCACCATCTGCTCCCGCCTCTTTCGCTATTTTCATGTGTCTGCAACCGACTCCCCTGCTTCCCTCGTGCTATTCTTTCTGTTCGCCCCATGCGGCTGCTCGACAAATATATCTCTCGCGAAGTTGCTTCCCACGCCCTTCTCGGACTTGCCGTATTCACTTTCGTTTTCTTTGTCCCTCAGCTCGTCCGGCTGATGGACCTGGTCGTCCGGCACTCCGGCGGGTTTGGAACCGTCACGCTGCTGTTTCTCTGCACGCTGCCGCCCGCCCTAACCTTCACGATTCCAATGGCCGTGCTCGTCGGCGTTCTCATCGGACTCGGGCGTCTTTCCGCCGATAGCGAAATCGTGGCCCTTCACGCCCTCGGCGTCAGCCTTCGCCGGCTACTGCTGCCCATCGGACTTGTGGCTTTGGCTTGCGGGCTTCTGAACCTCGCTATTACATTCTGGCTGGGTCCGGCGTCGGTCCGCACCCTGCGTTCTCTCGAAGATCAAATCCGCTCCACGCAGATTCCTTACGCCGTTGTACCTCGCGTCTTCGACGAGCGCTTTCCAAAGCTCGTATTATACGTGCGCGACGTGGCCGCTGCAGCCACGGACTGGCGCGGTGTGTTCTTGGCTGAATCGAGCGCCGATTCCACGCCTACCGAGGTCACGGTTGCCGCCAGCGCCATGATCCTTCCTGGCCCCTCAAAGGATCAGATCGAATTGGAGTTAGGTGCCGGCAGCACCCACGAATACGACCCTCGCGATCCAAAGAGGTACAACGTCACCACTTTCAGCGAGTCCACTTTCCCTGTTGATATTTCTCCATCGTCTTCCCGTCCCAAGTCCGTTGTCGTTTCCGCCGCCGAGAAGTCAACGCTGGAGTTAATCCACGACAATGGCCCCACCTGGCGGGAATCGCGCGTCGAATTTCAGCGCCGCCTGGCTTTTCCCGCTGCTTGCCTCGTCTTTGCGCTTCTGGGAGTTCCGATTGGCGTCCGCCCGCGGCGTGGTGGACGGGCTGCGGGCATGATCCTTACCCTCGTCCTTATCGGGAGCTATTACTTTCTCTTTGTCACGGGCGCACACCTTGCTGAGCAAGGCTCCCTATCTCCCTGGCTCGGCATTTGGATGGCGAATTTCGCCGCCATCATTGTCGGAGTCGCCCTGCTCATCCGCATTGAGGAGATTCGCCAACCCAGTCGCGCTCTCGCCTGGATTCATTCGCGTCTCGACAAGCTTCGTGCCATCCGTCGCTCCCCTGCTCCGCCGCTACCCATCATTCCAAACGGTACCAAGCAAAATGGCGGCCCTGGGCCCAACGGTTACGCTCCCCGTCCGCACCCCGCAACCTCGATTCGACGAGCAGTCGGCGCCGGCTCTTCTTTTGGTTTTCCCATGTTGATCGACGTCTATCTCCTTCAACGATTTTTCTACTATTTCTTCGTTCTGCTCGCAGGCTTCGTCCTGATCTTTGACGCTTTTACCCTCTTCGATCTTTTAGCAGACATCTCTCGCAACCACATCCCCGTCGGAACTGTTCTCGATTATTTTCGCTATCTCATCCCCTTCATGGTCTACCAGTTGTGTCCACTTGCCACGCTGGTTGCAACTCTGGTCACTCTCGCCGTTCTTGCTAAAAACAATGAGGTCGTGGCGTTCAAAGCCAGCGGCATCAGCCTCTATCGCCTGGTCATACCGCTCACGCTCGCCGGTCTCCTTCTCGCCGGCGGCCTGTTTCTCCTCGACAACACGTTTCTTCCGTATGCGAATCAGCAGCAGGACGCTCTCCGCAATGAAATCAAGGGACGGCCTGCGCAAACCTATCTCCAGCCTTCTCGTCAGTGGATTTTTGGCGAGGGCGACAAAATCTACAATTACGAGCTCTATGATCCCGACCGCCAGCTTTTCGGCGGTCTTAGCGTCTTTGAACTCGATCCTTCCACCTTCCAGATTCGCCGTCGCGTCTATGCCACCCGCGCCTCCTGGGAGCCTTCTGAAAACACCTGGATTCTTACCGGTGGTTGGATTCGCGACTTTGACGGCGCACGAATCACAAACTACATCCCTTTCAAGGTTGATTCCCTGCCGGAGCTTTCCGAACCGCCCAGCTACTTCCGCCGCGAAGTGCGCCAGTCCGAACAAATGAACGCGCGCGAGCTCGGCGAATACATTCTCGGCCTGCGAAGGGCGGGCTTCGACACTTCCCGTCTCTCCGTGCAGTGGCAGAAGAAGTTTTCTTTTCCGCTCATCGCGGCCATTATCGTTTTCCTGGGCGCTCCGTTTGCTTTTTTGGTCGGCACGCGCGGCGCCATCAGCGGATTGGCGCTCGCCGTAGGAATCGGCATCGTCTATTGGGCAACGTCTGCGCTATTTGAGGCTATGGGCTCCGTCGGTCAACTTCCTCCGTTCGTTTCCGCTTGGGCTCCCGACGCCATTTTTGCCTTCCTTGGCATCTATTTCTTTCTCAAGATGCCCACGTGAGTCGCACGAATCCTCCCTCCTTGTGCTAGAGTGCCCCTGCAAATCCGCAGGAGGACCGATGCGCCGCATTTTTATTTCTGCCCCTCTCGTAATTCTTGCGGCGCTCGTTGGTCTTACCTCTCTTCATGCCCAGGCTCTCGCTCGAGATTCTTTCAAGGTGCCTGCGACCTTTACCGCCACGGTCCCCTGCGCCGATTGCCCCGGCATTCACGAATCCCTTACGTTTCTCCCCGGCGGTCTCTATATCGACCGTCTGGTCTACGAAGAGCGTCCTTCCACGTTCCAGTCTCTCGGCCGCTGGCAGAGAAAATCCGACTTGCCTCAGATTGAAATCCACTCTGGCAGTTCTCCCGCGGACACCTACGCCATCGTGGACCGGAACCACATCCGCAAGCTCGCCCCGGAAGGGTCCAACGTTCCCGCCATTTATCTGCCCACTTTCACTCGCACCGCAACCGCCGCCCTTCCTTCGGCATCCTTCTCTCTCAGCGGCGAATACAATTCAAAACCCGGCGAATCGAGCCTCACCGAATGCCGCTCCGGTTTCGCCCTGCCGGTTTCCCCCACCGGCGATGCCCCTGCTCTCGACCATGCCTACCAGGCCGCCAATCTCAAACCAGACTCGCAGCTGCTCGTCTCCGTAACCGGAACGATCGCCTTACGTCCCGGCAACAAATCTGCGCTCTTGATCGTCAACCACTTTCAACACTCCTGGCCCGGCAATTCGTGCGCGAGCCCTGTCGAGTGAGGATCAAAATGCTCATAAATAGCCGCCGTTTAGCGTTCATAATAGTAGTGCTTTCTGCCTTCGCTGCCGCAACCGCCCGCGCACAAGACCGCTCGCAATCCCGCTCCATGGTCATCACCAAGGACGGTATCGTCGCCGCCGAAAATCCTCTTGCCGCACAAGCCGGCGCTCAGATTCTTGCCCGCGGCGGCAACGCTGTCGACGCCGCTATCGCCACAAATGCCGTCATGGGTGTCGTCGAACCAATGATGAACGGCATCGGCGGCGATCTCTTTGC
>Ga0335072_10001667_pt1 | contig 35686 bp, 33 predicted proteins | sample Lox_Sample_21_FD_206725 | JGI IMG/M metagenome (GOLD analysis project Ga0335072, IMG submission 206725) | Soil microbial communities from Loxahatchee National Wildlife Refuge, Florida, United States - Lox_Sample_2.1 | ecosystem: Environmental > Terrestrial > Soil > Wetlands | place: USA... | reverse complement strand
AGCCGGCCTAGATGGCCTCAGCTTCCAGGATCTCGGCTTCCAGTACCTCGGTGGTGAGAGTGTCGCTCTCGGTTGCCGCCGGCTGTCCGGCCGGGGCGCCCGCCTGCCGCATCCGGATCGCGACCGCGATCACTATCAGCGCGATGGCGTCAAAGATCGCGGCGGCGGTGAAGGAAGCTGCCATCCCGTGCACTTTGATGTGCTCTGCCTGGGCTGCGACCGACGCGCCGAGGACCGGGTGCCGTGCGGCTGCCCGGCTCGCGGTGCCGTAGATCGTCACCAGGATGGCCAGGCCGAGCGCGCCACCCACCTGCTGCATCACATTCACCATGCTCGCTGCGGACCCCGAATCCTTCGGCGGCACCCCGGTCAGCGAGGCCATCGTCAGCGGCACGAAGACTACGCCCATGCCCGTGCCCAGCAGCAGCATCGGGATCAGCACGCCGGGGAGGTAGCTCGTGCCGGTGCTGAGCTGGCCGAGCCAGGCCATGCCAGCGACCACCGGCAGCAGGCCAGCGACCATCAGCGACTTGGGCCCGAATCGGGCCACCAGCCTCGGCGCCAGCCTGGACGTGGCGAACAGCGCGCCCGTCATCGGGACGAAGGCCAGCCCGGCCTTCACCGGACTGAAGCCGAGCACCTCCTGAACGAACTGCGTCAGGAAGAAGAACGACCCGAACATGCCGGCCACCAGCAGCAACCGGGCGACGTACGACGCTGCCCGGCTGCGGTCACGGACCAGCCACAGCGGCGTGATGGGCTGGCTGCTCCTGGTCTCGATCAGCAGGAACGCGCCGAGGAGCAGTGCGGCCAGGACGAACGCGCCAACTGAGACGCGGTCGGACCAGCCGTTCGAGGCGACGTTGATGAAGGCGTAGACCAGGGCCGACATTCCTGCCGTCGAGGTGACAGCGCCGGCCGCGTCGAAGTGCGCGGGCTGCCGCTGCGAGCTGGCCAGCAAGCGCGGTGCCAGGGCGATGACGGCGATGCCGATGGGCACGTTGACGAAGAACACCCAGCGCCAGGATGCCCACTGGACGATGATCCCGCCCAGTACCAGGCCCAGCGATGAGCCGCCCATAGTGACGGCCGTGAAGATGCTCAGAGCCCGGACCCGTTCCCGGCCTTCAGGGAAGCCTGCGACGATCGCGGCCAGCACGGCGGGAGAGGCGATGGCTCCGCCCACGCCCTGGACGGCGCGCGCGGCGAGCAGGAGGCCGGACGAGGTGGCCAGGCCGCCGGCCAGTGAGGCCAGCGTGAAGATGGCAAGCCCGGCCATGAATGCCTGGCGCCGTCCGAGGATGTCACCGGCCCTGCCGCCGAGCAGCAGCAGGCCGCCGAAGGTAAGGGCGTAGGCGTTGAGTACCCAGGAGAGGCTGGTTGCGGACAGGTGCAGTCCGGTGGCCATCGACGGCAGCGCGATGTTCACCACCGTCATGTCCAGGACGATCATCAGCTGGGCGCAGAGGACGACGGCGAGGGTGATGTTCCGGCGGTCGTGGCTGCGCGGCGCACGCGACCGGTGAGATGGAGGTGAAACGGATCCGGCCTGCCGCCCCCTCGCGGGCACGGCGGAGTTAGGCGAAGAAGACATGGTTCCTTCCCGGAACTGTGCGGTGAAGCGCCGTGAGTCACGACCTCAGTGGCCAGCACGGCTGGAGTGAGCTAAGCTATCTGGAGGATCCCTCCGGTAACTATACGGAGGATGCCTCCGCTTCGCAAGTTGATAACTGCTGGAGTTAGCGATGGGAGCAACCGAGCCGGCCAGCCAGGCCGCATCGCCAGAGCGTGACGTGGCGGTTCTGCAGGGCAGTCCGCCGAAGCGGGCTGACGCACGCCGTAACTACGACCGGCTGGTCGCCGCAGCCGGAGCGGTCTTCGCCGAGCGCGGTGCCGACGACGTATCGCTCGAGGAGATCGCCCGCAGGGCAGGTGTCGGGATCGGCACGCTGTACCGGCATTTCCCGGCCCGCCAGGCGCTGCTCGAGGCCGTGTACAAGGATCAAGTAGACGGGCTTGAGGTACTGGCGGGCAAACTGCTCGCGTCCGAATCGCCCGGCGCGGCGCTCTGTGAGTGGATGCGTGCCTTCGTGGCATTCGGCCGGACTAAGCGGAGCCTGAGTTCTGCGCTGGTCGCAAGCAAGGACTCCGAGTTCATGTCGGCGTGCAGCATGATCCTGCGAGGCTGTACAGACACGCTGCTCAGCCGGGCGCAGGAAGCCGGCGAGGCGCGCCCGGAAGTGCAGTGCCCCGACGTCATGCGCCTGGCGCACGCTCTCATCGTGGCCACGGAATCTCCGGCCGACCCGGATCAGCCGGAGCGGCTGGCCGACCTGATCGTCAGCTGCGTGCTCGTCCCCGAAGCTGCCCGGGCCTGAAGTTAGCGCTCCTGCGAGCAGGTCTCGAAGACCCGTCGCGCTACCGCGCGCGCTCGCCGGAACCCGGCGCAATCAGGTCGGCATGCGGCGGTCATGGCGGGGTAACACTGTGATGCCGGGTGGCCGGCCGCCGTCCGGCGGATTCGGACGCGGGCACGGCCATCCGGACCAGCTTCGAACTCCAGGATGGTGCATGGTGAGCATCCCCGAGCAGGGCATCAGCCCTGAGCAGCTCCATGGCCCGGTCGACATCACCGAGGCAGTCAGGCAACTGGAACTAGCCGCCCACGACGTCGCAGTCGCGGCCAGCTGCATCGGGCTGGGCGACCTGAACGAGGCCCACACGAACGTCATCACGGCACGCGCCGCTGCAGACGCCGCCGAGGAGATCCTCCGCGTCGCCATCATGGGCGGCGGGCGGATCTGGCCGGCCGGCGGACCTGGCGAGTAAGGCCACCCGGCCAGCGCGCGACCCCGGCCCGCGAAGGTGGTCCGGCTGAGTGCTGCCGGCCTTCGCCATGTCCGGCTGGCTCGCCGCCAGCGCGGCGCGGGCTTCGATCAGCCACTGCATCGCCAGATCCAGCCTGGCCGCAGCGTCGCCGATCTGACGGGCGAGCTGCTGGTTCCGCGCGTCTTCGGCGGCTGCGGCACTGAGTTTCGTCAGGCTAGCGGCCAGCCGCTGCACACGCTGCTCGGCCTGGCGCGCTGAGTCGGTGGCCAGCGCTGCCTGCTTTTGTCTCTCCGTCAGCGCATGCTCAGCCACGGCCGGAAACTGGTCGGGCGCTGCGGCACCACGGCTGGAAAAGATGATGAGGAGCGCCGCCCAGCCGACGGCCGCCGGCACGGCGTCCCGTGAGGCATCCAGCGCCCCTGCCCAGTGATGCTGCCGGAGTGCCACGGTCACGGTGACTACGTATACAGCCGTGACTCCGAGGCTGAAGGCAGCCAGGAGTCCGACGAGCAACCACCGCCAGACGGGCCGGCGGTGTGCGGCGACCCGTGACAAGTGCTGTCCGGCCGCCCGAGCGGCCCCTTTGGCTGATCCAAACTGCCTGGCTGATCCGGTCTGTCCGGTTAGTCTGGCCGTCTGGCAGGCAAGCGCATCCTCATGATTTGCCACTGCGAACCTGCCGATGCTGAAGCTCGCAAACTCATCGAATTGCGCTTACTCCGTCGCGCCAGGCGCCGACGAGCATGCGCACAGTGATTCTGCCCCGCTTGCCGCCCCGTCAGTCCGCGCTAGCCAGGAAGGCATGCGACCAAGTTGCGAGGGAGATTAGTGTGTGAGTCACACATCATTGCTGCGACCGCGACGTCTACCGCCGGTCGCGGCCGACAGCGAAACGGAGGCGGTCAGGATGGCGCAGGCGACTGGGACTTTTACCGTCGCGTCCTGGGACGAGAGCACTTACCAGGACCTCGGCGATGGTGCCAAGCTCACCAAGGCGACGATCAGTTTTGCCATGGAGGGAGACATCGCAGGTAAGGGAACCTGGGACGCCATCATGTGCTACCGCCCGGACGGCACCGCTGTCTTCACCGGCATGCAGCGCATCCAGGGTCAGCTGGCGGGGGCAGACGGTGCCTTCGTAGTGCAGGCCGACGGTGTGTATGCCGGCGGTGAAGCGCGGTCACGCTGGCAGGTCGTCACCGGTACCGGCACCGGCGGACTGGCTGGGCTGACAGGCACTGGTGAGTCGGTCGCGACCGCCACCCCGCCGGGCAGTTTCACCTTCGACTATGACCTCGGCTGACCATGTAAGCCTGGACCGGCCGGCGAACGTGTTCGGGGCGCTGGCGCTCGCTGTCGCGGACCAGATTGCGGATGCGACGACGGCGGCCGCCGGCCGGGCTGACTCTGCCCCGGCAGCGCTCGCGGCACTGTTGCATTTCCTCGACCGGCCGAGCGTGGACGTTCTCCGGCAGGTGCTCGGTTTGTCCTCGTCCGGCACGGTCAGGCTGCTCGACAGACTCGCTGAGTCCGGCTACATCGAACGGGTGGCGGGCACCGATCGCCGGTCGACCGCGATCGTGCTGACCAAGGCTGGCCGACTAGCGGCCGAGCAGGTCTGCCGCGCCAGGGCGAGCGTGCTCGACCGGGCGACGGCCGTGCTGTCGGATACAGAGCGAGCGGAGTTCGACAGACTCGCCGGCAAGATACTGGTCAGCATGATGCGCGAACCGGGCGCGATCCGGTGGATCTGCAGGCTTTGCGACACCGGCATCTGCCGAGGCTCGCCTGGCGGCTGCCCGGTCGGGAACGTCGCGAAGGCACGGTACGGGGCTGCCGGGCCTCCCTGAGCCTGCGCTGCCAGCGGATGCCCGTGCTGTCAGCTGCCCGGTCGGGAACGCCGCGAAGGCACGGTACGGGGCTGCCGGGCCTCCCTGAGCCTGCGCTGCCAGCGGATGCCCGTGCTGTCAGCTGCCCGGCGGCACGCGTCCGTCGGTGGCACGGACCGACTCGCGATCAGGGCCCGCCTGGTCGCCAGCGGAGTCGGGGGCTGCCCCGTTGCCGGCGAACTTCCCCGACGCCTCGTCAGCGGCGAAGTCGTCGGCCACAATGTCCGTGCCCGCCGCGGAAGTCGCGGCTCCGGCAGCGATCGAGGCAGCCGCTACGCCAGCTCCCTCGGCTTCCTCGTGCACGTACCGGCCGCCGCGGAATGCCGAGGCGGCGGCCGCGATCACCAGCACCGCGATCGCCATGATGAACACGATTACCAGTCCGTGATGGAACGGCTGAGAGATCAGTCGCGGGAAGAAAGCCTTGCCGGTCAGCACGGCTACGCTCCGGGCTGGCAGGTGGTTCAGCACCCCGGTGGGCGTGAGCAACGACTTCACCGGGTTGTAGCCGAGGAAAGCCGCAAAGAGGCTACCGACCGGCGGCAGCGAGGCTATCCGGTGCGCGATCGCGCCAGGCACGCCTTGCGCAGTCAACCCGCTGGCCAGCGTCGTCGGCAGGCTGGCGGCGAGGCCGGCGATCATCAACGAGAAGAACACGCCGATCGACAGGACGAAACCGGAGTTCTGGAACGTGGCGAGCATTCCGGAGGCGGCCCCGCGCTGCTTGGCGGGCACGCTGTTCATGATCGCCGCCGCGTTCGGTGCTGAGAATAGTCCCATGCCCGCGCCGGCCAGGAAGATCAGCGCGGCGAACTCGGGGTAAGTGAAGTCGACCGGGATCAGCAGCAGGCCACCGAACGCCAGCGCGGATACCAGCAAACCGCCCGAGGCGAAAGCCCTCGCGCCATGCTTGTCGGACAACCAGCCCGAAACCGGTCCGGAGACAACGAAACCGCACGTCAGCGCCAGCAAGTAAATACCTGACCACAGTGGCGTGTCCTTGTATGCGTAGCCGTGCAACGGCAGCCAGATGCCCTGCAACCAGATGATCAGCATGAACTGGAGCCCGCCGCGGGCGATAGCGGCTAGCAACGTCGCACCGGTGCCGGCCGCGAACGCCCTGATGCGCATCAGGCGCAGGTCGAACATTGGAGAAGGGACCTTGGTTTCGATCACGCAGAACAGGACCAGCAGCGCTACACCGCCGAACAGGCCGGTCAGCACCAGTGGGCTGGTCCAGCCCATCGAGTGGCCGCCGTACGGCTGGATGCCGTAGGTGATGCCGGTGAGCAGGATGATCAGGCCGACCGCGAACGTGACGTTACCGAGCCAGTCGATCTTGGCGGGCGTCCGTACCCCGACTTCCCGGAGGCTCAGATATGACCAGATCGTCCCGCCCAGGCCAATCGGCACCGAGACGATGAACACCAGTCGCCAGTCAACGGCAGCGAGCACGCCGCCCAGGATCAGCCCGATGAACTGGCCGGAGATGCCAGCCACCTGGTTGATGCCCATAGCCGTGCCGCGCTGGTTGGACGGGAACGCGTCCGTCAGGATCGCCGGAGAGTTCGCCATCAGCATCGCCCCGCCGACAGCCTGGATGACCCGCCAGCCGATGAGCCAGAGGGCTCCGCTGCCGCCAGTGAACGGGTCGAACGGGAGCGCGAGGGCGCCGAGGCCGAAGATGGCGAAGCCGGCGTTGTACATCCTTACGCGGCCGTAGATGTCGCCGAGCCGGCCGAGAGTGACGACCAGTACTGCGGAGACGACGAGGTAGCCCATCAGCATCCACAGCAAATAGCTGATGTTGCTGGCCTGGAGCGGATCGAGATGAATGCCGCGGAAGATGGCGGGCAGCGCGATGATCACGATTGACGCGTTAACCGTCGCGGCGAGCATGCCCAGGGTGGTATTGGACAGTGCGACCCACTTGTAACGCCCGTCGGTCGCGCCGGTTCGGCCTGCAGCCCTCGGTGCGGTCGCGTCGCTCACCTGCTGGCTCCCGGTCTCGGATGCAATTACTTGCTACGAGAAAACTAACAGGCGGAGAAGCCCGCCGGGCCAGGAGCCTGGCCGCGGCTGTCGTCCGGCCCGGTACCGCGAGGCTAGCGACATATGGCAAAAAGGATAGTAAATGGCGTAGGCGGCCGGTTTATTATTAGCCCATGCTTGAAGGCGTTGACGTCGCCAGCTTTCAGGGTTCGCCGGCGTCGTGGACCAGTGTCGCCGGCGATATCGTCTGGGCCGCTGTCAAGTTAACCGAGCTTGAGCCCAACGGGACTAAGTATGTAAATCCGGACGCTAAAGCCGATATGGATTGGTTGCGAACTCACCACAAGGGCCGGATCGGATACCTTTTCGGACATCCCTCGGTGGAGGCTACTGCGACCGTCGACTTCTTCGTGACCCAGTTCAACGCCATAGGCCTGCACGACACGGATGCGGTTGCTCTGGATCTTGAAACGACTGACGGCCTGTCGGCTCAGAAGGTGGCTGCCTGGGCCGTCGACGTGCAGTCCCAGTTGCACAAGAGGCTCGACAGGGTGCCACTGGTGTACACGTTCATCGACTTCGCGAAGCAGGGCAACTGCGCGGGCCTAGGCGGCTACCCGCTCTGGATCGCTGATCCGTCCAGCCCGCGAGGCCATCCGGTGGTTCCTGAACCCTGGAAGACCTGGGCGATCCACCAATATGCCACGACAGCCAGTATCGATCGTGACGTAGCTGATTACGCTAACCAGTCCGCGATGTTCAAGGCGCTCGGCAAGAAACCATCATCGGAGCCTGACGTGAGGAAAATTGGCGGGAACTCGTCTGCTATCGCGGCGACGATCTGGCCGAACGGCCGGAAAGTGGTCGCGGGGATCGGCACCGATTCATACGTGTACCGGACGACGTCGTCGGGAGGTGCGTGGGGTGAATGGGCGAAGGTGAGCCCGACCAAGGCCAAAGGCACTCTCGCGCTCACCTCCGCGGGCACAGGCGACGGCGCGATCTACTACATCGAGCTGTCAGGCCAGACGGTGGAAATAAACACCAGCAACTACGGCGATACCTGGGCCTGATCGAGACCTGCGTCTGGTCCGGGCATGGCCCTGATCCGGCCTCGGAGCGCCGCCAGTGGATCTTGCAGCGCTCCGTCGGTAACACATTGGTGACCTGCGGCTGGAGTATCTTCAGAGAGTGAGTTACCGCCCGGCACCGCGAGATCTTCGTGCCTCCGACTTCGAACGCGACCGGGTCGTGACGCTGCTCGGCGATGCCGCAGCCGACGGCAGGCTGACGCCGGGCGAGCATGCTGACCGGGTAGAGCGCGCGTATCAGGCCCGGACTCTCGGCGAACTCGCTGCCTTGACGACGGACCTGGTAAGCCAGACCGCTCAGCCAATCCGGCTGGACGGGCGGCGACCTGTCACAGGCATCTTCGGGCGCGACAGCAGGGATGGCTGCTGGGTGGTGCCGGAGAACTTGCCCGTCGTTGCGATCTTCGGCGAGGTAGAACTCGACCTGCGGGAAGCGTTGCTGCAAAGCGGCCGGATCGTCATTTACGCGACGATTATCCTCGGCACGATTCACCTCATCGTGCCGGACGGGGTCGTCATCGAGACGACTGGCAGCAGCGTGTTCACCCGGCGGATTAGCCGCACCGTGCGGCCGCCTGGGCAACGGGCCGCAGCACCCGGCCGGCCCGGCCGGGGCGAGGCAACGGACCAGCCGGTGATCGAGCTTCGGACAGTCGGCTTCGGCGGCACTATCAAGGTGACGTCGCCGAAACGGCCGCGCCGGCTCGGCGGGCTCCGCCGTGGCGGGCAGCTTCGCTAGCCCCGCGACATGGACATCCCGGAAGCGGTAGCCCGCGGTCGGCGGCTAGTACTGCACGACCGAATATTTGGCGACTTTCCACAGCTGATGCTCGCTGTGAATGTTGCGCACGGTGCCGGAGCGGGCGCGCATGACGAGCGAGTGAGTGACCGCTCCGCCGGCCCGGTACCTGACCCCGGCCAGCAGCTCACCGTCTGTGATACCCGTTGCCGCGAAGAACGCGTCGTCGGAGGTGACCAGGTCATCGGTACTGAGGACGCGGTCCAGGTCATGTCCGGCATCTAGTGCCTTAACCCGCTCGGCATCGTCCCGCGGCGCGAGCTTGCCGAGAATGACACCGCCGAGGCACTTGACGGCGCAGGCCGCGATAATCCCTTCCGGAGTACCGCCGATGCCGAGCAGCAGGTCGACGCCGGTGCCGTCCCGTGCCGCCATGATCGCTCCGGCCACGTCACCGTCGGTCAGCAGCTTGATCCGGGCACCGGCTTGCCGGATCTCGTTAATCAGGTCGGCATGCCGCGGGCGGTCTAGCATCACGACGGTCACATCGGACAGTGAGCAACCCTTGGCTCGCGCGACAGCCGCAATGTTCGCGGCGGGCGGAGCGTCGAGATCGACGACGTCGGCCGCCTCCGGGCCGGTGACGAGCTTGGACATGTAGTAGACGGCCGACGGGTCATACATCGAGCCGCGGGCGCTCACGGCGATCACCGAGACCGCGTTCGGCATGCCGTTCGCGGTCAGGCGCGTGCCGTCAATGGGATCGACAGCCACGTCGCATAGCGGGCCACTGCCGTCCCCGACCTGCTCGCCGTTGTACAGCATGGGAGCGTGATCCTTCTCGCCCTCGCCGATCACGACGACGCCGTTCATCGACACGGTGTTGATGAGCTGCCGCATTGCGTTGACCGCGGCGCCGTCCGCGCCGTTTTTATCGCCCCTGCCGACCCACCGCGCCGAAGCCATCGCGCCGGCCTCGGTAACCCTGGCCAGTTCGAGTGCCAGGTTGCGGTCGGGCGCATGGATGCCCGGTTCCGGCGGAGCTTCGATGCCAGGATCGGCCGCCAGATCGCCGACCGGCCCGGAAATGCCGGGGGCACCCGCCACGCCCGTGAACCCGCCATCACTGACGGGATCAGCCGGCCCGCCAGGTATCCCGGCCGCCTGTGGGTCGCTCATCGCCAGCACCTTCCCTGTCGGTCGCCCTGGTGGAATCCTATGTAGCGGGCTGGTTCGCCGGCCCGCCCACCCCGCACGGGTAGTCCGAGATCGCGGAGCGCATGACGGCTGATCAGGTAACGCACGCGGGCCGTGCCGCAGACCGCGGCGCAGCAACCCGGGCTGTGCTGCTAGCGGCAGCGCGCGAGGTTTTCATGCTCGAGGGTTACGCGCAAGCGGGCGTTACCGACATCGTGGCGCTCGCGGGCGCCAGCGTCGGCAGCATGTACCACCATTTCTCCGGCAAGGCTGATTTGTATCTCGCGCTGTTCGAGGAACTGCACGACGAGCACGACCGGCGCACGCGCCAGGCCGTCAGGGACTGCCGGGACCAGGGGGTCACCGATCCCATGCTGCTGCTGCTGGCGGGCGCGCGCGGTTACCTGGACGTCTGCATCGAGCAGCGCGAGCTGGTCGGCATGTTCACGCGCGGCGACGGCCCCCCCGGCTTCGAGGTGATGTGGCGGCGGCGGGTGTCGGACTGGGTGAGCCGCAATACTGAGCTGTTCACGCGCAGTGGCGAGCCGCTGGGAGACGCCGCTGCTGTTGTCATGACGGGCGCGATCATGCTCGCGCTCGCTGAGGTCGCGCTTGCCCCCGACACAGCGCGCGCACGCCAGCTGGCCGAGGGCGTCCTCGAGGTGTTGTCCAGGCTGCATGTCCGGGGGTAGCGCGGTAAGAACCCGCGCTGCTTTCCGGGTCCCAGCCGCCGGTGCAAAGAGCAGCCGCGAGTGCGGGACGCGGTTAGAACGGTGCGCCCGGTGCCGCGCCAGCGTCCTGCTGCCTGGCCAGCGCGGTAGCGAGGCGTGCGCGGGCGCCTTCAAGCCACTCCTCGCAGATGGCCGCGAGCTGCTCACCGCGTTCCCACAGCTGGAGCGACTGTTCCAGGGTCAGACCGCCCGCCTCCAGCCGCTTCACCAGTTCGGTCAGTTCGTCCCTGGCTTGCTCGTACGGCGGTCGCTCGGCCTGGCCGGCCGCCGGGTCCGCCGACCTGCCGCTGCCTGACCTGGTACCGCCCGCCTTACCTGCCGCTGCCACGGGGCCAGCCTAGTGCGGCGGTAACGCGGCCGGCTGGCACGCCGATCAACTTGGCGACGCGGCCGGCCGCACCGGCCGGACCGCTAACTCTCCCTGGTCAGTGGTGTGCTGTCCGGCGGTAACGGGTAGCTGGCTGTCGGCGAACCGCAGGGACAGAAGTTCGCCTTCGGTCACTTGATCCGCGGACATGACAACGCTGAGGTCCGCGTGCTGGACTATCGCGTAACCTCTGCGCAGCGTTGCGGCCGGAGACAGGGCAATCAGCCGAGCCCTGATGTGCGCGAGGTCGTCGGTAGCCCGGTTAAGCCCGCTGCCGATCGCCCTGCCAGCACGATCCGACAGGCCCAGGATCATTTCCTGCTGGCGGTCGATCTCGCGGGTCGGATTGGCCAGGGCTGGGCGTGAGGTGATCGCCGTCAGCCAGGAGCTTTCCCGGTCGAGTCGTCCGGCCAGTGATCTGCGAGCGCGAGACCGGAGCTGGCTGATCAGCTCAAGTTGCTCGGCGACGTCGGGGACGGCCCGCCTGGCCGCGTCGGTCGGCGTCGAAGCACGGACGTCAGCCACCAGATCAAGCAGTGGCACGTCCTGCTCGTGCCCGATCGCGCTCACGACCGGCGTGACACAGCCCGCGACCGCCCGGATCAGATCCTCGTCGGAGAACGGCAGCAGGTCCTCCACTGATCCACCGCCGCGGGCGATGATGATGACGTCGACCGCACGATCCGCATCGAGCCGCTGAATCGCATCAATGATCTCCTCGCTGGCGTGCGGGCCCTGCACAGCAACCTGCTCAACCCGGAACCGGACCGCCGGCCAGCGCCGTGCTGCGTTCCTGAGGACGTCGCGCTCCGCGGCCGAATCGCGCCCGCAGATCAGGCCCACCGTGTCAGGCAGGAACGGCAGCCTGCGCTTGCGCTCAGCAGCGAACAGCCCGTCCGCCGCCAGCGCGACCCGCCTGCGTTCCAGCCGTGCCAGCAGCTCGCCGATTCCGACCGCCTTGATCTGGGAAGCGGTAAGCGCGAAGGAGCCCTTCGCCGAGTTGAATTCAGGCTTGGCCCAGATGACGACCCTGGCACCAACATCAGGTGGCGGGCTCGTCGCGTCGAGCACCGCGGTGCTGCAGATTACCCGCGCGGAGACCGCGGCGACCGGGTCGCGCAGGGTGAGGAAAGCAGTGCCGCCACGCCTGGTCAGCTCAGCGATCTGACCCTCGACCCAGACTCTGCCGAGGCGACCGATCCAGTCGCCGACCAGCCGCAGGACGGTGCGCACCGGGACTGGCGACTGCTCAGAGGTCTCTAGCGGCACGACAGGTCCTCCGGCGGGTCAGCTTGCTGGTCGGCGACGCGGCTAACCGAGCTTGCCGTCAGGCGAACCGGGAGTTCGCGGTAACTCGCCTGCCTCGAGCTTGGAGATCCGCCGCTCGAACATACCGAGCACCTCCGGTCGCTCGGCGTTCTTGCTCTCATACTCTGCCAGGATCCGCAGCTGGCTCACGTCGAGCCCACGCAGCCGGGCCCGGATAGAGGCGAGGGACAACTCGTCATAGCTGGCCAGTGGCAACGCTGGCTTCGGCGGAGCCGGGCGCGGCCTGCGGTCTAGCCGGTCTGCTAGCGGAGCAGGCGCGGGTTTGCGGCCAGTGCGGGATCTGCCCGGGTCCGTACGGAAGTCGTCATCCACGTCTTCATCGGACAGCAGCCGGACATTGCCAGTCTTGTCCAGTGACCGCCACCGCGAGCCGGGCGGTGCTACCGGTGCCCGGCCCTGCCGCTGGCGTCTGCCGGCCGGCCGGCGCGCCTGCTCGCCGTCGCCAGCGGAGTGCGCGGCCTCCGGCTCTGCGGTAGCTGGGGGCCTCTCGGTGGAAAGCAGCACTCGGCCAACCCCGGCAAACACGGCCCGCAGGACCAGCGTTGGCGCTCGCCTAACCTGGTTGGGGACGTGCGGGATGCCCATCCGGGACCTTCTCCCTCAGCGGACTCAAACCCTGGCGGCGGCGAGCTGGCGGCTCGGGAGACTCTCAGGGCTGGGCGAAGCTACTGCTCACTGATCATTGTGGCTGGCCGCGGGTGACCGCGAGGCACAGAGGGCCCTAATTCCAGCTCTCAGCGTGGCAAAGGCCTGGTAACCAGTCGCTGGCGGCGGTGCTGGTGGCTGGATGGTCGTGGTGTCTGGATACGTCCGGGTGCGGATCACCTAGACTGGCGGCATGTCAGCCCAGTCCGGCCGAGTGCTGCTCGCCAAGCCTCGTGGCTACTGCGCGGGCGTTGACCGGGCCGTCCAGACCGTGGAGATCGCGCTGGAGCGATTTGGCGCGCCGGTCTACGTCCGCAAGCAAATCGTGCATAACACGCATGTTGTCCGGACGCTGGAAGAGCGGGGCGCCATCTTCGTCGAAGAAACCGAGGCCGTTCCCGAGGGCTCAGTCGTGGTGTTCTCCGCGCACGGCGTCGCCCCGGAAGTGCGCGAGGAGGCCAAAGGCCGCAGCCTGCGGACGATCGACGCTACCTGCCCGCTGGTGACCAAAGTGCATAACGAGGCACGCCGGTTCGCCGCGCAAGACTACGACATCCTGCTGATCGGTCATGAGGGCCACGAGGAGGTCATCGGCACCACCGGTGAGGCTCCGGGCCACATTCACCTGGTCGACGGCCCGGTCGGCAGCGACTCAGTCCAGGTCAGGGACCCGGAGAAAGTCGCCTGGCTGTCGCAGACAACGCTGTCGGTAGACGAGACCACGCAGACCGTGGCGGCGCTGCGCAAGCGGTTCCCGCAACTGCTCGACCCGCCGAGCGATGACATCTGCTACGCGACCCAGAACCGCCAGGCGGCGGTCAAGCAGATCGCTGCCGAGTCGGAAGTCGTTATCGTCGTTGGCTCGCATAACTCCTCTAACTCGGTTCGCCTGGTCGAGGTCGCCAAAGAGGCTGGCGCCCGCGCCGCCTACCTGGTCGACGACGCCTCCGGCGTCGAGCCGTCGTGGCTCGACGGGGTGCACACAGTCGGCGTGACTAGCGGCGCCTCGGTGCCTGAGGACCTGGTAGATGGCGTGCTCGCGCGCCTGGCTGACCACGGGTTCCCCGATGTCGAAGAGGTCGAGGCGGTGCGCGAGCGCATGGTGTTCGGGCTGCCTCGCGAGCTGCGCAAGCCCGCCGCGGGCCACGCCTAGCGACCGATCGGCCGGCCGCACGCTTACGGACAGCGTGCCGGCTGTGCTCGAGTTCTGGCCTCGCGAGCTGCGCAAGCCCGCCGCAGGCCATGCCTAGCGACCGATCGGCCGGCCGCACGCTTACGTACAACGTGCCGGCTGTGTTCGAGTTCTGGTCTCGCGAGTTCCGCAAGCCCGCCGCCGCCCGGGCCCGGTCGCCTGCTAGCCCGCGGCACTGATCGCGCGACCACCGCCGAACAATTGCTGCTGAGCCGCTGCATCCCTGGGCGAGCTCACTAGCTCCGGGCCTGCCTCCACGATCAGCTCGGGAGCCGATAGCGACCGGACTCCTTCATCCACCGGCCGCAACGGCTCCAGCTCCGCTTCGACGATGCCTAGCTCATTCAGCTTGCGCGCGCTGACCAGCACACGGGTCTCGAGCGAGCCGACAGTCCTGTTATAGGCAGAAACCGCGTTCGTCAGTGCTTTGCCCAGGCCATCGACGTTCTTGCCGAGGCTGGTGATCCGGTCATAGAGCTCGCGGCCCAGGTCGAACACGGCGCGCGCGTTATCCGACAGGGCTGCCTGCTGCCAGGCGTACTGCGCCGTGCGCAGCATCGTGACGAGCGTCGTCGGCGTAGCGATGTGGACCTTGTGCGCTATGGCGTGCTCGAGCAGGCCGGGATCCTGCTCGAGCGCCGGAGCAAGAAACGCCTCGCCGGGAACGAAGAGCACGACAAACTCGGGCGACGGGGCCAGCGCGGCCCAGTACGCCTTCGCCGCAAGCCGGTCGACGTGCTCGCGCAAATGCCGGGCGTGAGCGCCGAGCCGTGCCGCGCGCACATCCTCGTCCGAGGTCTCCGCGGCCTCCAGGTAGGCGGCAAGCGACACCTTCGAGTCGACCACGATGTTCTTGCCGCCCGCCAGCCTGATCACCATGTCGGGCCGCAGCCCGCCATCGGCTGTCGCGACACCGACCTGCTCGTCGAAGTCGCACCTGCTGCTCATCCCGGCGAGCTCCACGACCCGCCGCAACTGCATCTCGCCCCACCGGCCGCGGGCCTCGGGCCTGCGAAGGGCGGTCACCAGTGCCTGGGTCTGCGCGCGCAGCTGATCCGAGCTCTGCCGGGCGATCGTGACCTGCTCGGACAGCGCGGCATGCGAGGAGCGCCTGGCTGCCTCGGTATCGCGCAGCTGACTCTCTACCCGCGCGAGCGTGTCGCGCAACGGCTGGACGAGTTGCTCGACCGCGGCCGTACGGTTGTCCAGCTCTCCTGCTGCCCTGGCATTGGCCGCGCTCAGCCGCCCCTCGGCGATCTGCAGGAACGTCTTCGTGCTGCGGTCGAGTGCCTGAGTCGACAGGACCTGGAAGCGCTCGGCGAGCTGGCCGTCGATCAGCTCTGCCTTCTCCCGTGCGGCCCGCTCCAGCAGGTCGGCACGCTCGTCCGCCGACCTGGCCCGCTCCTCAGCCACCTTGGCCTGGCCAGTCAGGTCAGCGGCCAGGCCAGCCAGCCGGCCGCGTGCCAGCAGGTAGCCAACGGCAGCGCCGAGCGCGGCTCCGAGCAGCAGCCCGATGAGCAACATGATCGCGTTCATAGCTTGATGCTTGCAGCCGGTAACGACAGTTCCGGGGTCCGACACGCCCGACACGCCCGGCCCGGCAGCGGCGGCAAGCTGTAACGGATTCCCCTGACCGGCCCAGGCTGCTGCGCACGGCCTAGTGCTGTGCGGTGGACAGTGGGCGTTCCCGCGGGCTATTAGAATTTCCCGGTGAGCCTGTCTATCGGCATCGTCGGCCTGCCCAACGTCGGCAAGTCCACTCTCTTCAATGCGCTGACCAGGGCCAATGCGCTGGCGTCGAACTACCCGTTCGCGACGATCGAGCCGAACGTCGGTATTGTCGGCATTCCTGATCCGCGGCTGGAAGCGCTGGCCGGCCTGTACGACTCGGCGCGGATCGTGCCAGCCACCGTCCGGTTCGTTGATATCGCGGGCCTGGTGCGCGGCGCGTCCGCCGGGCAGGGGCTTGGCAACCAGTTCCTGTCCCACATCCGGGAAACCGACGCGATCTGCCAGGTGGTGCGCGTCTTCACCGATCCCGACGTCAGCCACGTGGACGGGGACGTGTCACCCGAACGTGACATCGAGACCATCGCCACTGAACTGATGCTGGCTGACCTACAGACGCTCGAGAGGGCCGCGCCGCGACTGGCCAAGGAGGCGAAGTCGGGCAAGGATCCGGAGCGCATCCGGATGGCCGATGCAGCGGCGAAGGCGCAGCAGGTGCTAGACGGCGGTACTACATTGTTCGCCGGCGCGGCGGCGGCTGGCATCGATCTGGCTGACCTGCGCGAGCTTCAGCTGCTGACGGCAAAACCATTCCTGTACGTGTTCAACGAAGACGACGTCGAGCTCGCCGACGACGAGTTGCGCAAGAAGCTGGCCGGGCTCGTTGCACCGGCCGAGTCAATCTTCCTGGACGCCAAGACCGAGGCTGAGCTAGCCGAGCTTGAGCCAGCCGAGGCTGCCGAGATGCTGGCCGAACTGGGACTCGGCGAGCCGGGTCTGGCGCAGCTGGCCAGGGCCGGTTTCGCGGCGCTGAAGCTGTCGACGTTCCTGACCGCGGGCCCGAAGGAGGCGAGGGCGTGGACGATACCGGTCGGCGCTACTGCGCCGGAGGCGGCTGGTGTCATTCACAGCGACTTCCAGCGCGGATTTATCAAGGCCGAGATCGTGTCGTTTGATGACCTGATGGCGGCGGGCTCGGTCGCGGCAGCCAGGGCGGCGGGCAAGGCCAGGATCGAGGGCAAGGACTACGTCATGCGCGACGGCGACGTCGTCGAGTTCCGCCACAGCTAGCTCCCGGCGTCGCAGGGTGCCGGGCCAGCGAGGAGGGACCCGACATGCGCTACCGGCTTGAGGTCCGGCTCACCCCAGCTGATGTCGGCCATCGGGTCGTGATCAGGTGGCGCCGGCCAGCACCAGGTGGCGGCGAGGTGGTTGCCGACGTCCTGGGCATCCTCGAGGAGGCTGACGCCGCTTCCTTCGCAGTGCGCACCGGTGACGGGAAGCTGGTCGTTGTTCCGGCCGACCGCGCCCTCGCCGGGAAGGTTGTACCACCACCGCCGGCCCGCCACCGCGGCGGCGGCCCGTCGCCTCGCTGAGGCGATTCGGCGACCGATCGCTCACGGTAACGCCAGGCAGCTGCAGAAGCTCTGACGGTTACCCGCCTTGCCCGGAGCTTTGGGCAAGCAGCCTGCCGGCGGGAGACCTTGAGCGTCCTCGGCGCCGATGCCGAGCCGGTGAAGCCGCCGTTACCGGGATAGCGCGCGGTGAGCCGGTACGTGCCAGGCTTGAGCTCCTTCGCGGTCGGCCTGCACGACCATGCTGTATGCACGTTCACCATTGGCTCCAAGACCGGCAAGATCACCGGTGGCACTGGCGCGTTCGAGAAAGCCGCCGGGACGTTCACGGCCAACGCGATAACCGGCACCAAGCTGGCGGTCACGGTCACCTACCGCACCTGAAGCACCTGGGCCTAATCGAGGGCGGGCCGGTCTTCGCGATCACTGGCGTGCATGCGATTGTCTTCTCTCCCGACGCCCAGAGGGTGCGCGATTTCTTCGCAGACGTGCTCAACTCGCCGTCAGCTGATGCGGGCGGCGGCTGGCTCATCTTCGCGTTGCCTCCAGCGGAGCTGGCCGTGCACCCTGCCGACGGAGAGGCCCGCCACGAGCTGTACCTGATGTGCGACGACATCCACGTCACTCTTGCCGAACTGCGCAGCAAAGGGGTAGAGGTAGCACGCGATATCTCCGATCAGGGCTGGGGCCTGCTGGCTGCAATCCGGCTGCCCGATGGCGCTGAGTTCCCGATCTACCAGCCCCGGCACCCGTCACCGCTGCAATCCTGAGCGGTCACACTTCGTCCAGCCGATCGGTTTGCGCTCGGTCCGGATTGCTGGAACGTGACAGCGTTGGTGTCGGCAGGGGCGGCCATTAGCTGCCGTGCCCTCGGACTTCGTTGCCAGGCTCTGGGTTGTGGAGCATCTGGCTACGAATCTGAACGGTCGCCGTCGCAACGGCCACGATGGCACCGTCTTCGTCCAGGAGCTCGCCGGCGAGGAAGCCTACGTCGCGGCCGCGTCGAACAACGCGTCCTCGCCCGAGCAGCCGACCTGGCCGGGCCGGTCGGAGGAACTGGACATGCAAGTCTGTCGTAGGCGCGAAGTCACCCGGACTGAGGCCGGCAACCAGCGCGGGTCCCAGCGTGTCGTCCAGCATCGCGGCGAGAAAGCCGCCCTGAATGACACCAGCTGGGTTCAAGAACGCATCGGTGGCGGTGAACGCAACCTCGATCGTTCCCTCCTCCGGGCTGACCGAGACCAGCTCCCAGCCAAGCGTGACTGCCGCTGCAGGGAGTGGCACCCTGCCTTCCATGGCGTCCCAGAACGGGCCTTCGCGCTCCACGGCCAACATCTTGGCAGCCACCACTGACAGCCTGGTAGTTATGCGAACTGAGCCAAGCCGCGCCCGCACCAGCAGCTCGCCGACGGCGAATCGCAACCAGCCAAGGGCATGGTTCGTGAACCAGCTTCCTTCCGTGCCGCAGTCGCAGGTGCACTGCGAGGAGCCGCTGGGGCTGACCTATCGGATCGATTTTGGCCCCGGCTCGGTCGCACGATCGAAGGCAGTCGCAGACGGATACCGATGCGACGCGGCAGTGACGGTGACCGTCGCAGGAAAGGCCAAGTCCTGGCGGCGAGGTCCGCTCTCAGCGGTGCATCACGTCATCCTGCTTGCCAGCGACGCTAACTGCGCTCTGCTCGGTGCGGTGCGGCGGGCACTCCCCGGCCGGGCGAAGGCAACGCAAAGCCTCGACGTGAGGTGCGCCAGCTAACCTGTGCGGCGGTCAGCTTCGGGCCGATGCCGAGCGGGCGATGGTGAGGTACCAGCAGCCGCCCGCGAGATTCAGCCCCGCGATAACCAGGAAGAAGGCCGCCCATCCGTAGACGCCGTACGAGAGGCATATGAGGCCAGCGGCAGTCGCCACGCTGCCACCGGCTATATGCCCGACCCCAAAGAAGCGGGGATGGCGGTAGACCCATGGCGGGACCAGCCGGTAGATGCCGGGTCGCGGGGCAGAGAGCCACTGCTCGCGCAGACCTTTCCGAAGGTCGGGGAAGGGTGTGTAGTCGAGTGCCAGGCGCCAGCCGCGCATGCCCTCGTTGGCTGCGTTCATCTCGATGCCTCCCGTGGCCGCGGGCGTCGACCGCCCGGTCAGCTGTTAATATGATATCACTTTGATAGTACGTGTCAACGGTGGCCGGCGCACCCGAGTCGTGAACGCGTTGGCGCACTTGAAACGACGGCTGGTCAGCTACTGGGGGAGCAGCTAGTCCCAGAGCGGTAGCAGGGCGGCGGCCAGGCGAACCGCGCGCTGGCGACCCCGGCGGATGTCACCCGTCGGATCTACAAACCGGTAACTCCGTCGATCAGCTCACGGATCAAGTCGGCGTGGCCGTTATGGCGCGCATATTCACCGATCATGTGCGCGTAGAGCCAGCGGAGGTCCACCGTAACTTTCTCGTCGCCGAACGTCTGCTCCAAAGACCTGCCCATGACAACCTGGCGAGCTTGCGCGACTTCCTCAACGTAAGTCGCGAAGTCGGCTGCGGCGGTTGCGGGGTCTGCCAGCGCGAACTCCGCGCCGCCCGGGTGGTCGGGCGATTGGTAGAGGTCATCCACGTCGGCGCCGTCGAAGCGGATCCGGAACCAGATGCGCTCGTTGCCCGCCATGTGGCGCACCAGACCGAGAAGCGAGAGCTCCGAGGACGCTATCGGCCGCAGGGCAAGTTGTTCTTCCGTCAGGCCTGAACACTTTTCAAGCAACGTGGCGCGCTCGAAGTCCAGCCAGCTATCGAGCCTGGAGCGTTCGTCGGCGAGGTGCGGGGGCCTAACACGCTGCACGGTCGGCGCTGTCCAGGTCATGAGCGGGATACTACGTAGCCGAAGCTTTGCTAGCGAGCGTCCTGGCAGCCACAGTGCTGATGGTCCTGGCCAGATGCCGAACAGGATTGGATACCGATCTGGATTGGTCAGCAACCGGGATAAAAGTACGACGGTTCGCAGCACGGCTGCGACGCGCCGAAGGCTGCTGGTCATACTGACCGCCGCCAGTGCGCTATCCCTTGGCACCTGCGCGTGCGGCAGTGGCGCGCCGGGCCTGAGTCCGCAGTTGCCGGCGTCGGGCCCGCAGCAGGCCGCTACACCGACGGCTTCCAGCACAGCGGCCATCGTGGCGCACCATTCCAAGCCGCGTCGTCCGGCGACACTGCGACTGCTGACGGAGCCTGAAGCGGGGATGGGGCCCGTCTACCGGCTCATCAACAGAGCTCGGACCTCCGTCGACCTGACGATGTACGAGCTGTCCGACCCGGCTGCCGAGGCGGACCTGGCCGCGGATGCCGCGCGCGGAGTCGATGTCCGGGTGATCTTGGATCAGCACCTTGAGAGCTCCGCCAACGCTGCCGCCTACCGCTACCTGACCGGCCACGGAGTGCACGTCCGATGGGGCTCGGCCGGCGTGACTTACCACCAGAAGACCCTCACCGTCGACGATGCCACGTCGCTCATCATGACCGGCAACCTGGTCGTCGAGGACTACCAGGACACCCGGGACTTCGCCGTCATCGACACCGGCAGGGTTGACGTGGGCGCCATCGTCGCGACGTTCGACGCGGACTTCGCCGGCCGGTCCATCGCCCCGCCGGTCGGCACCGATCTAGTGTGGTCACCGACGAACGCGCAAAGCTCGGTCCTCGCGGTCATTAACGGTGCAGTGCATACCCTCGCCGTGGAGGACGAGGAGATGGATGACCCGGCCGTCACGGCTGCCCTGGCAGCCGCAGCGCGCCGGGGCGTGCACGTCACCGTCACCATGACCGCCGATCCAGAGTGGGACCAGGCCTTCGCCGAACTGGCTCGGGCCGGCGTGCACATTCGCCTGTATCCCGACGACAGCACTGCCCTGTACATCCACGCCAAGGTAATCGTGGCCGACGTTGGCCGACCCGGTCGGCGGGCACTGGTCGGGTCGCAGAACTTCTCTGTCGCGAGCCTCGACTACAACCGGGAGCTAGGCATTCTCACCCGCAACCGTGCGGTCGTGGCAACGCTCAGCACGACGCTTCATGCCGACTACGGCGAGGCCACCCCGTACGCGCGCCCGGCCGGGTCGACGGGGTCAGCTGCCCGGTGCACGGCCACCGCGAGCGTGTACGACGCTCGCGACAACGAGAATAACGTTTATGTGCACTCCAACCAGCCTGACCAGGAGGCCACCGCAACTGCCGACGGCTATTCGCACAGCTACCAGACCGACGGCTCCGGCTACGCGCTGATCTACCTCAACGGGCCTCCGCCCGGCGCGCGCATCACGGTCACGGTCGGCGGAGCGACGTGCAGCACCAGTGACTGACCGGCGACGGCGCGTTCCCGCGGGAACGCCGGTTTGCCTTGGGCATGTTTAGTTTCCGGCCCAGAATCAGCTCGACGTCCGCGAAGCGGTTCGCTGGTCATCGGAGCAGAATCCGTCATCCAGACGCGGGGCCGCGATCCCGTCGGGCGATGTACCGCGAGTCCGTCCGCGGCCGTTGGCCCTGGCTTGCCAGCCAACGGCCAGTGCGACGACGACCGGCAGTGCCAGGGCCCAGCCGCAAAATCCGAGCATGACCGTGACGGCCATTGCCGCGAACCGAGCGCCCAGCCGCACCCGGCCGGTCAGCAAGCGCGCGGCCGTAACCATCGCACCCAGGTAGACCGTCAGGAACAGGGTCGTCGGGATCGCCACAAGCTCGTCCAGGCTGACGATCCGCAGACCGTACAAGGTGATGAGCACGACGCCCGACCCGGTGATCGAGGCCAGTAGCCAGAGCCTGGGCGCGGGACGCGGGACGGCGGCTGCGGTGCGGGCCGCCAGTTGCCCTGCGATGCCCGCTGCGCCGCTGAGGTAGGCGTTGGTAGCGCCTAGTGTCAGCACGACGGCAGCAGCTGCTGCGGCGTAGGTGCCCGCCGGGCCGACCGCATGTCTCAGCAACATGGCCAGGGGCGCGCCGTCAGCGGCCCGCGGCCCGAGGACGCTGATGGTGGTCGCCGCGAGGCTCAGGTACACCGCGCTGGTGACCGCGACAGCGATCACCACCGCGCGCGGCAGCTGCCGGGATGGGTCGGCAAAGCGCGTGGTGAGCGGTGCTACCGCCTCCCAGCCCACAAACGAGAACATCAGCGTTGCCGCCGCGCTGCCCACAGACAACCAGCCATGCGGGGCAAAGGGCGCCCAGTTGCCGGCCCGTGATGCTGCCACTGACCCGATGACCGCCACGACCACGACGATGGTCAGCAGGCTGACGAGGAGTAGCTGGGCCGTAGCAGTGGCCCTCAGCCCGCCTGCGGCAAGACAGATCACAACCGCTAGCAGCGCGGCCGCGACCGGTGCCTGGGCAAGCTGGCCGCCACCGGTAAGGTCCGTGACGTAGCGGGCGCCTGCTATGCAGACAATCGGAGCCCCGCTCACCACCCCGGCGAGGAACATCCAGCCGGTCGCCCGGCCCGGCCGCGGCCCTAGGCCCGTGGTCACGTAGCCCATCACCCCGCCGTCCGACGGGACGTGCCTGCCCAGGGCCGAGAACACGGCCGCGAACACGCATGACAGGGCCAGCAAGCCGAGCCACGCAAGAATCGAGGCAGGCCCGGCCTCGGCGGCGGCAAGGCCGGGCAGCACAAGCAGGCCGGGGCCGAGAATCGCGCCTACGTAGAGAGCTGCACCGCGCGAGGTCGTCAGGTGCTTGGGGGCAGTCGGCCGGTTGGCGCGTGTCGGAGCCATGAGTTCACCATTGCCGAAACTGGCCGGCACCCGATGGCAAATGTGACGCCAGTCAGGCCGTCTGACGCAATGAAGTTGCGTGATCAAGGCGATAGCCTGAGTTTCATGCCTGAACACGTCCCCGATAGAGTAGATCGTGCCCTCGTGGCAACGCTGCAGCGTGACGGCCGGATCGCCAACGTCGATCTCGCGGAGGCCATCTCACTGTCGCCGTCGGCGTGCTTGCGCCGTGTGAAGGCGCTCGAGGCCGGTGGCATCATCGCCGGTTACCGCGCCGAAGTCAGCAGGGCACACGCCGGGCTCGGCCTGACCGTTTTCATCGGGCTGAAGGTCGAGGGGCACTCGCAAGAGACCTCTCCCGCATCGAGCAGGCCCTACTGGCCATTCCCGCCATCGTCGCCTGCTACCTGGTCTCCGGGAGCATCGACTTTCTCGTCGAAGCGGCGGTGCCCGATCTCGCTGGCTACGAGCAACTGCTGCTCGGGCAGATCCTCACCATCCCGTCGGTCGTCGAGGCTCAGAGCACCTTCGCGATCCGAACGATTCTCAGTCGCGGGCCGCTGCCGCTAGATCACTGGCGGGGTTAGCTGCGCTGCCTGCCGCAGGTCACCAGATCAGTCGAGGTAGCTGATGAGAAGGTCACTTAGTTCCCTGGGGTGGCTGAGCGCGACGCAGTGACAGCCGGGTATCTCGTCGGCGACGGTGCCCAGACGTTCTTGTGCCAGCTGGCGCATGAACGGGGCGGGGAAACAGCGATCGTCCTTGCAGAGGATGAACTTGGTCGGCACGTCCGGCCAGGCGTCAAGTGGGCAGGGCGTGTCCCATACCGTCGAGGATTCCCCGCGTCCGCCCCGTCGCAGGGCCTCCTCGGCTAGCGAGCGCGGCACTCCGTTGTAGAAGCTAATGAGCGGGTCGTGGTGGCCGGTCTTGCCGCCGTCGAGGCTGGCCTGCTCTTCGGCGGCCTGCCGGTAGCCGGTGTTGGTCCACCATTGGCTGGGACTCTCTCCAGGGGCCGGGATCATTCCGGCGAGCAGGACGAGCAGCCGCGCGGGCAGCCGGCTGGCCGCCAGCGCGGCGGTGAACGCGCCGTAGGACTGCGCCACGATCACGAGATCCTGGCGCCCGGCAACCGCGTCGGCCACGGCGCCCGCGTAGTCATCCAGGCTCGCGCTGTCGTTGTCGCATGGCAGATCAGGCGCGATCGCCTGGTGGCCCCTGGCTTGTAGCTCCGCCTCAGTCAGGTGCCAGTACCAGCCGACATCGCCAGCACCATGGATCAGCACGAAGGTCGCCATACCGCGGAGACTAGCGGGCGGTGCTGACAGGCTCAGGCTGCGCGCTGTCCTGGGCTTGCGGAACTAGTCGCGGCTGCGAGCGTAGAGTTCGGCGGGGCTTCGGACCTCGGCTATCGCCCGGTTGACCTGAACATCGCGGGCTTCTAGCTCGCGGAGGATATCCCGGCTGAAGCTGGTCAGGAACCCGATACCGCCGGGCTCACCGCGTACCGTGAGCCAGACGGCGTTCCTGCCGAAGCGCAGCTTGACAAGCTCGGCAATGGCAAGTTCGTCATATCGGGCTTCCCAGGTAGGCACAATCCACCGGCTCACGATCACGCCGCGCAGCCGCAAACCCCAGTCGAAGAACTCCAGCCGGGCCAGACTGCCACTTGTAATGGCGGACCGGCACATGACGTCTCCGCTAAACGATCTTGCCAGCTCCCCGGCAGGCGCGTCCGTGGTCCGGCCGCAGGACGCCGTCCGCCTGATCCAGACGGCCAGGCTAACGATGGCGGCCAACGCAAGCACCAGGATGAGCACGATCACAATAGGCACTACGTATCCGCCTTCCAACCGCTGCAGCCGACTGGCAGCCGCGCTGGTTCAGCGTAACTTCGATCCAGCCCGCCCGTGGCCGGCGCCCGGAACCGGTCCCGGCCTGCCAGCCACCAGGTCGGCCGCGCTGCGCCGGACAGAAGTAAGCTCAACGCTCATGAGCGACCAGTCAATGCAATCCCAGCCGCCGCAGCTGCCCGTCGTCAAGCGGTTGCCATCCGAGCGGACGTACCACGGCGACACATTCATTGATGATTACGCGTGGCTGGCCGATAAGGATAACCCTGAGACGATCGCTTTCCTGGAGTCGGAGAACGCCTATACCGATGCCCTCACTGCCGGGCATCAGGAACTGCGCGAGACGATCTTCGGCGAGATCAAGTCCAGGACGAAGGAGTCTGACCTCTCCGTGCCGTCCCGCAAGGGCGGCTGGTGGTACTACTCCCGAACGATCGAGGGCAAGCAGTACCCGGTGAACTGCCGCCGGGCCGTCCGGCCAGAGGACGCGGGCCCGCCGATGTCAGCGGACGGCAGCCCTCTCGACGGCGAGGAAATCCTGCTCGACCAGAACGATCTGGCCGGAGACAATCCGTTCTTTGCCGTCGGCGCCTTCGACGTCAGCCCGGACGGCAACCTGCTGGCCTACTCCACCGACCTCGATGGCGACGAGCGCTACACCATGCGGTTCAAGAACCTGGTGACTGGCGAGGTCGCGCCCGATGAGATCCCCGACACTTACTACGGCACGGCCTGGTCCGCAGATGCCACCGCCTTGTTCTACATCACGGTGAATGATGCCTGGCGGCCGTACCGCGTCTGGCGGCACGTCATTGGCAGTCCTGCCAGCGAGGACGCACTCGTCTTCCAGGAGGACGACGAGAAGTTTAACGTGGGCGTCGGCCTGTCGCGGAGCGAGCGCTACCTGATGATCGGCACGTCGAGCTCGCTCACCAGCGAGATCCGGCTGCTGGATGCGGCGAACCCGGTCGGCGAATTCCGCGTCGTGGCGCCGCGGCGGCCGGGCGTCGAATACGACGTCGAGCACCAGGTGCTGCCGGACGGGACTGATCGGCTGCTCATTTTGCACAACGACGGCGCGCTGAATTTCGAGCTCGCGCAGGCGCCGCTGACCGAGCCGACGCAATGGACGCCGCTCATCCCGCACCGCGACGACACCCGGCTACTCGGGGTCGACGCGTTCGCCGCCCAGGTGGTCGTCTACCTGCGCCGAGACGGGCTGACTGGGCTGCGCGTAATGCCCGCCGGAGCCGCGGAGTACGAAATCGATTTCCCCGAACCGATCTACCAGGTCCACCCTGGCGCGAATCCGGAGTACGAAACGGACAAGTTCCGCCTTGCCTACGTTTCGATGGTAACGCCCAATTCCGTCTACGACTGTGACGTCCCAACCGGTCAGCTCACGCTACTCAAGCGGGCCGAGGTCCTTCCCGGCCCGGACGGCAGGGCTTATGATCCGGCCGACTACGAGCAGCAGCGCGTTTGGGCGGAGGCTAGCGACGGCACCCGGATACCCATCTCGCTGGTGTCCAGGAAAGACATACTGCGGGACGGGACCGCGCCGTTTCTTCTGTACGGCTATGGCAGCTACGAGATCTCGATCGACCCCGGGTTTTCGATCCCCAGGATCTCGCTGCTGGATCGCGGTTTCGTCTACGCAATCGCCCACATTCGCGGCGGCGGTGAGATGGGGCGGCACTGGTACGACGACGGCAAGATGCTGCGGAAGGTGAACACGTTCTCCGACTTCGTCGCGTGCGCACGGCACGTCGTGAAGGACGGTTGGACGACTGCCGACCGGCTGATCGCGCGCGGCGGGTCGGCGGGCGGACTGCTGATGGGCGCGGTGGCCAACATGGCGCCTGACGCGTTCGGCGGCATCGTCGCCCAGGTCCCCTTCGTGGACGCGGTTACCACGATGCTTGACCCGACGCTGCCGCTGACAGTGCCGGAGTGGGAAGAGTGGGGCAACCCGCTTGACGATCCTGAGGTCTACCGGTACATGAAGTCGTACTCGCCGTACGAGAACGTGGTGTCCGACCGCGTGTACCCGCCGATCCTGGCGGTGACCAGCCTCAACGACACCCGCGTCCTTTATCGCGAGCCGGCCAAGTGGATCGCCAAGCTGCAGGCCGAGGCTAAGGGCGGTCCTTTCCTGCTGAAAACCGAGATGGCCGCGGGCCACGGCGGCCGGTCCGGGCGCTACGACGCCTGGCGCGAGGAGGCTCTGGTGCTCGCCTGGATCGTCGCCACTGCGACAGGCTGACTCGCCGAGTCGCCAATCGCTGCGCACCGTAGTCGTTCGGTGGCTTCTGCCGCCCGCTATAGGGCTTTTGTCCCCAGCGAACGACTACGGTGTGCCTGGCCCGCGCGAGCGTCTTGATGCAACCAGTGCCGCTCTTGCCCACACTGCGTCGCGCATAGTAGAACGAAGCGGTGGGAAGACAGGCAGGCATCGTGCTGTACGTGCTCGCGCTGATAGCTGTCGTGGTCGGTGTCGACGTCCTATTCTTCCGGCACCAGTTCTGGGCCCGGCTGATGGTCAACGTCGGGATCGTCCTGGTATTCGGCGCGTGCTATCTGAGATTCCTGAAGCGTCCGTAAGCGCAGCCGCCGCGACTCCGCTGACCCAGCTTCACCTACCGGTTACAGATCTCGGGGGAATGGCGCTGCCGCCGGGCTCTCATTAGTCGGGTGGCGGCGCGCCTGCATCTCTGTCACACGCGTGTCACGCCCCTTGGGGTTTCCTACTCGTTGTAGCCGCGCCGGCCCGCCCCGGCGAGCCGCGAGTGAGGGTAGTTGATGCGAGAGCATTGGCGCGATTGCGAGCCCAGCCGGCTGGACGAGCCGGCGGCGCCTTCCCTCCGCGCCTTCCCCGCGCCGGGCAGGCCGGCCCGACTGCATGGCCGGCGGGCCAGTTACCTACGGCCTACCGGTGAGCCCTGGTCGGCCGGTGAGCCCTGGCCGGCCAGTGACGATCAACAGCCCGGTGACCAGGGACTCCGCTGGCCGCCCGCCGACTCGTGGTGGCCGGAATCGAGGCACCGCGATGCGGTGGTGAGTCATCGCGCCGCGCCCGGAGGCAGCCGAGTCAGCGGTGGCGAGGTAACCGCCGGCCCGGCAGGCGGCAGTACGACAAACGCCGGCGCCCCGCCCAGTCCGGTGAGCCGCAGCAGAGCAATCGCCAGGCCCGCGGGTCGCGGTGCGACGCAGCACAGGCTGAGTCGGCCGGACTGGCTACTTGATGATCTGGACAACGCGCCAGCGCGGGCGGAAAGTTCGCCTTTTTCGCGCCGTTACGGTGCGACTACCGGCGTGGCTTCCCGGAAGGGTGGGCGTTTTGCCGCAGAATGGTGCGCGTCAGGAACATCGTCAAGATCGTCGCGCCCGGACGCATTAGCGCCGAGGCGCCTAAGGCGCGTTAAAAAGGGCGGAGGTGTGATGGCCCGTAGGGCACTCCTCGAACGCAGTGCAGAGCTCACTGCCGACGATGCGACTACGCCCCGCCAGCCGCACTCCGCCCGCCCCGACCGCGCCGCCACGCCCTGGCACGGTGCCGGCGGCCGATGGCTGATCTGGGTTGCGCGCGCAGTCGCCTGGGCAGTGCTGCTGCTCATCGGTTACCGGGGAGTCGTCGCCATCGTCCAGGGGCCTGTCTCTCGTGCCCCGGCTAGTTCCGGCTCGCTGACGAGCGGAAGCTCGCAGTTCCCGGTCACGGTCGCCGAGGCTTACGCGCTTCAGTTCGGTGACGTCTACTTGAGTTTCAGCCCAGCCGGCGCCTCGGCCCGTAGCCAGGAGCTGGCTAAATTCCTGCCGCCTGGCACCGACCCAACGGCCGGGTGGAACGGGGCCGGAACGCAGCGCGCGCTTGACGAGCACGTCGCTGCCATCTCCGTCACCGGCACGCACACCGCGGTCGTCACCTTGCTCGCGCAGCTCAGCAACGGCCGCCTGATCGAGCTTGGCGTGCCTATCTACGCCACTGCCGGTCGCATGAGCGTGTCCGGCCTCCCGGCCTGGCTGCCCGGCCCTGGTAAGGCAATCCCGCCGTCCGCAGGCCGGCAGACCTCGGATCAGTCCACCGAATCCGCGCTGCGAACCCAGCTGCCCGCCTTCTTCCAGGCCTACGCCAGCGGTGACCAGGGGACCCTCGCCAGGTTCACCGCTCGCGGTGCGCGAATAACCGGGCTGGACAACGATGTCAGCTTCGGTGGTATTGACCGCGTCTACGCTCCGGCAGGCGGCTCGACCCGGCAGATCTCGGTGACCGTGACCTGGCGCCTGCGGTCCGCAGCCACGGCTGCCGGCCAGTCACCTGCAGCTGGCGTCGCGTCGGCCACGTTGCAGATGACGTACCAGATGACGGTCGTCAGGCAGGACGGCACCTGGGACATCCGGTCGATCGGTGCAGCTACCGGGGCCCTGGCCCAGGGGCCACCGTGACGCGACCACACAGCTCACGGCGAGACGGCCCGCAAGGACGCAGGCCGGGACAGCGACTCCCGCGACGACAACCAAAGCCAGCACGCGCTCCCGACGGCCGCGCTCAATCACCCCCGGAGATCCGATGTCGGCTCAACTATTCGCCGCCGCCCATCCCCTGGCACTTAGCACAACGGGCCTTGTCTCATACCTGCAGGGCCTATTCGGACCGCTATTCCTGGGCATCGTCGGGATCGTTGCGATCTTCTTTCTGTTCACCCGCGAGATCATCCGCTTCGTGCAGTTCATCGTGCTCGCTATCGCTATCGCGGTCATCTTCTACACGCCGAGCATCATCCAGACAATCGCGTCCGGCATCGCGAACGCGCTCGGGGTGCACTGACCAGCGCAGCGCGCTGACTTCACGACCGGATCTCATGCGGTCCCTGGCGAGCGTACGGAAGGAGGCGGCGCGTGGAACTTCCGACCTACACGAACATCTGGAAGATCGAGAAGCGGCTTTACAAGCTCTATGACTTCCGCCTTCCCATGCCGCTGCCGGTCGGCCAGGTAGCCGTATTCGTGGCGATCGCCGTTCCTTACATGCTGATCCTGACGATCGCCGGGATGCCGTTCAGCCACACCTGGGTCTGGCTCTACGTGCTGCCGCCGGGCGTGCTGGCCTGGCTGGTGACCCGCCCGGTACTGGAGAGCAAGCGACTGCCCGAACTCGTACTGTCTCAGCTGCGATATCTCAGTGAGCCGCGCACCTGGTGCCGAATGGCGCCGCTCGCGGAGAAGGACGAGATCACGGTCTTCGCGAGAGTCTGGCGCCGTGCCGCCGCTATGCCTGTGGCTGGCGCGACGGGAGCTACCGCGAAGGGATCCACCGCGACGATCGCGCCGTTGGTGCCGGTCGAACCCGCGACCAGCGCGGCGCCGGTCCGCCCAGAGCCGGCCTACCCAGAGCCGGTTTACGCTCGGCCCGTTGACGCTCGGCCCGTTGACGCGCAGTCGGCTGACGCAGTGCTGGCCGATGCTCAGCTGGCCGATGCTCAGCTGGCCGATGCTCAGCTGGCCGATGCTCAGCTGGTTGACGCTCAGCCGGCTGACGGACGGGTCCTCGGCGCATCGGCGACTGACGCGCGGGTCGTCGAGCTACAAGCGCAAGGCGTGCGGGCCGATGGCGTGCGGGCCGATGGCGTGCGGGCCGATGGCGTGCGGGCCGATGGCGTGCGGGACGGCGGCGTGCTGGACGATGGCGCGCAGCACGTCGAAGCTGAGGCGGCTGGCGCCGGGCGGGTTGCGGCTCGGGCCCTGGCAGTCGATGCCGTTGAGACTGACCATGTCGCGTCGGCGGACGAAGTCGATGCCCCGGCGCGCCCAGTCTGGCCCAGCAGCCCGGCCATCCACGCGCCTGCGGCCAGCTCTGCGCCTGCGGCCAGCTCTGCGCCTGCGGCCAGCTCTGCGCCTGCGGCCAGCTCTGCGCCTGCGGCCAGCTCTGCGCCTGCGGCCAGCTCTGCGCCTGCGGCCAGCTCTGCGCCTGGTGCCGTTCGCGCCCCTGGCGTCGCGACTGCGCCCGATGTCAGTGCCCCGGATGTCACCGCACCAGCCGGTGCCGCGCCCGCAGCGACCGGGTCTGCCGCTGCCAGCGAGCCAGCGATCGCCGTACCGGCAACGAGCGCGCCGCCTCGGCCGGCCGTTCGGCCCGCGCGTCCAGCTCCGCCCGTGCCAACCGCAAGGCCCGGGCTCACCGTCCGGACCGACGGGCGCACCGCCGAGCCGCTGCACCTCGTCGAGCGGGCACTGCGCAGGTCGCCAGCCGGCGGCCCGGCCAGTGGCTGGAATGACCGCGTCGTCGTGGTACCGGGCGGCCACCGGCCGGGGAAGCCCGATCAGATCCAGCGCGACCAGGCCAGGGCCCGGTTGCCGCTGGCCCGGCCAGCTCGCGTCGTTGTACTCGGCTGCACCGCCGGCGCCGGCCAGACGGTGACGACGTTGCTGACCGGCCACCTGCTGGCCGGCCTGCGCGGTGAGGCTGTGGCCGTGCTCGACCTCAGCGCCGGGCCCGGCTCGCTGACCGAGCAAGCGCGCCAGATCCCGCGCTTGCTCCCCGGCAGGCGAACCGCAGCCGCAAGCCAAGACGGAGGACCAAACCGGGAACGAGGCTTGCAGGTGGTGACTGCCTCGAGCGACGCTGATGATGTCGCGGACGCCGGGACGCTTATCGACGCGGTCGTTGCCCGCTACTCGATAACGCTGGCCGATCCCGCGGCCGCGCAGGTGCCCCGCGCCCTGCATGTCGCGGATCAGCTGGTGCTGGTGGCGCCGGCCAGTCCGGATGCGGCCAGTGCCCTGGCCATGACTCTGGAGTGGCTGGACGGGCATGGCCACGCCGAGCTAGCGCGCCGCGCCGTTGCCGTGCTGAACGGCGTCAGCACCAACAGCGCGGCACACACAGATAAGGCGGCTGCCGTCGCTACCGGCTCGTGCCGGGCCATCGTGCGGGTGCCCTGGGACGGCGGGCTTAACGGGCGCGGACCGCTCGGCGCCGGTGCCCTTCAGGCGTATACGGCGCTGGCCGGAGTGCTCGTATCCGGCCTCGCGGTCGTGGCGGCCGGTGCAGAAGGTCAATCGCGGAGCGCCGGCCAGTGAGCGCGCGGACCACTGGACGGACCCGGCTGTCGGTCCGGTACTTCGACGACCGGATAGTGCTCACCGAGGCGCACGCGTGGGCCTACTACCGGCTTCCCACCGTGTCATACGAGTTCACCACTCCGGTCGAACGCGAGGCGCTGGCCACGAACATCACGGTCGCACTTGCCGCGATCCGGATGGCCGATGCCGAGGTGCACCTGCGCATCGCGCAGCGGCCCTATCCGGCTGCGGAGTGGGCGACGAAGCTCGACGGTACGTCGGACGGCGGCCCTGGCTGGCTCGGCTACCTGGAGGAGATGTACCGGCACGTCTGGGCGAAAGACTTCTGGAGCAAAGAGGTCTACCTTGGCGTCCGGCTTGGGCAGCGCGGTGTGCGGGCGCAGCTGTCCGGTGGCCTGCTCGGCCAGTTCGCGACCTGGAACCGCAGTGCCGAGCAGGCGCTCGGCCTGATCGACGAAGCTGTCTCGACAGCCGAAATCGCCCGCTGGACTGAGCAGGCCGAACGCCTCGGCCGAGCACTGTCGGCCAGCGCGCTCGCCGCCGCTCATGCCAGCTCCGACGAGGTTGCCTGGTTGTTCCGGCATGCACTGGCGGGAACCGTGACCGAATCACCGCCGTCGGCCGCCCGCCGCCGCACCTGGGGCGCCGGGGAGATCGAGTCACTGCTCGAAGGGCAGGTAGACAACGGCCGGACCGTCCTGCGGCTGTCCCAGCCAGCCGGCGAGTCATGGGCGGCGTTCCTGTCATTCGCGCGGTTCCCCGATGTCATGTACTTCCCGGACGGCGAGCCCTGGCTGCATTACGCCGATGCGCTGCCGTTCCCGGTAGAAGTGTCGTCGCGGATGAAGCTGATCGCGCCGGCCAGGGCCAGCAAGGACGTCAGCCGTCGCCTCGCGCACGCCAGGGACATGGACGCGCACATCAGGGAGGCGGGGGCCGATATGCCGATCGCCCTCGCCGAGCAGATCGAGGCAGCCAGGCTGCTGGAGCACGGGATAACCAAGGAACGGCTGCCGTTCGTCTACGGCTGGCACCGGCTGATGGTCACCGCCCCCGATCGTGAGCTGTGCATGCGCCGGGCGGAGGCGCTGATCGAGCACTACCGGGACGCCGGCATCGACGTCGTGAACTCGACTGGTGACCAGTTCTCGCTGCTCTGCGAGTCCTTGCCAGGCGACCGGGTACGGCTGAACTCCTACTTGCAGCGCCAGCCGCTGTACACGGTCGCCGGCGGCATGCCGACCGCGACCGTCGACCTGGGTGACCGTGTGGTCCAGGAAGCGGGCTGGATCGGCCCCTACATCGGCGAGACGCTCGGCCGCGCGCGGGCGGTGGTGCACTTCGACCCGCTGGTAGCGGCAGCCAGGAACCGGCCGACTGCGGTGGCGATCACCGGCGAGCCGGGCGGCGGCAAGACGACGCTCGCGTTGCTGCTGATCCTCCAGCTCGCGCTCCGCGGCGTGACCGTTGCCGTGATCGACCCGAAGGGCGACGCCGAGTCGCTAGCCGGGTGGCTGTCCCAGCGTGGCCGGCAGGCCAGGGTGGTTCCGCTGGGCAGTGCCGCGCCCGGCCTGCTCGATCCCTTCTCCTTCGGGGACGACCTGGCCGAACGGCGCACGATGGCGACCGAGACGCTCCGGCTGCTGCTGCCGCGGATGAGCGAGGAGCGCGAGAGCGCCATGATCCAGGCTGTCGCCGCGATCGCGGCGGAAGACCAGCCGAGCCTGGGCAAGGTTGTCAGCCACCTGGAGAACTCCGGGGACGCCGCTTCGGTCAACCTGGGTGCAGTGCTGCGCTCAATGTCGGAGATGCGGCTGGCCAGATTGTGCTTCGCGCCGTCCGGCGGTCAGCGGATCGACGCCGGGGGCTGGACGACGGTGTTCACCCTGGCAGGCCTTACCTTGCCGGACAGCGCAGTCCAGCGAGACGACTATTCCTACGAGCAACGGCTGTCTGTCGCGCTGCTGTATCTGGTTTCTCAGTTCGCCAGGCGACTACTGAACGGCATGGACCGGCGGCTGCCGAAGGCGATCTTCCTTGACGAAGCGTGGGCGATCACCTCGACCCCGCAGGGCGCCAAGCTCATTCCCGAGGTGTCCCGGATGGGCCGGTCGCGCAACACCGCGTTGATCATGGTCTCGCAGAACGCCGGTGATCTGCTCAACGAGCAGGTCACGAACTGCATTTCCAGCGTGTTCGCGTTCCGGTCCTCCGAGCAGAACGAGGTCGCCAGCGTGCTTGCGCTGCTCGGCCTCGAGCAGTCCGCCGAGCACAAGGCGATGCTTCGTGCCCTTGGCAATGGTGAGTGCATTTTCCGCGACCTGGACGCCAGGGCAGGCCGCATCGGCGTGGACCTGATCTCCGACGAACTGCGGCAGTGCCTGGACACCAACCCGACGAGAGCGCGGCCTGGCGACGTGCCGGCTGGCCAGCCCACAGCCGGGCCAGCCCAATCAGAGCTGGCACAGTCCGGGCCAGACCAGTCCGCGCCAGCACAGACGGCTGCCGAGCCTGCCAAGTCTGGCGCCAGCCGGCCTGCGTGAGTCAGGCAAGCGACAACCACAACAGGAGCCCCCGGATGCGCAGACTCCCCCCTCCGCGCCGCATGGCCGTGGCCGCGGTCGTGGCCGTGGCCGTGACGGCACTGGGGGCAGTTCTCGCCATGCCGCATGCCGCGCAGGCCGCGAGTGCGCATGGGGCGCAGCGTGCTCATCCGGTTGCCACCGCCACGACGGTTGCGGACGTCACCGCTACCAGCGGCGGCCTGTGTTCCGTCCCCGGCATCGGCGACATCGGCGGACTCCTGGGCTTCTGCGCGCTCGGCTCCTCCGGGCTGACCGGCGAGCTCAACAACATCTGCCAGCCGTCTCTGCCCGCTGCCGAGCCGGCCAACGGGGGCATCGACGCGATGATCGCGCCGCCGGCGTCCGGTAAGCAGCCATCAACGCTCTACGACCAGTACGGGGTGGCCGGGGACTACTGGGCGGCGACGAATCTGCAGTGCTCGGATATGACATCACTGATCGGCAACAACGTCGCCGGGATGGTGTTCGACGCGGCGAAATCACTCGACCGGGTAACGATCACTGTGTACCAGTCCGCTGCGGGGGAGGGCATCCTCGGCTGGCTGCAGCGGGTGACTGACAAGCTGATCACCAGCCTCGGCAACGCGATTTACTTCCCCTATCTCGCGGTCGTGGTCATCCTGGGCGCTATCTGGCTGGCCTGGCAGGGGCTGATCCGCAAGCGCGGAACGCGGACGATCGAGGGCACGATCTGGATGATCGTGGCCTGCGCGGCTGCGCTGTTCCTGATCGGCAAGCCGGCCGACGTAACCGGGCTCGGGCGCGGTGTCTCGGACGGCATCTCGCAGGCGCTCAATGTGGCCTTCGCGAAGTTGCCAAGTCCGGGTCCGAGTAGCTGCGTTCCCGTCCAGAAGGGCGACCCGGACGTTCAGCCGTCCAGCTACAGCTACACCTCGGGTAGCACGGTGGTGGATCAGAACGCCGACGAACTGTGGACGGTGCTGGTCTGCAAGCCATGGCTCGTCGGCGAGTTCGGGACCTCGGCGTACTCGACTGGCAGCGGCAAGCCAACGCTTGTCAACACCTACGGGCGGTCGCTGCTCTGGGCGCAGGCCATCGCTGTCAACGAGAAACCCACATCTGCGCTGATCCAGGCTAAACAGGCCGCGTACGCGGGCATCGCCAGCAGCATCAAGGCCAACGACCCGTCGATCTATCCGCTATTCCAGGGTAACGAGTGGACCACTCGGCTCGAGGTTGCATTCGCTGCGCTGTTTGCGGCAGTGGTCGCGGGCGTGCTCGTGCTGCTGATCGCGGTTACTTTGATCTTGCTCAAACTGAGCTTCCTGCTGCTGCTGATCGTCGGGCCGTTCTTCCTGCTGATCGGCGTTCATCCGGGCTTCGGCC
>Ga0335072_10001666_pt1 | contig 35692 bp, 33 predicted proteins | sample Lox_Sample_21_FD_206725 | JGI IMG/M metagenome (GOLD analysis project Ga0335072, IMG submission 206725) | Soil microbial communities from Loxahatchee National Wildlife Refuge, Florida, United States - Lox_Sample_2.1 | ecosystem: Environmental > Terrestrial > Soil > Wetlands | place: USA... | reverse complement strand
AACATGCTGATAATTGACTCACAACCATACTCGACTCGTGCAGAAGTTGATGCAGCAAGACGGAAGAAAGATATCGGCTTATACGCTATGAACTTTGGTAATGCATATGTCGCCTCAGTTGCAGTGTACAGCTCATACACCCAAGTGCTATCAGCGATGCTTGAAGCAGAGCAGTTCAAAGGTCCATCTGTTGTTCTGGCGTATTTACCATACTTCAAAGAAGATGATTCGCCACTTGTGGTGCTGCAAGAGACAAAGAAAGCTGTGGACTCTGGCTACTGGCCGCTGTATAGATGGAATCCGAACGCAGATGAGAAGAGCGACGAACGATTTGTTTTGGATTCAGAGCGTATCAAGAAAGAACTGGAAGACTTCTTGAAACGAGACAACTACCTCACACAACTGACAAAACGAAACCCAGAGTTCTCGTCTAATCTTTCTGGCTCATATGGTTCTGAAGTTCGTCAGCTACAGAAGAGAAGAGCAAAAGATGCATATAGCGCACTCCTAGAAGGCCTTGCTGGAGCACCACTTACTATTCTTTTCGCATCTGACAACGGTAACGCCGAGAACTTGGCTAAGCGACTTGGAAACCGTGGCAAGGCGAGAGGTTTGAAGACTATGGTAATGGCTATGGACGATTATCCTCTCGAAGATCTTGCTTCTGAGGAGAATGTTGTCTTCATTACTTCAACTGCCGGTCAGGGTGAGTTCCCTCAGAACGGTAGACAAACTTGGGAGACTATCCGCAATGCAACGGATATCGATCTTGCCACAGTTAAATTCTCCGTTTTTGCTCTGGGAGACAGTCACTACTGGCCTCGTAAGGAAGATAAGATCTACTACAACAAGCCAGGCAAAGACCTCCACAATAAGCTCCTCGCCTTCGGTGGTCGACCACTCGCTGATATTGGCCTGGGTGATGATCAAGACCCTGACACTTATCAAACCGGATATAGTGAATGGGAGCCGAAGCTATGGGAAGCCTTAGGTGTTGCTCACGTTGAAGGTCTCCCTGAAGAGCCTCCGCCATTGACAAACGAAGACATCAAAATCGCTTCCAACTATCTCCGCGGCACCATTGCAGAAGGACTGGTCGATACTACTACCGGTGCAATCTCTGCTTCAGATCAACAGCTCACAAAATTCCATGGTACGTACATGCAAGATGACCGCGACCTCCGTGATGAACGTAAAGCAGCTGGCCTCGAACCTGCTTATTCGTTCATGATCAGATGTAGGCTGCCAGGTGGTGTGGCGACTCCTTCGCAATGGCTGCACATGGACGACATCAGTACGGACCTGGGCAACCAAACGATGAAGCTTACTACCAGACAAACGTTTCAATTCCATGGAGTCGTCAAAGGCAAGCTAAGGCCAGCAATGCAGGCCATCAATCGAGCGCTCATGACCACAATTGCTGCTTGTGGCGATGTGAATCGGAATGTGATGTGTTCAACTCTGCCAACCACAAGCCGCTATCACAAAGAAGTATACACAGTCGCAAAGAGGATCTCTGACCACTTACTACCGAGTACGTCAGCATATTATGAAATCTGGCTGAGCGAAGATGGAGGCTTGAACAAGAAACTTGTAGCGGGTGGTGAGGACTCTGTCGTGACAGACCACGAGCCACTCTACGGGCCGACATACCTGCCTCGTAAGTTCAAGATCAGTATTGCTGTTCCACCACACAACGACACGGACGTGTACGCGCACGATATTGGGTTGATCGCCATCAAATCCGAAGATGGCAAGAGCCTTGAAGGCTTTAACGTCCTGGCCGGAGGTGGTATGGGTATGACGCATAACATGAAGAAGACGTACCCTCAGATTGGTCGCATGCTTGGCTATGTCCCAGCCGACAAGGTGCACTTTGCATGCGAGAAGATCATGCTCGTCCAGAGAGACAATGGTGACCGCAAGAACCGAAAACATGCGCGTCTTAAGTACACGATCGATGATCTGGGACTGGACGTGTTCAAAAGCAAGGTGGAGGCACTTCTGGGATGGGAGTTCGCAGATCCGCGACCGTTCAAGTTCGAATCCAACATCGACGCGTTTGGATGGCAGCGCGACGAGCTGGGCCTAAATCACTTCTGCTTCTTTATCGAGAACGGCCGCGTCGAAGACACACCCGAGTTCCAGATGAAGACGGGCCTGCGCAAGCTCGCCGAGCTGAGCATCGGCGAGTTCCGGTTGACCGGCAACCAGCACCTGATCCTCAGCAACGTGCCGGACGACCGCATGCCCGAGGTCAAGGCGCACCTCGCGCACTTCCGGCTCGACAACACTAACTTCTCCGGGCTGCGCCTCAGCTCGTCGGCGTGCGTGGCCTTCCCGACCTGTGGCCTTGCCATGGCCGAGTCTGAGCGCTACCTCCCCGAGCTGATCACGAAGCTGGAGGGTACGCTCGAGGACGCCGGCTTGCGCCACGACAGCATCGTGTTCCGCATGACGGGCTGCCCTAACGGCTGCGCGCGGCCGTGGCTGGCTGAGGCGGCGTTCGTCGGGAAGGCCTACGGCGCTTACAATTTGTACCTTGGTGGTGGCTATCACGGTCAGCGCTTGAACAAGTTGTACCGTAGCAGCATCAAGGAAGACGAGATTCTGGAGATTATGAAGCCGATGATTGCGAGGTATGCGAAGGAGAGAAATGAGGGCGAGCGCTTTGGAGATTGGACTATTCGTGCTGGCTATATCAAAGCTACACGAGAGGGCAGAGACTTCCATGAAGACGTAAGTATCTGAATCCTTATTGTAGTTGAGAAGTGATTGTTAACAATGATTAGACGGCTGAAATCGAGGCGGACGACGAGTAAGCTGACATAGGATCACATGCCAACAGCGGTATTCACTGTAGCGGTTTATGTTCAACAAAATTTGTTGGGTTCAGGCGTATTCGCACCCATTGGTGTTGTATGTTTCAAAATCATTGGCGTAAATTGGTATGAGAGCATCTAGGAAATAGAATCAAGACGCATAACCAAAATCCATTTGCATATCCCAATAGAAAGAGGAGCCTGACCGTATTCGTTACTGTGTCTGTTGCAAATCTTTTCTTTTGCACATGAAACAATCGGCCAAGGATCAACGTCCCTGTGATATGATAGATCGAGAGCAAACACAATCGCTTCCGTTTCTTAGAGTGAATTAATATTTCCATATTTCAAGAAGTACTTTTCATGGGGAAACATCTCGTTATCTCATCATTCCAGCTCCCGACACCTACGCCAATTGAAGCTTATATATAGAATGGAACATTCAGATCCATCTGATATCCAACACTCAGCTGCGGAATCTGAGTGTATCTCTGACGCAGCAATCCTCGAGTATTCTGAAGGACCTGCAGGTAGGTCTGATTGCCGTACTCGCGCATGGACTCCAGAAAGCCCCAACTCATTGCACCGACGTGTCCACCGCCGATCAGGGCATCCGCAGAAGTTTGATCATCACGGCATCCAGAGTACATAATCACCCGCTTATGCTCATTCTTCCTCCAGTCTTCGCCAAAATTTTCCTCGCCTAGACCCTCAGGCTGTTGCTCGCCCATGTGCTTCAAGCTGTTGTAGAAAGTCTGGGCACCCGCGAGAAGAGACTGTGCGGCTTGTATCTTTTCGAAGCTGAAGCCTCCTTGAATGAGATGGGATGCTTCCGTGGCAAGATGAATACCTTGCTTCACGCTGTAGAAGAGTTGAGATGGAGTTTTACATAATCAGACGCACGAAGGCTTACTTGTCAAGTAGGCTCACGTTTCCTTCATCGTCGGTCCGGTACACGTACGGCAGTTCCACGGCAGAGCCACTATGGCAGCAGTCGAAGATGATATGAAGCTGGCATCCGGGTGCAAGCGCGGAGACGAGACGCTTGTGCAGCGTGCCGCTATCAATCTGTCCGTTGGTTTCAAAGTCGACCGGAATGATGGTGTCATCATAGCCTGATGGTCTATCGCCGTCTTGATCTTGGACTTGTCCGCCGTGGCCGGAGTAGTGCAAGAACAACGAACAGTTCGGTTCCGAGACCAGCCATTCCATTGCAGCGAGGATATTGTGGCCGGTCGGGTAGAATGGGCCTCCGCGATCATCCGCAAGGACCACCATGTCGCGCTCGTGGGTGCTGAAGCCTCGCGATATCAGAAACTGTATCATATTCCGGACATCTTGATGACAGCCCTGTAGCGCATGTTGGCTGCCTGTATAATTAATGCCGATCAACAAAGCCTTGCGCCGACTCATTGTTGCTCAGTGCCTAATTTAAACCGCCGTGAAACAGATCTACAGGTGCTTGCGGTCAAGCTCTTATACAGCTTCGAAATGTTCAACACGATCCCGTTCGCTCCCGAACAAAACTCGGCGAAGGTTCTTCCAAAGATGATGTAGCTCCCGAACGCCTTGCTGTGAAGCAATGAACGCGGATGGTGTTCAGCGGCAGGTAAGACGTGAAGCCAACAGTCGCTCCTTGGGCACGTGACCATTGGGAGTGTTAGAAAATTAGTACTTTATTTCCTTTTCACAACAACTACATGTACATCGCACCCAGCTTAACTCCTAGCTACCGTTAGTCCTCTCACAACGTGTACCTTAGGTAGTCTTACCATCGGCTTCCGGAGTTACGTTATCGTATGTCACGTGTCAATAGCCTAGCTCTAAATAGACTGAACGACCATTACTTACACAATACGTCGACTTTGGCCCACTTCTAAACATCCAGTTTTTGCGTGCAACACAAAGTTCAATTTCTTTGAGGAGCTAAATCAAGAAGACGGACTTCTCCGCTTGACCCCGGAACGATGTTGAATCACAGCCTCGATAACTGACGACACGAAGCGGCGTGCCAGGCCCCATGCATCTACAAGCCAGTCCGCACGCCTATACAGTATAAAGGCTCCAATTAGTCCAGCTGCCACTTCATTCTGCTCGAATAGCGATCATGAGACGCTCCAACATAGCATGCGGCCTGAATAATGAGCCCAAGCCTCCACAAGGCAGCAGGCCGTGACAGGGCCTGATTTTACGCCTTCCAGTCCTAAGATTTGCACCATTATGATCAACTCGTCGAGCTCGTTATTGTTCTGGTGTATTTTGCATACCAAACGCAAACATGATAAGCTGAGTTCGCAGACTTTAACATGACAAGCTGAGTTTGCAGATTTTAACATGACAGCTGAGTTCTGCGTATGCGTGAAGGAGGCGAACGCCAAGGTTAAGGATAGGCTACCTATAGACTGGTCTGGCTTTTGGCCTTACTTCGTGTTGGCTTATTGAGATCCCTGGCACATATCACCCGTCTCTTCTGCAGTCCCGTTCAGCCTACTCCAACTGGCTTTTGCAATTGGACGCCACTCGACATCCTTCTCAAAATTCACCTCAGCTCTCACGCTGATTGCAAGGCATAGAAATTAGGCCATTATCGGACGGGGCGAGAAGCTCCACATGCAGGGTGTGACACACTTCTGGTCACCCATGTCGACTACGCCAAGGTCGTCTATATCTGCAGCGTTGCTGCGCTGTAAGGCTTAGCACTCTGATTCCGAAAGCTTAACTCTCTGATTCCAAGGGTTCAATTGTCTTTTCTAACTGCTTTTCATTACGTCGTGCAAACATGGCCCGGCCCCATCGTAGTTCTTTCCTCGCTTCTCTAGGCGACGCAATCACGGCGGACTTGGATGAAGTCAAGTTCAAATTTATCCATCCCAGGCATATACAATTATACGAAATTCCCTTGAAAGATGGACCCCAACTGCAAGAAGGCGAGCAAACGCCCGACTCAGTACCGCCAAAGGAGGCTCAAACGACGGTACAACCCACAGACGACCCGCCTCTTCGTCAACATCAGAGCCCCTTTGATTACGACCCGGACGAGCCCCAGATTCGGTATGCGACCGAAACCGGCTCGATTCAACTCTTTTACGATTTGTTCTTCGTTGCAAACCTGACATCCTTTACGAGCCACTACGAGGTGACCACCCGCGGCTGTAAGTTCCCATCGATCCCAGCCGTAGGCCAATAAGGAACACTGATAATCTTTGACAGTGCTGGAATCTTACATCGGCTTATTCGCTCTGCTGTGGTTCACTTGGTTTCAGGTTGCCCTCTTTGACATTCGACTTGGGTTTGATTCAGCTTTTGAACGAGTCTGCCAAGCTATCCAATTTGGCGTCATGGTCGGCCTCGCCGTCCAGGGCACATATTACGACGTCGATTACTTCTACAACTACGACTCTGCTTTCAAAGATCTTTCTTTGATACTCATGGTTAGTCGGCTTGTCCTCGCACTTCAATATGCCGGGGCCTGTTGGTGTCTCAGGGGATACAAAAAGGCCCGTCTTCCCCTTCTGGCTCATTCAGCGACTATGTTCATATCGGCCATGACTTTCCTCGGCCTATCCTTCGGCTTTGTCCAGGCACCAGGCATTTACACCCTCGCAGGATGGTACGTGCTTGTTGCTGGAGAGGCTGGCATCGTACTCTTCATCTCTGCGAAAACTAAGTTCCTGAATTTCAGGAGGACCAATATCATCGAGCGGCTAGGCCTTTTGACGCTTATCATCCTGGGAGAAGGTATCATGGGTATGACCGAAGCGGTCAGCAAAATTAACAACGCTGATGGCCTATTCAGCGACGACGTGATTGGATTGATTATCTGCGGCGTTCTTATTGTCTACTTCCTCTACATGATGTATTTTGACCAGACTGAGACTGTGGGTCGCAAAGTCGGCACCATCCGTCAAACGATATGGGCGATCGGCCACTTTCCCTACCATGTAAGTATTCTTCTCATCGTGGAAGGCTTCGGTCAATTCACCATCTGGCGAAAAATCGTTGACTACGTCAACCTGGCTTTTAATATCATAAGTGGACTCACCCCCCCTGCTGGTGACAACTCTACCACTACTTGGGAAAATTACGCTTCGGCGCTTAACAGCTCTTTAACGCAACGGTTGTCGCAATTGTTGTATGCGAACTACACAGATGCTTTGACCGCCATTGCGGACTCAGGAGGGAATCCTGACATACTTGAGGCACAAGTATTCAATCTTCAGGGCATCGTTGCGGAGAGCGCTGCCGAGTTGTTCGGGGTGGAGGTCCCAACGAATTTCAACCAGTCCAGTCTTGAAGGAGAAAACGCGCTTGTCAATATTGTCACAATTTACACGACCGTCTTCCTGTACTTCTTCATCTGTGCTGGCCTCGCTTTGGTATTTTTGGCATGCCTTTTCATACTTGGCAAGAAAGGGCAAAGCCGCATCGAATATATTTCCATTGGTAGCCGGCTCTTGGTAGGCATCGGGATTGCTCTACTTACCCTGATGTACGTACCTGCGACTATTGACACAAACAACGTTGTTCCCTGGGACTACTATTTTGTGAGTCCGTGGCTGACACCGACTGTGGTGCTTGCATATGCACTTGGTAAGTCGAAAACCACCTCAGTTACTCCGGCGCTAATCCCACCATACAGTGATCGCGCTTGATGCCGCGCTGGTCATTTTCCTTAAAAGGATGGTGCGACGTCGTTCAACTGATGGAGGTGACGCATGATTGCACGGGTGTATGTCGTGTTGTCTATCGTTGGGTAGGTAATTTGTCCAGGGTAATTTGTCTAAGGTAGGGTACGGAGTATGGTAATTTGTTTAAGGTAGGCTACGGAATATGGTAATTTGTCCTGGAATCTTGACATCTGGTTATTCTAGGTCTTCGGAAATACTCGTGACTTGGCTTTAACACTCTTTTTGTAGCTACCCCAATTTCTTAGATCATCTATTCAAAAGATTGCCATCGTATTTGCTTAATTTATACGTGCCTTGTATATGACAAGCCAACGAATCATATCATCTTTACACAGATCGATATGAGGGAGTCAAACTGGGATCTGATCTTGCATTCACACGCGAGACGCTCTTTGGAAACAGTCCCAATATTGAAGAACCTAATGGCTGGGAGTGCGGTAGTCTCCTTATGAAGCTGATGCAGACTTTCTCTTTGACGCAGACACAGATACGCTGCAGAAGCCAGAGAACCACACGCCTTTGGATCTGTCTAAGTGTATGGGTTTCGGAAACATCATTAAACAACAGAGAGATATCCTTTGCATGCTACTCGGCGTTCGGACACCTGTAATTCTACGACCTAAGGAAGAACATTACGCGTTTGCTACGGATGCACATATTCGAGCGTATATGCACGATAAATCGGTGGAAAGCTGTCCAAGAGATCAGTTGAAGCTAGAAAACATCGAATTAGTTTAATTCAATGCAAGTGGTGTGAAGCAAGTGTACTTTGCGTAATGGACGCTGTATGGTCAATCTAAATGAAGCATCGAACCTTCTTGACCTTTCTTTCTAACGGAAGTGATGTCAGGCAACTTTATCTCCCACCACGCAATCCGAACGAATATAACCACACGCTACCATTCCCCACCCTCTCTCCAGAAACCGCTCTCTACCTCCGATCAATGCCTCCCACCCTCCTCGCGCGTCCACCCACCCACCATCCCACGCAATTGACGTCTCCGCAATGTTCGGCATCGTGGTGTCTGGCCGGCCGGTCATAACCGAAGCACTCGCTCCCTCACCGGGCAAGTTCGCCTTCCAGCTCGCAGCCAACCCGCCGTTCTCCTCGCTCGCAGTGTTCCTGCTGCCAGGCGCGGCGCTGCCGCCGGACCAGGCCGCCGCCATCTACGTGCAGGTGCCGCCGGCGCCCGACTTCGCGCTGGTGGGCGCGCTGGCCAACGACAAGCAGAGCGCGATCATCCGGGTGCGCGACAACAGCAGCAGCACGGCGGCAAATGGTGCCGCGGACCAGGACGACATGGTCGACGAGGCGCCGCCGCCCGGCGACGTCGTGGTCGGCTTGTCGGTCGAGCCCGCCGCGCTGGTCGCGCAGCAGCTCGACGCCGCGAAGAGTCGAAGTGTTGGCGTGGCGGCGTCGAATGCGCTGGTGCGGGCGGCGCCGCCGCCGGTGCCGTCGGCGCGTGGCACGGCGAAGGCGATGGCGCAGCGCATCATCGGCAATGCGTTCAACTACTTGGCGAGCTTTGAGGGTCCCGATGGAAAGGTGCCGATGAAGAGCTTTCAGGAGTGGTGGAAGAAGTTTGAGAAGAAGGTGGATATGGACCCGTCGTTCTTAGAGAGAGTAGATGACGGTGCTTGAGAATCGTAGATGATAGAAGTCATAGCTACGCTCGTTTGTGCATCGCATCTGGCGCCAGTCACATTACTCCCAACGATGGTACGATCAGAGGCTCAAGGTCCAGCGATTTATTCAAGGTCTATGCAGCTTCACGTGAAGCATGGGGTATCATCTAGGAAATCAAGAGCAGAACCAGCTACATGGCGGCCCATTCGAAACAGAAAGTTCGGACGTTCTCAGCAGTACTTTCCGCATTCGCAGCGTCCTTCTCCGCATCGACACCTCCAATCAAATATCCTTTCTTGACGCCGGTACCCAAGCGACCTCCACCGACTATATCAAGGAGGCTGATCTCGTCATCCCAGTCGAATCCAAGAGCAAGAAAGTGACTGTGAAAACGTAAGGGATCGCCAGGATAACATGCATATTGGCAACCGAAGCGGATACCAGGTGTCATGTAATACCCTTTCGAGTGTAGATGAGCGAAGAGTGGATAGGAGGATGGCACTATAGGCAATGTGCTCAATTGAGAAGATGGTCTGGTAATTAAAGGCGGATAAGATGTAGTTGGCGTAATAAGCTGAGCTTGAAGGTTGCTGTTCGTTTGGATAGAATTTTGTGATGTAGACAGAGTTGGAGAAGCGGCATTGCCGAATAGAGACTCATCGGTACCAATCTGACTTTCTGCTGTATTTGAGTGTACTAGCTTCCTGGCTTTTCTCTTTTCTTCTTTGGCAAGCCCATATACCTTTTTCGCCTGATTTTGTCTCTCCATTTCTCTTGAGAAGTCAAGCCCTTCCTCCCTAAGCTGATTTCTAAATCTTCTCTGCTCATCCTCTCCTAAGTTAGGGAAGTCCAGAAGATGTGATGCGGTGTCATTGACGATGTAGGCGTGACCTTGTTCAACTAACAGTCGTGCCTCTTCAGCCATCAGCTCTAATGGGAGTCCGGAGAAGATATTCTGCTGATTTGCTTGTGGAATGTTGCCGACAAGTGTACCACATATGTTATGCGCTCGACGCAGATGCATGGCGAGTTCGACATCGTAGATGAGGTAACTCTTCGATACTTCGAAGATAGGGAAAGGTATATCAACAAGGTTCACAGCCATCACTTAGAAGCAACATTAGGATGAGAGGAGAACTCAGATCTGTTCGAGAAGTACGGTTAGCGAAAGTCAATCCAAGGGCTTTGCGAATATTTTGATCGAGATGGCTTTGCTCATAAGCTAATACAGAATCAACATGTTCAATCTTTCAGCGGATTGACAGATGTGGTAATTGGAGTTTTTAATCATGAAAATGATCCATTTAGTGAGATCATGGTTTTACGTACCCCTCATCTAACGTTTCGACGAAAGCAATAGAATTTTGGTGTTGTAGAAACTCAAGAGTTCGCAGACAATCTGGTAGAAGAGATCGGGGCGGCGTGGGTTTTTCCGGACGGCGGTGAACTTACGGAGGTTTCCTATTTTAGACGCAGAACTCCAGCATCTCAACCATTAGCGCAGCTTTGTCATGAATCCAATCTTTCTCCTAACTCTCATCTTCTTTATACCAGTGTTTCTACTGTTGGGTACGTTTTTATCGTCCGTGACGAGTACATATTGCTGATATTGCAGTGTATTGCGCCTTATCCTCTTGTTTGGGAGATCCTTTGAGACAGCGAAGACAAGACAGAACTAGCTTTGCCAAGGGATATGCAATGAATCTAAGTTCTGGAGCTGGTCAAGCCGGTTGGGAACAGATTGAGATGGAGAATATGCTTGATAGTGATTCCGATCGCGGCGAACAGAGCTTCCACCGAGCTACAACCGGGGGGTAACCAGATAGGAGTGACTTTGGTTGGAGATTTCTGGCATTGTACTGTACGAAGAAGCTCGGAAGAGGCTATCTATTGAGCATGTCAAACATGTTCATAGCATCTCTGCTCACCGTCAAAATGATGTCCTTCATAGAACTCACTTTTAGATGCTTAGAACACGACTAAATACGACCAAGACATGAACTTAGGCACTTGAACTGACATGCATGAATTCAAGCGCGAAGATAGAACTGTCTTATGTTTCATATTGAATATTATTCGTAAGACTTGTTCTGTAGTCCTTTTCTCAAGTCAATAACCCTTGGTATCACAAATGGACCATTATTTCAGTCGCGAAGATATTCAGCGACAATTATACTAGCCACGCGAACCGATAATTAGCTCATTCATGCCGGCATATGTACAATTGAGCCAGCAGACATAGGCCTACTCTCTAGCAAGTCCATTAAAGCCACGAACTAGCGCCATGGCCACACCTGCCGCAAAACTTCCAATCAGCGCCATCTGAGCGCCGCCTTTGACACCCTTCCACCTATTCTCCCTGCCTTTCCAGCCTTGCACGAAGCAAGTCTTGCAATAGCCGAAGGCAAACAGCGCCGCGAACATGATGCCGATGCTCCACGCCAGCGCCGTCATTATGCCCGCTTCGGAGCTCTCAACGAAGAAGTACGGTAGCAGCGGAACGAAGCCGCCGATGAAGTAGCCGGCGGCGATGGTCAGCGCGCAGGTGAAGGCGCGCGAGGATGCGGGTTCTGGAAGGCTGTGGTGGAAACGCAAAAGAAAGTCTGGGAGCTTGGACGACTTCGAAAGGTGCATGGTCAAGTCATGGAGGAGAGATTGTGGGATGTCGTATGGTGCGAAAGTGGACATAACGGATGCGATTGCGGTAGCAGGATCCATGGCGACCGTTGCTTTCGTATCGGCTTTCGTGGCTTGGTAAGATTCTCTGTGCATTGCAGCCTTTAGCACTAGTTCTTGTGATATTACAGGCGGAGTCAAGTGCTAATTGCGTAGATGGTGATAGCACGTGCAATTTTGCTCTCAACAAGCAAAAAGAAAAACACTCACTCTTCGCTTCGTGCTGCAAGGTAGCCTCCTAATCCCATCGAGATTGCTCCGGCTGAGAGCTCTGCCAGGCCGCCGAATATTACGGTGTTTCTGCTACCAAGAGCAGAAAGACCGGCTGTGAGCGCAAACGGCACTGTAAGGCCATCTGAAAGCCCGATTATTGCGTCTGAGACGACTCTTGCGTCTACTCTGCAGTCCCTTGCTTTTATGTCTTCGCGTTCCAGAAGAGTGCTAGAGCTCGAAATTGAAAACGTGGATTCTAGCGGCGATAGTTTCTCTTGACTCTCAAGATCCTGATCTCGATATGGTACGCCGTCGAGCTGCTCTTCACCAGGCGTATAGCCATTGGAGCGGCACTTCAGTGAACCATCCAGCGACAACCGTCTTTTGCGTTTGACTGCAGGCTTGAACCAGGAGCCAACAAGGCCAGGAATTTCTGAGAGAAAGAAGGAGCTCATGGATGGCGACTGAAAGCGAAAGAAGATGATGTCGCTGGACAAACGAAAGTCATGGTGTACTAACGGACGCTTTTAATTTCACTCAATGTCAAGCTTCTGGGTTGTCAGCTAGCACACGACATTGCATTTGGAGCTGCAGTGACCTGCGGATCGAGTCCCAGTGGAGACATCATCGGTAGCGAAAAAGGTTCGATGATGATTTACGGCACGTTGCCAATCGAACCACTGGTATTGGGCTGCAGGGAGGATGGAAATGGTTTGGGAAGGAATTGGAGCTTCCAGAAGGCGTGTCACCGCCGCGCTACGAGTTGACGTGGAGGCGGCTGGGAACTGCGCATCCTTGCACCTGGCCAACTTATCTTCCACCTTTCAGGGCACGTGGGTTTGAAATACGGGCGCAACAAGCCATCTTCACCTTCCACTCCGGGTCAAGCTTCCAAAGCACATCAATGCACTGCAGCACACAGGAACCGTATAAGAGCTGACGAAAGGAAGCACTCAAGAGAGCTTGCATTCGTATATACGTCATGCTACAATACTGACTCTCATGGACATAGGCCACAAGAATCGCCAGTGCACATTCTGCAAGACATTTCCGTCATTCAGACACATTAAATCGAGATAGGTTAAGCGATATTTTACGAGAATCGGGGTTTATGGGACGTTATTTCTTTGTTTATCAAAGATTGCCGTATACATACCCCAAGAGAACGAAAATTCTCTTCGCCGAAAGGATTTGAAACCAAGTCTTCTCCCCGACGAGCCGCCGAAATAATGCCGGACTGTTAAAACCTTGGGATTGTTCAAAAAATGGCTTACAATACAGATGGTGACGAGAAAGAGAAAATTCAAACGCCATTCCATGCAGGAAATGCTCTCGCTATGACTGAACGTGACTAAAAGGTGTGTAATGAAATTGGTTGACGGCGCAACCTGAACGAGAAGTTGAAATGCAAAGAAAACTTTTGGTCTTGAAATCCATGGCATCTTCGTCGTAGGTTAATGGTGATGATGAAAATCGAGCTCTGCCTGATACATAAGTCTGATGGAATCGTCTAAGTGAGTCAGTATCAGAATGCCAGGTGGTAGATCGAGAAGAGTGGAGTTGAGTTAATCGCGGCGTCTGGATCAATGTGAGTAACAAGGCTCTATGTTTTGGATTTACTTCGTGATCTATACCCGTAGATACTTCCAGTGTCCGCTCCTTTGACCCTCGATTTGCGTCGCCGTGCAGAACCATTGCCTTCCAAGTCTTCCGTTGATTTTCGCTTGAGCGGATTGTCTTGGGAAGGCGTGGGCATAGGTTGTGGACTCGGTGACATGGCAGGTCCAAAGTCTGAGCCCGCAGCGGTACCATTGGAGTTGCGGCGACCATTTGGGTACGGACTGCTTCGAGGTGGTGACATAGACCGCGGTGACCTAGAATACTTGCGGAATTCAGGCCTGTCGTCTGGACGATACTCTGGTTGATATTCAGGACGGTACTCTTGGCGTCGGTCGGGAGGATACTCGGATTGGCGCTCAGCTTCGTATGGTGGACGATACTCGGGATGATAGGCAGGGTTGTATTCTTGAGGAGGGTCCGGGCGATATTCCGGTCGTGGTTCGGGTTGATATTCTGGATATTCCTGCGTTGGCGGCGGAGGTGGATATATCGGCGGCGCAGGATGTTCGGGTGTGGCAGATTGTGGAGTTGGCTTGGGATTGCTATCAGAACTGACGCCATCGGCAGAGACGCCTAGCTCCGCGAGCATACGCTCGGTCTCTGGATCAAGCTTAAGTCGTGGTTCTTCCTGAACATGCTCAGGTTCGAGCTCTGGTTCGGACGGCACGGCGGTATGAGTGGTGCCAGTCCCATTCAAAGCGTTCTCGAGTCCGCTCATCACGTCCTCTTCGTCGTCAAAATCTTCATCCGGTGCATCCAGGAATAGGCGTGCATTTGAGATCGACATATACTCATTCAGTCGGGCGTTTGGCATGCTAAAAAGCGGATCCTTGGCCTTTGGAAAGTCTAAACGCAGAATTCCTCGTTCATCGAAGTACTTCGAAACGATATATTCGAATGCAATTGTCACCGATGGCCGATGTTTTTGAGCAAGGTCATCCAATTCAATTGAAGATTCGAGAGGATTTCGAATAGGCTCCGCATAGTGTTGTGCTAAGAGAAGATTAACCGACATCATACCAATGGAAATCCGTAGGATAAACTTACTAATGATCCCAGCTTTGCCAATGGAGAAGTTTGGATCAATCGGTTCATTTGGAAGCGGGTGTAACGCACCATCCCAACTGAATCGTTCTGCGTCCAATGCTCGCATAACGTCAAAATACTCTTCGCTCTTACCCATGCTGCTACCCTTGTCACCTCGTGGGAATTCGAACTTTACGTCCGAAGCACGTTCTGTGGGAACCGCATAATCGTATCCTGAGCTCTGTGCGGTCGAAGGTTGTTCTCCTTCAGGAGGTATATATTGATATGGATCAACCTGTGGCTGACCATCTGGAACGTATGAAGGATATGGTCCAGAATCTTGGCGGTGAGGACGGGTCATGGGATTATAGGCCTCAGATGATGAGACAGGGCCTTGAGAAGGGTACGGAGGTGGTCCTTGATAAGGAGGTTGAGAAGGATAGGAAGCTTGGCCTGTTGGACCCGCGTACGTATTCTGGTTTCCATAGCCGGCCGGATTAGACGCAGAGTAAGAATTTGGTGGAGGTGGGACTGGATACCGTTGATTGTGAAAACCTGGATTATACTCTGGACCTTTCCCTGGATAAGGGCCATGTACGTATCCGTTTGCCGGGGAACTTTGTGGCGGACCAGTAGAGTGCTGGTACCCATAAACAGGTGCAGAATAGGAAGCTGGTGAAGCTCCATGAGCTTGTGCTGGTGGAGGTGGATATTGAGGTCCAGGTGGATAGATGTGGTTGGGAGATACTGCTTGGAAAGTCGGTGAGGAACCTGGTGGTACATGATTTGGAGCATAGTTTGGCAATGGTCTCATATTCTGCTGAGGACTTTGCTGGTAAGGTGGATTAGAATACTGGCCACTGAATCGTTTCCCAGGATACTCGGATCTATGGCCTTTGTTAGTAGTTGCCGTGGCTACCTGCAAAGTGAGAGTCTAACCCGTAATCCCGGCTCCGTTTTGAAGGTCGGTCATAGCCATGACCGGTTGCGTATGGCGGTGCGCCAGAATGAGGTGGTCCATAATTGGCCGGTGGAGCACCAGAGTATGCATTGGCAGAGCTGTCTTGGTAGGAGCTTGAGTGAGTAGGATAAGATGCTGACGCGTCCAGGTAACCTTGATTTCCGTAGGCTTGACCGTTATATGGCGGCTGTGGAGGTTGAGCTGGATATGCGGGATACTGTGCTTGACTGCGGGCGTCGGGTTGATAGTAACCCGCGTTAGGCGGAGGCGGCTGGCTGTAACCTGCGCTCATGTCCAAATCAAGAGCGAAAAGAAGGATAGACTGGTCGATGAAATCTTGTCAAAGACGGCGCAGCAGAGCTCAAGAATTGAGTGACTGGAGTCGCGACCAAGCTGACGGCGGAGACGAAGAGGAGAGAAGGTTGAAGCTCGAACGTAAGAAAGAAATCTTTAGCCTGAGTTCGACGACTTGAAAAGTCGTTGATGTTTTTTGAGCAAGAGAAAGCTGGTCGACGACACTAGGTGTTCTGAGATATTGAGATTCCGAGAGAATTGGAAGTTGAAGAAGCAATCTCTAACAGTGCTAATAGAGCGCTGGAGAATACTCGATGACTGATCAGAACGAGATCTGGCTGAAGAAATGATTGGCGCCGATGCTTGTTTACCTCAGAATTGATAGACGTGTCGAGTGCTGATGGAGATGGAAGGATTGGGAAGAAGAGATGTTGACGGGTGTAGCAAAAACGTCGATCTGCGGGTCGACGGGCCAAGTGTAGAAACAATGGCTAGGTCTTTTGCTATGTTGTTAGAGACTTCGAGTACCACCTACACCCTCCGCAGACCGCCGGGCGCATCAAATTAGGCAGGCGATGATACTTCATCGATAGAATTACGGCGTTACCAGCGAGAAAGAGCATAAGACGTTGAAATGGACAGTAGTCGACCCGCAGAGATGGGAGAGGAGAGAGGAGAAAGTTCAAAAGTGACCGAATGATACAGCTGGGAAGATGGAGAAAGAACGATTTTGGACCCGGTCAGAGCGCCTCACTTTTTCCAACAGTCACGTGTCATCAGCTACTCTATCGTCGTATCGACCAGTAACTACCCACCCACTGACCAATACCGGTACTCCTTGCGCCATCCAGGGTCGAAATGTCTTCGGCTTCATTACATTCTAACCGCCGCGTCCACCTTTTCTCTTCCAGCTTGCCAACCCAATCCGCTTTCACTCTTTTCTTCCAAGTGGCAAATCAGACGAACCATGCCTGTCTGAAAAAATCCATGTAGCTGCCTTAAGACGATGATACAACCATACTCAAGTCTCCTATCCGCATATCCTCCTGGCGCACAGCCTTTCGGTTAAAGCATGCCAGGTCTTCCAGGTACAGATATCAGAGCGGTGAAAAACGGTAAAAGATACAAACTAACAGCCATGGATACAGCAACGGTCGACCTAGACGAATGCATTACCAGATTATACAACAAAGAGTTACTAGCAGACTCCGTCATCGAGGCAATATGTGCCAAAACAAAAGAGTTGTTGATGAAGGAGAGTAATGTAGTGCATATCGCAGCCCCTGTGACTGTTGTGGGCGATATTCACGGACAGTTCTTTGACTTGATCGAAATCTTCAAGATTGGAGGTTTCTGCCCAAACACAAACTACTTGTTTCTCGGTACGTTAACCTCAAAGACGTCGAGTCGAAATACTAATGCGTCGCGCAGGTGATTATGTTGACCGTGGCCTCTTCAGTGTCGAGACAATATCACTCCTTGTCTGTCTCAAGCTCCGTTACCCGAACCGAGTTCACCTTATCCGCGGCAACCACGAGTCTCGAGGCGTAACACAATCGTATGGGTTCTACACCGAATGCAGTCGGAAGTACGGCAATGCCAACGTCTGGCACTACTTTACCGATATGTTCGACTATCTAACGCTGTCTGTTGTCATCAACAATCAAATATTTTGCGTTCATGGCGGACTTAGTCCGAGTATACATAGCATCGACCAAATCAAGATCATAGATCGGTTCAGGGAAATCCCGCACGAAGGTCCGATGGCAGACTTGGTATGGAGCGATCCGGACGCAGAACGAGATGAGTTTAGTCTCTCCCCTCGAGGTGCCGGCTACACCTTTGGAGCGCAAGTGGTCAAGAAATTTTTGGAAGTAAACAGCATGTCGCATATTTTGCGTGCGCATCAACTGTGCCAAGAAGGGTACCAGGTGCTCTATGACGATAGGTTAAGCACGGTATGGAGTGCTCCAAACTACTGCTACCGATGTGGGAACATGGCCAGCGTGTTGGAAGTCAGCGACAACAACGAACGTTTCTTCAACGTCTTTGACGCGGCGCCTGAGAACGACGCGCATCGACAGGAACAACAACAGCAGCAGGGACAGCAAGTTAAGACGGAGTATTTCTTGTGAATATCTTGCCACGCATGGAAGGCGTTGAAACATCCAGCATGATACCTCTGGCGTTTGCATTTCAGGGAAGCACCGTATGATTGATTTGAACCTGCTTATTCAATGCAATTTGTGCAAATGACGAAGTGTCTGGACGTGCTACTCACGTATGAGAAAGCTACAGATTATCCATGGTCTTGAAAGTGGTCAATAATGGCCATGGTACATGCAGGAGGAGGTCATACGACTGATGCCGAGATGGTGGCGTCGTCGAACCTTTGTCCAAACCCACATATTTGCAGCTTACGGAAAAGAAATATAGATTGGTATGCATATGCACGTAATTGCTGCCAGGGCGCATCTCATGTTTCCAGCACAATGGTTTCCTAACAAATGTTCTATGGATTGTACGAGTAACCAGTCTATGGGATCCAGTGTTGAATTGTAATCGATGGGATGCCTAGTGGCCAGCCTTATTAATGAATCTCTAGCCGAACAGGACGAATGGATGGGGAGCTCGGTATCTAGGCATGCGAAACAGTTCAGCCTGTGCCTGTGATACACGACATGAAGCCTGACCGACAATTTTGAAGGTGCACCGGTCAGAGCGCAAGACAAGAGTGCCAACAAATGCAAAGCAAGATGCGGTAGAGTTCGGTATTTGCTGGCGGACAACAAACGACCCCCGCCATTCAGCAGTGTCTACGTGCAATTGCGTGCCACATCTATGATTCTTGCCCCCCAGTCTCACTAATCCATCCCAACCAGTTCACACCACAGCCTAATACTTTAACAACTCACCCGCCGCCTAATCTGTTATCATCTCCTTCTTCCGAAAAGCTGCCCTCGATATTTCAAATTTCTCTCACCTCAAAGTTATCCTGAGGTAAGTGCCAACAATACCGCATCTTGTCCCGAGCTCCTTCCGTCCTTAGATTTCGTCATCTTGGCTGGATGGCGAATGGACCCTTTTATCACTAAGCAAAATCCATCAACAACAATAACGCAATCCATAAGCATCGCTTTACCAAAGCCTCTGTATTTTTCTTTTTTCCTCTATAAACCACCTTCACTCGCGCCTTCCACTTGATGTTCACTCCGTCCATCAGGAGAACACTGCTCACAACTGCGACAAGATCATATCGCATCCCGACGAACGCGTCCACAAACCTCTACCGTCCTATCATTACCCACCGATTCTTCACCATGAGCGGTACTAAGAAAGGTGTCATCCTGGTCAACTCGTGAGCCAACTCCGCGTGTCAACTTTCATAGCTTCCAAACTGACGACATCGTCATAGCAAGAAGGAGTGGGATGACGTACTTGAAGAAGACGACAGCTTGGTCGTGCTGGACTGCTTTGCCACATGGTGCGGACCATGCAAAGTCATCTCTCCACAAGTCGTAAAGTGAGTGGAAGCATCGGAAGCCAGCGAAAGGAGCGGGCGCTCACACCAACTCTCCATAGGTTCTCAGACCTGTACCCAACAGCCAGGTTCTACAAGCTCGACGTCGATGAGGTGCCAGACGTGGCTCAGGAGCTTGGAATCCGCGCCATGCCAACCTTCCTGCTGTTCAAGAAGAACGAGAAGATCGGAGAGGTAGTCGGCGCAAATCCCAAAGCTCTCGAGGCCGCCATCAAGAAGGGCCTCACTCACGGCGACGAGGAAGAGGAAGAGTCTAAGAAGGACGACAAGAAGGACGAGGAATAAGCGGGAGGTTCCGAATATAAAGTTCATGTAACATGGCAACTGGATAGGATGGATGGGGAGAGCGCCACACGAAGCGCGGACAGATAGAATTTGGCTTGATACCTCCTTGTATTGCAATCGAGACCCGTACACTTCGATGCTACATGCTGCACGCAAACATCTCGTATTTGCACCCTTGTACTTCCAACTAGCTTCTAATTAATCACGGGATCTCTTTCTATTTCAAAAATACGAACCTCATCCCTGCAGGTACTCTATGGAGCTATCGAGCAGAGAAGCTCATCAAAGTACTTACTAGCGAGAGAAACGACACATGGACTTGAGGCACGAAGTAGGTTGGCAGCTCTAGACTTGTCGGCAAATGAAGCGAATATATTAGATCGCGCTATGATTTCTCAGTATTGTAAATACTTTTAATGCTGGTGAAAAGCAAGCCGTTGAGCTGTATATACGATTCACCCAATATACTGAAGAGGTCATGGAATATACTAGCGACGGGGCTTGTAATCCTGTAGCCATGCCACAACAAACTGAGCCTCCTGCTCTTGTGCATCTTTAACCGGGAGAGGAGGCAACGTAGGCGTCGTCTCATTCGGGAAGAGACCATTCTCATCCCAATGATGGACAGCTCCTTCAATTAGAATACGCGGCTCGCTCAAGGTGCTTGGAGTGCCCAGATATGGGTCAGCAAGCGGCGTCACCGGGCGCCACGGATCTGCCTGTCCGCCGATCTGCGCCAGACGTGGGTAGGAAATTGTAAAGCCGCCGTATTGGTTAACCTCCTGCGTCTGAGCCGGCGTGTCGATGCCGAAAGCGTCGCGGCAAATGATGCTCTCATACCAGATGCTAATGGTACGCGAGATCAGGGGCAGTTGGTTCTGCGGCACGGTCGATCCAACTTGGAGGAAACCCCACTGAGTGCAGTACTGATACGGCCAGGACCTCCAGGTTTGAGTGATATCGTCTAGCGCGTAGTATGTGGCGTTGCGACTACTGAAGTATTGGCTTTCGGTGTAGCCGGCTTCCAGTGCTGGCTGGATCTGAGTATAGTTCATCCAAGCTGCCCAATTCACAAGATGAGGTGCAAGGCTGGCGGCTTCATATCCGTATCCACCAGCGGAAATTATCTCCTCAGCAGTAGCTATCTGGTTCTCATATGCGGGCCATTCAATGACACTCGAGCTAATATTTGAGCAGTAGTTATCGAAATCCAGGTCGTTGACTGCTGGATCCCAGTTTCGGCTCTGCCAATAGAAGATGCCGTAGGAGAGTGCGTTCATAAAATCATCGTCATACTCCAGTCCCTGAAGGTTGAAAAGAGCCTTGGCCGCATCAACGTAGCCGTGATTATGAAAGATGATATTATCCAATACGTTGGTGAGTATCTGTGTAAGGTAAATGCACGGTTGTGGACCGTATTGCGCAATTGGATTCATGTACTGCCAATAATCCCATTGAGCCTCAGAAACGCCTGAGGATGAGATGGCGCCGAACCATGTATCCGGGTAGAGCTTGCGAAGGAAAGAAACGTAGGCACCTGCATATGAACCGCCATAAGCGATGTACGGTGCGTCTTTGGCCGTTAATTGGAGATGCTCAAGACCAGGAAACACGATATTCTCGGCAAAAAATGTCGTATCAGCCAGAGACTGATCAGTGGTCAGAAATCGCAGATTGGAGGTCGACAGATCCGGGACAGGGAAGGACTCTCCATAGTAACGATGCTCGAGAACTACACCAAGTCCATTTGTTGCTTTTGCCAATTGGTATATTATACCTGATAAACAGTGTTAGAAGGTTATGTCGAGATCAACGGTGGAAAATTAGGCCCGTGCCTTTCTGCAGATACGGTAATCGGTCGTCACCGGTGTCTTCACCAGAGCAAAGAACTAAGACTGGTCCACCAGGCTTGTAGTAAGTGGCATCGAACCAGTAACGAATGTTGAAGAAACCATCCGAGTGTGGCTCATAGCGACTTTCGTTGTGGAAATGGTCAATTGGCACTGAGAAGTTGTATGCGGGATATAAAAGAGTGGGGTCGATATCACCGCCAGAAGGCGACTTCTTCAACTTGTTTTCCAATCAGCGCATTCAATCGGAGTCGAGAGAAATAAGCTCACAAGAAGTCCCGATTCCAGCTCGCCAATGGGCTTAAGGGCAGCCACATATGCTGTGAAGCTGGAGAGCAAGAGACATAGACGTTTGAGCTGCATTGTAAGTCCAGATAGATCACAAAGAAGTCGGACACGACCGCGGGGAAGGAGAAAGCTTCCGGGCACGTCATTTTAATTATCAATGAACTCCGCAGGTAAAGGTTGTGCGATATGCAAGGTTGCAACATTGCTCCTGGTCTCGGAACCGACCAGCTTACAGTACTATACGGACACCAAGGTCTATGTACGTTCGGGGCAGGTACGATCGATGCAGCTAGACTGCAAGAGGGAGGAGAGACAAAAAGCTGGCAGAAAGGCACGCCATGTGAACCGTGCACTACCCGCCGCTGCAAACCTTTCTGAACCTTGTAGGTTGATTGTAACCTGATGTTGTACAGTAGCTATCTGCCAAAACCGTCCTAGCGTCATGGTGCGCCACATTTGGCCTCTGCACCGCCATTTGTTTACCACTGCAACTGCGAACCGACAACGAACTCACACAACAAAAAGACGACGGCGCATTCACCCCAACTTCAATTTAGCGGATTAAAACATACACAGATATACATTGCGATTCGATTTACAGCTACAATGGATTTCAACGGCCGCATGTCAATGGCACGCGGCAGCGTCCAACCGGGCAGTTCGCAGAACAGACGACAAGAAGAAATTGATGCCTTCATGATTGTGGGTGGCTCCAAGTATATCATATACAGAGTAAATAACTGACATTTCAACAGCCAGATACCGAAATCTGCACCTGCATCACCGAAATCGGCCTACAGTTCACGCTGGACGATCTGCGCAAACCTAACCCGCAACTGGTGCAAAAGCTGTTCGAGCACTTCGCCAACATCCTGATGGACGCGACACGAGAGACTGTGGCACCGGCGATGAAGGCAGCAGCGGAGGACGTCTGCTCGGCGGGAGCGAGCGGCTTTGGCGGTGTCGACGCTGACAGGCTATACGGTGCAGACACGCGCGACCTGATGGGGCTGTTCGTGACGCTGCGGCGGCTGTTGCGCGAGTGCAACATCGAGGACTTCGGGTTTGCGGATTTATACCGGCCGACGCACGCGCGCCTCGCCAAGATTCTTTCCTATGTCATCAACTTCGTGCGCTTCCGCGAGAGCCAGACCGGCGTCATCGACCGCCACTTCGAGGAGGGCGAGCGCACCAAGCTGCGCGTGCAGCAGCTGTACGCCGAGAAGGAGGACATGGAGCGGCGGCTGCTGGAGCTGCGGGCGGGCGCCAAGGAGACGGAACGCCGCAACGCGGAGAAGGAGGCGCACTACGAGAGCCTGAAGACGCAGCTGCGCGAGCTGGTGCGCACCAAGGACGCGCTGCGCCTGGAGACCGACGACCTCGAGACCCAGAAGGAGGCCCTGATCGGCCAATTCGAGAGCCGCGCCGTCGCGCTGGAGACCGTCCGCGACGACGCTGCCAAGCTGAAGCCGTACACGCAGCAGAAGCCGGACGCGCTGGAGGCCAGCCTGCGCGACCTCAACGCGCGGCTGGCGGAGGACCGGCAGACGATCGAGGGCCTGGAGCGGCGCGTGCGCGCGCTGCAGACCAGCTCGGACAGCTTCGGCGCGGCGGCGGCCGACGTGCAGGCATGCATGCGGCTGCTCACCGACCTGGCCGCCGACCTGCAGAAGGAGGAGGAGGAGGGCGCGAAGGCGGCCCGCCACCGCGACGCCCTCTCCGACCGTGTCGCCGGCGTCGAGGACGTCGAGCGCCAGGAGCGCCTGCTGCAGAAGCAGCTCGAGAGCATCAATGCCCGCACTGAGAAGCTGCGCAAGGGTGCTGAAGAGAAGTCGGAGCAGGCGAGGCAGCGCATGGATGCGCTGCAGGAGGTCCATCGGAATTTGGTCAAGGAGCGTGGTGAGAAGGCAAGAGAAGTTGAGCGGAGGAGAGTGCGGATCGAGCAGACTGAGAAGAAGGTATGTCGTAGTATTCTGTTTCTTACTCGAAAGTTCAGTGCTGACGTTACTCACAGATGCAAGATCTCAAGGAGAACATCGAGAATGAGGTTCATGCGGCGAGGGAAGAATATCTCAAGATGGATAGCCACATCAAACTCTACATCAATGAAATGGAGCAAAGTCTGGTGTGAGGATCTAAACTTTGTGAGGCGTCTGGACTCTTAATTGATACCATATGGCGTTCATGGATCGGGAGCAGTGCAATGCAATACGAAATTACATTATTCGTACACTAGGTACTCCAGTAAATCTAGTCAATCGTGATTTGGCCAACTTTTGCCATCCGCGTACCTGTTCAGTTCACTAGAACCCATTTATATTTCTAAAGGCCTGCGAAACACCATCATCTCATGCATTCATAAAATCATCAAAACGCCATCGCCATGCTATGCAAGTCGACATTGGCTGGATATCGTCACCTCTAGCTTTCAAGGTACCATCACATCGGCTTCCAGGCCCGACTGGCCATTCTCATGCATCGCAGAGTCCTGACCGGCAGCGCCATCATTATCAAGGTCAATGGCAAGCGTCGGTGGAACTGCATCTTTGCCTGCTTCCCTCGCCTTCTGCTCCGCCCAAGCACGTAGTTTAATCAGTGCCTTTATCCTCGCTTCCTTATTGCGTCCATAGCTGTCAAGGATGGCCTGATTGACCGCGTCTGCCACTTCTTGCTTCAGTTGTGGATCTAGGAGAGCCGTGATTTTCGCAGGAATCTTGTCTGGAGCAAAGACAATGAGGCACATGGCGTGCTCGAGATCTTGCTTGAATTGAGGATTGACAGAGGCACGTGGAGCGAGATGGTCTCGGGCGAAGTTGATGGCAGTGATGATGGCTTCTTGATTGGACGAGTTTCGACTCGCACGGATAAGTTCGATGAGTTGGAGGCGGAGGAGTGCAAAGTGTAATCCATGGTCTTGGTCAAGGATCTGGCAAGAGGCAGTCAGCGACGGAGCGTTAACTAGAATTAGAGAACGATTGTAGCACTATGATTCCAATATCATACTGAGGACTGAAGTGTGGTTGTTTTTCATCAAAGCTCGAAAGCTATGAGTGGTGCATGAAAACTCGAATTTAATCATTGTGAAGCAACGGAAATACAAAGTCATCCGACTAACCTCTGGATTAAGCTCGTTGATCATTCCGATCGCTTCATCGATATTCCCAGTATGGATCGCTTTCTTGATGTCAACTCGTACTTGTATTGATTCGGCGTCTTGAGATTCTTGTGGAATGTTTGCTTCTTTGGCAAAGCTTCTCGCAGCTGCTGGGAAACCTTCGCTGATGAGGTAGTCCATGACAACAGAGTTGATGTCGCTGGCGACGAGGGTTAGCTTCGAGTATCCGAACATGCTGGTTATATTATTTGTAGAAGAGTGTATTCAGAAATACCACTATGTATGTACTCCTCATGTTGTATCGGAGAGATTCCCATTGTGTTTTAATATTGCATCATGTACGGCATCTGAATAGAAATTGGATGGTGGGCTCACGATTTGGAAGGCTTGACGCTCTCTACTCTGCTACCAAATGGATGCCTTGGAGAGGCGGCACCTACAGTGGACGTGCTCTGAATAGCAGTCAGTAGGGAAGTAAGCGGGCTTGTGGCCTATTTCGTACCATTTTCGGTGAAGGCTAGGTGTTGCTCATTCGGTGTGAAGAGGGGACGCGAAGGATGCGAGTAAGATGACCCTTCAGCTGGAAGGTCACCGAGAGCGTTACAAGAGGAGCAGGAATAGCAACGCGTGATCAAGTTGAGAGGAGAAGGTTGAGCAAAGCCTCAAGTTGTGTTTCGTGTCGGATGAAGGTTTGGAATGGGAGATCCATGGGTTGAAGATGCATGATAGGCTTGGCGTCAGGCGTTTTTCTGCCAGCCAGCCTTATAAATTTACACCTCCTCGCCATCTGTCACTTTCGCTGGTAGCTTGATTATTATTCGAAATTTGGCTGCATATATCTACTAGATAGGTTCATCATTCATGTCATGGAATGGACTTCCTTAGCCCTCCGGAGGAGCGGCCTTCAACGGCTCACAAGCGCAAGAGTAGCTTTCTTCAGCGAACCCATTACACACCACCATGGGCCAATACGAGTATCATAGGTATCGCTGGGAGCTCTGGCTCCGGCAAGACATCTTTGGCATTGGCCATCGTCGCTCAACTCAATCTGCCATGGGTGGTAATCTTGTCGATGGTAAGAACGAGCTCGGTCGAATTAGAAGATCCCCTGACTGACAATTGCAGGACTCTTACTACAAACCACTGACACCGGAACAATCACGGATTGCTTTCAGAAATGAATACGATTTCGATTCTCCAGAAGCTTTAGACTTCGATGCTCTGGTTGAGAATCTACAGGAATTGAAGGCCGGGTAGTTATGTCTCGTGACTTTCAGAGAAATCGTGTCCCTAACCATTCACTAGAAAGAAGGCGTCCATACCAATTTACTCATTTGAGAAGCATGCCAGACTGGAGCAGACTAATTCGATATACTCTCCACACGTCCTCATTCTGGAAGGCATCTTGGCATTACACGACCAACGAATTCTGGACTTACTCGATCTCAAAGTCTTTGCCGAAGCTGATGCTGATGTATGCCTTTCTAGACGACGTGAGATACCGAACACTCCATAGCCACTACGTCTTTACTGACCATCACAAACTAGTACTCCGAGACGTCAAGCACCGCGGCCGCGACATCGAAGGCTGCATGAAGCAATGGTTCGGGTTCGTGAAGCCGAACTTCCACAAGTACGTGGGGCCGCAGCGCAACGCAGCGGACATCATCGTGCCGCGCGGCACCGAGAACAAAGTGGCCATCAGCATGATCAGCGACCGCGTGCGCAAGACGCTGGCCCACAAGTCCGCCGCCCACCAGCTGGAGCTGCAGCGCCTCGGCGTCTTCGCCGCCCGCCAGCCGCCCTCTCCAAACGTCCTGCTGCTGCCGCAGACCCGCCAAATCCGCGCCCTGCGCACCCTGCTCCAGGACCCCGCCGCGTCGCGCGACGACTTCATCTTCCACGCGGACCGGCTCGCCAACCTGCTCGTCGGCCACGCAGCCGCGCTGCAGCCGTTCACGCCCACGCAAGTGGTGACGCCGCTCGGCGTGCCGTATGCGGGACTGGCGCCCGTGGGTGCCGTCGACGCGGTGGTGCTGGCGCGGGGCGGCGCGGTGCTGGAGCCGGCGCTGCTGGCGGTAGTGCCGGATTGCCGGCGCGGCGAGATCCTGGTGCAGCACTCGCCGCGCTCCGGCGAGCCTGAACTGCACTTCCTCAAGCTGCCGGCGCGGCTGGCCGACGCCGCGATGGTGTTGCTGCTCGATGCGCAGATGGCGTCTGGTGGTGCGGCGCTGATGGCAGTTAGGGTGCTCGTCGATCACGGCGTTGCCGAGGACAAGATCGTGTTTTGCTGCTTTGAGGCGGGTGAGAGGGGCGTTGGCCGCTTGTTGAGCGTGTTTCCTGAGGTTAGAGTGGTTATGGGAACGCCGTTTGCGGAAAGGGAGGATGGAGTGAGGCCTGCGGATGGTGAGGATAGATGGATAGAAAGGAAGTACTTGGGATGTTGAGAATTTCGACGTTTGCTTGCATTGGACTGGTGGCTGGCCAAAGTGAGGTTGTTTGCATAACTTTATTTTTGCATTCGGATTGCAGTGCAACGGCAGGGTTTGGAAGCTAATTACAAAGATACCATACTCTTCTGATCTGGTCTCATCTGATTCGATTCAAGGCGCGAGCTGTGAAGCGCAACCAATCTCTCGCTCGCTTTGATTTCCAAGCACTGGAGCCCTAAGACTAAGAAACAGAAAACACCACACCACTGTGCATTCAGTCGCGTCGAGTCAAAGTCTGGGGCTAAGTATGAAACCATTTCTGACCAGACTTGTTGCTCAGACCGAGAGTATGCCTCCTCTTACGCCGTGTTCGCCATGTATCCGAAAGCTGGGAATCTGTGGTATCTGAGAAACGAAGAGTGTCAAGTTTGTGAATGGAAGAAGTATTGGCGCTTGCTGCAAATAGGGCCGAGGAATGTGCAAGCGATATGGATCGGATGATGGGTGTAGGTATTACTATAGGAAGTATGGAATGACGGCACTGCTCGGAAGTTAGAGACTTTTCCATCTGAAGTGTAGTAAGAGAGTCACAAACCCAATCACAGCGGATGCCGTAAGAGCAATCAGAGCTCTCGATCTAACGCGCTCCTTTCTGAGAGTCTCCGCCATACGCGCTTTCTTGGCTAGCTGCGATGAACTGGCTTCACCAGATTCTGCGCCTTCGAGTTCAGCTTCACCAGCCTTGCGCTTGACCGTACGGCTACGCTTCTTCTTCTCCTCAAGCTTGGTGGCCTCCTCAACCATCTCCTTGGCTTTTGCGATCAAGTCTTCCGCGCTCTCTGGGAGAGGGAGGTCCGGGTGGCTAGCCGGCATCTCGACCTTGACTGTAGTATGAGTGGTCTCGATTTCGTTGTCTTTCTCGACGGTCTCATCAACCTCAACGCGCACGACGTCGTCGGTGACGGTTGATGGTGTCGCGGAAGCACCATTGGTGAGATTCTGGAGTGCCTTGCTGGCCTTTTTCGTAGGCTCGCTGCCCTCGGAGGCCTCGCTCTTTGCAACGCTGGTGGCCCTCGGAGCGCGCTTGCGAGGAGATGCCGTCTTGCGCGGCGACTTCGTGGGACTCGTTGAGCGCTGTTCGCGCTTTCGTGGAGACTTGGCCATTGAAGGCGGAGGGAATAGCTTGTCTTTGTCGGAGAGGACGAATTTGGGCGGTGTAGCAATTGCGGCTCTGCTATCCTTTGCGCCGATTTCAATGGGTTCAGGATCGAGCAGTGCAACAATCCAAGGCCGGATGCGATATTCGTCGGCGAGATTGAGAGCTGTGTGTTTCGAGGTTGGATGGTTAGCGTGCGCTGTCATTAAGTCGGGTGGCTGGGCGCGCACGGCGCGCGCGACTCAGCCAACACTCGCGACTCTGGGAGAAATTGACCAACCTTCGTCCGGCGACACCCACACATTGCCGGCGACCTCTTCGGAACCGGCGGAGGAAAAAGTCTTGTGGTGTTTGCGTTCTTGCTGCTCTTCGTCGGCTGAGGCCCAGGGGAAGGCCGCCTTGAACATTCCGGTTGCGCTTATATAGCCATCACTGCTGCGTCGCTGCACTACTGTTAAACATTGCACGGCTGACGGCGCAACAATTGTGTATTACCATCAAAAAGTATGAATCGGGATAGGCTTGATTCCGCTGCAGCGAAAAGATGCCGCTGCCTTCGAGGTCCTTGGGGAGGGGAACACGCAGATGGGCATAGTCGAAGATGCCTAGGTTTTCGACCTTGGTATCGTTGGTGATTCCAACCTGGCCCGGTTTAACGGTGAGATCGGTTTGACCAAGTCGCCGTCGCTCAACAAGAATGTCGTCTGCGGAGGTCAGATGAGCAGCACGAAGGAGCGCGAGGCTGGATTGTCACGTACGATGCGGTGTATGCTCAGGTTCGAGCAGTGGATTGCGACCAGAAGGCAGAGGGCGCTTTGGAGCCATTTCGAGATACCGAGCGATAATGAGAGCGCGAATTGCGCAATGGTGGTAAGGAATGGAGGAGAGTTAAGTGGATGTCGAAGGTCGAGAAGGAGAGAGACAAAGGCAGAATGGAGCAGTTTGGAGAATTGGCGGCGGCGGGCACACGCGCGCCAATCAGAGGGGGACCCCAGCTAACAGCTCACAGGTCGCCAACCAGCAGCGACCCTCCACGTTGGCTGGAAGCTGCAAGCTGTTCTGCACATGCGAATGCGAACTTTGCACCAACCATCTCGGATAGATAGGAAGATGTGGATCGGTCGCAAGCTCTGGGCCCTGGACTAGGATGAACCCTTTCACAGGGAGTCGAACTAATAAGTGCATGGCAGAGTACAGAGTACAGAGTGCCCATCAGGAAGCGCAGAGCATTGGCAGAACCGCCATCAAAGTCCCACAGCAGCCGTAACTCCGGAGAATGCGTCCAATCCAGGAACGTTCTCCCAAAGGATATTCCTGCCCTTTTAATCCTTTGTATGGCCCATATTTGACCAGGCTGGAAGTATAGCTGGCTGTCGATTGGTGGCTGGCACATGGATTCTTCAGCTCGCATCCAAGGCTGATGTTTTGCAGTTCGCTGCCGTCGTCTGCCGTCCACTGCCGTTGCGAAGCTTGCACTCAACTCCTTCAGCCCGAGACCAGAAAAGCAAGTCCTCAGCCTTGCGACCTCCATCCAGCAATAAGCGGTCAGACAGTGCCGTCGCTCCGCACGTGATTCGAAGCTCTTCTGAAACGCTGTTGCGTGCATTCTCCCACGCCCCACTATCAGTCCCGCATTTATATAGAAATAGCAACTGCAGCTGATTTCGCAACCTGGTCACTTCTGCAAACTTCCTCCAGCTGCCCAGACCCGCCTTGTAGAAACGAGTATCGCACCCAATCTAGGCCTGCAATGGCTACGTCCGACCATATAGCCGATGACGAGCTGAAGCCCGATCAGACTGAAGGCTTCAAGGTAGGCGAGAAGAAAACCATTGATGAATATCATAAACTCGGTACGCTTGTTTCCGCCTTACTTCAATTTGCTTCATTTTCAATTTGCTTTCTCAATCTTCCGTGAATGGGCCCCGAGTATCGTATCCGTCTGCCTGGTCTCAGTCTATTGGTCACTCCAGCTATACCTCTTGTTCCAACACTTTTCCAATAGCTTCTCTTTTTTGTTCTGCTGGCAATGCTGGGATTCTACGTTGCAAGACGTCCTAACCCATACCCTCGCACAGATGCGAACGATGATTCCTTGAGGAAATGGAAGGAGTCGTTGGGACTTGGTTCCGGCAAGGATCTTTCCGATGGGTCCGACCCTAGAACATGCATCATTCAGTCTTTGGGTCTTGAGGTATTACTCCTTGTGAGCTCTTTTGAACAGACGTTAACGGTAGCTAGGTCGAAGGTCGTCCGGACATCATCATTGACCTTAGCCACCCGGGCCAGGTGGAGAATCTCAAATCGAACCCCTTCACCATCAAGGAAGGAGCCAAGTATCGCATGAAGGTCAAGTTCAAGGTTCAGCACCAAATCTTGGCCGGCTTGAAGTATCTCCAGGTCGTGAAGAGGCACGCCCTGAGCCAGAAGACTCAGGAGATGATTGGATCGTACGGTCCTAACACGTCGGAGAAACCGGTGTATGAGAAGACATGTACGGAGCTGATCTTGATACATATGCTTTTGGTGGTGATGCTAACCTGCCGCAGTCGAAGAAGAAGAGGCTCCAAGTGGTATGCTTACGCGAGGACACTACAAAGCCGTGTCCAAGTTTGTTGACGACGACAATGTCACCCATCTCAAATTCGAATGGTCCTTTGACATCAAGAAAGACTGGTAGACAAAACACGCTTTCTGAAGATGTTCTTCATGGCTGTGTGACTATGCGATGTCCTGTCTTTCTCCTTCTCTTATGATTTCGGCGACGATGTGGTAGTGCTCTGAAACATCCCTTCTTGCATAGCTGTGGCGTAGCGGTGTGCGCAGCTCCATCTTTCTTATAGTTTGTTAGCCCAACACGTTACAAATGAATCAGAAAATAAGTTATCAATGATTTGAAGTACTTGATTCCCCCAAGCAAGGTACTGCATATTCGTTCAAAAGTCCTAGAGAATCAATTGAATCCGAAATCCCCAAAGAGCAACCAGCACGAAGCTTCTCAGAACTTGTACGAAGATAATTAGTAGAAAGACGGGTGTAGAGGGATACGCCCAGAATGTCCAATGGTCAGCGTCGTTCAGGCATGTTTCTCCCAACCGTGAGTTTATTGACTATTCTTTGCTCCAAATACATATAATCCATAAATTCTCTAATTCCAGATTGAGGATACCCAATTCTCTCCAAAGTTAGCGCTACCGTTGCGATTCATGAACTCAAATGTAACGTCCAGTGCCATGTGCAATGACGCATAAACGACTTTCCCCGCAACCTCGGTACAAAGAGCATTCAAATCAAACTCTCACATCTACCTATGTACTACGCTGCGGGAACTTCACATTTCTAGAACATAATGCTTCCTTCGCTGCAACCTCATAGACCACAGGTGCACTCCAAGAACCTAGTTTGCGGTTGGAGATAAGAGACTCACAGCACATAGCTACAACTACCGAAACCCGCGCAAGCATTTCATCAGCAAGTTCGATCACAACAGCTCCAAGCTTCTATCGTCGTCTCTCCAAATTCCTCGCCACCGGCACCCAGAAATCAGATTGAAGCTATGCCGCCATCATACACTCCGGTATTACACCCTTTGACTCCTCCTCGAAGTCCTGTTTACGACCCACTGCGATGCCATCCCGTCTTTTTCACCCAGAGCTTGAGAAAGCCACCATTTCCTATGCCAGATTCAGGAGCATGGTTCAATCCGGTGGCAACAGGCTACCTTGTTGAGGAGAGAAGGGTTACTGGCTTAAAAGGGAAGCTGTGAGACTACGATACTAGAGGTGTTTGAGTACGACAACGCATGCGAAGTCATTTGCTGGCGACGACAACTGCTGTCACTGACACAGAAAAACGGAATTTCTCAAGCAACTTCTTCCGATAGCAAATTCTCCTCCAGGCATACGATACAGAGCATGGACGAAGGTTATTGTTTGAAGAACTTCAGCCTACACAGAGTAATCATGCGCAGAAGCAGAGTTGATTCCCTTATTTTCCGACATCCGTTCGGGAAAATACAGCAACCGACTTTGAGTTATCCTAAACCCGCTGATTCCGAAGTACTACTTCTCAAATCGCGACACTATGCAATCTCACAACTTCCTCAATTCTCCATCTCTCCGATAATGCCACAAACCGGCCTCGCTGCTGACCATCGTGAACCCAAGTACGCTCTCGATAAACGGCAAAACGATCACCGGGCTCAGGGTCTGACTCGCCGACATATTACGCGACTGCGGCCTGATGAGGAGGCGATTGAAGAGCAAACCTAGGCCAATGGGACTCTCCTCCAGCACGATCTCGATGGACGGCGGGTGGCGCACATCGCGGAAATTCTGGCGCGCCCAGCGATCGAGGTAGTCGCGCAGCAGCTGCAGAGCCGCGCCGTGCGAGCAGTGGATCTCTAGCTCGGAGCCGCGCCACTGCACCAGTGCGTGGTACGGCGGTTGCAGCAGCAGTTCCTCCGGCCGCTGCAGCGCGTCCGCTGTCGGCAGGAAGATCGGCTCCGTTGACTTCGTCTCCGCGCGCTTCTGAGGCGTGTCTACCGCCTGCGCGTGTCCCGTCGACGAGTCCACTTGCACGTCTGCCCAGTCGTCTGATGCGCTGGCTGCTATGCCGTGGAGTGGGAGCGTCGAGCGCGACGCTGAGAATGCTCCGAGGAGATCCTCGCTCAGACCCGCCACGATGATGGAAGTGCTTGGGAGCCGAACTTTGGGCATGCACAGCGTGAAGCATGACTTTTCCTTAGTCCAGGTTGTGGTGGGCCGTTTAGCTTTGCCGTCGACCTGTTACGCAAGTCAGTACAGATGTCACACGAGCAAATCAAAAAAGCGTACCTCGAGCCGCAGATTCACACCAAGCGACGAAGCCATTTTGTCCAGCGCTGTATCCGCCCACTCTTCATTCTCTTCCTTCTCCAGCAACGTCTCAATCGACGAGCACCATGCTGCGACCACTGCAGCAACACTAGGTACAAAAGTCCCGGCGTCTGAATACACTGACTCGAGGTCCGTCCAGAGCAACTGCCATTGCGGAGTGATGTTGATCGGATGGCCCAGAGTCTCTTTGAGCTTGGCAATTGCCTTCTGCACATCGCTGGAGGGGTTGTCCCAGTTGTCGCGGAGGCCCATTTTCAACTTCATTGGAAGAGACATGATTACGATATGATCGATTGATGGTTGAGATGGCGGTTGACTTTGGGATCTTCTCACAGCTTCAACGACGAACAAGGCTAAAGTACTCCTCGAAGCTTTGAGCTAAAGGAGCTATGACTTCTTTTTCTCGTCTACCAATCTGTTGCCTGGAGAAAAGAAAGCGATAATTCGGCGCGCTTTGCTAATAAGCCTCACGAGGCAGACTATGTACGGATCTAGACCTAGAGCTATATGCTCATGGCCTGACGAGAAAAGGAGCAAAGACTGCAGAGGTTACCGCATTTTGCTCTAACGAAAGCCACCAAACCCTTAACTGACGGAATAGAATTAAAGTGTGGTAGGCTTGACACAAACTACTGCACATGGCAACGTCCATCGCTCGTTTATTTTCCGGTCAAGATTGTGATAACAAGCCCGTGGCTTGCTTGAACCATACAGAAGAGGAGCGTAAACGCAGATACTACGAGCACGTTCACCGCCTAGAGACAGTGTTTGGGGAAAGTGAGGTGATCTGGTGCAGTGAAGCAAAAGGGGGTCGTGCCTTGCATGGTGGCTTGAAAGGAGGCGGTGCGCTTTACCCTAGGGTCCAAAACATCACTTTTCTGTTTCACGACACCGCAAGTCGAAGCCTAACGCCTCAAAACGCCTCATTGAGAAATTTTGGTCGGTCTGTCTGTGGTAGCGAGATTTCAGTGCGGGGCTGAAGAAAGAATTACTACTGTTAACGACCAAAATTTCGGCTTCGACTCTACCAACGCTATTCTCGAGCTCCACAGCCAAGGTCATTAGCTTTCATTGACATCCACGGTATCGAATCATGGTGGTTCGAAAAAGTAATCGCATACTGCCGAACGGGACTCGTGTGACAATATAACCCCGCTACTTGCAGAATGTCTGCTCCCGACTTTGCAAGCCATGGCTTACAGCTGATCCTTGTGGCTTGAAGCTTTTATTTTCACATCCTGCTACCCAGCCAACGGTGAAAGCTGCCTACGGGATAGGGGATACGCTCTGCAGATACGGGGGAATGCAAGTTGTTAGGCGGTGCCAGACGGTCTATAAGTTGCATTCGGTTTCCCAAGACATCGATAGAAATCTACTCGCCTTGATCCAGTACACTTCGTTTCCATACCAACTCTCAGAACCCAAAATCAACTTTCAACTTCGCTCTAAGCAAGCATGCCTATCCTTCCTCCAGTAGAGAAGCTCCCTCTTGCGGTTCGCAAGAATGGTTAGTGACCAGCCTGGTTTACGATTTGGCTGCTAACTTTGTGTAGTCCGCGACAATTTCGAGAACGCAAAAGAAGAAAGCGAGAAGCAAATAAGCCAGAACCTCGGTGCTGACTGGAAGATCATCATCAATCCTCTCGCCGTCTGGCCATACGCTACAGAAGACTATGCCAAAGAGCGCCTCGGCCAATGCATTCAGTCGTACGTCGACGGCGCTATCTATCAACTCAAGTACTTCGTCGATTCATTTGGCGATGAGATCAAGCAAGAGCTTAACTCCATTGTATACAAGCATGAACTCGACCTTCGATATGACGACAAGAAGACGTATAGCTACACCGGCCCGGCTATCATCGACGGCGTTCTCGTCATACTCTTCTCCCAGGATAAGCTCGGCACAAACACCAATGATGGCCTTGAGAAGAGTAATCTGCACAAGGCCCTCAACGCAGCACCGCCACCACCGTCGGAGAATGGTGCCGCTCCAGCTCTTAGCTTCGCCGCTCGGACCAGCATCAAGAGGGATTGGGACCCCAAAGTCGAAGAGCTGACCAGCAAGTTCAAGGAGATGCTGAAGATCGACATCAAGCTGAACCCCAACTTTGAGTCCAACTTCGCAATTCTGAAGAAGAATGCGGGAGTAAAGGCAGTCGGTCTCCGTGAGGACTGGGAAGCCCGCATCGGAAGCTTTTTCCTGTCGTATTTCGAAGGTCTT
>Ga0335072_10001665_pt1 | contig 35694 bp, 30 predicted proteins | sample Lox_Sample_21_FD_206725 | JGI IMG/M metagenome (GOLD analysis project Ga0335072, IMG submission 206725) | Soil microbial communities from Loxahatchee National Wildlife Refuge, Florida, United States - Lox_Sample_2.1 | ecosystem: Environmental > Terrestrial > Soil > Wetlands | place: USA... | reverse complement strand
CCTCCCCCTGCGTGCAGCAGGGGGAGGCTGGGAGGGGGTGGAGCCGGCACGCGATAGCCGGGCTTCACCCCACCCGAACCCTCCCCTGCTGCACGCAGGGAAGGGGGAAAAGCATGTGCGCCTCGACGTAGCCTTGGCATTCGATGAAACGCAGCCTCAGCACTCGATGAAGCGCCACCTCAGTACTCGATGAAACGCTGCCTCAGTAATCGATGACGTTGACGACTAAGCTGCTGTGCGAGGGTTTGGCTCCTCCCCCTGCGTGCAGCAGGGGGAGGCTGGGAGGGGGTGGAGCCGGCACGCGATAGCCGGGCTTCACCCCACCCCAACCCTCCCCTGCTGCACGCAGGGGAGGGGGAAAAGCATGTGCGCCTCGACGCAGCCTTGGCATTCGATGAAACGCAGCCTCAGCACTCGATGAAGCGCAGCCTCAGCACTCGATGAAACGCAGCCTCAGCACCCGATGAAACGCCACCTCAGCACTCGATGACGTTCACGGCCAAGCCGCCGCGCGAGGTTTCCTTGTACTTGTCTTTCATGTCGCGGCCGGTGTCGCGCATGGTCTTGATCACTTTGTCGAGCGACACGCGATGCTTGCCGTCGCTCTTGAGCGCCATGCGGCTGGCGTTGATGGCCTTGACCGAGCCCATCGCGTTGCGCTCGATGCAGGGAATCTGCACCAGGCCGCCGATCGGGTCGCAGGTGAGGCCGAGGTTGTGTTCCATGCCGATCTCGGCGGCGTTTTCGATTTGCAGCACCGTGCCGCCCAGTGCGGCGGTCAGGCCGCCCGCGGCCATCGAGCAGGCTACGCCCACTTCGCCTTGGCAGCCCACTTCGGCGCCGGAGATCGAGGCGTTTTCCTTGTAGAGAATGCCGATGGCGGCGGCGGTGAGCAGGAAGTCGATGACGCCGTTTTCGTCCGATTTCGGGCAGAAACGGTGGTAGTAATGCAGCACGGCCGGCACGATGCCGGCGGCGCCGTTGGTGGGCGCGGTCACCACGCGCCCACCGGCGGCGTTTTCCTCGTTGACGGCCAGCGCGTAGAGATTCACCCAGTCCAGAATGGTCAGCGGATCCTTGAGCGACGCTTCCGGCTGATTGCGCAGCTCCGCGGCCATCGCCGGTGCGCGGCGCGATACTTTCAGGCCGCCCGGCAGCACGCCGGGCGAGCGCAGTCCGCGTTCCACGCAGCCTTGCATGGCCTTCCATATCGCCAGCAACCCCGCGCGCACCTGGGCTTCGCTGCGCCAAACTTTTTCGTTGGCCATCATCAATTGCGCGATGGTCAGGCCATGTTCCTCGCACAACGCAAGCAGTCGTTCGCCGGTATCGAAGGGATAGGGCTGCTCGGTGGTGTCGGCCACGATGCGGTCTTCGGCCGCTTCGTCGTGATTGACCACGAAGCCGCCGCCCACGGAGTAATAGTCGCGCGTGGCCAGTTCGTTGCCCTGGGCGTCATAGGCGCAGAAGCGCATGCCGTTGGTGTGGAACGGCAGCTTTTGGCGTTTGTTGAAGACCAGGTCGCGCTTCTCTTCGAAATCGATTTCGTGCTTGCCGAGCACGCGCAGGCGGTGCGTGGTGCGCACGCGCTTGAGGATGTCGGGGATACGATCGGGATCGACGGTATCGGGATGCTCGCCTTCGAAGCCGAGCAGCACCGCTTTGTCCGTGCCGTGGCCGCGCCCGGTCATCGCCAGCGAACCGTAGAGTTCGGCGCGCACGCGCACGACCTTGTCCAATACGCCTTTTTCTTCCAGCCAGCGTTCGGAGAAGCGCGCCGCGGCGCGCATCGGGCCGACGGTGTGGGATGAAGACGGGCCGATGCCGATCTTGAAGATGTCGAAAGCGCTGACAGCCATGGGGTGTGATGCGATGTCGGGAATGAACTGGCTATTCTACGCGCCAGTGCTTTGCGAGACAGTCTATTCGCCCACGTATGGCTGAACTGGTGCTCTATCAGCGGGATTACTGCCACTTGTGCGACCAGGCCCTGGCCGTGCTGGCCCAGGCGCGCGCGCCGGATTTCGATAGCGTGTGGGTGGACGACAGCCAGGAGCTGGAGGAACGCTACGGCACACGCGTGCCCGTGCTGCGCGACCGGCGCGATGGGCGTGAACTGGACTGGCCGTTCGATGCGGCCACGGTAGCCCGCTGGATCGGCGCCGGCTCCCGCTTCGCCGAGGAAGGGGAGCCGCACCGCGGGTAAGGCTATTTCGCGGCAAGCACCAGGTGCGCGCTGATCTTCACGTCGGGGCCGATTACCGAGGTGTCGGCGTACTGGCCGCCGCCCACGCCGAAATCCAGGCGCTTGACGCTGCCGCTGACATCCAGCGTGGCGCCGCTGCCTTGCGGCTTGAATGCCACCACCAGGCTCACCGGCTTGGTGACGCCGCGCAGGGTGAGGTTGCCGTCGGCGATCACCTGCGCGCCCTGCTGGCGAAATCCGGTGGTGACGAAATGCGCCTGCGGGTACTTGGCCACGTTGAAGAAATCGGTGCCGGGCAAGGCGCCGTCGCGGTCGCTGTCGCCGGTCTTGGCGCTGGACAAATCGACGGTGACATCGAACTTCGACGCGGCGAGCTTGGCCTGGTCATAGCGGATGGCGGCGGTCCATTTGTCGAAATGACCATCGAAGCTGCTGCCCTGGAAGCTGCCGGAGAAACCCAGCGTGCTGGCGGACGGCTGCACGGTGTAATCGGCCGCGTGGCTCAGGCAGGGCAGGGCCAGTGCGAAGAGGCAGGCGAGCGCGGTGCGGTTGGGGCGGACGTTCATGGGGTTCTCCTCAAGGGGACGGGTTGCGACGCGTGCGCGTGAACGGCAGCATCCGCCGCAGCACGTTGTCCTTGTCAAAAAAATGATGCTTCAGTGCGGCGCCGACGTGAGCGATCAGGACGAGCAGCAACAGATAGAAAAGATATTCGTGGATGGCATGCGCGGTGTGCGCAAGCTCCTCGTTCTTGCCCGCCAGCGCGGGCAGATTGAACAGCTTGAACCATTGCAGTGGAAAGCCGTGCAAGGAGTTGTACCACCAGCCGCTCAAGGGCATCGCCAGGATGAGTCCGTACAGCAGCGCATGCGTGGCGTGTGCGGCGACGCGCTGCCACAGCGGCGCCGGTTCGTCCGGCGGTGCGCGGTCGTACAGGCGCCAGGCCAGGCGCAGAAAGAACAAGGCCAGGATGGTCAGGCCGATCGATTTGTGCAGCGCGTAGATGCTGATCTTGCTCATCGACGGCGACATGTCGGTCATCAGCAGGCCCCACACGCCGTTGACGAGGATGCCCAGCGCCACCAGCCAGTGAAACAGTTTGGCGATGGATCCCCATTGCCGTTTATCGCTGCGCAGACTCATGGATGCTCCTTGCGGGTGTCTGTGTTGGGGGTTTGACTGTCGGCCATTCCTTCCAGTTCCAGCCAGATCGCCACGTCATGGCCGATGGCATGGGGGAACCCCGTGATGCCGAAGGCGGTGCGGTCGAGCGAGGCGGTGGCGGAGAAGCCGGCGATCGTATGCAACCCATAGATGGTCTTGCCGATGCGGTTGACGCGGAACGGAATGTCGATCGGCTGCTGCACGCCGTGCAGGGTAAGCACACCGTGCAGGATGCCGTGCGTGGCGTCCTTGCGTTCGACGCTGGTGCTGGCGAAGTGGGCGACGGGATAGGTCTTGCAATCGAGCAGGGAGGAAGCGCACACCGCTTTGTTCCAGGCGGCATCGCCCATGTCCAGGCTGGTCATGTCGATGTCCAGCGTGGTGCTCGCCTGCGACCAGTCGTCGGGATCGAAGCGCAGCGATCCTTGCGCGATGCGCAGGCGCCCCATGGGGCGCGAGAAACCGTCGTGGTCAATGCTGAAAAGTACTTGGCTGTGCACCGGATCGTAGCGATAGCTGCGCGGCGCCGCGTGCGCGGTCAGCGGTGCCGTCAAGCCGGCCAGGCACAAGGCCAGGATGCGTCGGGAGAGTGTGCGATTCATGGCGGGGGCAGTCTGGCCTAAATCAGGCGATGCTTTCCAGCGCAAGGATGGGAACGGATTGTTGCCGTAGGTGCGACACCGGACGCGCCAGGGCCTGTCTACGCCCATAGGGTAAACAGGCCCCAAGGTTCCCCCCTGATAGGACATGCACAAAACCCGGGGATTTGGCATCATCATCCAGTTGCGTGAAGCGTCCAGAGAACGCTTCGCCGGGCATGCCTGAGGGGGCCTCTGTGGCGGTTTTCTGGTTGGGTATGGCCTTCATGCTGGGCGCGTCCGCCATGGATGTACCGCCCGGGGCGGCCTATCCATCCCGCAGCGCCCGGCCAGACGCGGTGTCCGCCGCGGAATCTTCGCCATTGCCCACCCCGCAATTTCGCCGTTACGGCATGGCCGACGGGCTGCCCAGCAGCAGCGTTTACGCCATTGCGCAGGATCACAACGGTGCCATGTGGTTTGGCACCCGCGGCGGCATCGCCCGCTTCGATGGCGTGCACTTCCAGGTTTTTCGCCATGTGGAGAACGATCCGGGCTCGCTCTACAGCAATGGCATTTCCACATTGATCGTCGGCCGGCTGGGCAATATCTGGGCCGGCGGCCTGGATGCGGGCCTCAACCGCTATGACATGGCGACGGGCAAGTTCAGTCATTGGGGACACGACCCGGCCGATCCGCACAGCTTGAACAGCGACCGCGTGTGGGTAGTGGCGCAGACGCCCGACAGCGCGATCTGGGTGGGTACCAGCTCGGGCCTGGACCGCATGTTGCCCGATGGCCACAGCTTCGAGCATGTCATCAACCCCTTGCTGGGTTTGCACCCGCAAGACTTCGGCGCGGTGGCGGCGCTCTATGTGGATCGGCGCGGGCGCTTGTGGATCGGCTCGGACCTGGGCGTTTTTCGGCGTGAAACCGATGGGCGTTTCGTTCGCATCAAGCCTGCCGACCCCAGCCTGAGCATGGATGCATGGCGTATCGACGGCCGCGGCGATGAAGTGCTGCTGGCCACCGGACGCGGCCTGCTGACGGTAGGTTCGGACGATGTCGCGCGGCGCTTCGGCTCGCCGGCCATCCCCGACGACACCAACGTGATGACCAGCACCCGCGATGCGGCCGGCCATCTGTGGGTGGGCACGCAGCGCGGCATGTATCTGCAGGTGCGTCCCGGCGGTCCGATCACCGAGGTGATCGACCAGCCGCTGCTGTATGGCGATCTGCCCGGCAGCTGGATCTGGCAGACGCTGTCGGACCGCGAGGGCGGTCTGTGGGTGGCGTTGCTCGATGGCGGCGTGGGCTATCTGGCGCCCGGCTGGAACAGCTTCAGCCGCTTCACGCACATTCCCGACGACCCCAACAGCCTGCGCGATTCGGTGGCCAAGACCATGGCACGCGGGCGCGACGGCCGGCATATATGGGTTGGCGAACGCGAAGGCCGCATCGACCGGCTCGACCCGGTCACCGGCACGGTGGAACACGTCCTCAGCGGCTTGCACGGCGACGTGGACAGCATGACCGAGGATTTCCACCAGCGGCTGTGGATCGCCGTGCAGGGAGCGCTGTTCCGCTACGACTATGTGCACGACCGCCTCGACCAAGTCGATCCGCAAGGCACGCTGCTTAAGCGTCCACTCGAAGTGGAGCCGGGCCCGGACGGCAAGATGTACGCGCGCACCTTCGGCGAAGGCATTTTCCGCATCGATCCGGACACGCTGGCGGTGTCGTCCGTGCCGATGGACCAGCCCAACGACAAAGTGCTGTGGGGCAGCCAGATGATGCTCTACAAGGGCGACTTCTGGTACGCCAGCGACGGCGGCCTGATGCGCATGGACCAGGCCGCCGGACGCTTCGTCACGGTGCCGGGGGCGCCGCTGGGCGTATCGGTGGATGCCTTCGACTTCGATCGCACCGGCATTTGGCTGGCTACGCCGGACGGCCTGTTTCATTACCGCATGCAAGGGCGCGGGCTGGTGAAGGATCGTGCGGTCGATGCCGCCAAGGGCTGGCCATCGTTGAACGTGGTCGATCTGGATGTCGATTGCTGGGGCCGCGTGTGGGTTTTCAGCCGCGACGGTTTGTGGCGCTTCGATCCGGGCGATGCCTCGTTTCATCTCATCGGCTTGCAGAACGGGCTGGCGAACGGCGAATTTTCGCGCGGCTACGCGCTGCTTCCCTCCGGTTACCTGTATGCCGCCACGGTGGGCGGCGTGGCCGCTTTCAATCCGGACAAGGTGGATGCCACGCCGATCCTGCCGACCTTGTCGATCACGCAGATTTCCGTGCGGCACAAGGGCAGTGAACGCGATCTGCCACTGAATGCGCAGCCGCTGCAAGTGGGCTGGCACGATAGCCAGCTGCATATCCAGGCGCGGGTGTTTTCCTACATCAATCCATCGGCCAACCAGTACCGGTTTCGCCTCAACGGGTTCGATCCGGATTGGGTGGATCGCGACAATCACGGCGAACGCGAATTCACCGGCCTTGGCAGCGGCGATTACACGCTCGACATCATGGCGCACGGCGCCGATGGCGGCTGGGTATCGCTGAAGGCGCCGTTGCGCATCCACGTACAATCGCCGCCGTGGCTGCGCTGGTGGGCGTGGCTGGTCTATGCGGGCTTGATCGCCGGCGCGGGTTTCTTGTCGTTGCTGGCGTGGCGACGCCGTCTGGCCCATCGCTATCGCATGCAGATGGCCGAGCAGCGTCACCAGATCGCCGAGCAGGCCAGCGCGGCCAAGAGCCAGTTCCTGGCCACGCTCAGCCATGAAATCCGCACGCCGATGACCGGCGTGATGGGCATGGCCGAATTGCTGCTGAGCACGCCGCTGAACGAGGTGCAGCGCGAATATGCCGAATCGATGCAGCGTGCCAGCAACGTGTTGTTGAAACTGTTGAACGACGCGCTGGACCTGGCGCGCATCGAGGCCGGCAAGCTGGTGCTGGAGTCCGCGCCGTTCGACGTGCGCTCGGTGGTGCAGGATGTCGAGCGCCTGCAAAGGAACGCGGCGAAAGTCAAAGGGCTCGCACTCGCCGCGCGGATCGACCAGGACGTGCCCGCGTCGCTGGTTGGCGACGCGCAACGCATCCGGCAGGTGTTGTTCAATCTGGTCAACAACGCGGTGAAGTTCACCGAGCAGGGCAGCATCGGCATCCACGTTGGATGGCTGGACGGCTACTTATGGCTGGATGTAAGCGATACCGGCCCGGGCATTTCGCCGGCCAGCCGCGCGCGCCTGTTCCGCCGCTTCGAGCAGGACGAAGGTCCGCAACGCAGCATCGGCAGCGGCCTGGGCCTGGCCATCTGCAACGAGTTGGTCGGCCTGATGGGTGGCAGCATCTCGCTGGAATCGACCGTGGGCGAGGGCACCACTTTCCGTATCCGCCTACCGCTGCAGGTGTCGCGCGAGGATGTGCCGCAGACGCGTCCGCCAAAGGCGGCTGCCGGCGAACTTCGGCCGCTGGATGTGTTGCTGGTCGAGAGCGACGCCACGATCACCGAGGCCATCCGCGGCATGCTGGAACATCAGGGCCACCGCGTTCGCTGCGCCACGCACGGACTCAATGCGCTGGCGGAGCTGGCGCAGGATCCCAGCGACGTGGTGCTGTTGGATCTGGACCTGCCCGGCATCGACGGATTCCAGGTGGCGCAGCTGATCCGCCAGGGCGAAAGCGCAGGCGAACATGTGCCGATCGTGGCGATGAGCACGCGCACCCGTGCCGAGGAAGTCGAACGCGGCCGCCAGGTGGGTATCGACGGATTCCTGCGCAAGCCGCTGACCGGCGTACAGCTTGCCGCCGCGCTTGGTGCGGCTGTGTCGGCGCGATCGGAAACGCATCCGGCGTAAGGCCCAAGGCCATGCACCGGCGTGGGCCGATGCCGTGCGCGCTACATGTCGAACTTGTTCACGTCCAAGCCGCGCCGCTGGTATTCGCGCCAGCGCACGCGCGAACCGTCGCGTTCGGCGGGGTCGGCGGCCACCACTTCCAGCACGCGCTCGCCATGGCTTTCAGGGCATTGTTCGCGCAGGTTGATGATCAGCGGACGCGGGGGCGTGTCCACGCCAGGCGGCACGATCAGCACGGCGGTTTGCGCGTCATCGTCGTCGCCGGCGAGTTGGTGCGGAATGAAGGTGTCCTCGTCGAACGACCACAGCAGTTCGTCCAGCGCTTCGGCTTGCGCGAAGTCGCGGGTGAGAATCAACGTGGGCTGCTGCGCGGCGTAGGCCTTGCGCGCCAGTTCGCACACCAGCAGCAGCGGTTGCTCGCTGAAGCGCGGTTTGGCGATGAGGTAGAAATCGGCGCGCGGCATGAAGGTCCGTCTCGTGATGCTCCCTCACGCCCGTGCGAAACGGGCGTGAAGGAGGCGATGGATCAGCCGGCGCGATCGATCAGCCACTGGGCCAGCAGCGGCACCGGGCGGCCGGTGGCCAGGCCCTTGCGGCCCTCGTCCCATGCGGTGCCGGCGATGTCCAGGTGCGCCCAGCGCTGGCCTTCGGTGAAACGCGACAGGAAGCAGCCGGCGGTAATCGCGCCGGCATTCTTGCCGCCGATGTTGGCGACATCGGCGAAGCCCGATTCGAGCTGGGCGTGGTAGTCATCCCACAGCGGCAGGCGCCAGGCGCGGTCGAGCGCATTTTCGCCGGCACTGAGCAACTCTTCGGCGAGGTCGTCGTGCTTGCTCATCAGGCCGCTGGCGTGCTTGCCGAGCGCGATCACGCACGCGCCGGTCAGCGTGGCGGCATCGACGATGCTCTTGGGCTGGAAGGTCTGCACGGTGTAGGTGAGCGCATCGCACAGGATCAGGCGGCCTTCGGCATCGGTGTTGAGCACTTCGATGGTGAGGCCCGAGAGGCTGGTGAGCACGTCGCTGGGGCGATAGCTGTCGCCGTCGGGCATGTTCTCGACGGCGGGCACCACGCACACCAGGTTGAGCTTCAGGCCCATCTTCACGGCCGAGACGAACGCGCCCATCACGCCGGCCGCGCCGCCCATGTCGAACTTCATTTCTTCCATGCCGGGGCCGGGCTTGAGGCTGATGCCGCCGGTGTCGAAGGTGATGCCCTTGCCGACCAGGGCGTAGGGTTTTTCGTCGTTGGCGCCGCCCTTGTATTCGAGCACGATCAGCTTGGGCTTGTTGGCCGAACCGCGACCTACGGCCAGCAGCGAGCCAAAGCCGAGCTCGGCCATTTTTTCGTGATCGATCACGGTGCAGCGAAGGTTGTCGTGGCCCTCGGCGAGCTTTTCCGCCTGCCCGGCGATGTAGGCCGGGTTGCAGATGTTGGGGGGAAGATTGGCCAGCTCGCGCGCAAAGCGCACGCCTTCGGCGATCGCCGCGGCCTGCTCCAGGCCGGCCTGCGCGTGGTCGGTGCCGGCGAAGGCGATGCTGCCCAGCTCCGGCTGCGCGCTCTTTTCGCGCGGCTTGAAGGTGGCGGTGTAGCGATAGCTGGCGTGGTCGGCGGCCAGGGCCGCGGTACGCACCCGCCAGGTGGCGTCGCGGCCGGGAACGTCCACTTCGGTGAGGTAGGACACCGCCGCGTCGATGGGCAGGCGGCCGAGCGCGCGCGCCGCTTCGGCGTTCACTTTCTGGAAGCGGGCGGCGTCGAACGTTTTCTGCGTGCCCAGCCCCACGACCAATACGCGCCTGGCCTGCACGCCTTCGGGTGCGAACAGCACCGTGGTGCTGCCGGCCTTGCCGTTGATGTCGCCGCTCTCCACCTGGCGCTTGATAGCGCCGCCGGCGGCGCTGTCCACCCGCGCCGCCGCGCTGGTCAGCAGGCCGTTTTCGTACACGCCGACCACCACGCAGGGCGTTTCGGCGGTTTCGGGGGCGGCGGAGCCGAGGCTGAATTGAAGCGTCATCGTCAAATTCCTACGAGAGACCGGCTGCATCGAACCGGCTAGACTTAGGGTTTGCCTCTCCCGGTCGGAGGGGCATGGAACCCACGATTCTATCGCATGCTGAGCATCCTAGACCGATACTTCCTGCGCGAGCTGGGCCAGACCGTCGGCGCCACCGTCATCGTGCTGCTGGTGATCATGGCCGGTACGTCCTTCGCCCACGTGCTGGAGCAGGTGGCCAAGGGCAGCTTTCCGGCCAGCGTCATGTTCCAGGTGCTGGGCCTGAACATGGTCGACAGCCTCTCCAACATGTTGCCGCTGGCCGGGTTCCTGGGCGTGCTGCAGTCCTTCGGCCGCATGTATCGCGAAAGTGAAATGCACGTGCTGGCCTCCTCGGGCATGGGCATGACCGGCCTGCTGCGGCCCAGTTCCATCGTTGCCGTGATCATGATCGCCGCGGTCAGTGCGGTGTCGATGTGGCTGGGGCCGCTGGCATCGCGCACCTCGGACAACCTGGTGGCGGCGGCCAACCGCTCGATCATCGCCGCGGGCCTGGATGCCGGCCGCTTCACGGAGCTTCCGGGCAAGGGCGGCATCATCCTGGTCGATTACCTTAGCCGCGACGGGCAAAAGCTCGGCAACACCTTCATCGCCCAGGAGCGTGTCAACAAGGATGGCAGCCTGACCATGAAGATGGCGACCGGCAAGAGCGGATTCCTGTATTCCAACAGCGATTCCAGCAACCGTTACCTGGCGCTGCGTACCGGCTGGCAGTACGAAATTCCGCTCGGCGCCGACAATTGGCGCCGCATGCAGTACGTGCGCAACGACAGTGCGCTGTCGGCGATCCAGTCCGATGAACAGAGCGATCCCATCCACGACCTGGACATGGCCACGCTGCTCAAGAATGACACCGCGGACGGGCGCGCCGAGCTGGCCTGGCGCACGGTGGTGCCGATGATGACGCTGGCCCTGCTGATGCTGGCGATGCCGCTGTCGCGGCAGACGCCGCGCGAGCCGCGCTATGGACGCATGCTGATCGCGGTGCTGGGCTTCTTCCTGTATTACAACCTGCTGGCCTTGTGCCGCGGACAATTGGCCAAGGGCCACTGGCATCACGCCTGGCCGATGTGGCTGCTCAGCCTGAGTCTGTTCGCGGTGGCCGCGATGGCTTTCCGCAGCCATTACATCGCGCGCAAGCCGCGCAAGGCGAGTGCCTGATGGCGGCCATGCGTATCAAACGAGTGGACTGGCTGATCGGCATGACCGTGCTCGGCTCATTGCTGCTGGTCTGGCTGGTGCTGATCGGCCTGGACGCGATGCTGGTGTTCGTGCGCCAGCTCGGCTTCATCGGACGCAACGGCTACACCTTGAGCAACGCGATCTTCTACGTGGTGGTGACGATTCCGCGCCGCATGTACGAAATGTTCACCTTCGCCTCGCTGATCGGCGGCCTGCTGGGCCTGGGCGGCCTGGCATCCACCGGCGAGCTGACCGCGCTGCGTGCATCGGGCATGTCGCGCCTGCGCATCGCGGTATCGGCCGTGGGGATCGTGGCGCTGTTGGTGGCCGGTGTGGTGGTGATGGGCGAAACCGTCGGCCCATGGGGCGACCAGCAGGCACAGGCGCTGGAACTGCGCTTGCGCTCCAACGGCAACATGGGCATGACCAACAGCGGCCTGTGGGCGCGCGACGGCGACCGCATCATCAATGCCAAGACCAGCAGCTTGCGCACCGCCGGCGATCACTCCTACGTGCAGCTGGCCGACGTACGCGTGTTCACGCTCACGCCCGACGGCCAGCAGCTGGCGCGTTTCGACCAGGCCAACACCGCCGAGCAGGTGGGCCGGCAATGGGTGCTGGACAAAGTACGCACCACCACCATCGACGACAACGGCGTACATAGCCACGTGTCGGCCAATGAGCGCTGGGATTCCAAGCTCGACCCGGAAGTGCTGCAGCAATCGCTGGTGCAGCCGCAATACCTGGCGGTGCGCGATCTGGAACACATCATCGATTACAAGAAGAAAAACGGCGAAAACACCCGGCCGTATGAAATTCCGCTATGGAGCCGCGTGCTGTACCCGTTCAACGTGCTGGTGCTGGTGCTGTGCTCGATGCCGTTTGCCTTCGGCGCATTGCGTTCGGGCGGCTTGGGCAAGCGTATTTTCATGGGCATGATCCTGGCGATCGCGTGGTTTTTCGTGCAGAAGGCGATCGTCAGCTTCGGCACCGTGTACGGCGTTCCGCCGTTGGCGGCCAATTTGCTGCCGCCGCTGATGCTGGCGGGTATCGGCTGGTACTACTTCCGCTATCGCGCCTAGCGCGGGCGGCATCATGTCGCCCACGCCACGCTTCGTGCCGGACACGAATGTCTGCCTGGACTTGTTCGTGTTCGGCGATGCCCAGTGCGCTTCGTTGCTTGCCGCTGTGCATGCCGGCCAGATCGAACTGGTGACGCGGCAAGACTGCCGCGCGGAATGGCAAGCCGTGCTGGCTTATCCGCAACTGAAGTTGAGCCGGGACAAGCGCGTGCGGGCGATGCAGGCCTTCGATGCCCGCGTGCGTTGCCTGCACGGGCCGGATCTGGCCATGCGCGGCGAGGTCGTGCTGCCTCGCTGCAGCGACCGCGACGATCAGAAATTCCTGGAGCTGGCGCACGCGTCCGGCGCGGCGGCCTTGCTGACGCGCGACGACGCGTTGTTGCGCCTGGCCCGGCGCACCCGGCGCGAAGGCCTGTTCGCGATCCTGCCGCCCGCCGCATGGCAAGAAGTCAAAAGCGGACCAGGATGACTTGCCGGCGCGCGCCGCGACCGGCAAAGTGATGCATTCTTTCGCGAGTATTGAGGTGCGGCATGAACTGGGTCGATCTGCGCAGTGATACGGTGACGCGGCCCACGCCCGCCATGCGCGCGGCGATGCTCGATGCCGAGGTCGGCGACGATGTCTACGGCGAAGACCCCACCGTCAACGCGTTGCAGCAGCGCCTGGCCGGCGAGCTTGGCTTCGAGGCGGGCTTGTTCGTACCCTCGGGTACGCAGTCGAACCTGCTGGCGCTGATGTCGCATTGCGAGCGCGGCGACGAGTACCTCGTCGGTGCCGATGCGCACACGTACAAATTCGAAGGCGGCGGCGCCGCCGTGCTCGGTTCGATTCAGCCGCAGCCGATCGCGCACGATGTCGATGGTTCGCTGCCGTTGGAAAAGGTGGTGGCAGCGATCAAGCCGATCGATCCGCATTTCGCGCGCACGCGTCTGTTGGCGCTGGAAAACACCTGGCACGGCCGCGTGCTGCCCATGAGCTATCTACGCGCCGCGCGCGACGTTGCGCGCGAACGCGGGCTGGCGTTGCATCTGGATGGCGCGCGGCTCTACAACGCCGCCGTGGCTGGCGGCGTGCCGGCAAGGGATATCGCGCAGCATTTCGACAGCGTATCGGTGTGCCTGTCCAAAGGCCTGGGCGCGCCGGTCGGATCGGTGCTGGTGGGTTCGGCCGCGTTGATCGACAAGGCGCGCCGCTGGCGCAAGGTCACCGGCGGCGGCTGGCGCCAGGCCGGCATGCTTGCCGCGGCGTGCGCGTATGCATTGGATCATCACGTGGCGCGCCTGGCGGACGATCATGCGCGCGCGGCGCGGCTGGCCGACGGCCTGCGTGAGCTTCCCGGCGTCAACGTGCTGGGGCTGCATACCAACATGGTCTTCGTTGACGTGCCCGCCGACCGCCTGCGCGAACTCGATGCACACCTGCGCGCCGCTTCGGTGCGTATCAGCATCGGTTATCTGCCGACGCTGCGGCTGGTGACGCATCTGGATATCGACGACGACGGCGTTGCACGCGTGATCGAAGCGTTCAAGACGTTTTTCGCCGCTTGAGCGCCGGCCCTCTCCCGTTCGGGGAGAGGGCGTCTGCGAAAAGACTGAACGATCAGGCGCGCTTGGACACCAGCGCCAGATCGGAGCGGCGAATGAAGTCGCGTACCTGCGGATACACCACTTCGCGCCAGCGGCGGCCGCTGAAAATGCCGTAGTGGCCCGCGCCCTCGATCACGCGATGCGCGCGGCGCCCGGCGGGGATGCCGGTGCACAGGTCATGCGCGGCTTCGGTCTGGCCGATGCCGGAGATGTCATCCAGTTCGCCTTCGATGGTCAGCAGGCTGGTGCGCTTGATCGCCGCGGGGTTCACGCGTTCGCCGTTCACATCCCACAATCCGCGCGGCAGCAGGAACTGCTGGAATACGGTGTTGATGGTGTCCAGGTAATACTCCGCCGGCATGTCCAGCACGGCGTTGTATTCATCGTAGAACTTGCGATGCGTCTGCGCGTCGTCCTGATCGCCGCGCAGCAGGTTGAGATAGAAATCCCAGTGCGAATTCAGATGGCGGCCGGGATTCATGGCAATGAAGCCGGCGTGCTGCAGGAAGCCCGGATACACCTCGCGGCCATGCCCCGGATAATTGGCCGGCACGGTATGGATGACATTGCCCTTGAACCAGCTCAGCGGCTGCGTCGTCGCCAGGTTGTTGACCTGGGTGGGGCTGCGGCGGGGATCGATCGGGCCGCCCATCATCGTCATGCTGCGCGGCGTGGCTTCCCCGCGCGCGGCCATCAGCGAAATCGCCGCCAACACCGGCACGGTCGGCTGGCACACCGAGATCACATGCAGCGATTCGGCGCCGATGTGGCGGATGAATTGCTCGATCGTCGCCACATAGTCGTCCAGATGGAACGTGCCCGCGGCGGCCGGCACCATGCGCGCGTCGATCCAGTCGGTGATGTACACCTTGTGATCGAGCAGCAGCGTGCGCACGGTATCGCGCAGCAACGTGGCGTGATGACCCGACAGCGGGGCCACCACCAGCACCACCGGCTCGGTTTTCATCTTCTCGATGGTGTCCGGATCGTCGCTGAAGCGCTTGAAGCGGCGCAGCTGGCAGAACGGCGTCTCCAGATCGATGCGCTCGACGATGGCGATCTGGTTGCCCTGCGGATTGGTGATGCTGTGAATGCCGAAGGCCGGCTTCTCGTAATCCTTGCCAAGGCGGTGGATCAGTTCATAACCAGCGGCCATGCGCTGCGCACCGGGCATGCTGGCGAACGGACTGCTGGGATCGGTAAGCAGACGGGCGCTGGCCTCGGCGTAATGGCTCATGGGGCCGAGGAAGGCGCGTTGCCATTCATGGAGCTGATAAAGCATAAGAACGTGACCGACGGTTCAAAGCTGCATGATAACTCGATATGCACTGTAATGCTGCAATGCGTCAGAAATTTGACCCTTTACAGATCAATGACTTGCGGATTTGTTGTCGTATTTTAGGAATAAGTCGAGTCAACCGGGGCTGATTTTTCTAGCCGATCCGGCGGATTTCGGTGCGGGCGGCCAGATCGTGCATGGTGCGGCGGCGCGAATCGAACAGCGCCACCGCGAACCAGACCGTCCACGTCGCCGCGAGCGCCCATAGCGCCACATGCAGACCCAGGGCCGGTGCCAGCAACAGCAGCAACAAGGGCAGTGCGGCCGTCATTACGCGCACGCACGCCTGCAGCAGCGACGGTTGCGCACCGTTGCGCGCGGTCACGCGGATGCGCCAGGGGCGCATGCCCAGCGTCTGCCCGCCACGCCGCCACGACACGACGAAATAGGCCGCAACCACCAACGCCTGCAGCGGCTGGTACCACGGCGCAATGCGCACCTGGCCGCCGGTGGCGATCAGTTGCCCGTGCGTGGCCAGTTGGCACAGCAGCCCCACCACCATCACGATGGCGATCACCGCGACCACGTCATACAGCAGCGCCATCAAGCGGCGCCAAAGCGGGCAGACGACGTCGGTGGTGTTGGCCGGGATCATGGGGCTGCGGTCATAGTTTGAGATCGTGGAAAGAGGATCGCCCGATGGCTTGCATGGCACGCGCGCAACACCCAGCATCGCATACATGAAACCGAGCATCACCATCGCCGACGCCGACGTGCAGGATATCGACGCCTTCATTGAACGCGTCTGGTCCGAGGACGGCCTGGCCCAACGCACACTGGAAGCCTACCGCCGCGACCTGGAAACACTGGCGCGCTGGCTGGCCGGGCGCGGGCGGCGCTTGCGCACGGCGCGGCGCGAGGATCTGTCGGCTTTCCATGGCTCGCAGCCGGTGGCGGTGCGCTCGATGGCGCGCCGGCAATCGGCATTTCGCCGCTACTACGCCGCGCTGGCGCGCGAGGAGCCGGGGTTGGACGATCCCACGCTGCTGATCGAACGGCCGAAAATGCCGCGCAGCCTGCCCAAGGCGCTGTCCGAGCGCGAGATCGAAGGGCTGCTGGACGCGCCGGATGTATCGACCACGCTGGGCCTGCGCGACCGCGCCATGCTGGAACTGATGTACGCCTCGGGCCTGCGCGTTTCGGAACTGGTCGAGTTGCCGCTCGCCGCCTTGAATCCGCGCCAGGGCGTGCTGCGCATTACCGGCAAGGGCGGCAAGGACCGTCTGGTGCCGGTCGGCGAGGTGGCGCTGGAACGCATCCAGGCCTACCTTGCCGCGGCGCGGCCGGTGCTGGCCAAGGGCCGGCAGCCGGCGGCGCTGTTTCTCAGCAAGCGCGGCGAAGGCATGACTCGCCAGATGTTCTGGACACTGGTGAAGCGCTACGCCCTGTCGGTCGGCATCAACGCCAAGCGCATCTCCCCGCACGTGCTGCGGCATTCCTTCGCCACGCACTTGCTCAATCACGGCGCGGATCTGCGCGCCCTGCAGATGCTGCTGGGCCACAGCGCCCTGAGCACCACGCAAATTTATACGCTGGTCGCCAAGGAAGGCCTGAAACGGCTGCACGCCCAGCACCATCCGCGTGGCTGAGCGCACAGAGTGCTAACGCGACTGTGCGATAATTGAAGCCCTTCCGGTACGCAAGCGCGCGTGAGGCCGGCATGCTGTGAGGTTGTGATGTCGAAGAAGATCTGGTTGACGCTGTGCGCCGGCGTACTCGCCCTGCAGGCAGGCGTGGCCATCGCTCAAGCCACCGTGTCGGCGCCGCCGGTGGCTTCCACGCCCGAAAACATCGTGCGGCAGACCATCCAGCGGCTGGTGCCCCGGGCCGTCATCGACCAGGTGACGCCGGCGCCGCTGCCCGGTTTTTACCAGGTGATCGCCTCCGGCCATCTTGTTTACGTCAGCGCAGACGGCAAGTACGTGATGAACGGCGACCTGATCGATGGCGTCAAAGGCGGCAGTCTCACCGAAGACGCCTGGGCGGCCTATCGCAAGGCCGAGCTTGCGAAGGTGCCGGTGTCCGACCGCATCGTGTTCGCGCCCGCGCATCCAAAATACACGGTGACGGTGTTTACCGACGTGACCTGTCCGTATTGCCGCGTCCTTCACAGCCAGATCGATGCACTGAACAAGGAAGGCATCGCGGTGCAATACCTGGCGTGGCCGCGCTCGGGCGTGATCGGCGACGACGGCAAGCTCACATCGACCTATAACGAAATGGTCTCGATCTGGTGCGCCAGCGATCGCAACAACGCCTTCACCGCCGCGAAGAAGGGTCGCGATCCGAAACCGATGACCTGCAAGAACCCGGTGAAGGATGAATTCGACCTGGGGCTGAAGCTCGGCGTCACCGGCACGCCCTCGGTGTATGCCGAGGACGGCACGCTGATCGGCGGCTACCTGTCGCCGACGGACATGCTCGAAGCGGTGAAGGAGCACTCCGCGACGGGCGGTTGACTGATCGACGCCGCACAGGCGCGCGCCAACAATGTCCCTGATCCGGCCTCGTGGAGGCCACACAGGGATGTGCCATGCGGAAATCTGCACGAACCACGGCGGTGCTGCGCGCCCTGCCGTTTCTGATCGGCCTTGCCGTCAACCCGGCGCACGCATCCGCCGTATCGGAAGCGCCGGTGATGCTGCCCAGCCTCTATCATGCCGGCGCCGCGCTCGGCGAGTACTGGGTCAGCGAAAAATACGATGGCGTGCGCGGCTACTGGGACGGCGAAAAGCTGCTTACGCGCGGCGGTACCGTTATTCGTCCGCCTGCATGGTTCACCGCGCATTGGCCGAAAACGCCGCTGGATGGCGAGTTGTGGGCCGGGCGCGGCCAGTTTGATCTCGCCTCCGCCACCATTCGCCAGCAACCGGCCAGTGACGATGCCTGGCGTCATATGCATTTCATGGTGTTCGACGCGCCCGGTCAGCCCGGTCCGTTCGACCAGCGCCTTCCCGCGCTCCGGCAGTTGGTCGCGCAGATCGACGCGCCATGGGTGCAGGCGGTGCGGCAACACAAAGTGAGTGGCGAAACCGAGCTTAAGCAGCAGTTGGACGATACCGTGCGCGCTGGCGGCGAAGGCCTGGTGTTGCATCGGGGGTCTTCGCTTTACCGCGCCGGCCGCAGCGAGGACATGCTCAAGCTCAAGCCCTTCGACGATGCCGAGGCGCGCGTGATCCAGCAACTGCCCGGTAAGGGCAAGTACGCCGGCATGATGGGCGCGTTGCTGGTGGAAATGCCCGACGGTACGCGTTTTCGCATCGGCACCGGCTTTACCGACGAACTGCGCCGCCATCCGCCGCCCGTGGGTAGCGTGGTGACGTTCCGCTACCAGGGCACGACCTCCGGCGGCAAGCCGCGCTTCGCGCGCTTCATGCGTCTTTGCCATGGGATCTAGGCGCAAGCGCTTGGTTTGCAGGGCGCACATGCCGGCGCCCGGCGCCGGGTCACGCACGCGTGCGGGGCCGGGGAACGGGTGGTTTAGCGCCGAAGTAGGGGTCTAAGGTACACTATTGCAATCCACCGCTTAGCGCCTTTTCCCCCGCAATGATCGCACTCGACGGGCAGAGCGCCCTCTCGCCTTTTCGCCTGGAACGTCTCAACGCCCGCCTGCATGCCTTGCATCGCGGTGTCCGGCTGCAGGCGTCCTGGTTCGTCTATTTCATCGATGCCGCCGCCGCGCCGGAAGGCGAGCAGCGCAAGCATCTGCTTGAGGTGCTGGAGGCCCGCGACGGCCCGCCCGCGGCGGCTTCGCTATGGGTAGTGCCGCGCCTGGGCACAATCTCGCCATGGTCCAGCAAGGCTACCGACATCCTGCACGGCGCCGGTTTCGACGTGCGCCGCGTCGAGCGCGGCACGGCCTGGCAGGTCAGCGGGTTGCCCGCGGCCGACGACGCGCGTTATCAGGAGGTGCTGGCGGTACTGCACGATGCGATGACGCAGTCGGTGCTTACCGGCCTGGACCAGGCGCAGGGCCTGTTCCTGGCCGGTCAGCCAGGCGATCTGGTGCATATCGCGCTGGGCGGCGATCCGCGCGCGGCGCTGGACAAGGCCAATGCCTCGCTGGGCCTGGCCCTGGCGGACGATGAGATCGACTACCTGGCCGCGCGCTATGCGGAACTCGGCCGCGATCCCACCGATGCCGAACTTTTCATGTTCGCGCAGGCCAATTCCGAGCATTGCCGCCACAAGGTGTTCAACGCCAGCTGGACGCTGGATGGCCAGGCGCAGGACAAGAGCCTGTTCGCCATGATCAAGAACACGCACCAGCATTCGCCCGCGCACACGTTGTCGGCCTACAAGGACAACGCCGCGGTCATCGAAGGCCATGACGGCAAGCGTTTGGTCAGCGGCCAGGATGGTGTGTGGCGCGCCAGCGAAGAGCGCATCGACTACGCCATCAAGGTCGAAACGCACAATCACCCGACCGCGATCGCACCATGGCCCGGCGCGGCCACCGGCGCGGGCGGCGAAATCCGCGACGAAGGCGCCACCGGTCGTGGCGCCAAGCCGAAGGCCGGGCTGACCGGTTTTTCCGTGTCGGACCTGCGCATTCCCGGCCATCCGCAGCCGTGGGAAGTGGAGCGTCCGCTGCCGCCGCGCATGGCCAGCGCGTTCGAGATCATGCGCGACGGGCCGCTGGGCGCCGCCGCGTTCAACAACGAATTCGGCCGTCCGTGCCTTGGCGGCTATTTCCGCACGTACGAGCATGAAACCGGCGAAGCCGGCGTGCGTCGCGGTTACGACAAGCCGATCATGATCGCCGGCGGCCTGGCCAACATCCGCCGCGAGCACGTACAGAAGCGCGACGTGCAGCCGGGCCATGCGGTGATCGTGCTGGGCGGCCCGGCGATGCTGATCGGCCTGGGCGGCGGCGCGGCTTCGTCGGTAGCGTCCGGCGCATCGAGCGCGGAGCTGGATTTCGCCTCCGTGCAGCGCGACAACGCCGAAATGGAGCGCCGCTGCCAGCAGGTCATCGACGCATGCTGGTCGCGCGGCGAGCACAATCCGATCGTCAGCGTCCACGACGTGGGCGCGGGCGGTTTGTCCAACGCGATTCCGGAACTGCTCAACGATGCCGGCGTCGGCGGCGACATCGACCTTTCCAAAGTACCTTGCGACGACCCCTCGCTCTCGCCAATGCAGGTGTGGAGCAACGAATCGCAGGAACGCTACGTGCTGGCCATCGCCACCGCGGACCTCCCGGAATTCGAAGCGTACTGCGAGCGCGAACGCTGTCCTTACGCCGTGGTCGGCACGGCCACGCAGGAACGCGTGCTGCGGGTAACCGATCCGCGCCGCAAGCTGAGCGTCATTGATCTGCCGATGGATGTGCTGTTCGGCAAACCGCCGCGCATGCATCGCGATGCCAAACGCATCAAGCCGCGCATCGACGTGGTGCCCGATCTCAGCGGCATCGGCCTGGACGAGGCCCTGATGCGCGTATTGCGCCTGCCCAGCGTAGGCAGCAAGAGCTTCCTCATCACCATCGGCGATCGTTCCGTGGGCGGCTTGTGCGCGCGCGATCCGATGGTCGGTCCGTGGCAGGTGCCGGTGGCCGATTGCGCCGTCACGCTGCTGGATTTCGAGGGCTACAAGGGCGAGGCGATGGCGATGGCCGAGCGCGCGCCGGTGGCCCTGCTCAACAGCGCCGACGCCGCACGCCTGGCGGTGGGCGAGGCGATCACCAATCTGGCGGCGGCAGCCATCGATGATCTTGGCGAGGTGCGCCTGTCGGCGAACTGGATGGCCGCGGTCAATCACCCGGGCGAAGACGCGGCGCTGTTCGACGCGGTCAAGGCCGTCGGCATGGAGCTGTGCCCGGAACTGGATATTTCCATCCCGGTCGGCAAGGATTCGCTGTCCATGCAGACGGTATGGAAAGACGGCGACACGCCGCAGCGCACCGTCGCGCCGGTATCGTTGGTCATCACCGGTTTCGCGCGCGTCAGCGATGCGCGCCGCACGCTCACCCCGCAGCTTCGGCTCGATCGGGGGGACTGCGATCTGTGGCTGGTGGATCTTGGCGCGGGACGCGCGCGCCTTGGCGGCTCCTCGCTCACGCAGGTGTTCAACCGCGCGGGCGGCGTGCCGCCGGATCTGGACGACGCCAAGCATCTGAAGGCCCTGTTCGATCTGGTGCAGGAGGCCAATCGCGGCGGTTTGCTGCTGGCTTATCACGACCGTTCCGATGGCGGCGCCATCGTTACCTTGCTCGAGATGGCCTTCGCCGGCCATTGCGGCCTGGAAATCACGCTCGACGGCTGGGCCGAAGCGACGCTGCAAGCGCTGTTCAACGAAGAGCTCGGCGCGGTGATGCAGGTGGCCGCTGCCAATCGCGAAGCGTTCGAGGCGTTGCTGGTCAAGTATGGCCTGGCCGGCATGAGCCATCGCATCGGCCGTCCGAAAGAAAAGCTGGGCATCAAGCTGTTCCTCAATGGCGACACGCTGTTCAAGTGGAACTGGACGCAGTTGTTCAAGGCGTGGAATGAAACCAGCCACGCGATGCAGCGCCTGCGCGACAACCCGGCCAGCGCCGATGCGGAACTTGCATGGCGCATCGACGATGCCGACGCGGGCATCTCGCCCAAGCTGAGCTTCGATCCCGCCGAAGACGTCGCCGCGCCTTACATCAAGGCCTCCGCGCGCCCGCGCGTGGCGGTGCTGCGCGAGCAGGGCGTCAACGGCCAGGTGGAAATGGCGGCGGCGTTTACGCGCGCCGGTTTCGACGCGGTGGATGTGCATATGTCCGACCTCGCCGGCGGGCGCATCAAACTCGACGATTTCCGCGGCTTTGCGGCGTGCGGCGGCTTCTCCTACGGCGACGTGCTCGGCGCCGGCCGCGGCTGGGCCACGTCGATCCTCTACAACGAACGGCTGCGTGCGCAGTTCGCGGCGTTCTTTGCCGACCCCACCCGCTTCGCGCTGGGCGTGTGCAACGGCTGCCAGATGCTCAGCCAGCTCAAGGACATCATTCCCGGCGCGCAGCATTGGCCGCAGTTCCTGCGCAATGCCTCCGAACAGTACGAAGCGCGTCTGGCCACGGTCGAAATCATCGATTCGCCCAGCATCCTGTTCAAGGGCATGGCCGGCTCGCGCATTCCGGTGGTGGTGGCGCATGGCGAAGGACGCGTGAGCTTCACGCAAGCCTCCCACCCCGGCAAGGCTGGCGGCGCGCTGCGCTTCGTCGACAGCCGCGGCAAGCCCGCGGAGAACTACCCGCTCAACCCGAACGGTTCGCCAGGCGGTCTGGCCGGCTTCACCGCGGCCGATGGCCGCGTGACCATCCTGATGCCGCATCCCGAGCGCGTGTTCCGTAGCGTGCAGATGAGCTGGCGGCCCGAATCCTGGGGCGAGGATTCGCCGTGGATGCGCATGTTCCGCAACGCCAGGGTGTGGTGCGGCTGAGTCTTGCCGCTACCGTGCGTCGATGGCCCAGCTGGTGGTGGGCCATCGCATGGGGTTTGTTGCTGGCGTGCCTGCCATGGTGGATCGATCTGCCGCCGCTGCTGGCGCTGGCCGCGATCCAATGGGCGCAGGTGCCGCGCCTGCGCCGCTTCGCCGCTGTGTTTCGCCGTGCTCTGCGCTGGGGCTTCGCCGGTTTGCTGGTGGCCAGTTATCGCGCCTTCGGCGGTCACGTGCTTGGACTCACCTTGACCTTGCTGGTGGCTCTGCTGGGTTTTTCGCTGCTGGTGCTGCTGGAGTCGTGGCGGGAGCGCAAGCCGCGGCGCGATGCGGCGCTGGCGGCTGCGTCGCCGGAGTGGCGCGAACTGGCCCTGGCACCGGTCGGGCCGATCCCCGCCATCATCGAATTGAATGTGCCGGTATGGATCAACCCGGAAGGCGATCTTGGGGACTTACCGATGGATGTAACGCGGCTGGGCGAAGACAGCTGGCGCGTCGGGGAACGTTTCACGGTCGAGCGCGTCCAAGCCCGGGTTTCCATTGCGCCGGGACAGCGCTGGCTGGCCTTCCCGATCGCTGCCGGACGTGGCGTTGTGCTGTACGATCGCGATCACGACAGACAGTACCGGTTGCGTGGCTGGCAACTGTATGGATGGCACGCGCAAGAGGCGTGGCTCACACGCAGCGAGGATCACGCGCCATTGCCGCTCTCGCATGTGCTCGGCCAGGATCGGGCCGAGGAATAGACAAGGTTTTGTTCGGCACGCTTTCGTGTCCATCGTTGCAAGGTCATCATGTCAGCACTCGATACCGCTACACCGGCGCTTACCGTCATCGTCGTTGCTGCCGACAGCGGCCCGAGCCTGCGCGATTGCGTCAATAGCGTGCTGGCATGCTCCATGCCGCTCCAATTGCTGCTGATCGACAATAAATCCACCGATGGCATGCCGCAGGCGATCGCGCGTGCGAGAGAGAAGGATCCGCGCCTTACGGTGATCTACAACCACGCCAATCTCGGTTTCGGCCCGGCCATCAATCTGGCGGCCGCGCAGGCCCGCGGCGAGGCATTGTTGATCCTCAATCCCGATTGCCTGCTGCAGGAGTCGGCCCTGCAGCGCCTGCTGGCCGTGCTGGCCAGCGAGCGCAAGGTGGGCGTGATCGGTGCGGTGGTATGCGATGCCAAGGGCGTGCCCGATCCGGCCTCGTACCGGCGCGATCCGGTCATGGCGCGTGCCTTGTCTACCCTGTTCAAGCGCGACGGCGACGGCGAGGGCGTGAACATCGAGGGCGACATGCCCGACCATGTGGTCGAGGCCGAGGCGATTTCCGGCGCGGTGATGCTGATGCCGCGCCGCGTGTTCGACTGGCTCGGCGGCTTCGACGAAAAGTATTTCCTGCATTGCGAAGACCTGGATATCTGCCGGCGCGCTCGCGACGGCGGCTGGCGCGTGTTGCTGGCCGGTGATGTGCGCGTGTTGCATGGCAAGGGCGGATCGAGCCGGCATCGTCCGGTGTTCGTGAGCTATCACAAGCATCGCGGCATGTGGCGCTGGTTCGGCAAGTTCGATCCGGCTGCGCAGAAGCCGCACGTCGCCGCGACCGTCTGGCTGGGGCTGTGGGTGCATTTCCTGCTGCAGATTCCGGGGCAGTTGGCGCGGATGGCCAAGCGATGACGGCGGTATCGCGCACCGGCACGCTGGCGACGATCGGTCTGCTGGCGATGACGGCGGTGTGGGGTTCTACCTTCGTGCTGATCAAGGATCTCGTCGCACGCATGCCGGTGGCCGATTTTCTTGCCGTGCGTTTTATCGTGGCGGCGATCGCGATGTTCGCCGTGTTCCATCGTCAAGTCGCGCGCCTGGGGCGCACGCAGCTGTTGCGCGGCCTGCTGCTGGGCGCGCTGTACGGCGTGGGGCAGTTGCTGCAGACGTGGGGGCTGGCGTTGATATCGCCCAGCGTCAGCGGTTTCGTCACCGGCATGTATGTGGTGTTCACGCCGATCCTGGCGACCTTGCTGCTGCGTGAGCGCCTGCCTGCCGCCGTGTGGCTGGCGGTGGCGCTGGCCACGCTCGGGCTCGCGCTGCTGTCGCTCAACGGTCTGTCGGTGGATACCGGCGTGTGGCTTACACTGCTGGCGGCCTTGCTCTATGGCTTGCACATTGTGGCGCTTGGCCGCTGGTCGCGCGCGGGTGACGCGTTGGGCCTGTCGGCCGTGCAGATGCTGGTGATCGCGCTGGTGTGCCTGCTGGCCACGGCCAACCATGGCGGCCCCACGCTGCCGCCCGATCCAAGCGCATGGCTGGCGGTGCTCTACATGGCGCTGGTGGCCGGCGCCGGCGCCATGCTGATGCAGACCTGGGCGCAGGCGCATCTGCCGGCCACGCGCGCGGCGATCGTGATGACGACCGAGCCTGTATTTGCCGCAGGTTTCGCGGTCGCGTTCGGGAGCGACGCACTGACCTGGCGCATGCTGTGCGGCGGTGGACTGGTGCTCGCCGCCATGTACCTGGTGGAGCTGGTGCCGCGTGCCACGGCGCAGGGGAAGCTGCCGGCGGAGGCCGTGCATCACGAAGTTTGAGCTGGCTCTCGCCAAGCTTATGGGTGTTGCGGGAGAGTGCTTGCTCGTCACGGCGAAACCCGTGCCTGGGCGCCGTGTGGACGCCTTGGTCCGTGTAGGGAATGTCCCAGATTCCGTCGGGTAACGCCGACATACATGGGAATGCCTACGTGATATCGATGCGGGGTTCATCGCTTGGTGAGTGTTCCCGCATGTTGATCAGGTACGTACTTTGCGTAGGTGACAGGGCTGGCGGGGCGGTGATCCTCGAAGCCACCGGCAAGGCTTATCGCGGTCGCCGGATGGCAGCCGTCGGCATGGCCACTTATTGCAGCCAGTGCGGACAGCGGGGCCTCATCGCGCCCCGGGGTGTACGCAGCCTCGGGCCTGAGCAGATGTTCGCGCTGGACGGTGACGTCAACCTTTGCGGTTGCGAGCCTGCCCCGGTGTTCAACACCCAGCAAGGCATGGCGCTGACGTTCACCCGGGAAGACATTGCGCGATGGGAAGCCTCGCAGGAAAGCCTCCCCGTTGCGCCATCGGCGGTCGGTGCGGCAGGCGCCACGGATGCTCGCGGGCAGCCGTGCGCATCGAACGCTTGCACCGAAGACTTCGTGCGTTGCGATACGCGCATACGCTGCGGTGACGGGTGCGCGGAATAGATCAGGGCATCCCTGGGCCCTGGGGCCTGTTCACACTATGGGCGTGGTCCGCGCCGGGAGCGGTTGGTCGCTCTTGGCGGCCCTCGGCTGCAAGGCCAGGCGCACCAGGTAAACCACGATGGCGACGTTGGCGATCAAGGCAGCCAGCTTCAACCAGTTGAAGCGCATCAGCACTTCGTACGCTTCCACCGGCACCAGCGAACCGGTGGCGATGACGGTGAACCATTCGGCCCAATGTTTGCGCAGCCACAGGCCAGTGCCCTCGGTGGCAAAGATCGCCGCATAGGCCAGCGCCACGATGCCGACGGCCACGAACTTGCTGGGCCCCATCAGCTCCAGCAGTTCGACCAGGCGCCAGCGCAGGCCGCTGGTATCGGTCAGCGACAAATGCTCCAGAGAATGCACCAGGCGCTCGAAGTTCTGCTCCTGGCGCAGGCCGAACGCCACCATTGCCACACAAATCAGGCAGACCGTCTTGATGGCCTTGTAGATGGCGATGATGCGCAAGCCGAGGCTGTGCTGGGCTTCAATCTCGGAACTTGGTTGGCTGATGCGGTGGTCGCTGGGGGACATAGAAGGTCGGTCACGGGCGTGCGTGAAGTTAAGGATGTTCTGGTCAGTGCTTCGCAGGTGTCATCCGCCCTGTGGCATGTGGACGGACACAGCGGGCCCCAGCACTTTGAATTTTACTTGATGGGGTGATGTCCAGAAGGCCCGCAGGCCGTGCCGCAGGGTTTGGCAAGACGGCCAGTCTTACCGGTGCCGCGCAACACCGCCTGCGGGCCTTCTGGGCATCATGCCACCTGCGAAGCACGGATCGGAGCATCCTTCATTTAACGGTTCGGAAATGGGGAAGGGCCATGGCCTTTATGCGGACATGGCCGGCCTTTTCCAGCGGGTGGGTATCGGATCGTTCAGCAACTTCGCCGCCCCTCCGCCGGTGGCGGGCGTGGCGCTGCAGCATGCGGGGCGATACGCCCGGTTGGCGTTGTCATCAGCCTGTGGGAGGCTTGTGTTCGTGCCGTTCCGGCCACAGTACAAAAACATGAGCACTGCGCGCGCGAGGTATGCATGATCCGCGAAATTCTGAAAATGGGCGATCCACGTCTGCTGCGCGTCGCCCCGGCGGTACCGGACGACATGATCGGCAGCCTTGAGCTGGACGCGCTGATCGCCGACATGTTCGAAACCATGCATCACGCCGGCGGCGTGGGACTGGCCGCGCCGCAGATCGGCATCGATCTGCAGCTGGTCATTTTCGGCTTCGATAGTTCCGAGCGTTATCCGGATGCGCCGCCGGTGCCGCGCACCATCCTGCTCAATCCGGTCATTACGCCGCTGTCGCAGGACATGGATGAAGGCTGGGAAGGCTGTCTTTCGGTGCCGGGCCTGCGTGGCGCGGTCAGCCGGTATTCGCTGATCCGCTACGAGGGCGTCGATCCCAAGGGCGAGCGGATCGATCGTACCGCCGAAGGCTTCCATGCGCGCGTGGTGCAGCATGAATGCGATCACCTGATTGGCCGGCTATATCCCTCGCGCATTACCGACTTCACCAAGTTCGGCTTTACCGAAGTGCTGTTTCCCGGCATGGACCCCGGCGCCGACGAGTGACCGGCTGCGCATGCGCCTGCGGCGACAAGGCCGCAGGCGCCACGCACAGGTTCACACCGGCTGCGGATGAAGCAGGAACCAGCCCAGGAACGCGGCGCCGGCAATGATGCAGTACGTGCCGAACGTAGCCAGCCGCCCGCGGCCCTCAAAGTAGCTCATCAGGAACTTCAAGCTGAGCCACGCGGCAACCGCAGTCAACACGCCGCCGAGCATGGCGTCGGCCAGCTGTCCGGGTGCGTGGAACAGCTTGGGCAATTCCAGCACGCCGGCGGCAAGAATGATCGGAGTGCCGAGCAGGAAGGAAAATTCCGCGGCTTTTTCCTTGTCCAGCCCGGTGGCGGAGCCGGCGATCATGGTGAGGCCGCTGCGCGAGAAACCGGGAATCAGCGCGCCGATCTGCGCCATGCCAACCAGGAAGGCCTGGCGAAAGCTCAGCTTCTCCGGCGCCTTGTGCGCGCGCGTGCGTTGCAGGCGATCGCCCAGCCACAGCAGCACACCGTTGGCGATCAGTGCGAAAGCGACGATGCGAAGATCGCGAAACACCAGCTCCAGCCGCTTCTCCAGCAGCAGCCCGGCCACGCAGGCGGGGACGGTGCCGATGATCAGCGACCACATCAGGTGGCCGTCGTCATTGTGGCGCCCGGCCAGCGATCCGAAAAAGCCGCGCACCAAAGCCACCCAGCGCCGACGGAAATACACCAGCAGCGCCAGTGCCGTGCCCAGGTGCAGGGCGACCAGAAACGGAATCAGTTGCGGCGCATGTTTGTCGATGTGCATGCCCAGCAGTCCGGGCACGAGCAGGGTATGGCCAAGGCTGCTGACCGGAAACAATTCCGTCACGCCTTGCAGCACGCTCAGAAACATTAGAAACCAAAGACTCACGCGGCTTTCCTTTCGAAGGGACGGGGCATTATGTCAGGCCATCTCGCTTGCGCGGGAGGCATGGGCTGGCCATTATCGGCCCATGGGCCACGGGGACCAGGATGGACAAGCTATCGGGCGCGGCGAAGAGCGGCGTGAAGACGCCAAGCCCGGGGCCGCGAAATCCGGGCATCGATCTGTTGCGCGGCTTGTCGATCCTGCTGGTGCTGCTGCATCACATCGGCCTGCGCCTGCCGCTCAGGCACGGCGTACTCGCCGGCTACGTGCCGCTGTTCGTGCTCAATGCGATCAATTACAACGGCTACGAATCGGTCTTCGTCTTTTTTGTGATCTCCGGTTTCCTGATTACCGGCAACGCGCTGCGGCGCTGGGGCGGGCTAGGTCGGCTGGACGCGCGGGCGTTCTACGCGCGGCGCTTTGCGCGCATCGTGCCGTGCCTGTTGGTGTTGCTGCTGGTGCTCAGCGTGTTGCATGGGCTGGGCGTGCACGATTACCTGATCCAGCGCCAGGGGCAGACGTTGCCGCGGGCCTTGCTTGCGGCGCTGGGCCTGCATCTGAACTGGTATGAGGGCCACCATGGCTATCTGCCCGGCAATTGGGACGTGCTGTGGTCGCTGTCCATCGAGGAAGTGTTCTATCTCGGCTTTCCGCTGGTATGCCTGCTGGTGCGTCGCACGTGGTTGCTGGTGCCGCTGCTGAGCGTGCTTGCGCTGTCGCTGCCGTGGACGCATGCGGCGCTGGCGGGCAACGAGATCTGGCAGGAAAAGGCATATCTGCCGGGCATGGCGGCGATTGCCGCCGGCGTGCTCGGCGCATGGCTGGCGTGGCACTGGCAGCCGCGCCAGCGTTGGGCGATACGGGCATGGATCGAGGCGGGCTGTCTTGGGCTGGCGGCGATCTTGTTGATAGAGCCGTGGCTGTGGCCGGCGCTGCGCGATGCCTGCCTGTTGTTGCTGACGGTGTCGGTGATGTGCCTGCTGGTCGGTTTGCAATGGCGCCAAGCAGCAGGCCCATGGCTGCCATGGCGCGGATTGGACTGGCTGCGCTCGTTCGGCCGCTTGAGCTATGAAATCTATCTCAGTCACATGTTCGTGGTAATGGGGCTGGTGCGAGTGTTCCACGCCTGCGGTGGCGATATGAGGTGGGGGGTGTTGTGGTACCTGCCGGCGGTGCCCTTGTGCTGGTTGCTCGGCGCAGGCGTGGCGCGCGCGATCTCGCTGCCCGGCGAGCGCTGGCTTGGTGCGTGGTTGGGCAAGCCGCGCGCGCCTGCAAGGCTCGCCATGCCGGGTGCGGCTTCCGGCGAAAAGGCTTGAAACGCGGGCATGCAGGCCTTCGCTTGCATGCCCGCGCGAGTCAGGGCGATTTGATTTTGAAATTCTGGGTGATCGAATCGAGCTTGGCTTTCATGTCCTGGGGTTTGTGCGCGCCCTGCGTGCCATAGAAGGCCGTATACAGCTCGGTGGGAGCGTCGTTGCCCGGGGGAGCGACGACGCTGGCGATATCCATCTCGTCGCCGTCGTTGTACGCCACGCCGTCGTAGGGATGTTGCTTGTGCAACAGCTTGCCCCAGTTCTGCTTGTACTGGTCGTCGAGATCGGCGCTGGGCGCGATGTGGCGCCGTACGCTGATCCGGTCCGGATCGGTGTTGTTAAGGCGAACCTGCACGTAGCCCGGTTCCAGCACGTACTTGTCGTTTTTCTTGTAATAGCCCACGCCGACCGATAGCAGGTTGTCCGGATCGACCGCCTGCACCGAAGACGGGTAACTGAAGCTGATGTTGTCCGCGTCGTAGCTCAAGCGCTTGCCGTAGTCGACGTCGATGCGCGTGTTTTTCAGCACGTCGGGCAACAGCGCGCGATTGGCCAGGAAGTCTTTCCATTGGGCCAGCGTGCCGCCGTAGTCGACGTTGAAGAAATCGGTCAACGCTTTCATGTCGGCCAGGCTGTCGTGCGTGACCACCGAGGGGTTCATGCGCATCATGATGGCGTAGCCGTCGGTGACCGGCAGCGCGAACATGACCACTTCGGCATTGATGTGCGGTTCGGGCCAGATGAATACCTGCCAGTGCCGCTGCCAGCTATCGGTATAGGCGGTATCGACGGTGGGCTTGCCCATCGAGGTGATCTTGATTTTTTCCGGGCCGACCTGGCGGTACCAGTAGCCGGTCTTGAGGATCAGATCCATCATGGCCTTCGGGTCGCCGTAGAAGGTGGCGGCCTTCATGTCGTCGGGGCGGCGCAGATGGATCAGGAAGTTGTGCCCTTCATAGCCGCTGGCGATATAGCCATTGCCGGTGAGCGGTACGCGGTTGATTTCGTGGCCCGCATAACCCCACTGGCCGCTGCGGTTATGCACGATCAGTTCCGGGAAAAGGCTCAGTTCCGGGGTGTCATGCAGGATCTGGTTGGAGCCTGCGCCGTTGGGAAACAGATCCGATGCCTGCTGTTGCAGCAGCGCCTTGAGTTGCTGTTCGTTGTAGGCGTACTGCAGTTTCAGATATTGGGCGCTGAAGTCGTCGTAGCTCTTGGGTAGCGGAAACTGCGCCTTGAAGCTGCCGGTCTGATCGTAGTCGAGCACGTCCAACTGGTAGGACATGCGCCTGTCCATTATCGCCAGCCGATCCGATGCGTTGAGCACTTCGCCGATCGGCAATGCATAGTTGAGGTTTTCGTTGGCCGACTTCATCAGCACCACGCCGATGACCTTGCCGTTCTGGTCGAGCAGCGGACCGCCGCTGTTGCCGGGCGAGGCGGCGGCGGAGAAACGCATCCACTTCCAGCGGCCGTTTTCTTCTTCCGGCGTATCGGAGGTGTAGAGGCCATCGCGGATCACCACGCCCGTGCCCAGCGCGTTGCCCACCGCATAGACCACGCTGTTGACCTCCGGCTTGGTGTTGGTTTCCAGCGTGGCGGTGTCCGGCGGCGTCTTGAGCGAGAACATCACGAAATCCTGCTGCAGCGAGAACTTGAGGATTTTGTCGATGGCATAGACGTGTCCGTTCGCGTCGCGCAGCGCGGGCGGCCCGGTGAGGTCGCCGATGCCGACCATCAGCACGTGGCCGGCGGTGACATAGCGGTTGTTGCCCAGCGCAAAGGCGGTGCCGACCGAGAAATACTTGTCGGTGCGTTCCTGATAGGGCAGCAGGTCGAGCGGCAGCGGCTTTTCATAGGTCAGCGGATCGTTGACCGCCTTGGGGATCACCACCTCGAAGGTCGCCGCGTTGATCTTCGCGGCCAGGGTCGGGTCGGGGCTGGCCGCGTCGGCGCGGCCGGCCAGGCCCACCGAGATTGCAATCAGGCAACATGCCAGCGACAACTTGCGCACCCATCCAAGCGTTCTTGCGACCACGTTCCGATCCCACTCATTCGATGCCGGCATACGTTCCCTGCGCATGGTTGACGATCGGCGATGCGCCGACTCTCCGCTCGAAATACTGACATAGCAGCCGGGCTTTGGGGATGGGCCGGCGGGTTGGAGGCCAAAGAAACGCGGTATCGCACTTGGTTGTGGGCCATGCCGACCTTCCATGCCGCTTGCATGGCGATCGTCGGCAGGCCGTGGCAAGCGGGCGCGCACGGGAGGCGCGGGCACCGCGGAGAAATCGCCAGCAGGGGCAGTCCGGCCGCGGTGCGGGCCCTTACCGGGTCTCGATTCAGCCGGTCAAAGCTGGCGGTGTTGATTGATGAGCGCGCGCAGATCCAGCGTGGCCTGGCGTGCGGCATCAGCGAAATCCTCGCCGCTGCCGGCGTAGAGAATCGCGCGCGAGGAGCTGATCATCAGCCCGCTGCCGGCAGCCGTGCGGCCGTTGCGAACCACCGCTTCCACGTCGCCGCCCTGCGCGCCGATGCCGGGCACCAGCAGCGGGACCTCGCCCACCAGCGCGCGTACTTGGGCCAGTTGTTCGGGCCAGGTGGCACCGGTGACCAGCGCGCAATTGCCGTGCGTATTCCAGTCGCGCGCAATGATCTGCGCCACGTGCTGGTAGAGCGGCTTGCCGCCGACGTTAAGATCCTGCAGGTCGGCGGCGCCGGGATTGGAGGTGTGGCAGAGCAGGATCACGCCCTTGTCGGCGCGATCGAGGAAAGGCTGCACCGAATCGCGCCCGAGGTAAGGGTTGAGCGTAACGGCGTCGGCGCCGTAGCGATCGAACGCTTCGGTGACGTAGTGCTGCGCGGTGCTGCCGATGTCGCCGCGTTTGGCATCGAGGATGACCGGCACGCCGGGATGTCTTGCGTGGATGTGCGCGATCAGGCGTTCGAGCGTTTCTTCCGCGCGCAGTGCGGCGAAGTGCGCGATCTGAGGCTTGTAGGTGCACACCAGGTCGGCGGTGGCATCAACGATGGCGCTGCAGAATTCGAATACCGCATCGGGGCGGCCTTGCAGGTGTGCCGGGAATTTCGCCGGTTCCGGATCCAGGCCGACGCAGACCAGGGAGTTGTTGCGGGTCCATGCTTGTTGCAGGGATGGCATGAAGTGCATCGAAGGCTCCTGGTTTTTTGCTCCCTCACCGCATCCCCCATGAAAAAGGGGATGGGGAGGGAGGCCAATCTTGCGATGTGGATCGATCGGTGCGCGTTCGCTTCCGGCGAAGTCCGGGCAACTGTGGCCCGGCATCCCGAGCCCCCTCTCCCATCTTTACCAAGGATGAGGGAGAGGGGCAGGGTGCGTCACGCCAGTTTCTTGTACTTCACGCGATGCGGTTTGGCCGCTTCGTCGCCGAGGCGGCGCTTCTTGTCCGCTTCGTATTCGTTGTAGTTGCCGGGGAAGAATTCCACGTGCGAGTCGCCTTCGAAAGCGATGATGTGCGTGGCGATGCGGTCGAGGAACCAGCGGTCATGCGAAATCACCATGGCGCAGCCGGGGAATTCCAGCAGGGCGTCTTCGAGCGCGCGCAGGGTTTCGATGTCCAGGTCATTGGACGGTTCGTCCAACAGCAGCACGTTGCCGCCCTGCAGCAGGGTCTTGGCCATGTGCAGGCGGCCGCGTTCGCCGCCGGACAGGTTGCCCACGATCTTCTGCTGGTCGGTGCCCTTGAAGTTGAAGCGGCCGATGTAGGCGCGCGACTGGATCTCGAAGTTGCCGATGGTGAGGATGTCCGCGCCGCCGGAGACTTCCTGCCACACGTTGTTTTTCGAATCGAGCGCGCCGCGCGACTGGTCGACGTAGGCAAGCTTCACGGTATGACCGATTTTCACTTCGCCCTGGTCGGGCTTCTCCACGCCCGTGATCAGCTTCATCAGCGTGGACTTGCCCGCGCCGTTGGGACCGATCACGCCGACGATCGCGCCCGGGGGCACCTTGAACGACAGGTCGTCGATCAGCAGGCGGTCGCCGAAGGATTTGCTGACGTTCTTGAACTCGATCACTTCCTGGCCCAGGCGCTCGCCCGGCGGAATGAAGATTTCGTTGGTTTCGTTGCGGCGCTGGTATTCGACCGCATTGAGTTCCTCAAAACGGTTCAGGCGCGCCTTGCCCTTGGATTGACGGCCCTTGGCGGCCGAGCGCACCCATTCCAGTTCCTTCTCGATCGCCTTCTGGCGCGATTTTTCCTGCTGCGCTTCCTGCTTGAGGCGCTGGTCTTTCTGTTCCAGCCACTCGGTGTAGTTGCCCTTCCACGGAATACCGCGGCCGCGGTCGAGTTCGAGAATCCACTCGGCGGCATTGTCGAGGAAGTAGCGATCGTGGGTGACTGCCACCACGGTGCCGGGGTAGTCCTGCAGGAAGTGCTCCAGCCACTCCACCGATTCGGCGTCCAGGTGGTTGGTGGGCTCGTCCAGCAGCAGCATGTCCGGCTTGGACAGCAGCAGGCGGCATAGCGCCACGCGGCGCTTCTCGCCGCCCGAGAGTGGGCCGATCTTGGCGTCCCACGGCGGCAGGCGCAGCGCGTCGGCGGCCACTTCGAGCTGGCGTTCCAGCGCGTGCGCGTCGTTAGCGGCGAGCACGTTTTCCAGTTCCTGCTGTTCGGCGGCAAGCTTGTCGAAATCGGCGCCTTCCTCGGCATAGGCGGCGTAGACCTCTTCCAGGCGTTTCTGCGCGTCGAGCACTACGGACACGCCTTCCTCGACCGCTTCGCGCACGGTTTTTTCCGGATCCAGCTGTGGTTCCTGCGCCAGATAGCCCACCTTGATGCCCGGCTGCGGACGGGCTTCGCCCTGAAAATCGGTGTCAACGCCTGCCATGATGCGAAGCACTGTCGATTTGCCCGCGCCGTTAAGGCCCAGCAGGCCGATCTTGGCGCCGGGGAAGAAGCTCAGCGAGATGTCCTTGATGATCTGGCGCTTCGGGGGAACGATCTTGCTGACCCCGTTCATGGTGTAGATGTATTGCATGCTGGCTCCGAAGGCGTGCGCGTGGCCGGCCCGGGTGGCTGGGCGAGGCGCGGGGGCGTGGGTATCAAACCGGGGATTATAGCGGGTGCGTGGTCGTTCCCGGTGACGCCCGGCGGCCCGGTTGCCGGCCCAGCGCATGCAAATGGCCACCGCACCGCCACTTTTTGCGCCAGCGGCGGCCTGTTGCCGCGGCATGCTCGATCGATCACGGATGGAGCGGTCGATGGAAAATGCCGGCGCGTTTAAACCTCGGGGCGTTGGGCTGCACTGGCTGCGGCACTGGGACAATCGCGCGGCGATGTGGGCGCGTGCGCGCGGCCGCCATGCCGTGGCGCTGCACGAGCTGGTGTGCTTTGGCGTCAAGCAGGCCTCGGCCTGCCTGTTCGGCGGCTGCATGGTGGGCCTGTTGTGGCTGACCTGGGCGTTCTACCCACATGGGGTCGCGCTCGCGCGTTATGACTTCCTGACGCTGGCCGCGCTGGTCATCCAGTGCGTGCTGATCGTCACGCGGCTGGAAAGCCGCGAGGAGGCGAAAGTGATTTTGATGTTCCACGTGGCGGGCACCGCGATGGAGGTGTTCAAGACCGCGATGGGATCATGGGTTTATCCCGAGGCGTCGCTGCTTCGCATCGGCGGCGTGCCGCTGTTCTCCGGTTTCATGTACGCATCGATCGGCAGCTACATCGCGCGCGCGTGGCGGCTGTTTGATTTTCGCTTTGTGCGGCATCCGCCGTTCACGGCGACAGTGTGGCTGGCGATGGCGATCTACGCGAACTTTTTTACGCATCACTTCCTGCCCGATGTGCGCGCGTGGCTGTTCTTCGCCGTGGCGGCATTGTTCGGGCGCACGTGGGTGTATTTCCGCATTCGCCAGGTGCATCGGCGGATGCCGTTGCTGCTTGGCTTCCTGCTGGTGGCGACGTTCATCTGGTTGGCCGAGAACATGGGTACGTTCACGGCGGCGTGGCGTTATCCGGCGCAGCGGCATGGGTGGAGCATGGTGCCGCTGTCCAAGCTTGGTGCGTGGTTTTTGTTGATGATCATCAGCTACGTGATGGTGAGTGCGGTGGCGATCCAGCGCGCTTGGACTCCCTCCCCCTGCAAGCAGGGGGAGGGGCATTAGCTTGCAGGCTTGGGGCGCGCGCTTGGGCTCCCTCCCCTGCGTGCAGGGGAGGGTTGGGGAGGGGTAAAGCAA
>Ga0335072_10001664_pt1 | contig 35704 bp, 26 predicted proteins | sample Lox_Sample_21_FD_206725 | JGI IMG/M metagenome (GOLD analysis project Ga0335072, IMG submission 206725) | Soil microbial communities from Loxahatchee National Wildlife Refuge, Florida, United States - Lox_Sample_2.1 | ecosystem: Environmental > Terrestrial > Soil > Wetlands | place: USA... | reverse complement strand
CAGCCTCACGCTCGTCCTGCTCACCGGCCTCGCCGCCACCGCCGGCATTCTCTTCTCGTGGAACATCGAGAAGCGCACCCAGGAATTCTTCGCCTTCTACCTCGTCCTCATCGGCGGCGTCTACGGTGTCTTCCTCAGTTTCGATCTCTTCCTGCTGTTCGTCTTCTACGAAATCGCCATCATCCCCAAATACTTCCTCATCGCCATCTGGGGCTCGGCCAAAGCCGGAGCCACCGGCGAAGAAGCCGGATCGCAGCGCGAATACGCCGCGATGAAGCTCGCCCTCTACTCTTTCGCCGGCAGCGCGCTCGTCCTCGCTGGCATGGTCGCCACGTGGACTGCAACCGGGGCAGCCACCGGCGGCCATAGCATGAGCTTCGACGCGCTCGTGTCCGCAAATCTCTCCACCCACCTGCAAATGGCGCTCTTCCCCATGGTCTTCGTCGGCTTCGCCGTGCTCGCCGGCATGTGGCCCTTCCACACCTGGGCGCCCACCGGCCACGCCGCCGCCCCCACCGCCGCTTCCATGCTGCTGGCCGGCGTAGTCATGAAACTCGGAGCCTACGGATGCCTGCGCGTCGCCATGATGCTGTTCCCCGCCGGCATGAATCCCTGGGAATTCCACGTGCTCGGCCTCGGCTCCTGGCGCGAGGTGTTCGCGCTGCTCGCCGTCATCGGCATCGTCTACGGCGCCAGCGTCGCCCTCGTCCAGCGCGACTTCAAATTCGTCATCGGCTACTCCAGCGTCAGCCACATGGGCTTCGTCCTGCTCGGCCTCATGACCCTGACGCAAATCGGCCTCGACGGCGCCGTCCTCCAGATGTTCTCCCACGGCGTCATCGCCGGTCTGCTCTTTGCTGTGGTCGGTCGCATGGTCTACGACCGCACCCACACCCGCGACCTCAACGAACTCGGCCCCATGCAACTCGGTCGCGTCATTCCCTTTGCCGCCGTCACCTTCATCCTCGCCGGCATGGCCTCCATCGGCCTGCCCGGATTCAGCGGCTTCATCGCCGAGTTCCAGGTGCTCGTCGGCGCCTGGCAATCCTTCGCGTGGACGATCGTCATCGCCGGCATCGGCATCCTCGTCGGCATCGCCTTCACCTGGCGCGCGCTCATCAAAGCCTTCTATGGCGACCCCACGCCTGGCGCCGCCCAGCATGCGCTCCCGCCGATTTCCTTCCCCGAACAACTTGGCGCTCTGCTCCTGCTCGCCAGCACGCTCGCCGTCGGGCTTTATCCGCGCATCCTCACCGACCTCATCCTCCCGGCTCTGAATTCGCCGCTCTTTGAGGGCCTGCGGCAGGGAGCGTGGCGATGAACCCCATCAGCTACGCCGACCTCCTCCGCGCCACCCTGCCCGAAATCGTCGTGGCCGTCACCGGCCTCGTTCTCCTGGCTCTGGACCTCTCCGCCCTGCGCCGCGCCTCGATTCCCCGCCGTTTCGGAGTGGGCGCACTCATCGCCTGCATCGGCTCCTTGCTGTCGATCTGGATCCTCACCCACAGCACCGGAACCGCCACCCTCCCCGACGCGATGTTCATCGTCACGCCGCTCACGCGCGTCGTTCAAATCGCCCTGCTCGCCCTGGCGATTCTCACCGCCCTCCTCTCCACCTCCACGCGCATCACCGAGCACGTCGGCGAGTACCTCGCGCTCATCCTCTTTGCCACCGTCGCGATGATGTTCCTCGTCGCCACGCAAAATCTCCTCCTCATCTTTGTCGCGCTCGAATTCCTCAGCCTCTCGCTCTACATCCTCACCGGCTTCGACAAGCAGAGCCGCCAGTCCGCCGAAGCCGGCCTCAAGTACTTCCTCTTTGGCGGCATGTCCGCCGGCTTCCTGCTCTTCGGCATGAGCCTGCTCTACGGCCTTTCCGGCTCCATCCAGCTCCCGCAAATTGCCGCCGCCATCAGCGGTTCCTCGCTCGATCCGCTGGCCCTCATTGCGATTGTCATGGTCGCCATCGGCTTCGGATTCAAGATCGCCGCCGCGCCGTTCCATCTCTGGGCTCCCGACGCCTACCAGGGCGCGCCCACCGTGAGCGCAGGATTCATCGCCTCCAGTTCCAAAGTCGCCAGCTTCTTCGTCTTCGCCCAGGTCGTCACCGTCGGACTGGCAACCGCCGCGGGCAACGGAGCGTATCGCGCCTGGGCGCCTGGTTGGGTCCCGGTCCTCTGTGCCATCGCCGCGCTCTCCATGATCGTCGGCAACCTCGCCGCCATCGCGCAAACCAGCGTCCGCCGCCTGCTCGCCTACTCCGCGATCAGCCACGCCGGCTACATGCTGCTCGGCCTCATCGCGCATTCGCCCATGGGCCAGCACGCGCTCATCTACTACGTCATCACTTATGCGCTCGCCTCACTCGGAGCCTTTGGCGTGCTCGGCACCCTCGAAGCCGAGGGCATCGACAAAATCCAGGACCTCGCCGGCCTCAGCAAGCGCGCCCCCGGCCTCTCCTTCTGCCTGTTGATCTTCGTCCTCTCGCTCGCCGGAATCCCGCCCCTCTCCGGTTTCTTCGCTAAGTTCTACATCTTCTCCGCTGCGCTCGATGCCCCGCCGCAGCTCGGCCTGCTGTGGCTCGTCCTTCTCGCCGTTGCTATGAGCGCGGTGTCGCTCTACTACTACCTGAAAGTGCTCAAGCAGGTGTACGTCGCCGAGGGCGCACCGCAAACCACGCCGCTGCACCTCACGCTCGTCACGCGCGTGACGATCTGGGTCCTCGCCACTCTGGTTGTTCTGCTCGGTTGCGCTCCAGGCCTGCTCCTGCGCTGGCTGGGCGCATAGGGCTCACGCGTCTCAACAACAATCCCCTGCGCCAGGGGTCGATTCCGCTACACCGATGCGTGCGGCTTGTGCGCGTACATCGCCGTGTCCGCCACTCGCTTCAGCTCATCCTTGGTGACCCCATCGTCCGGATACACGGCAAATCCAATGCTCGCCGATCCTCGGATCGTGCAGTCCTCGATGAGGAAGGGATCATCGAAACAGCGCGTAAGCCGCTGCGTAATCTCCTCAACCTCTGCCCGATTGCGAACGACCGGAATCAGCGCAATGAACTCGTCGCCGCCCACGCGTGCCAGCGTATCCATCCCGCGCAGCTTTTCCGACAGCCGCTCCGCCACCTGCTGCAGATAAACATCGCCCACGCGGTGACCGTAAATATCGTTGACCTGTTTGAACTGGTCCAGATCCATATACACCAGCGCAAACCGCGTATGGCTGCGATTCGAATGATGGAGCGCCTCATCCAGCCGGCTTTCGAGCAGGAAGCGATTCGCGGCGTTCGTCAGCTGGTCGTATTGCGACCGATGGATCAGCGTCTCATAGAGCCGCCGGTTGTCGATCGCCAGCGCCGCAAGACTCGCGCCCATCTCCAGCGCCTCGCCTGCCTGTTCCTGGCACGCCTCCGCGCCGGAAACAACAACTGACCCAAGCCTCTCGCCCGCACCGGAATAAATCCCGCGCCGCACCACATCGGCAGAATCCTGCGAAGCTGCAGCCTGGCCTACAATCGTGCCGTTCGCCAGCTCACACCAGCAGGAGCGCTCCTCCAGCTGCGTGCTGATCAGCCGCAGGATCATCCCCAGCACGTCGTCCAGATTGAGCATGCTGTTGATCGCTTCCAGCACCCGCCCGCGCTCCTTCTCGAGGAACGCAATTCTCCGCTCGCGGCTCGCCTCCGACTCCATCGTGATGCGAATCTGCTCCGTCTGCCTGCGCACCTTGCGCTGCAGCATCAGCGCCCACACCAGCGCCGTCAGCATCAGCGACAACAGCGCCGCGCTCACATACAGCAAGCGGCGAACCGTCCACCACGGCGGCGCCACCAGCACCGTCACATCCTCAGGCGTACGCAGCTGCAGTTCAAACGAGCGTTCCGAATGCCACGGACCTCCCGCGCTCACAAAGCAAACGCCCGCCACCTGCACCGTGCTGCCCACCCGATAATCGGGCAGCGCGCCTTCCTGCAGCTCGTCGTTCCACACCGTCCGCTCCAGAATCGCCGAGAACACGTGCGTGCCCGACTGGATCACCAGCATGTCCTGATGCGGCTCATGCACCTCGGCCGCCAGCTTGCCCTTCATCGACACCAGTTCGAACGGATGCCGGCCCGCGCGCGCGTCCTCCCATGTCACACCTGCCGGCTGAATCACCTGCGTCTGCGTCGACGGCAGTACGTTGGCATCGGTCAGCAACTCGGAATATTCGTGCGGGTCCGGGAATCCCACCACATCCACAACCTGTCCGATGTTCAGCGGCGACTGCTCCAGCGTGTTGACCTTCACCGCTTCACCGTTGGTCGTCTCCAGCACCATCTCCAGACCCGGCTGATACAGCGTGATGCTGCCCCGCACATGGGTGCGCTGGCTGGCGTCGCTCACAAAGTAGCCGGACATGATGCGGCCGATCGCCGTCATCGGCAACGTCGTCGGCTCGGCGTACGGCCGATCCAGAACCTCCATATGCGCCGCCGTGCTCACCCACAGTTCCGGCGCGATCTGCTGGAACTTCCCGTCAAACTGATTTCCCGCCACCCCCGAGATCATCATCACCGAATCAAGGAGCCGAACAGGATTGATGCCACGGATGTCCTCCACATGCACGCGCACCGATCCGCCCTGCATCTGCAGATTGATCAGCAAATACGGCTGGCGTTCTCCGTGGCCGGGTAACGAGCTGCTTGAACCCTGATCGCGCAGCACGTCGCCGCTCTTCGTGTAACGCGTGTACTGCCCGATCGACGTTTGCAGCGTCGCCGAACGCACTCTGCCCACAATCGAGACATACCGGCAGTCCGTCGGTTTCTGCAGAAGCTCGCGCCAGCCCACCGACACGGGTTCGGGAAACTGCGCATGCCGCTCCAGCGTCACTTCCGTAGCTTTGACGTTGGTCGAATAGCTGGGAATCGTCACGCCGCGGACCACCACAGCGTCTCCAGGGCTCAGCGTTGGCGGATTCGGCGGTGACACGATGTAGACGCCACCCGTCGCGTCCTGCACAAAAACCTGGCCCTCGGTCGGCTCGTAATACGTCACGATCGCATGCAGTTCAACCGGCAGACCCTTCGCCGCGTCCTTGTCCGAAACCGCGTGCACCTGCGCCACGGTCGTCAGCACCTGCGGCTGTCCCGTCGCAGACTTCGACCCCGGCCCGCTCTGGGCCGTCGCCGTTCGCCCGGCGGACACAATCCCAGCGCAACAAACAAAGATCGCGAGGACGAGGCAGGACTTCCGCAACGCATGGCGCTCCTCACGGCGCCATTGTTAAGAATGGGCTACAAAAGTGCAGGTGTCTCTAGCATTTTCAGGGGAGACGATAGCCCTCAAGTTACTTTCGTTTTAAGCATTTGCGCCATTTTGATACGCTCCCACACCACCCCCGCCGCCGCTACATCCGACGCCGCCACTCCCAGCGACTTGAAGACCACCCGCCCCTTCGGCGCCGGCTTCGCCCCCGCCAATATCTCTCCCACTTCGGCATAAATCGGTTGACCCGAGCCAATCACGTCCCCCGACTCCCGCAGCGCAGCCTCGCGCGACTCCACCACGATCGCCGCCCGCATCGCCTCATCGTCCAGCTCCCGCCGGTCCGGAGTCACCACAGCAACAGCGCACACCAGCGTATCCGGACCCAGCCACTCCCCCTTCAGCACCGGCTCGCGAACGCTGGCCACCGTCACCACCACATCCGCCCCACGCACCGCCGCCTCCGGACTCGCCACCGCCGTCGCCCCACACTCCGCGGCAAACCGCTCAGCGTGAGCCGCCGTGCGGCTCCACACCCGCACCTCGGCAAAATCCCGCACCCGCCGCAGTGCCTCCACATGCGACCGCGCCTGCACCCCGCTTCCCAAAATCGCCAGCCTTCGCGCATCCTTCCGCGCCAGCAGCCGCGTGGCTACCGCCGACACCGCCGCCGTTCGCATCTCTGTGATCAGCCGCCCATCCATAGAAACAAGCGGTTCTCCGGTCTTAGCTGAAAGCAGCTGGATCACCGCCTGATGCGTCGGCATCGCCGTGTTGCCTTCGTAGAACGTCACCAGCTTCACGCCCATCAGCTCGCCGTCCACAGCAGGCATCAGCGCGAAAAATCCCCGCGGCTGCAGGGGTTTTCCTTTTTCGCCTCCCTGCTCACCCACGCGCAACACAGTACGCACCGGCTGCTGAACCCAGCCCGTCGAAAGATTCGTCAATGCCCGCTCCACCGCCGGCATCAGCACCTCGTACGACAGCAACAAGCGAACCTTTTCTTCGTCAAGAAATTCCATAAATGAATCGGATCTCGTACGGCCTCACATCAGGTTGACAGGATCGACATCCACCATCAGGTGCCCCCGCGGAATCTGCGCTTCTTCCGCATGCGCCAGCAGCGCCCGCAGCGCCTTCTGCAGCGCGGCGCGGCTCTCCCCCTTCATCAACAGATGAAACCGGTACGTGCGCTTGATCTTCGCGATCGGCGCCGTCGCCGGTCCCAGCACCCGCACATGCGGCAGCGTCGTCTGCTGGCACCACCGCCCCAGAATGTCCGCCCACCCCGCCGCCTCCTCCAGCCGCTGGCTCTGCAGCAACACATTTCCCAGCGCCGCGAAAGGCGGATACCGCATCACGCGCCGGAACCTCAGCTCTTTTTCAACAAACCCCGCATAGTCGTGCCCTGCCGCAAACTGAATCGCATAGTGATCCGTGTGATACGTCTGCACAATCACCTGCCCCGGCAACTCCCCCCGCCCCGCGCGTCCCGACACCTGCGTCAACAGCTGAAACACCCGCTCCGCCGCGCGAAAATCCGGCAGCCCCAGCGCATAATCGCAGCCCACCACGCCCACCAGCGTTACGCCGTGAATATCGTGACCCTTCGCAATCATCTGCGTCCCAACCAGCAAATTGATCTCGCCCGACTGCAGCCGCATCAGCAGCCGCTCCATATCTGCTCGTCCCCGCACCGTGTCGCGATCCATGCGCCCGATGCGTGCCCCCGGAAAAATCTCCCCCAGCCGCTCCTCTCCCTGCTGCGATCCTGCCCCCAGAAAATACAAGTACTCGCTCGCGCACGCCGGGCACGTCTTCGGCACCGTCTTTTTGTAACCGCAATAGTGACATTCCAGACGCTGCCCCGCCGCATGCCCGTCTCCCGCCGGCGGCTTGTGATATGTCAGCGCAATCGAGCAGTTCTCGCACTCCAGCTTCGCTCCGCACGCGCGGCAGATCACCACAAACGAGTAGCCCCGCCGGTTCAGCAGAATAATCGCCTGCTCTCCCCGATCCAGCGTCGCCTGCGTCTCCGCAATCAGCGCCCGCGAAAAAAGCTTCTCTTCCCCCGTCTCCTGAAATTCCTGGCGCATATCCACCAGCCGCACCTCGGGCAGTGGCCGATCCTTCACGCGCTCGCGCAACTCAATGCGCTGATACTTCCCGCTCGAAGCGTTTTGCCACGTCTCGAGCGACGGCGTCGCCGACCCCAGCACCACCGCCGCATTCGCCAGCTTAGCCCGCATCACCGCCACATCCCTCGCGTGGTACCGTGGCGTCGACTCCTGCTTGTAGCTCGAATCGTGCTCCTCATCCACAATCACCAGGCCCAGGTTCTCCACCGGCGCAAAGATCGCCGACCGCGTTCCCACCACCACCCGCGCTTCGCCCTTGCGAATCCGATGCCACTGCTCACCACGCTCCTCCGGCGTCAGCGCAGAGTGCAGCAGCGCCACTTCGGCCCCAAACGCATGATGCAGCTGCGCCGCCATCGCCGGGGTTAACCCGATCTCCGGAACCAGAAGAATCGTCGTCCGCCCCATGTCCAGCGCCCGCCGCATCGCCGCCAGATACACCGCCGTCTTGCCCGAGCCCGTCACCCCATGCAACAGCAAAGCGCGAAATTCACCCGCGCCCACTGCCGCAGTGATCGCATCGAGCGCATCCAGCTGTGCCGGATTCAGTTCGTGCTCCGCCGGAGCAAACGCTCGCAAATGCGTCAGGTGAAAATCCGCAACCCGATCCTCGATCCGCACCAGATCCCTGCGCACCAGCGTCCCCAGCGTCGACGCCGGAACTGCGAGACGTCGCAATTCCGCCACCGGCAACTCGCCATCCGCCCCCGCCAGCTCCGCAAGAATCGCCTGCTGGTTTTCGTTCAACTTCGGCAACCGCACACCCTCGACCAGCACCGCATACCGCACAGTCCGCCGCGCATCGCGAGCCTCCGCCGCTGTCTCGCGCACGATCCACTTCTTGCGCAGCATCCCCTGTAAAAGTCGAATCGTAGCTCCCGTCGCCGACCTCAGCCGCGACGCCCGAACTGCCTCGCCCGACGCCAGTTCGTTCAGCACCGCGTATTCCTGGTCCTGTTCCTCCGGCGCCAACCGCGAGCGCCGCGACGACCCCTGCTCGGCAGCCGACAACAGCACCTGCCGCCCCACATCGGTGATGCGATACAAAACCTGCCGCCGCACTTCGCCGGCCAGCGGCAGCATCGACCGCAGCACTTCCCCAATCGGCGCCAGATAGTACTGCGCAATCCAAATCGCCAGCTCCATCAGCTCCGGCGTGATCACCGGCTCATCGTCAAGCACCCCGAGCAGCGGCCGCGCATCGACCGGCGGCGGCTCATCGTGCAAACGCACCACCACCCCGGCCAGCTTCTCGTTACGAAACGGAACCAGAACCCGCGCGCCCACACTCAAACGCAGATCGCCCACGCAATAGGTAAACGGCCGGTCCAGAGGAACCGGCAACGCGACATCGCAGAAGGCTGCCATCTCTTTTTCGGAGCGTAACAGAAGCGAAACATCAGCGCCGGTCGCCTCATCGCTCGAGCGGGCAGTCGACAGGAACCAGCTCAGCGATTCATGCGCTGGGCCGTCTCTTCAGCTGACCGGTTCTTAGCTGACCGCCTCTAGTCAACCGCTATTTTCTCTACAGAGAGGCTCCACAGTTCGGGCAGAACTTCACCGTTCCTTCATGCGGTGCTCCGCAAGTCGGACAGAACTTCCCCTGTTTGGGCGGAGCAGCCGGCGGCGGTCCAGCCTGAGGCGCCTGCGCAGACGGCGGCGTGTACGTCGGCGGCTGGTAGCTCTGCTGCGGTGGTGGCGTGTATGTGGGTGGCAGTGGCATGGGCTGCGGAGGAACCCCAGACCCTCCCGGCACCCCACCGATCGGTTTGCGCATGATGAGATAGAGCGGCAAAAACACAATGCACAGCAGAAACGTCCCGATCGCCCACAGGATCGCATTCATCGGACGCTTCTTGGCGTCGGTATACACCCAGAACGCAATCGCGGCAGCGATCGCCAACCCAATTAGTTGATAGATCCCGTTCCCTTGCAAGTCATTCCTCCCCTCAACGCAGATTATTCAGCACCATCATCACTGCCAGCGCGACTGCCACTCCGCACCTCAAAGCCCTGCCGTAAAACCAGTGCAGCCGCCGCCGGCGCCGTGCCACCAGCACCGCAATTGGATAAACACCATACACCACCAGCAACGCAATCCACGAGCACCGATTCTGCGTCGGAAGTTCTCCATGCAGCATCGCCGCAAAGTCGCGGGTCATCCCGCAGAACGGGCATCGCAGCCCCAGCAGCACCTGTATCCCACACCGATACCCGGTGTGCACCACCGCCTCCGGCCAAACCGCCAGCGCCACCGTGCACACCGCGATCGCCCCCATCACACAAAGGTGGGGAACCAACTCCCGGTCCACCCGCGGCCAAATCGGCATAAGCATATATATCCCGGAACCGCGCCACCGCTCATAAATTAAGTCGTTCAGCTAACCGCTTCTTCGCAGGGGTCTTTTCCTCCCCATCTCACGTCCCCCAGTGTGCGATTTTTCTCGCACAGAAACGGAGACACACCTGTGCCCCGCATCGTTCCATCCGCTGTGCTTCCTGCTGCCTTCGCGCTCCTGATTCCGATCCTTCACGCCCAAACAGCGCTAACAACACAACCTCACGGACCCGTCCCCGCCCCCATCACCGCCGCACAAAAGATCTTCATTGCCAACGGCGGTATGGACGCCTTCTCTCTCCAGGCGTTCGAAGAGCTCGATCTCAATGGCACCAGCGCCTACGACACCCTCTACAACGCCGTCAAAAGCTGGGGACAGCCGCAGCTCGTCTCTTCCCCGGCCGACGCCGACCTCGTCCTCCTCGTCCGCTTCACCGCGCCCCTGGTCGGCGAAGGCGGCGGCTGGTCATTCCAGCACATCCTCGCCACGACCAAATGGCAATTTCAGACCCAGGTCACCATTTACGACGCCAAAACCCACTTACCGCTCTGGACGCTCACCCAGCCCGTCCGCCCAGCAAATCTCAAAAACACCTGGCGCAAAAACATCGCCACGGCCGACGCCGCCCTCGCCGGCGACCTCAAATCGCTCCTCGCTTCGGCCGCGCCCTGATCGACAAGACATGGGGCGCTAAGCTTCTGACGACCGGTCACCTTCGCCTGGCTGACGCGCGACAGGCCATCAGCACCTCTCACCCATTAACGAACTCGACAACACTCACCCTTCCAACCCGCATCCTACTCTTCGCCCGATCGAAATCGACCCCATACCGCGGGAGTCCCCTATGCACACTCGCGTTGGGACATCGTTGTCCCTCCTTGCCCTGTCGGCCCTTTTTCTGCCGGTCACCCACGCCCAGACCTTCACCACCCTGCACACCTTTGAAAACACAGAAGGTGCCAACCCTCAGGCCACGCTCATCGAAGACGGCACTGGCAACCTCCTCTCCACCACCGAGTACGGCGGCTCGTATCAGAACGGCACCGCCTTCCGCCTCTCCCCCTCCGGAACCCTCACCGTCCTCCACACCTTCGGCTTCCCTTCCACCGACGGCTCCCGCCCCGAGTCGCCGCTCCTCGCCGACGGCCACGGTAACCTCTACGGCACAACCTATGTCGGCGGCGACTACTGTGAGGACTTCGGTGAAGTCCAGTGCGGCACCGTCTTCAAAATCGATGCCTCCGGAAACGAGACCGTCCTTCACACCTTCGAGGGCGGATCTAGTTCCTCGACCGACGGCGCCAATCCCGTCGCCGGCCTCATCGCTGATCCCGCCGGCAATCTCTACGGAACCACCTGGGGCGGATACAACGGCAGCGTCGCTTATGAGCTTTCTCCTTCCGGCACGGAAACCATCCTCCACAACTTCACCGGCGGATCCGACGGCATCACCCTCGACAGCCCGCTCGTCATCGATAACGCCGGCAACCTGTGGGGTACCACCTACGCCGGCGGCCGCACCGGATGCGGTGGCCAGGGCTGCGGCACCGTCTTCAAACTCAGCAAAACCTCCGCGGGCTGGACCGAAACCGTCACCTATCGCTTCACTAGCTCATCCGATGGCGCCAGTCCGTACGCCGGCCTGACCTACGATCGTCAGCGCCACGTCTTCTACGGCGTCACTCAGTTCGGCGGCTCCGCCTCCGGCTGCTTCTACCTCGGCAATACCACCGGCTGCGGCGTTCTCTTTCAGCTCGATGCCACCGGAACCAAAGAAACCGTCCTCCACAATTTCTCCGGCCAAGCCGATGGCGGCCAGCCAGTCGCCAACCTCGTTCTGGATCCTTACGGTGACCTCTGGGGATCCACCACCATCGGCGGCGATCTCACTTGCCCCGCAAGCTACGACGGCTGCGGCACCGTCTTCGTCCAGAGCGCACGCGGACAATTCGCCACCATCCACACCTTCACCGGCGGCTCCGACGGAGCCATCCCCTACGGCACTTTGCTCCTCGATCTTAAAAAGCCAGCGCTATATGGAACCACCACCGTCGGCGGCGACCCCAACTGTCAGACTCAGGAAGGCGGCGGACCCGGCTGCGGTACAGTCTTCCGCATCACCCCTTAATTTTCTCCTCGCGATTTCTCGTCCTCTGCGGTGAAACCGGCCACGGAGGATGAGAACGCGATCCCCTTCTCCTCCGCGCTGTATCATGGCCCCGCGATCCAAATCTTCGCGGAGCCTGCATGAAGCATCGGTTTCTCTCCATCCCCGCAACTCTCGCTCTCTGCCTCCCCCTTCCCGCCGCCTTTGCCCAATCCCACATCGCACTCAGTGTCGATACCACCCACTCCCCGCAAAAACTTCTTCACGTCCACGAAGTCATCCCCGTCCAGTCCGGCCCCCTCACTCTCTTCTACCCCAAGTGGATTCCCGGTGAGCACTCGCCCACCGGCCCGCTCGCCGCCGTCACCGGTCTCGACTTCGAAGCCGACGGGAAAGACATCCCCTGGCAGCGCGATCTCCTCGACGTCTACACCTTCCACCTCACCGTCCCCACCGGCGTCACGCGCCTCATTGCCAACTTCGACTTCATCGAGGCCGAAGGCTTTTCCGCTACCGACAAGCTCCTCGTCCTCGAGTGGAACCAGGTCGCACTCTATCCAGCCGGCACGCCCTCCGCGCAGCTCACCTACGACGCCACCCTCATCCTCCCCGATGGCTGGAAATACGGCACCCCACTCCCCGTCGATCACGAGGACGCCACCCACATCACCTTCAAGCCCATCTCCTTCGATCTCCTCGTCGACTCGCCCGTCATCGAAGGCCAGTACTACCGCACCATCGACCTGACCCCGCCCGGCGAATCCATCCACCACGAACTCGACCTCGCCGCCGACAGTGAAGCCGCACTCGCCATCACTCCCGCCATCCAGAAAGGCCTCACCAACGTCGTCGCCGAATCCGGCGTTCTCTTCGGTGCGCGCCACTATCGCGACTACCATTTCCTTCTTGCTTTGAGCGATCACGTCGCGCACTTCGGCCTCGAGCATCACGAGTCCAACGACAGCCGCCTTCCCGAGCGCACCTTCCTCGAGCCCGGCGGCGCCTTCTCCGTCGGCTCGCTCCTGCCTCACGAGTTCGTCCACTCCTGGAACGGCAAGTTCCGCCGCCCCGCCGACCTCACCACCCCCGACTTCGAAAAGCCCATGGAGACCGACGGCCTCTGGGGCTATGAAGGCCTCACCGACTACCTCGGCCCCATGCTCGCCGCGCGCTCCGGTCTCTGGACCCCCGAGCAGTATCGTGAATTCCTCGCCTCCGTCGCCGCCTCTCTCGGTCCCGGCCGCCCCGGCCGCACCTGGCGTCCGCTCCTCGACACAGCCAGCGGCGAACCCATGGGCGGACCCGGCGGCGGCGTGCGCGGCTGGCTCAACTGGCGTCGCGGCGTCGACTACTACGACGAGGGCGACCTCATGTGGCTTGAAGTCGCCACCATCATCCATCAGGTCACCCACGGCCAAAAATCCATCGACGACTTCTGCCACGCCTACCACGGCGGACCCAACAATGGCCCCGAAGTCAAAACCTGGACCTTCGACCAGATCGTCGCCACCCTCAACTCCGTCGCGCCCTACGGCTGGGCCGGCTTCCTCCACCAGCGCCTCGACTCCAAAGCCCCCGACGCCCCCACCGGCGGCATCGAGAACGGCGGCTGGAAGGTCACCTACAACGCCGAGCCCATCGGTCTTCCCGGACGCCGCGGCGGCTCCGGCGATGCCTACTCCATCGGCCTCCAGCTCGGCGAGGACGGCACTGTCATGGACTCCATCGTCGGCGGCCCGGCCTTCAAAGCCGGCATCAGCTCCGCGATGAAGGTCATCGGCGTCGACGGCCGCCTCTACAAACACGACCTGCTCGAAGACGCCATCAAGGCATCAAAGGACTCTTCCGAGCCCATCACCCTCACGTTCGTCGATGATGAGTACATCCACACCGCCACCATCGATTACCACGGCGGCATCCGCTATCCCCACCTCACCCGCGACGACTCCAAACCCGACTACCTCGACGAACTGATCAAACCCCACACCGCCGCCCCGTAATCTGCAATCTGCACCCTGTACCTTGGGTGTAGTTCGCGGCAAGCCGCGAACTACACCCAAAACACGTGTGACAACCGTCACAGCCCCACAAACCCACTTCTGGCATCCTCAATTCATTCGTAGTTGTACATGAATAGGGGCTGCCTCTCCCGATCTGGGGACGGGAATGTTGGCGGCCCCTTCTTGCGTCTGCTTCAATTTCTTTCCCCGTCCTTTCCCCGGCCCGCTCACTCCGCTCCATCGCACGCGTCACAGTCCGGTTGCCCCACCACAACTTCTCTGCTCTCTGCGGTGGAATGTTTCACTGCGCCTGGGCCGCTGCCCTCCAGCTGGTGCAAGTTTTCCCTTGACCTTGCCGACTCTGCGACATACCTTTCCTGTACTCTAGGTCCGCGCTTCAGCCTTTCCACCTGGAAGAAGTCGCAGAAGTCACAACCTCGTTCGAGGAGGTTTTGCCGTGTCAATCACCCTCCCTCAGGCAACCTTAGCGGTGGGCGCCCTCGGGGTCGCAGCCACCGGTCTCGTCGATTCCACCAAAGCATTCTGGGGCGGCATGAGCCGTGTCGGGTTCGGCTTTATCGAGAAAATGATTTCCACGCTCGTGCCGGAGGGCAACGCCAACACCGGCGCCGGCCTTTCCCCCCAGGACATCGTCGACACCCTTCGTGCCAACTGGATGAACGGGATGGATTCAGGAGGCCAGAAGGCGATCGCAAAGTCATTTGTCAAACTGCACCTCAATCCCGACAGCGCCGAGGCGCTGGCCAAAGCCACCAATGTGAATGCCGCGCTGCTGAAACAGGTCGCGGTGAAGATGCCGATCTCAAGCGGTGTCTCGGTCACTCCCCTGCCGCCAGGCAGCACCGGCCCCGCAGTCAGGCCTGTCAGCAATGCCGCCCTCACCCCGCTCGAAACCGACGCCTTTGGGCGCTTCGATCTCGCCCTTTCCGCCATGATCGACCATGCTTACGAACGCGCTGACCAGTGGTATCGCAACTGGTGCAAGGTCCTCGCCGCCGTCTTCGCGGTCGCGCTGGCCTATCTGGGGAACTACGCACTCCCGGTACATCAGCCGTGGTGGCAGCCCCTGATCGTCGGCCTGGTCGCCACGCCCCTGGCCCCCGTCGCCAAGGACATCGCCAACGCCATCCAGACCGCCTCGGACACCATGCTGGCTCTGAAGGGATAGCGATGTTCTTTCTCAGCACTCGCTCGATTCCGGTCGGAGGCGGTCTCGGTCCGCTTTCCATCCTCGACGAAACCAACACGCTGCGAACCCCGGCCGATCTCACGACTGCCATTCGCGGACGCGACGTTCTCTTCGTCACCCATGGCTTCAACGTCGATCAGACCGGCGGCCTTCAGAGCCTCAGCAACTGGGCCAGGCTGCTCAATATCGGCAGCGTGGTGATCATCGGCATCCTGTGGCCGGGCGACGCCCGCTGGATCCATGTCGTCGACTATCCCGTTGAGGGCAACGAAGCCATTGCCAGCGGCAACGCGCTCGCTGCATTCCTCAACACGAATTTCACCGGCGCACTCTCCCTGTCCTTTGCCTCGCACTCGCTTGGCGCGCGCGTTGTGCTGCAAACCATCTCGAGGCTCAATCGGGGTGTACGCCGCCTGTTCCTCATGGCCGGCGCCATCGACAACACCTGTCTCACGTCTGAATACGCTGCCGCCGCCCAAAAAGTGCAGACCATCTCCGTTCTGGCCTCGCGATCCGACGACGTTCTGAAGTGGGCCTTTCCCGCGGGCAACTTCGTCAGCGGACTTTTCTCGCGCGGCGAACCGTACATCCACGAGGCCATCGGGCGCGAAGGGCCGGCCGATCCCTGGCCCTCGCCCAACAACATTCACGTTGACTGGCAGATTCCTGACAGCTGGAACTACGGACACGGCAGCTATCTCCCCGCCCATCTGGCGGGAAATCCTCCGGTGCAGTACCCGCCGTTACCCGCTTTCCCGTCATCGGAGATGCCCAAACCACCGCAACAGCCCTGCTATGCACCGCCCGCACTCGCGAACGACGAAGCGCTGTGGCAGCCTGCTTTCAGCGCTGCGATCCAGACCTTTCGCTGGCCGTAGTTCCATCGGTCAGATCGCCCCCGCGTTCCGCCTCGTCGAGCCACAGTCTGCTCAAATTAACCTTGCGTTGACTTTCAACCCAGCCCTTCTTACAGTGAGTCATCATCCAGTCTTCCCAATCGCGGTCTTCCGGACACACTCATCGAACCGAGTCACTTGAAAGGGGGCGTAGCAATGCAGTCCACCTTGAGCAGCCGTTTCTTTTCTCAGCGCTGTCCCAAACGCAATACTTTTTTCATCGCAAAGATTCTGTTCTTCCTGGTATTCGGTTTCGCTCTCACCGGCGCAGTGTGCCGCTCTGCTTCTGCACAGGCGCGAGGAAGTGTCTCCGGCAATGTCGTCGATAAATCCGGGTCGGGCCTTCCCAACGCATCCGTCACCGTTACCGCACAGAGCACCGGCCAGGCTCGCGCGGTTAAGACTGACTCTTCGGGTCACTATGAAGTCCCTCTGCTCGCGGTCGGCACCTACGACGTGCGCGTCGACGCCAGCGGCTTCCAGAGCACCGAGACAAAAGACCTCGTGCTCCAGGTTGACGAAGCCCGCGAACTCGACTTCACCCTCACGCCCGCAACCGTCGTCACCACCGTGACCGTCTCCGGTGCTGCCGTCGCCGTCGAAACCGCGAATCCCTCTCTCGGCCAGGTCATTACCTCCCACGAAGTGGCTGACCTCCCGCTGAACGGACGCGACTTCGTTCAGCTCGCCACACTCACAGCCGGAGCAACCGCCGAGACCAATCCCAACAGCTTCTTCACCTCGGGAAGTGACAGCGAGGTGGCTGCACGCGGATCCTTTTCGTTGTCCGTAGGCGGCTCGCGCCCCAACAGTACCGACTGGCTGCTCGACGGGGTCGATAACAATGAGCTGACAGCCGGCGGCATCGGCGTCTTCTCGTCCATCGACGACATCCAGGAATTCAAAGTCCTGACCTATTCCTACTCGGCCGAATTCGGCACGCGAGCCGGTCCCACTGTCCTCGTAACGACAAAATCCGGCGCGAACGACTTTCACGGCTCCCTGTTCGAATTTGTGCGCAACACCGACCTCGACGCCAAAGCCGACTTTGACGTCACCACTCCCAAGTTCAATCTGAATCAGTTTGGCGGCTCGCTCGGCGGCCCGATCCTCCGCAACAAGTTCTTCTTCTTCGTCGATGGCGAGCAGAAGTATCAGCGCGAAGGAATCACCTTTACCGGTTTGGTTCCTTCCCTGGCCATGCGCAACGGCGACTTCTCGGCCGATCCGTTCGGCAACCCTGTCTCTCCCTCCGGCAGCTTTGTGGCCGCTATTGCCAATCCAAACATGGTCGGCGCCGCGAATCCCTACTTCCAGTGCACCGCCTCAGGAACTCCGATCCCCGCCAATTCCGATGGAAGCCAGGCGGCAGGCACCAACTGCAACAAGATTCCCTCCAACCTCATCGACAGCGTCGGCAAGGGCATGATCAGTATCTATCCCACACCCAACGCCAATAACCCTGCCCAGGGATACAACTACGTCAACGAGCCCGTCCGCAGCCTCGACGAAACCAAGTTCGATATCCGCCTCGACCAGACCATTTCCGCCAAAGACAATGCCTTTGAACGCTTCAGCTACGATCAGGCCTTCTCCTTTGTCCCCGGTGGTGCACCCGACCTCGCCGAGTCGAATGCCTTCGGCAGCAATGAGAACCTCATCAACCACGCGCGCAACATCGCCCTCGGCTGGAGCCACGTTTTCTCGCCTACCACGCTGAACACAGCTTCTGTCGGCTACGACCGCATCTTCGATTACATCGATTCGCTGGGCAACTTCACCTGCGCCTCCGCCAAGCTCGGTATTCCCAACGCCGATCTGGGCTGTACTCCCGGCGGCTCACCGATCGCCGGTGGTTCCTACAGCCAGGGTTTGGTTTCCACCCTCATGACTGGCGGTTATTGGGCGCTCGGCGATCGCGGCTACTCTCCATTCCAGGGTGGAACCAACATCTTCTCCTGGAAGGACGTCGTCGACCTCATCCGTGGAAAGCATGAAATCCGCGCCGGCATCGATCTTCGCGACAGCCAGCTCAATGTCGGCACTGAAGAATTTCAGGACGGTTTCTGGCTCGTTGGCACCTTCGGAAATTTCAGCGGCGCCGGCGTAGCGCCCGGTGATCCCGAGGCCGACCTGCTCATGGGCATGACCGGCGGCGCTATCCACGATCAGACCTACGATGGCGCTGTCACCGGCCGTCGCTGGAAGATTATCCGCCCCTTCGTTGAGGATGACTGGCGCGCAACGCCTTCGCTCACCCTCAACCTCGGCCTGGCCTGGGATATGACCACTCCCATCACCGAAATCCATAACCGCATGCAGGACTACATCCCCCAAACAGGAAAGCTTCTCATCGCCGGTCAGGGCGGAGTCAGCCGATCCGCAGGTATCGATATGTACTGGGGCGCATATGAACCTCGCCTCGGCGCCACCTGGAAGGTCCTCGGCAGCGACAAAACCGTCCTGCGCCTCGGCTTTGGCTTCTATCATGATTCGTCGTGGAACCAGGGCGCGCAGGGCCTGTGGCAGAATCCACCCTTCCTAGGCGAATCCGACCAATTCCCCACCACGTTCTCCGCCGGCTGCGCCTTTGCCACCTCCTACTGCGCTACCACCCTCGGACAAACTCCCGAGCTGAGCTTCACCACCTCCACCGGCTTTACACCTCTGCCCACTCCGCAGGATGCAGGAACGTATGCTGGAACGTTCGTTTATCAGCCCACGAATTTCCAGCCGGGCCGGGTTCGCCAATACAACGTCAACGTCGAACGTCAGTTGCCCGGTAGCATTGTCCTCACTGCCGGCTACGCCGGTTCAACCGGTGGCCACCTCCTCGTCATCGGCAACGACCTCAATGTCGACAGCCCCTCCGCCTGCGGAACCGTCTCCGGCTATACGCTGGGCTGCCTCTCAAGCGGCGCTCCCTACCTCTATCCTTACGGCCCACCAAACTTCAACGCGATTCTGCTCTACGGCGACGTAGGCAAAACCCACTACAACTCGCTCCAGCTCAAAGCCGAAACCAAGACGCCGAAGTACGGCCTCTACGCTCTGCTGGCCTACACGTACTCGCACACCTACGACAACGGTCTCTCCGATGGCCTTGGCTCGGAGTTGAGCGCCCCTTATTTCCCACTGCCTAACTGGCAAAATCTCGACTGGTCTCTCGCGCAGATCAATCTCAATCACAGCTTCTCCGGCAGCGTCCTCTACGATCTCCCCTTCGGCAGAGGAAAGAAATTTGCCAACGGCCTGAACTCCGCTGCCAATGCCTTCATCGGCAACTGGCAGGTCACCCTGATTGAAAGAGTCTCTTCAGGCTTTCCCGTTCCCCTCATCGACAGCTTCAACGAGTCCGGCACCACCTTCAATGCCGGCGGCAACGACAACAACTTCAACCGCCCCGACCGGGTCTCCGGTTGTAACCCCTCCTCGGCGAACCACAGCCAGCACCAGTGGATCAACGCCGCCTGCTTCGCCGCCCCGGCCCCGGGCGAGCTCGGCGATGCCGCACGCGTCCCAGTCTCCGGACCCGACTTTGTTAACTCCGATTTCTCGGCAATCAAGCAATTCCTCTTCCCGCACGAGGTGGGCCTCAACTTCCGCGCGGAATTCTTCAACCTCTTCAACCATCCAGAATTCGGCGCGCCGATTGCCGACATCAATGCGCCAGGATTCGGCGCGGTAAATTCGACCGTCAACAATCCCAGGCTGGTGCAGCTTGCATTGAAACTATCCTTCTGACCGACAGGCGCTGAACTTTCGCTGGATACGGTGTTTCTGTAATTTCTTATCCTTGCGGTGGGACCTGTTTTTTAACGGTCTCGCCGCAGCAAAGATCGGAAACACCACACCAATGGGTCAGTTCTATTTTTCGCTTTCGTTCGACCCGGAACACCGGTGGTCAGATTCCCATTGCCTGAGGCTTCCATCCCAACCGGAGACGATCTTCGCCGCGCCACATCGAACGCAGGTCGACTGGATGAGCAGATGGCCATCCACCCGAATTGGCTGATGTAGAAACTGTGAATCGGGCACGGTCTGCACCAATCATGCGGCAGAAACCTGAAGATTCCCTTAAGAGTGACGGCCGAACATCCATTTCGTGGCCGACGGCATAAGTTGGCCTCCACCTGCCCCAGCCAGTCCATCCGGACATGATTGCTCGCACTAACCTTGAAAGCGGCGATTGTCCATTGCCGGTTTCTCAGGCTCGCCGCCCGAGCGTACAATTCCTCCGCTCTCGGGATCTGCAACTCGGCCCCGGGACGAAAGAGAGCGAACCGCATGATTGGAAACCAAATCAGCGAAACCAAAGGCAAACGCATCGTCCGTCGTGTCCTCTCCACCGAACCGCCCACCGTGGAAGTCAGCTTCGAGGACAGCGGCCACGTGTACGGCACCCCCGGCACGGGCCTCGGCACTTACACCTCCGTTATGGCTGCGGACGGCTCGATGATGGGCCAGGGTCAGGGCATGATCATGACCCAGGACGGCGAAGGTGTCAGCTGGACCGGCACCGGCATCGGCAAATTCGGCCAGGGCGGAGCCGTCAGCTATCGCGGCATGCTCTTCTTCAAGACCACCTCGCAAAAACTAGCCCAGCTCAACAACGCCTGCGGAGCCTTCGAGTACGAAGTCGACGCCTCCGGCAACACCGTCTCCAAAGTCTGGGAGTGGAAGTAACCCCGCCATCTCTCCAGTCCCCTCCCCCTCTCCTCTCCACAAGTGAGCAGAACCCGGGTGCAGGTGCCCAATGTCCTGGTGTTCGCACATCGGTTTCGCAAAATCCGGGTCACTACCGGCTACAGGCTGCCGCCTACCGGCTACTGCCTGAAATTCGCGCATACCTTAGCTCCCAAAAAATGGGACACCACTAATTCCGGCTCCTCACCACCTGCTCGTAAACCTCGAGATACCCAGCAGCCGGCCTGGTCCAGGAGTGGTCAGCCGTCATGCCGTTTTGCATCAGGCGATGCCAGGCATCTCTGTCGTCTCGAAAGACACCCAGCGCGCGCCGAATTGCCGCGAGGAAGTCCTCAGCATCGAGGCCCTGGAACTTAAAGCCGTTCCCGCTGCCGGTCCCGGGGGTCCACTCCTCGACGGTCGAATCAAGACCACCTGTCGCCCGAACGACGGGGACCGTTCCGTACTTAAGGGCGCAAAGCTGGCCCAGTCCGCAGGGCTCATAACGCGAAGGCATCAGGAACATGTCCGATCCGGCTTCTACCTTGTGAGCCAGCATGATGTCGTAGCCGATGCGCACGTAAATCTTGCCCGGATATTTGGCCGCCAGCGAGCGCATGAGGTTCTCGTAATACTCCTCGCCGCTGCCCAGCGCAACCAGGACGACGTTCTCGCGCGCCAGCGCTTCGGCAATCTGGCCGATGACGTCGATCCCCTTCTGCGTCGTCAGACGAGTTACGACGCCAAGGACCGCTGTGAAGTCGTCGTGCGGAGCCGCACCAAAGGCGTGGAGCAGATCGCGGCGACACTGCGCTTTGCCCTCGAGGTTCTCCGGATTGTAGTGCGCGGCGATGTTGCCATCGCGCGCCGGGTTCCAGTCGTTGTAGTCGAGTCCATTCAGAATGCCGCGAAGATCGGCGGCTCGAAAACGAAATACCCCGTCGAGTTGCTGGCCGTATTCCGGGGTTTGAATCTCCTGGGCATACCGAGGGCTCACCGTCGTCAGGCGGTCTGCGTAAACAAGGCCCGCTTTCAGGTAATTGAACTGACCGTAGAACTCGGCCCGCTCCGGTGTGAAGATTTCCCAGGGAAACAGAAGCCGCTCGACGGTCGCAGCGGGCCAGCGGCCCTGATAGCCCGCGTTGTGAACTGTAAGAACCGTGCCCCGATTGCGAAGAATTGGATCGTAGTAGTAAAGAGTGCGCAGATAGACAGGCAGCAGCGCGGTATGCCAGTCGTTCACGTGAAAGACATCCGGGACTCCCAGAACTTTGACCCCTTCGATGACGGCCCGGCAGAACAAAGCGTACCGCTCCCAGTTGTCCTGGTACTCGCCCGACGAAGTTCCGTAAAGAAACTCGCGATCGAAAAGCTCCGGACAGTCCACAAAATACATCTGGACCCCATCGTGCGCCCCGCCGTCAAGAATCGAAGCAAATCGGCTGTAACCGAGGAACGGGATCGTAATGCTGCGGACAGCGTAGTTCTTTTCGCCGGAGTGCGCGCTGCTATATTCACGTACCTGGCGGTAGTAAGGAATGAAGACCGAGACTTGATGGCCCTGTGCGGCAATCTGGCGCGGCAGAGCCCGCGCAACTTCCGATAGCCCGCCCGTTCTGGCCCATGGCGCGCATTCGGCGGCGGCGTAGACAATTTGCATGTGATGGCTCCTGCTGCGAAACGTGCGACCAAACCAAGGCTGAGTCTATCTGGTTTGCGGCGACATTGCGTGGCTCGCTGGCATTCGGCGAGCGGGACTCTGTTCACCCATCTCGTCCTGGCGAGGCACAATCAATAAAGATGCACCGGCGTCCGGAACGGCCCAAACTCGGACAGAACTTCCTGGTTAGCGCAACAGCGCAGACCGCAATCGTGGATGCACTGGGCGATGTCTCGACACGCTCCGTCGTGGAGATCGGACCTGGCAGCGGCGCGATCACCGCCTTGCTGGCCAATCGCGCCCGCCGGCTCATAGCCGTGGAACTGGACCGCGAACTGGCGCCGCGCCTGCGCGAGCAGTTCACTGCGCGCGCCTCGGTCGAAATCCTGGAGCAGGATGTTCTCGAAACGGATTTCGCGCGGTTGCGCGGGACCGATCCCGATAGGCTGCTGGTGGTCGGTAATCTTCCCTACTACATCACGTCGGATATTCTTCTGCGCCTCTTCCGCTACTCCGTTGACATCGAACGCGCTGTGGTGATGGTGCAGCGCGAGGTGGCGGACCGCATCGCCGCCCAGCCTGGAACGCGCGACTACGGCGTGCTGACCGTAACAGCGCAGATGTATGCGCGCATCGAAAAACTGATGACACTCCCTCCTTCGGCGTTTTCGCCGCCGCCCCAGGTGCACTCCTCTGTCCTCCGGCTAACCATGGCCCCGCGGTTCGACGAACTTGCCGTGGAACCCGTTACCTTCCTGCGCTTCGTCCGAAGCTGCTTCGCCCAGAAGCGCAAGATGCTGGCGAAGAACCTGCGGAACGCAGGCTTCGACGCCAGTCGGGTGACAACGACGATGCAGCTTTGCGCGTTGACTGCCGGCGCTCGCGCGGAAGAGCTGAGTGTAGACAAGCTGGCGGCGCTGTGGAACGAGCTAGGGCGCGAGCCGCAGTAACGGTAAGCACGTGCGTGACGTGCGCGTTGTTTTGTGCAGATGCTGATTATCGGGGCTAGAATCGAGCCAGTGGCTATGTCTCAGCTCCAGGTTTGGGTGGTGATCGCGGCGCCTTCAATTCTCGCGCTGATCGGCATTGTCCTGAATCAGACTGGCCTGCATCGGGTCGAAGATCGCCTGGGCGCGCGCATTGATCGTCTTGAGCAGCGAACGGATCAGATGATGGACATCTGGAACCGCGATGTAAAGGACCTCCTCGGATTGATCTCTGACCACGGCCAGCGCATCGTCCGTCTCGAAGAGCACCGGCGGACATAGACTGCTGACAACTGACCCCTGACAACTGAACGTTCCGATCAGTGCACTTTCACACTGCCGTCATCCGCATGGCTGATCCGCCGCAACAACCACACCATCAGCCCGGCCGCAAACGCCACCAGCGCCGTCCAGCGGAAGACATCCACAAAACCCCACAGCAGCGCCTGCCGTTCTATCTGCATGTACATCGCGGCCAGAGCAGCAGGCCGCCCCTGAGCCGGACCAAGCTGGTGCGCGAAGTACCAGGCCATCTGTTGCGCGTAGTGCTGAAACCACGCGCCGCAAAGCGGTATCGAGCTGGCGATGCGTGTCTGATGAAAGGCCATGCGGCGAATCAGCATCGTGGACGCGAGCGAGATCCCGATCGATCCACCAATATTCCGCAGCAGGTTAAATATGCCCGTCGCGTTGCCCATCTCCTCATTGCTCAGCGTGACTGTGGCCATGTTGCCGATCGGAACAAACACAAAGCTGAGGAAGAAGCCCGTCATGACGATCGGCACCACCATCGTGGTGGGGCCGATGCCTGTGTTGATGAGCGAAAACCAAATCGAAAGTACTCCGAACGCGGTGAAGCCGATCGTGATCAGCCAGCGATTGTCGACCCGGTGGCTGATGAAACCCATCAGCGGTAGTCCGAGCATGGATCCAATGCCGCGCGGCGCCACCACCAGCCCGGCCGTCAGCGCCGTGTAGCCCAGTACCTCCTGATAGAACAACGGCATCATCGCCACCGTGATGTAAATGGCAAATCCGAGCATGAAGATCAGCAGGCAGCCCACAGCAAGATTGCGATTTCGAGCCAGGATGCGGAGATCGACCAGCGGGTTTTTCTTCCTCCATTCATGCCGCACGAACCACACCAGCGAAACAACCAGCGTCACCGTCGCCCAGCAAAGCCACCTGGAACTGAACCAGTCGACTTCCTGCCCCTTATCGAGAATGATCTGCAGGCAGCCGGACCACAGGCAGAGCAGCCCGAAGCCCAGGTTGTCGAAAGCGCCCGCTTTAGCATGTTTCACATAGGGCGGATCGTGCACGAAGCGGCTGATCATGAAGACCGCCAGCACGCCGATCGGAATATTGATGTAGAAGGCGTACCGCCAGCTGTAAGAGTCTGTGAGCCAGCCGCCCAGCGTCGGACCAAGGACCGGGGCAACCACCACCCCGAATCCGAACAGGGCCATGGCCGCCCCGCGCTTTTTCGGCGGGAAGCTCTCCAGCAGAATTGCCTGCGACAGCGGCTGCAGCGCTCCCCCGCCTGCGCCCTGCAGAACGCGCGCCAGCAGCAGTATTCCCAGACTTGGCGCAGCTCCGCACCAGAACGAGGCCACGGTGAAGAGGCACACACATGTGATGAGGAACCGCTTGCGTCCAAAGCGAAGCGAGAACCAGTTGCTCGCCGGCAGGATGACCGCATTGGCAATCAGGTAGCTGGTCAGTACCCACGTAGCTTCGGAATTCGAGGCAGCCAGCGAACCCGCAATATAAGGCAGGGCAACCGAGGCGATTGAGGTGTCCAGCACCTCCATGAAGGTCGCCAGCATCACGGAGATCGCCACAATCCACGGGTTCGACGCGGGTACCGCAGCGGCTTCGGCAGACCTCGGCCGCCGTGGCGGAGCGATTGCATCCGCAACGACAGCTGCGGGTGGTTCGAGTACGGCACCCATGGAGGCCGCTCCTGCGACTTTTCAGCCTAGGCGTCGGAGGGGGTTTGGGGCTGTGGCGTGCGTCACAGGGGGCGAGAGGTTTAGCGCTTTGAGCGCCCGGGCCGTTTGTAGTTCGCCATTCAGGGGCGGCGCGAAAATCAGAGAGACAGAGACATTACTGTTAACGAAAATGCCTGTGCTGCGCGCTATCCTGGTCTTAGACGACGTTCTTTCCCTGAACGCGGAAATGTTTGGCAGCAGCCAGCAAATGGCGGCGTTGGAATACACTTCGCGGAAGCCCGATTCGGCCGCCGTCGCCAGATGAGCCGCATCGGCTGCACACAGAAACACGTTTGCCGGCAGCTTCTCGTAGACTCTGCGAATGAGCGGGAGAATGTCCGCTTTGTGGGATCACCAGAAGGCGCCGGCGTCGATGTGCGCCCGGACCTGGCCGATGAGTACGGTGTAGGAAACAGCCCGGCTCGAGCCTTCCCCGCAGCTTGCGATGGAACGCGGCAATCATCTCCGGCTGGCCATGGGCCTTTGGCCCGCGGTAAATTTTCCCGTTCCGCCGCCCCTCCGCGTCCGGGATTACCTGTCGATGAACCCCCGTTCAGGTAGACAACGCGCCCTCATCCTCGTAGGCTGGAGACCTCTTTGAAAGCCTGCAGTTTTCGAAGCCCCAATCGATGCGACTCTCCTTCGTCGGATTTGCCTGGAGAAATGTCTGGCGTCGCCGCCTGCGTACAGCGCTGACGCTTTGCGGCATCGGTATGGGCATCGGGGCCTTCGTCACCCTGGTTGGCTTCTCACGCTCCTTCGAGCAAGCCTGGCTCGAGATGTATGCCAACGCCGGTACCGACCTTGCCGTCGTGCAGAAGACCTTCCTGAACACCTCCGTCGACCAGAGCGCCGGCGCCGTGCTCGCCCGGATACCCCAGATCGCAATATCCGCACCGATGGTCATCAACATGATGGCCGTCACGCCCGAGGTCAATACCCTGGTCTACGGTTGGAAGGCCGACACCTTCGAGTTCTCCGCCCTCAACATCCTCCAGGGCCGGCGCTTCCGCGACGGTCAGCAGGAGGCGATGCTGGGCGAGCTGCTCGCCGGCAGCCTCAACAAAAAGCCTGGCGACACGATTGATTTGCAGGGCAGCACCTTCACCGTCGTCGGAATCTTTCGCAGCGGTTCGGCACTCGAGGCGGGCGCCATCATCCTGCCCATCGACCAGATGCAGAACCTCTCCGGTATGACCGGCAAGGTCACCGCGTTTCACGTGAAACTGAAGCCGCCTCCCCCCGGAATCTCCCCGGCTCAGTGGCAGAAGCAGGCCGAAGATGCGGTGGAGAAGGAATTACCCGGGTTGCGCGCCGTTCCCGCCGCAGAGCGCGCCGCCAACAATCAGCTGGTGCTGCTCGCCCACGCAGCCGCGTGGGGCACTTCCCTCATCGCCCTGCTGGTCGCCGCGCTCGGCATTGCCAACACCATGGCGATGTCCGTCTTCGAGCGCACCAAAGAGATCGGCGTACTCCGCGCCATGGGGTGGCCGCGACGGCGCGTGATGACCCTGATCCTGATGGAAGCCGCGGCTCTCGGTGTCGCGGGCGGCGCGGCCGGCGTGGCCCTGGGCTGGGGTGCGCTGCGGGTGCTCGGCGCTCTGCCGCAGACCGCGAGCATCGCATCCACGACACTGCCGTTTGAAACCCTGATCGACGGACTGCTCATGGCGATCCTGGTCGGGGTGCTGGCCGGCTCCGTGCCCGCCTGGCGCGGAGCACAGCTCAGTCCGGTGGAGGCCCTGCGCCATGAGTAGCCCCACCACACCCGGAAACGGCACAGCCGCGTCGACCCCCATCCTCGAAGTCCGCGACGTAAAAAAAAGCTACGAGTGCGGCCGCATTGAGGCGCTGCGCGGCGTAAGCCTCAGCGTCGCCAGGGGCGATTTCCTCGCCATCACCGGAGCCAGCGGTAGCGGCAAGTCCACGCTCCTGCACCTGCTGGGCGGCCTCGACACCCCAACCCAGGGCTCGGTGCTCTTCCGCGGCGAGTGCCTGAGCGAAACCCCAAACGGTCCTGCCTGCATCACGCTCGACATTTATCGCGCGCGCTTCGCCGGATTCATCTTTCAGTCGTTTCACCTCCTGCCCTCGCTCAATGCGATCGAGAATGTGCAGGTGCCCATGCTCGGCGGCGCAGTGCATCCTAACCACCGCGAAGAGAAGGCCCGCGCGCTGCTGTTGGAACTCGGTCTGGAACACCGGTTGCAGCAATATCCCACGCAGCTTTCCGCCGGCGAACGCCAGCGCGTGGCCATTGCGCGCGCCCTGGTCAACGAGCCCCAGGTCCTCCTCGCCGATGAACCAACCGGCAATCTAGACAGTGTGAATTCCGCGAAGATTCTCGAGATTCTCGCCCAGATCCAGCAGCGCCACGGCACGACCCTCGTCATGGTCACCCACGACCTCAACATTGCGGCAACCGCCCATCGCCACATCGCCATGAAGGATGGCCAGATATGCGACTGAAGCGCCGCCCATCCCTGCCGGCCTTCATCGCAGCCGCGTTCGCGTGTGCCATGTCCCCTGCGCTGAGTCCCGCCCAGCCCGCGCCAGCCGGGTCGCTGAAGGCAGTACTGGCCGGCGCCCGCGCACGCCTGGAGAAATCCGATGTGCGCGCCACCGGGCATCTGACCATGGTCGCTGCGAACGGCACGCGGACCAGCAACTCACTCACCCTCGCATCCCACTCGTTTCCGGATGGATTGCGCACCCTGATCACGGTGACCACGCCGGATCACAAGCGCGAACGCTATCTTCTTTCTCAGAACGAAACCGGGCATACAACAATTCATACCCTGCAGCCTGGCCAGAAGAGTCCGGCGCGCCTCTCGCCGGACCACTGGCGCCAGGGCGTTGCAGGAACCCTCTTTTCTCCTGAGGACTTCGCCAATGGCCAGTTCTTCTGGGCGAAACAGACCGTGCTGCCGCCCGCAAAGTACGGCGCCCGCGATTGCTTCGTGCTGAAGAGCGAACCCGGCCCCGGCCAGCCCTCCATCTACGCACAAGTCACAACCTGGATGGATCAGAAAAGCGGTGCACCCGTCTACGTCGAAGCTGTGCCGAAGAACGCTGGCCCAACGAAGCAATTCGTCTTCTTCGACCTCGAGCAGATCGGCGGCCTCTGGCTCTCGCGGCAAGTCGAGGCAAAGCTCCAGGGCAAGCCGGGCTCAACCATTCTTCTCATCGATCACGGCTCGCCGCACGCGCACCTCACGCAAAAAGATTTCCTCCTGACGGCTCCCGACTCCGCCGATCACGAGGCCGCGCCATGACCCTCCTCTTCGCCGTTTCCCGAACCCTGTTGTTGATGCTGGCGGTTGCCGTGGCACTCGCCGCCCTCGTCCTGATCACCGGTTTCCTTTATCAGTGCATCGGCAGCTTCTGGGATCGCAGGCGACTGCTCAAGCCCGGGCGTCTCGTCCCCATCGGCGACGGCCACAAGCTCTATATGGTCGAGATGGGACCTCGCGGCGGGCCAACGGTCGTCTTCGAGTCAGGCTTTGCCGCCACCAGTCTCAACTGGCGCCACATCCAGACCGCACTCGCCCAGCAGGTCCACACCGTCTCCTACGACCGCTGCGGGCTGGGCTGGAGCAGCGCCTGCACCTCGGAGCGAACTCCAACACTCGTCGCGAAGGAACTCCGCGAGCTGTTGCACGCCGCTGCGATTCAGCCTCCGTGGATCCTGGTTGGCCATTCTTATGGTGGTCTGGTGGCGCAACGCTTCGCGCTCGACTACCCTGACGACACCGCCGCGCTCGTCCTCATCGATCCCATGCGCCCCATCGAATGGCCTCCGTTCAATGCTGCGGCCGACGCGCGCGTCCGGCGGGCGCAGCGCATCACGCGTGTGGGTCGCGCCTGTGCCCGCATTGGAATGACACGGCTGGCGGCGCGCTCCCACTTCTGCCGCGCCGCCCGGCTCTCCGGATTTCTCATTCGCCTCGCGGGCCAGCAGGGCGAATTTCTCGCCGGCCGCCTCGATACCGAAATCGCCAAGATGCCTGCCGAGGTTCGCCCCTCCATCGCTGCACACTGGTCAACCCCCAGTTTCTATCGTGGGCTGCTCGCGCATCTCCACGCGGTTCACTCCACCGCCGTTGAGATGCACGACGTGGATTCGGTCTCCGAGATACCCGTCACAATCCTCACTCCTGCCAGCGCCGATCTCCCGGCGAACATGCATCAGTATGGGCAGCGTGCGCAGCATGTCATCGCGGAGCGCAGCCTCCACTGGATCCATCTGGATGAGCCGGAACTGGTCATCGAGACCATCCTCGACACTGTAGCGCAGGCGACCAGCACTCGAAGGACACTACCTTCCCTGGCCACGACCGTCTCTCAGTAAATGAATGACGTTGTCATCCGTACCGCTATTCCGGCGGACCTCGAGCCGCTCGCCGATCTCTGCTTCGCACTGTGGCCAGAGTCGCCGCGTGCGGAACACCGCCAGGAACTCATCGCTATCCTCCTCGGACAGAACCCGTCGACTCTCCCCCTCATCCATTTCGTTGCGGAAGCCCCCGGCGGAAACCTGATCGGCTTTCTCGAGGCCGGCCTTCGCTCCCACGCCGACTGTTGCGACGTGTCGCATCCTGTTGGCTACATCGAAGGCTGGTATGTCAATGAACCGTGGCGGCGCCGGGGCGCAGGTCGGTTATTAGTGCAGGCCGCCGAACAATGGGCGCGCGCGCACGGCTGCCGCGAGATGGCCTCTGACTCCCTGATCGAAAACGCGCTGTCCGAGAACGCTCACCTTGCGCTTGGCTATGAAGTGGTTGGTCGAAGCATCCTGTACAGAAAGATCCTGTAAGGCCAAAAATCAGCCCAGGGGGCCCCCGCCATCGATTGCGCCACGCGGGCAATTTCCGGATTTATGCACAGAAGCCCATGATCTCCTGAAGAAGGCCCCGGTTGGCACGACAGGGCACGCCGTTGTCATCAAGCGACCGGCTGTGCGGTCTTTCTCCAGGACGGCAGTCTCACGATTGCCACCCTTCACCCCGGAGGACAATCATGAAAATCGTAGTCGTTGGCGGTACCGGACTCATCGGATCGAGGCTTGTCAAAAAGCTTCGTGAGCAGCAGCATGAAGTCGTCGCCGCATCGCCTTCCTCAGGCGTCAACTCCATCACCGGCGAAGGCCTCGCGGATGCCCTCAAAGGCGCTTCCGCAGTCGTCGATGTCACCAACTCCCCCTCGTGGGAGGACGCAGCCGTACTGAACTTCTTCGAAACATCCACCCGCAACCTGCTCGACCACGAACGCGCCGCTCGCGTCGGACACCATATTGCTCTGTCCGTCGTTGGAACCGAGCGCCTGCTCGATAGCGGATTCTTCCGCGCAAAAATGGCCCAGGAAAATCTCATTCGCTCTTCGTCCGTCCCCTGGACCATCGTTCGCGCCACTCAGTTCTTTGAATTCGTGAAGAGCATCGCCGACTTCTCCACCAGCGGCAATCAGGTCCACATGCCTCCCGCGTTCTTCCAGCCCATGGCAGCCGACGACGTCGCCACCGCGCTGGCCACGATCGCGATGAGCAAACCTGCCAATGACATGGTGGAAATCGGCGGACCCGAACCGTTCCGCCTCGACGAACTCATCCGGCGCCAGCTCTCTGCCCTAGGTGATCAGCGCGAGGTCATCACCGATCCTCAAGGACGCTACTACGGTATCGCCGTAACCGAGAAAGCCCTTGTTCCCGGCGATAACGCGCGACTCGGCACGACCCACTTCGATGACTGGCTGCGCCAGTCGGCAAAACAACCCGCAAAGACAAAGAAGGATCTGCAGGTAGCGTAGCTACGACCGCGATCTGAATCTCAACCACAGATTCAGGGTGCCGGCAGCCCTCACTGCCGGCACCGGATCCCGCTGCAGGAGCTTCTTCCTTCCCGCTTCCAGCTTCTCTTCCAGCTTCCTGCTTCCAACTCCCGTCCAACCTCCTACCCCCACTCCGGCCTGAGGAAAAACGGTACCAGCGAAACCTGGTAGACTGCGACAAATAACTCCGCCATTACCTTCGGCGAAATTGTGCACGAACAGGTCGAGATACCCCGCGGATCCGATGGTAGACTCAAAGCAACAGGCAAACATTAGGCGAAAGTCTGAGACGAAAACCAGGGGCTGGGGAGCACCCGAACAAGCCCGGAATGGAGCAACATCGTGGCAGAAGATCGTGAACGGCAGCGGGCGGTAGAACTGGCCCTGTCGCAGATTGAAAAGCAGTTCGGCAAAGGATCGATCATGCGCCTCGGCAGTAAGGAAGCCGTGGTCCCGATCTCCACCATCTCCACCGGATCGATCAGCTTTGACGCCGCCCTCGGCGTTGGCGGCGTGCCCCGCGGCCGCGTCATCGAGATCTTCGGGCCCGAGTCATCCGGCAAGACCACTATCACGCTCCAGATCATCGCCGAGGCCCAGAAGGCCGGCGGAATGGCCGCCTTCGTCGACGCCGAGCATGCACTCGACCCGGCGTATGCGAAAAAGCTGGGAGTGGACGTCGACAACCTGCTGGTTTCGCAGCCGGACTACGGCGAACAGGCGCTCGAGATCACCGAGGCGCTCGTCCGTTCGGGCGCGATTGACGTGCTGGTCGTGGACTCGGTAGCCGCGCTGGTTCCCAAAGCGGAACTGGACGGCGAGATGGGCGATTCGCACATGGGCCTGCAGGCTCGCCTGATGTCCCAGGCTCTGCGCAAGCTCACCGGCACCGTGTCCAAGTCCCGCACCTGCCTCATCTTCATCAACCAGATCCGCGAAAAGATCGGCGTCATGTTCGGCAATCCGGAAACAACCACCGGCGGCCGCGCACTCAAGTTTTACTCGTCGGTCCGCATCGATATCCGCCGCATCGCTGCCGTGAAGGACGGCGACACGGTGGTCGGCTCCCGCACCAAGGTCAAGATCGTCAAGAACAAGGTCGCCGCCCCCTTCCGTGAGGCCGAGTTCGACATCCTTTACGGCGAAGGCATCTCACGCGAGGGCGACGTGCTGGACCTGGCCGTCCTGCACAACATCGTCGAGAAGAGCGGAGCGTGGTTCAGCTACTCCGGCGAACGGATCGGACAGGGGCGCGAGAATGTGCGGCAGTTCCTGAAGGACAATCGCGACACCTTCGCGAAGATCGACACCGAGCTGCGCAGGAAACTCGGTATCGGCGCAAAGGCGGCTGCTGCTCCTGAACCGGAGATCCCCCCGGTTCCACCCAACGGAGCCGCCCACGCGCAGGAAGCCGTTCGTGGAAGAGGAGCGGCGACCCGACAGTAGCATCACCGTTTTCGGTATCTCGGGCAAGGGCCACCTCGCAGTGGCCCTTTCTCTTTGCAGCGGGAAAGGTTCAGCGCGGAACACGGCATGGGGAGCCGTCCCCTGGATGCACGGGACTTGGCGCAACTTGGCGCATCAGGTACCGCCTTCGTGTGCAATACATCCTTTCGCTTAGCGAGCCCATCTCAAGCAACAATCCCAGTAAGACGACGGGGCTGTCTCCGATCGCCTCGAATCTCCCTCCTCGCGGGCCAATGAAGCGCTTTTTATCTCCGCCGGAACCCGCCCCACGCAGAGCCGAAAGAACCGGCAGGCGCACTGTCCCTTCCGCCAGTGGCGGACACCCCACCCATTTCTCAGCCGTCGGCGAGAAACGTGGCTCGGACCTGGCGCACCACGCCGGCCCTCCCGCTCTGCGCGATTCCGACTTGCAGGAGTTCCTCGAGAACGCCGTCCTGGGAATGCACTGGATGGCCCCGGACGGTACCATCCTGTGGGCCAACCACAGCGAGTTGCTGCTCCTCGGTTATCAGGCGCAGGATTTTGTCGGGAGAGACTTCGCGGATTTTGCGGAGGAGCCCGAAATCATCCACGGACTGCTCCAGCGGCTCGCCACCGGAGAATGCATCCACGATTTCGAGTTGCGTCTGCGGGCTCGCGATGGCTCGCTGCGATGGGTGCGGTTCGACGCCAACCCGTGGCCCCGCGGCAAGGAACTTCACCAGGTCCGCTGCTTTGTGATCGACATCAGCGACAAGAAGCGCGCCGATGAAGCGCAGATGAAGCTGGCCGCCATCGTGGAGTCTTCCGGCGACGCAATCGTCAGTAAGGATCTGAGCGGGATCGTGACCAGCTGGAATGCGGCGGCGGAGCGCATCCTGGGCTATACAGCGGCGGAAATGATCGGGCGGCCGATCACCACCGTGATCCCTCCGGAGCTGCACCACGATGAGGTGGAGATCCTGCGCAAGATTCAGGCAGGAGAACGCATCGAGCATTTTGAAACCGTCCGTGTTACGAAGAGCGGCGAGCGCATCGACGTCTCCCTCACGATCTCGCCGGTGCGCAATCCCCAGGGCAGGATCATCGGTGCAGCAAAAATTCTGCGCGACGTGACGATGCAGAAAAGGCTGGAAATGGCTCTGCACACCAGCGAGCGCCTGGCTTCGGTGGGTCGGCTGGCAGCCACAGTGGCGCACGAGATCAACAATCCTCTGGAAGCGGTTACGAACCTGATCTTTCTTGCCCGCCAGAACGGCGATGTGCCGGAAAGTGCAAAGCAGTGCCTGGTGATGGCCGACGAGGAACTGAAGCGCGTAACTCACATTGCAAAGCAAACCCTTGGGTTCTATCGCGACACATCGTCGCCGGTATGGATTTCGGTGGCCAATTCCATCGACGAGATGCTGGCGATCTATCATCGGCGCCTCAACTACAGGCAGATCGGACTGCACAAGCGGATCGAGAAGGGGCTGCGACTTTACGCCCTCCACGGAGAGTTCAAGCAAACGGTCTCGAACCTCGTGACCAACGCGATCGATGCGTCGCGCCCCGGTGGCTCCATCGAGGTGCGGGCGTGGAGCGCCAGGCATCCGCTCACCGGAGCCCCCGGGATCCGGCTGGTGGTAGCGGACCGCGGTACCGGCATCCCCGATGAGATCCGGCGTCAGATCTTCGCGCCGTTCTTCACCACCAAGAAGGACGTCGGCACCGGCCTTGGCCTGTGGATCGTCAAAGGCATGCTGCTGAAATCCGGCGGCTCGATCCGCTGCCGCAGCCGCGTGGCGGGGAGCCCGGGCGGCTCGGGAACGGTCATGATGGTCTACCTCCCCAGCGAAGCCGAGGCCGAACAGCAAGTCGCCTGAGCAGGCTCCGTCGGCGCCCGAAAAACCTCTCTTCTCCCTTGTCCTCAGACGAAGCGCTTAACTTTGCGCGGTCGGCTGCCGCCGTCGAACCCGCGACTTTTACTGGACAAAGCAACAGGTCAATTTGTCACCTGGTTCGCATTTCCCCCGTGCTGCCACGGGCATGCACACCACAGTTGAAATTGGTGTCGAAGATCCGCTCAGCCTCCGCCAGCAGAGCCGCCAGTTGGCGAACGTCCAGATCCTCCAGGGTCCTGAAGCTAAAGTTATTGCGGCCCGCTCTCAGCTCACCAAGTTTGCCAAAATACGACTGGATTAACGGTGCTCCGTCTTTCATCACCGACAAATACACGCTGATGTAGTTCTTTTGCAGCGCAATGCCTACCGCGGGCCAGTCGACGTATTGGCCGGATCGAGCGAGATACTGAAATTTCCCGTACCCGATCATCCTGAATCTCATTCCCGGCTCACCTGCGGGCGTTCCCTGATGAAAATAGCGCTTCAGTCCCGGTGCCGACTTTCTAATCAGTTTGTCCAGTTTTTGAAGGTCGCCTTTGCGCTCGGGATCAAATTCCTTCAGGCTATCGGCATCCACACGATACATTTGTTTCTCCCGCCGGAGGTGTAATCCATCGACGTTCGCCCGCCCCCCTTCGTCATCAAAAATCGCAGCGCGTGTTAAAAACGCCAGGGCCTCCCGGCACGCCGGGAAGCCCCTTTGGATCGTTCGGTGCGAATGAGGTCAGTCCGTGTGGCCGGTTCCAGGCGTGGCAGAATAAAGCGCCGTCAGGCTGGCCTGGCCGAGAATTTGACCCCGTTGAGCCGCCTCGATAAACGCGTGATACAGCGTCTCGGCGTTTGCAGGGAAGTTCGCAGAGCCAGGCAGGTTGAGTGTCGTGCTCAGCGCGTAAACGGTGAAGACATAGTTGTGGATCTCAGGCGCAACCCCGGCGGGTGGGCACGGGCCGTCATATTCCTGGCCAAAGCCAAAATCGTTGGCGATCTGCGTGCCGTACCGGCTGCCTGCCACGCCTGCGTTCTGTGGCAATCCATTGAGATATCCTGGAATGTTGTAGATGCCCCAGTGCGTGAACGACGCGGTCGTGTCGTAAAGCACTACGACAAACGAGCGCGTGCCCCGCGGCGCATTGGTCCAGTAGAGCTCCGGCGACTGGTCGCCCCCCGCAGCCCCGCTGGCAGTGCAAACATTGGCGCCGTTGCTCTGGACGTTCAGGACCATGGAGAGCGGCGGCGTGCCGTCGTTCTGAAAAGTACTGCTGTGCAGTTCGAAGCCGTTCTGAG
>Ga0335072_10001663_pt1 | contig 35734 bp, 28 predicted proteins | sample Lox_Sample_21_FD_206725 | JGI IMG/M metagenome (GOLD analysis project Ga0335072, IMG submission 206725) | Soil microbial communities from Loxahatchee National Wildlife Refuge, Florida, United States - Lox_Sample_2.1 | ecosystem: Environmental > Terrestrial > Soil > Wetlands | place: USA... | reverse complement strand
GTCCCGCTGGTGTCCAGCCTCTACTACTCCAGCGAGGACCCGTACGCGATCCGTGTCGCGTTCCACGTGGGCCTCGACGAGCCGGTCGAGTGGATCTTCGCCCGCGAGCTCCTGTCCAACGGCCTCAAGGGCCGCGACGGCCTCGGCGACGTCCGTGTCTGGCCCGCCTCCGGCCAGGGCGGGGCGAGCGACCAGGTGCTGCACATCGAGCTGTCCTCCCCGTTCGGCGAGGCCCACTTCGAGGCGCCGATGCGCGACGTGTCGGACTTCCTGCGCCGCACCTACCGGATCGTTCCCGCGGGCGAGGAGAGCGGCTTCGTGGATGTCGAGGCCGAGCTGACGGACCTGCTCGGGCAGGCGTAACGCCGCAGGCGGGCTGACCGCCGGGCTGCTGATCACAAAGAAGGACCGGGTGGGGCCTCGCCCTCTCGAGGCCCCACCCGGTCCGTTACCCCTCGGCACCTTTAGACATACCCCGTCACGTTTGGACATGCTGTGACCCGCCTCACGTCACCGCCGACCTAGCCGAACGCGAGCTGGAAGGCGACGAAGAGCATGGTGGCTGCGATGAGGGGGTCCAGGACCTGCCAGGCCCGCGGGCTGGTCAGCAGCGGGGCCAGCAGCCGGGCGCCGTAGCCAAGCGCCGCGAACCACAGGGTGCTCGCCAGGCAGGCGCCGAACGCGAACCACCATCGGCCCGACGGCCCGTGCGTGCTCGCGATCGATCCGAGCAGGACCACCGTGTCCAGGTAGACATGCGGGTTGAGCCAGGTCAGCGCCATCGCCCGGCGCACCACCGCGAACCGGGGCGGGCTGGCCTCGGCGGGCCGGCCGGCCAGGGCGGCCGGGCGGAGCGCCTGCCACGCCGTCCGCAGCCCGTACCAGCACAGGAACGCGACGCCCAGCCACCTGGCCACCACGACAGCCCAGGCCGCGTAGTGCACGACCGCGCCGAGGCCGGCCACCCCCGCCACGATCAGGGCAAAGTCGGACAGAATGCACACAACGACCACAGGGCCGATGTGGACGCGCGTCAGGCCCTGGCGCAGCACGTAGGCGTTCTGCGCGCCAATCGCCACGATGAGGGACAGGCCGGTGAGCAGGCCGACAATCAGTGCATCGATCACGCTCCCGACGGTAGCCAGCGGTCCCCGTGAAGGGAAGCGAATCATTTTCAGATCACATTAGCTGTGCTTAACTTGCCTGGTGGAGTTCAACTTGTCCCAGCTCGACGCGCTGGTGGCCATCGCCGACGGCGGCAGCTTCGAGGCGGCCGCGCGCCAGCTTCATGTCACGCCGAGCGCGGTCAGCCAGCGGATCCGCGCCCTGGAAGCGGCGGCCGGACAGGTCATGGTGAGCAGGGGCACGCCCTGCCGGCCGACGGCGCACGGCGAGCGGCTGGTCCAGCTGGGCCGGCAGACCAGGCTGCTGCACGACGAGGCACGCGCGGAGCTGAGCGCGCAGGCGGCGGTCGACGTGCCGGTGGCCGTGAACGCCGATTCCCTGGCCACCTGGTTTCGCGATGTGCTGGCGGAGGCGGCCGGCTGGGATGCCACCGCGGTCGTGCTGCACGTCGAGGACCAGGCCTACTCCCAGGACCTGCTGCGCCGAGGAGACGTCCTGGCCGCCGTGACCAGCAATCCCGGCAGCGTGCAGGGGTGCAGCACCGAGCCGCTTGGCGCGCTGCGCTACGTTCCCGCGGCGGCCCCCGCGTTCGCTCAGCACTGGAGCGGCGAGCGCGGGCCGGACTGGGAGGCAATGCCGGTGGTCATCTTCAACGACAAGGACGACCTGCAGAGCCAGCAGCTTGACCGGCGCGGCGTCCGGGCTCGGCCCGCGGTGGTTCACCAGGTTCCGACGGCGGCCGACTTCTACGAGGCGATCCGCCTCGGGCTCGGCTGGGGGATGGTCTCGCTCCTGCAGGCCCGCGAGGACCTGGCCGCCGGGCGCCTGGTGCGGCTGTCGCCCGATGTCCTTGACGTCGCCTTGCACTGGCAGCGCTGGCGGCTCGAGGCACCGCGCCTGGTCGCGCTCACCGAGGCCGTCCGCCGCGCCGCGAGCAGGCACCTGTTGTCCGCGCGACCGCGCCAGCCGGGACCTGTGCCGCCCGCCACCTAGTATTACTACGATTGTTGATATGACAACTACTTCCGCCTCGGTGCCGGTCGTCGACTTCTACTTCGACCCGCTCTGCCCGTTCGCCTGGATCAGCTCCCGCTGGATCCTTGAGGTCGAGAAGGAGCGCGACATCGACCTCACCTTCCGTGTCATGTCGCTGTCGGTGCTCAACGCCGGCCGCGAGGGCCTGTCCGAGCAGTACAAGGCCCTCCTGGACCGCGGCTGGGGCCCGGTGCGGATCTGCATCGCGGCCGAGCAGAAGTACGGCACGGGCGCCCTGCGCGACCTCTACACCGCGCTGGGCACCAAGCGGCACGCCGAGGACCGCGAATTCGGCCACGAGCTGTACGTGGCGGCCCTGACGGAGTGCGGCCTTGACCCCGCGCTGGCGGCGGCGTCCGACTCCACCGACTACGACGAGGCCCTGAAGGAGTCGCACCACCGGGGCATGGACCCGGTGGGAGACGAGGTCGGGACGCCGACGATCCACATCGACGGCGTCGCGTTCTTCGGCCCGGTCATCACCCGGATCCCGACGGGCCAGGAGGCGCTGCGCATGTTCGACGGGGCGGTCATGCTGGCGTCGAACCCCTACTTCTTCGAGCTGAAGCGAACGAGGACCGAAGAGCCCCAGGTTCGCTAACCACATTGACGGCGGCCGATGCTCCTTCTAACGTCTGGGACGACCACCCCGAATGCAAAGGAGCAGCCGTGGCCGTTAACACCGCGAACGGGCTTGACGAGATCAGAGCTCTTGCCGGGAAGGACCTCGGCAAGAGCGCGTGGCTGGAGATCACCCAGGACCGGGTGAACCTCTTCGCCGACGCGACCGACGACCACCAGTGGATCCACGTCGACCCTGAGCGAGCGGCCGTGGGGCCGTTCGGTGCCACGATCGCCCACGGCTACCTGACGCTCTCGCTCGTCATCCCGCTGTTCAATGACCTGCTCACGGTCACGGGCATCTCGATGGGGATCAACTACGGCCTGGACAAGCTGCGCTTTCCCGCCCCGGTGAAGGTCGGCTCGAAGATCCGCCTCGGCGGCACCATGGCGCAGGTCGACGACGTGCCCGGCGGCGTGCAGGCGTCGGTCGACCTGGCGCTCGAGATCGAGGGCGAGGCCAAGCCGGCGCTGGCCGCTCGCGGCATCTATCGCTACTACGCGTAGTCTCCTGGTCAGGAGATGGCGATGATGCCCTTTCCCGTCGCGTGACCGCCGGCGATCCGCCGGATGGCCTCGGCCGCGCTGGCCAGCGGATAGGTGCTGTCGATGACCGGGCGGAGCGACCCGGACTCGGCAAGCTGGGCGAGCGCCTGGTAGTCAGCCGTGCTCTCGCGGGCGATGAAGGCACGGAGCCGCTGGCGGGTGAACATCGACTCAAGCGGCGCCCCCAGCGTCCGGCTCATGCCGGTCAGGACCGGGCGGTCGTAGCGGTCACCGCCGGTCACGACCAGGGTCCCGTCGGGGGTGAGGGCCCGCCGCAGCAGGGACAGCGGGCGGTTGCCGGCGATGTCGATGATCACGTCATAGCGAGGGCCGCCGGCGTCGATCTCCTCGCGGGTGTAGTCGGTCACGTGGTCGGCACCGATGGACCGCACCAGGTCTGCCTTGGCCGGGCCGCAGACCGCGGTCACGGTCGCCCCCCGGTCCTTCACCAGCTGCACCGCGAACGTCCCGATGCCGCCGCCCGCGCCGGTGATCAGCACGTGCTGGCCGGGCTTGACTCCCGCGTGGTCCCGCACCGCCTGCAGCGCGGTTAGCGCGGAGACGGGCAGCGCCGCGGCCTGCTCGAAGGACAGGCTCGAGGGCTTGCCGACGAGCCGGTCCTCCCTGGCCACCGCGTACTCGGCGAACGATCCGGTGCGGCAGGTGCCGAACACCTCGGTGCCGATCTTCAGCCGCGTCACGCCCGGCCCCGTCGCCGCGACCACGCCCGCCAGGGCAAGGCCGCGTACCGGGACCTTGGGGCGGCGCAACCCGAAGCCGATCACGCGCATGAGGTAGGGCACGCCGGTCATCATGTGCCACACGCCTGGATCCGCGCCGGCCGCGTGGACCCGGACGAGGACTTCTCCGCGCGCCGGGGTGGGCTGGTCGATGTCGCGCAGGTGCAGCACGTCGGCGGAGCCGTAGACGTCCTGGACGATGGCCTTCATGTCACTCCTCGAGGTGGTCGGGATAGTGGAACACGTCGTCGAGCGGGACCTTGAACACGTGGGCGATGAGGAATGCCATCTCGAGTGAGGGCGAGTACCGGCCCTGCTCGATGGCGATGACGGTCTGCCTGGTCACGCCGATCCGCTCGGCCAGCTCGGCCTGCGTCATCTCGCCGCTCGCGAACCGCAGGGCGCGGATGGAGTTCGTCACCCGGGTTGGCTTCACCACTGCGGGAAGGTCTTCCTGTAGGCGATGATCTTGGTGACGGCGCCGAGGACCGCTGACAGGAAGAAGCACAGGTAGACCACGTTGGCGATCCAGAACCTGTCCCATCCGGCCATCGCCATCAGCATCGCGGCGGTCGCGCCGATGACCACGAACGACGAGCCGACATAGTCGCCGAGCTGGCCGATCTGCCGGTCCCTCGCGTCCCGGAGCCGCGAGGCGCGGGGATTGACGACCCCGAGCGCCGTCTCGGCGACGATCGAGGCACCGATGGCCGAGCCGACCGTCCACAGCAGAACCTCGGCGTACGGGATGCGCGGCAGCGGCTGCCCATCGGCCCGGCTGAGGATGATCGCGGCGTAGGCGGCGTAGGAGGCCACCGACACCACCAGCATGATCCACGCGCGCTTTTCCTGGTGCGTCATGGCCCCTCCAAGTGTCTAACATTCTTGACATTGCGAATGTAAGCCGTGTTTGACGTCATGTCAAAGAAACTAGACACGTCGATCACCTTGAGGGCTGCGATGCCACCATCGCTGCTACTGATCTTCGTGTGCGGTGGCCCATCGCTGTCGCCTGGCTTTTGCAGCGATGCAGCAGAGGGGCTGCTATCGCGACAGCCATGACCCATCGCGGACAAAGGCCGACAGCAGCGGTGGCGCCATTGCCGCTGCGATGGCGATGGGGACAGTTCGGCTGACACCGCCGCTGCGGTGGCGGTGGGGTCCGCGAAGGTGGTGTTACTGGTGGGGTTGGCGGCGGGGATCTGGATCGGGTTGGGGGCGGGGATCTGGATGGGCCGGGTGCAGTGGGGTCGCGGCCAGGTCGGCGGCGTGCGCGGCCCAGGCGGCGGCGAGGCGCTCGGCCGCCAGCTCCAGGGTGGCGGGCTGCTCCGCGAACGACAGCCTGATGAAGTTGCGGTGCGCTCCGCACACGCAGGCCGCCGAGCCGGGAGTGACCGTGACGCCGTGCCGGGCTGCCGCGTGGGCAAATGGGTCGGCCGTCGTCAGCGGCAGCTCCGCCCACAGCGACAGGCCGGCCCGCGGCGACCTGACGCGCCACGCGGGCAGGTGCTCGGCGATCAGCGCGAGCAGGTAATCCCTGCGCCTGGCCAGCGCGAGCCGGTGCGCCTCCAGCCAGCCGGGAGTGATGTCCTCGAGCAACTGGGCGGCCATCTCCTGGCTGATAACGGACGTGGCCAGGTTGAGTGCGGCCTTGCGGCCAACGAGCGCGCCGCGCAGCGCCTCGTCAGGTACCCGGAGCCAGCCGATGCGCAGCCCGCCCCACAAGAGCTTGGAGGCGGACCCGACGGCGACGACCCGCTGGCTGAGGGCCGACAGCGGGGGCGGCACCTCGGCGCTCCGCTCCCCTGGGCTGTCGAGGCACAGGTCGGCGAGGGCAAGGTCCTCGACCACCGTCACCCGGCCCGCGTCCGCGAGGGACGCCAGCGACTGGCGGCGCAGCAGCGGCATGACATCGCCGGCTGGATTGTGGCCCGTGGGCATGAGGAACGCGACCGAGTTCGGTGATCGCCCGGCCCGCTCGATCGCCGCGGGATCTGGCCCCGCTCCATCGGCGGGGACCGCCGTGACCACGGCGCGGCTGCCACCGACGACGCTGGTCAGGCCAGGGTAGGTCGGGCAGCTTGTCACCACCGCACTGGCCGGGAGGATGCGCGTCAGTAGCCACAGCGCCTCCTGGGCGCCGTTCGTGACCACGATCTGAGCCGGGTCGGACGCCAGCCCCTGGTGCAGGGTGAGGTGACGCGCGACCGCCTCACGCAGGTGCGGCAGTCCCACGGGGTCCAGTCCATGGGAGGGGAAAGCGGGGAAGTGCACGTTATGAATGGTGGTTGGAAGGTGGCTCAGGTCAGCCGGGCCCGCGGCGGACAGGTCGATCGTCTCGCGGTCGGCAGCCATGCGGCGCAGCAGGGCCGCGGTCATGCTGGTCGCGCTGGCGGTCCAGGACGGGCGGCCGGCGATGTAGGTGCCGTCGCCCTGGCGGCGGGTGAGGACGCCCGCGGTGACCAGGTGGTCGAAGCAGGCGACGACCGTGCCCCGCGATACGCCCACGGCGGCGGCCAGGGCACGCTCGGCGGGGACCTTGACCCCCTCCCCCAGCGTCTTGCGGTCGATGGCCTCCAGGATCGCGGCGGCAAGCCGGGCGTAGCGGGGGCCTGAACGGCTCCGCCAGTCATGGAAGACGGCCTCGGTCCACCACGCCAGCGGCCGCAATTCCTGGTCCATTTTTCCATATTGGCACTGTCGGGGAGTTGCTGTCGTGCGCGATCGTTGGTCCCATGGAACCAACGCCTACGCTGGCCCGGACCTTCTGGACCGCGATTGAGCCAATCCACTCGGTCGTGTACTTCGCCCCCGAGCCCATCGCGGCCATGAAGTCGCTCGGGTTGCGTGGCTTCTGGATGGGCTACTTCGCCGGGCGGTTCGCGCCACTGGGGGCGCTCGGCCCCGCCCCGGTCGCGGCGATGTGCTACAGCTTCGCGCCCTCGCTGGTGGCACGAGCGATCCCGGACGCGTGGCGGTACGCCTCGCCGTCCGCCTGCCTGGAGGCGCGCGTGGCCAGCGCCGCCACCACCCTGCGGGCCTACGTTCCCGCCGCGATGCTCGACTCCTTCAAGGACCTGGCCTCGGTGCTGTGGACGGCGGTGGAGGGATGCCGGTTCGAGGGCCGGCCGCTGGCGGCCGGGTGGGCATCGGCTGAGCTGGCGGGCGAGTGGGCCGAAGACCCGGTCGCCTCGGCCTGGCTGGCCGCGACCGTCCTGCGCGAGCACCGAGGAGACGGGCACGTCATGGCGTGCGTGGGGGCCGGGCTGCGGGGCCTTGACGCGGCCGTCACCCACGTGGCCACCGGCGCGCTCCCCCGCGGGCTGATCCAGCCGAGCCGGGGCTGGACCGACGCGGACTGGACCTCCTCGGAGCGGCGGCTGCAAGCCCGCGGGCTACTCGACTCGGGCGGGCGGCTGACGAAGTCCGGCGGTGCGCTGCGACGGGATGTGGAATCGCTGACCGACCGGCTGGCCGCCGGGCCAGTGGAACGCCTGGGCGAGACCGGGGTCAAGGAGGCAAGCGCGCTGGCCGCTCCCATCGCCCGCTGCCTGATAGATGCCGAGGTGATCCCCCTGCCGAACCCCGTAGGGGTGCCGCGGCCATGACCGCGACCGGCCGGCTCGAGGCTGGCCTGATCGCTGGGGTGCGGGTGCGGCGGGCCTGCGCCGATGACCGGGCCGCGCTTGAGGCGATGTTCCTGCGGTGCACTCCGGCAACGATCTACCGGCGGTTCCACGGGCCGGTTAAGGCGTTCCCCGCGTCCTACCTGACGGAGGCACTCGCGGGGGTTCCCGTGCACCTAGGGCTGGTGGCCGTAAGCGGCTCGGCATCTGGTCCGGCCGGCGGGGGCCTTGACGGCGGGGCACGCGTGGTGGCGCTGGCCAGCTGCCGCCTGACCGATTCCTCCTCCGCCGCTGAGCTCGGCGTCCTGGTTGAGGACGGGTGGCAGGGACGCGGTATCGGGCGCGAGTTGCTCCGGCTTCTTGTCGAGTACGCCGACGGCGGGCAGATCCCCGAACTGCACGCCCAGGTGCTCATCGAGCAGGACTGGATCCTGGGGATGCTGAGGCCATACGGGCAGTGCTCGTCCGTCTTCCGGCCTGGCGTCCGGGAGGTGCGGGTGCAGCTCCGCCCTCGGGTCGACCCCTCCCACGCTGCTGGCTCGGCGGGATGTAGCGGTCTCGGGGGTCTGGTAGTCTCTCGTAGGGCAAGCGGAACGGGCCGGAACGATCCGGTGAACGAATGAACCGCAAGCCATTAGGGCCGTTGGCGCAGCCTGGAAGCGCGCTTCCTTGACACGGAAGAGGTCACTGGTTCAAGTCCAGTACGGCCCACCACCACAAACTCTGCTTTCCGGGACTTAGATTCCCTTGTCGTGTGCCGTAAGAGGCCAAGCAGAAGGTCCGGGTTACCGGCGCTATGAGCTTTGCCAGGCCGCCTCGATGGCGTTCTCCTGGGCTTGGCACTTCGGGCCGTCCGGCCCCGGGGGGCCGATCGCGTATCCCGTGTATGAGCGGATCGTGTACTGACTGTTTCCTTGCCGGTAGGTGATCTGATCGCCGATCGCGTACCCGCCCGCAGGCGTCTTGGCCGTGATCTCGAGAGCGAATTGGTACTCGTCGCGCGCCTTCGGGCCGGGCACTGAGATCGTGGATGTCTGCGGCGGTATCACCGCGCCGGGGATGCTCTGCCGACGCGCCCACAGAACGGGGTTCGCGTACTCGGGGAATGTTGGCCAGCCGCCCGCCTGGACGAGCGGATTTTCTGAGTGCGGCATCTCGTAGACGATGGTCCCGTCCAGGATCAGGTTGTGGGCGTCGATGAGGGATACCGACTCCATCTCGACCGGGGATGCCGAACTGTTGTAGTACCAGTTGAGCGCGTACCCCGCCGGCGAGTTCCATGCGGGGATCTTTGAGGACGGTGCTATGTTGGGCGCTTCCGCGCAGGCCTTTGCGCCTTTCTGGACCGTGCCCATTTGCAGTGGCTGCGTTCTGCCGACTGCCGAGCAGCCAGCAGTCAGCGGCACCGTCGCCATGAGCACCAAGGCCGCCAGGTGCCTGATCATCAGCGCCTTCGATGTTTGTGGGAGGCCTCGGTTGGCTCTCATTCCGTGGTCAGTGTACTTGCAGGTAACCGGCTGACAGGTTAGCGAACTATCCGCTCGCCCGGTTCGGCAAGCTTGTGCGCACATCCGGCACAATCGGAAGGGTGACTGAAAAGCGATCCGCGCCGGTGATCATCGAGGTCGTCGCACCGGACTTCCCGGAGGCAGCGGAGATCTTGCGTGACTACCTGGCAGAGATGATCAGCCGCTACTACGGCCGGGTACCCAGCGACGCCGAGATCAAGCGCCACCTCGGTCCCCGCCACGACAGTGGTGATCTGGTGGAGCCGACCGGTGTCTTCCTGCTCGCGCGAAGCGCAGACGCTGCTGCATCCCGTCCGGTCGGTTGCGTGGGGTTGCGCCGACTTGATGAGCACGCGAGGGAGCTGACCCGCATGTTCGTCCGGCCCGAAGCGCGCGGCGAGGGCATCGCAGCCCTGCTCCTCACCGCGGCCGAACAACGCGCCCGCGCAGACGGCGCCTCGGTCATCCGGCTGAATACGCGAAAGGATCTCGTGGAGGCCCGCGCCCTTTACGCCAAGCACGGCTACCGGGAGATCCCGCGGTACGGCGATGACCCACTAGCCGATCACTGTTTTGAAAAGAAGCTGTAGTGGCTCGTCATCCCGCCTTACGCTGGTGGTTATGCCGCATTTCGCGGCATAACCACCAGCGTAAGCGTCAAGGAGCGGTCGTCTAGCCGTCCGAGACCGTCACCTGAGCGCCGCGGGCGAATGGATTGGCTGCTGATGTCACCGCGCTCAGTGTGCCTGGGTGCCCGGCGGCACCGGGACGTGAGCGGAGCTAACCGGCGTACTGGGCGACGATCTTGGTGAAGTCGTAGGGGTTCTGGGTGATGTTGCCGCAGCTTCCGGGTGCCCAGGGCTCTCTTGGGTTCCGGCCATTTCCCGCCAGCACGCCTGCCCGAATGGGGGCAATACGACGATGGCGTCTGACATTCCGCCGCGCCCGGCGGCATCCATGCCTCCGCGCCCTGCCTGATCGGCCCCGCACTAGCGGTGACCGGCACTGGGGTGGGGCGTGAGGAACTCGCGTGCTCCTCGAAGCCGGGTAGTCAGGCGAGCCTGGGTCCGCGTGCTGTCCAGCCGCACGTCGATGGCGCCCTGGAGGCCGGTGGCGGCGCGCAGGCCGGCGGGGAGCGCGGCGGGATCTAGGCCGTCGCGTGCTGCGATCAGCTGGCCAAGCTCGTAGCGGCTTATGGCGTCGGCGCCGGCGACGTGGCAGATTCCGGCGTGCGGTGAGGCGGTTAGTTCCAGCAGGGCCGCGGCCAGGTCGGTGGCGGACACGGGGCACCGGGTCTCGTCGGTGAACAGGGCGCCGGGGACGCTGCCGGCGGCCAGGGCGTGCACGAGCTTTTCATGCGTCGAGTCGCCGTCGCCGATGATCAGCGAGGTCCGGGCGATGACGGCGCCCGGGGTGATGCCCTTGACCGCGGTCTCCGCGGCGGCCTTGGCCGCGCCGTAGGGACTCACCGGATCGGGCGGGCGCGTCTCGTCGTAGCTGGGGGCGCTGCCAGAGAAGACCGCGTCGCTGGACACGTGCACCAGCCGGGCGCCTGCCGCCGTCGCGGCGAGCGCGACATGCATTGCGCCGTCGGCGGTGGTCTCCCAGTCCGACTGCCGGTAGGCGGCGTTAATGACTGCGTCGGGTCGGGCGGCGAGAACAAGCGCCGTGACGTCGTCGCGGCACCGGATGTCGAGTTGGCGCCAGTCCACGTCAGTGGCGGGCGGGACGCTCGCGCAGAAGGTGGCGATGACGCTGTGGCCGGCAAGCCGAGCCTGACGGTTGACCCTCAGCCCGAGAAGGCCGCTACCCCCGATCACGAGAAGCCTCACCTAGGGCAGCGTAATAGTCAATCGGACTGTGGGACATAACGGCGGCCAGCTCCCGGTTGCATCTGGTGAGGGTCGTCCCGTTCGCCAGCGGGACGGCGGACCAGGGAGCTGACATGACCGACGACTACCGCAAGGACCCCGAGGCGATCGCCCGGCTGACCCCGGAGCAGTACCGGGTCACGCAGAAGAACGGCACCGAGCCGCCGTTCAAGAACGAGTACTGGGACAACAAGGAGCCCGGCCTCTACGTCAACGTCGTGTCCGGCGAGCCGCTGTTCACCTCGGCCAGCAAATTCGACAGCCGCACCGGCTGGCCCAGCTTCACGGCCCCGGTCGAGCCGGGCAACGTGGTCCAGCGCCGCGACTTCAAGATGCTGTTCCCCCGGACCGAGGTCCGCTCCGCCATCGGCGGCAGCCACCTGGGCCACGTGTTCCACGACGGGCCCAGGGAAGCCGGCGGCCTGCGCTACTGCATCAACTCCGCCGCCCTTCGATTCATCCCCGTCGATGACCTGGAACGCGAGGGCTACGGCGGCTACCGGAAGCTCTTTGAGTCGGCCGACGACGACAGCGCCGCGTCGTGACGACCGGGTGGCCCCGGCTGAGAGCGAGTGGGCGAAGCGAGATAGTCCGGCTACCCGGCGTACTGGGCCACGATCTTGGTGAAGTCGTAGGGGTTCTGGGTGATGTTGCTGCAGGTTCCCGGCGCCCAGGCCTCCTGGACTCCGGCTGGGCAGGGCTGGTCACGGTTGAGCGACCAGAACGTGAACCAGGCGACGTGGTTGGCTTGCGCGAAGCTCAGCAGGCTGGTGAAGGTGGCCTGGGTGAACAGCTCGCTGGGCTGGTCGGTGTGGCCGTTCATCAGCGTGATGCCGATGTGCGACCAGGCGGTGGCGGCCGACCAGCCGTACAGGGACTCAAGCTGGCTGTCGACATCGCTGGCGACGGTCTCGTCGCTGCTCACCTGCGTGCCACTGGTCAGGCCGTAGTCGAAGTCCTCGATGCCGAACACGTCGATCCTGGCGCCCGCCGCGATCGCCTGCTGGATCTCGCTGGTGCCCGTGCCGGGCAGGCCGACGGAGGTCATCGGGATCGTCAGCGACACGACCAGGCTGGGATCGGCCTTCTCAAGGATCGCGATGGCCTGGAATCGTTTGAGCTCGTTGCTGGTGTCGCCGAGCGCGGTGTTCTCGATGTCGAAGTCCACGTGGGTGAGCTGGTACTTGGTGATGACCGACTGGTAGGCGCTGGCCAGTGCGCTGGCAGTTGAGCAGTCCTGCCCGAGCTCGGTGCCGTTGTAGCCGCCGAAGCTCACCCCGGCGTCCCCGCCCGCCGCGCGGATCGCCGATACCAGCGCGGCTACCGTGGTGTCGCTGGAGACGAGCTGGCTGCTGCTGCCGTCCCAGGCGGGAGTGCAGCCGCCCGCGTCCAGGACGAAGGAGAGCATGAAGTCCTTCTCCCCGGTCTGGCTCATGATCCCGGCGATCTGCGCGGCCCCGGGCGGGTCGTTGTCCAGCGGCATCAGGTAGATCGGTGAGCGCCAGTTGCTGCTGCTCGTGCCGCCGCTGCCCGATGTCGTCGCGGCGACCGCCGCGCTCGGCGCCGAGGTGTTGCCGGACGCGTCCACCGCGGCCACGGTGAACTGGTAGGTGGAGCCGGACGCGAGCCCGGTCACGGTCGCGCTGGTCGCGCTGGTGGTGGCGGCGAGCGAGCCATCTTCATAGACGTCATAGGACGCGGCTGGGTCTGAGCTGCTCGGCTCGGTCCACGACAGGGAGGCGGAGGAAGAGGTGACCCCGGTGACGGCGAGGCCGGTTGGCACCGCCGGGGATGATGGCGGCGTCCCTCCTGGCCCGGTCATGGTCACGTCGTCGGCGTAGTAGGTCCCCTGGCCGTACCAGCCGTGCAGGTAGATCGTGACGCTGGTAGTGCTGGCCCCGGTGGTAAAGGAGGTCGACAGCTGCTGCCAGGTAGTGGCGGACGGCGTCCAGGTGCTGGTGTCGCTGGTTCCTGTCCCGCTGTCGCCGAGGTACACGTAGTCACCCTCAACCCAGGCCGACAGCGCGTAACTTGAGCTGGGCTGAACCGGGATGACCTGCGAGCACTGCGCGTCGTCTGAGGAGGTCGCGGCGCCGCTGAGGGCGTAGGAGCCGGAGTGGACGGGACTGCCCACCACGGAGTCCTGGGACGAGCAGGTCCATCCGGACAGGGTGCCGGCCTCGAAGCCGGGGTTGTTGACCAGGTTCGTCGCCGCGCTCGCGGCGGTGACGGCGGTCAGGGCGATCATGGGGGCTAGGATCACTAGGGCAGCGGCAGCGGCGCGACGGATCATGGATCGCTCCCAGGGCTAGCGGGGTACCGAGGCCAGCGAATTAATAGGTAAGTTTCCTATAAATTCACTATGACCGTAACCGCACCCGGACCCTGAGTCAATGGGCGTGAAGGCTCGCGGTCCCGCGGTGGCCAGCCTGGCGGCACGGCGAAGAGCAATCGCGGGGATAAAGTGGGGCAGATGGGGAAGTGGCAAGCCCCTATGCGCTTCGACTCCGGTTTCCTGGCTGGCGGGCAGGAAATGAAGCACGCCTGGCGATGGGGCGGCAGGGTTCGGCCCTGGAGCTGGTCGCACCCCCGACATGCCGCCCACTGATGCCATGCCCTTCGTCTACAGCACCAACCTGGCCGAGGTTCGCGCCCTGGCGGAGAAGCAGGCCCGGATGGCGGGCTTGCCGGCCAGTCGTGTCTCCGACTTCGTGATCGCGGTCAGCGAGGTCGCCGGCAACACGGTCCGGCATGCCCGGTCGCAGGGGTTCATGGAGATCTGGCAGGAGGATGACGAGATCATCTGCGAGATCCGGGACGCCGGGGTCATCGCCGACCCGCATGTAGGCCAGCAGCCGCCGCCCCCCGATGCGGGCGGAGGCCATGGCCTGTGGATCGTCCACCAGGTGTGCGATCGGGTGGAACTGCGCTCCGATGAGAGCGGGACCGTGATTCGGCTGCACATGTCGCTACGGCGGCGTCCAGGGTCGCGCGGGTAGCCCACGCTGGCGCAACGTGCGCTGGGCGGCCGCGATGTAGCCTTATGAAGGATTGCCCGCTAACTAGGTACTATCGCCACTTAACTAGGTACCAACTGCATAGGATGCCCAGACATGGAAGCTGATACCACCCAGGCACGCATGGCGAGTTACCTGCGCGATCACCACGACAAGGTCATCGGCCGCTGGAGCGAGCTCGTGGTGGCCGGCCTGCGCGGCCGGACCTCGGCTGAGGAAGTGCGACACGAGCTCGCCGACCTTTACTCGCTCATCGTGCGGGTCCTGTCTGGCGCGGATGATCACGCGGCCGGCGAGCTTCGCGCGGCGCTGGATGAGTTGTCGCGCGCCCGCGCCCGGGACGGGTTCACACCGACCGAGACCGCCCTTGAGGTGTTCTCCCTCAAGGAAGCCGTCTACGAGTTGGTGGCCGACGCCGCCGACCTGGTGCCGGAGTTCCTGTCGCTCTCGCACATGATTGACGACCTCGGGCTGCGCACCATCGAGGCCTACTCGGCCGCGCGGGAGCAGATCATCTCCGATCAGGCCCTGGCCATGCTGGAGCTGTCCACCCCCGTCGTCCGGCTGTGGGACGGGATCATCGCGGTGCCGCTGGTGGGCACGCTCGATTCGGCGCGCACCCAGCTGGTCATGGAGAAGCTGCTTGAGACGCTGGTGGCAACGGGCGCCGATCATGCCGTGATTGACATAACGGGCGTGCCGACTGTCGACACCGAGGTCGCTCAGCACCTGCTCAAGACCGTGAGCGCGGCGCGCCTGCTCGGCGCGGAGTGCACGATCTCCGGCATCCGCCCGCAGGTGGCGCAGACGATCGTGTCGCTCGGGATCGAGTTCGGCGACATTGCCACCAAGGCGACGCTGGCCGGCGCCCTGGCCCTCGCCCTTCAGCAGGCCGGGCTGAAGGTAGTACCTGTCTTATGGAGCAGGTGCCGATCGTGAAGATCGGGCAGACGCTGTTTGTCTCCATTCAGGTCGAGCTGGAAGACCAGAGCGTTCTCCGCCTCCAGGAAGACCTCGCTGACGAGCTCGCCACCAGTGGCGCCCGGGGCGTCATCATCGACATTACCGCCGTCGAGATCGTTGACTCCTTCATCGGCCGGATGCTGACGATGATCGGATCGATCTCCCGACTGTTCGACGCGGAGACAGTCATCGTCGGCATGCGCCCGGCGGTGGCGATCACGCTGACCGAGCTCGGGCTGTCCCTGAAGGGAGTCCGGACCGCGCTCAACGCCGAAAAAGGCCTGGAGATCCTGAACGGAAGACCCTGATGGCGGAGCTCCCTATCCGTTCGGGGGACGACGTGGTCCGGGTCCGCCAGCAAGTCCGGGTGACAGCGGCGGAGAACGGGCTGTCGCTGGTGGATCAGACCAAGCTCGTGACGGCCGCGAGCGAGCTGGCACGCAACACCCTGGTGCACGGGGGCGGTGGCGTGGCCCAGGTGGAGGCGCTCAGGTCTCCCAACGGGCGCGCGGGGGTCAGGCTGCGGTTCACCGACGAGGGACCGGGGATAGCCGACATCGACCTGGCCCTGCGGGACGGCTGGAGCTCGGGCACGGGGCTTGGCCTTGGGCTGTCCGGCTCGCGGCGGCTGGTGGATGAGTTCGAGCTGAGCTCCAAGCCCGGTGAGGGGACCAGCGTCGTGGTCGTCAAGTGGTCACGATGAGGGCAACGCTCATCGCCCAGGTCCCCGGGGACCTGCGCTGGCTCCGGGTCGAGGACGCGAGCGCCGCCGGGGCCTGCCGCGGTGCGGCGCTGGCGCTGGCCAGCCGGCTCGAGTTCCCGGCGGCCCGGGCTGACCAGGTCGCACTCGCGGTGACCGAGGCGGCGACTAACCTGCACAAGCACGCCAGCCAGGGCGCGATGCTGCTGCGCATCGGCCGGGACAGCGGCAAGCCCGGGATCGAGATGGTCACCATCGATGCCGGGCCTGGGTTCGACCAGGGCAGGGCGCTGCGTGACGGCCATTCCACCAGTGGCAGCCTGGGCATTGGGCTGGGTGCGATCGGCCGGCTAGCCGACTCCTTCGAGCTGTACTCGACACCGGGACATGGCACGGCGCAGGTCGCCAGGTTCTGGGCGGAGCCGCCCGCGGTGGTGGTCCGCTACGCCGGCCTGGTCAGGCCGATCACCGGCGAGACCGAGTGCGGTGACGTCTTCGGCGTGGCCGCGGGCGACGGCCTGCTCACCGGCGTCCTGTGTGATGGCCTCGGGCATGGCCCGCTCGCCGCCGCCGCCGCGATGGAGGCGGTCACGGCGATCCTTGAGGAGCCCGCGGCCGAGCCTGCCGTGCTGCTCGAGCGGGCCCACCGCCGGATGCGCCATACCCGGGGCGGGGCCGTGGGGGTCGTCCAGGTGGCCGGCCCGGTCGTCTTGTTCGGCGGCCTCGGCAACATCGCGGCGGTGATCTTGGCCAACGGCACCCGCAAGAGCATGCTCTCCGTCCCCGGGATCGCGGGCCACCAGGCCGGGACGATCCGGCAGTTCGAGTACACCGCCCCGCCGGGCGCGGCGGTGATCTTGCACTCCGACGGCGTCAGCAGCCGCTGGGAGCCGCGGGCGCTGCCTGGCCTGGGCGCAAGCGACCCGCTGGTCGCCGCGGCCGCGCTGCTGGCCGAGGCCGGGACCCGTCGTGACGACGCCGGCGTGCTGGTGCTGAAGCCATGACCACTGACCTGGCCCGCCTGCACATCGGTGACCTGTCCGGCGTCTTCGCGGCGCGCCGGCTCGGCCGTGAGCTGGCCGCGGGCCTCGCCCTCGAAGGCCACGACCAGGTCCGGGTGGCCACCGCGCTCAGCGAGGTCAGCCGGAGCGCCGTTACCGCCGGGCACAGCGCGGTCGTCGCCTTCGGCGCGGACGAGACTCACCTGGTGCTGACGGTCACCGTCGACGGCCCACCGCCGGCGGACGGGCTGGCCGCGGCGACCCGGCTGATGGACGCCGTGGTCACCGAGGGCCACGTCGTCCGCATGGTGAAGCGGCGCCCGCCGCAGGCCAAGCCCGATCTGCGTGCCGTCGGCGATCAGCTGGCGGCCCTCCTTCCGGAGTCGACTCTGGACGAATTGCGACGTAACAACCAAGACCTCATGGCGGCGCTTGACGACCTCACCCGGCAGAAGGAGCAGTTGCTGCTGCTCAACGCCGAGCTGCAGGAAACCAACCGCGGGGTGATGGCCCTGTACAGCGAGCTGTCGGAAGAGCTCGAGCAGACCAACCGAGGCGTGGTCGCGCTGTACCGGGAGCTGGATGAGAAGTCCGAGCAGCTGCGGGTGGCGTCAGAGGCGAAGGACAGGTTCTGGGCCAATGTCAGTCATGAGCTGCGGACACCGCTGCACTCCATCATCGGGCTCGCCCGGCTGCTTGCCGACCCGGCAGGCGGCCTCGACTCTGAGCAGCTCTACCAGGTGGAACTGATCAAGAAGGCGTCAGGGACGCTGCTGGCCCTGGTCAACGACCTCCTCGACGTGGCCAAGGCCGAGTCGGGGCGGTTCGCGCTCGACCCAGCCGACGTCAGCCTGCCCGCGCTGCTGGCCACGCTGCGCGGCCTCACCCGGCCGATGACCGAGGGCAAGCCCGTCACCGTGACGGTGAGCGCGGACGACGCGCCCGCGACCGTCCTGACCGACGAGGCGGCGCTGACCGCGATCTTGCGGAACCTGATGTCCAATGCGGTCAAGTACACCGATGAGGGTGAGGTGCGGCTGAGCGTACGGACCGTTTCGAATCGGGTGGAGATCAGGGTCTCCGATACCGGGACCGGAATACCCGAGCACATGCTTGAGCGCGTGTTCGACGAGTTCTACCAGGTGCCGGGGACCAGGCGCGGCGGCACCGGCCTGGGGCTGCCGTACGCGCGGCGGCTGGCCCGGCTGCTGGACGGCGAGCTGACGCTGACCAGCGAGGCCGGCCGTGGGACGACGGCGGTGCTGAGCCTCCCGCACGGGACTGTGCCGGTCGCCACGATCGTCGTTGCCGACGACGACCCCGCCTTCCGGCAGGTGGTCAAGGCGATGCTGGCCGGCCTGGCCGATGAGGTCATCGAGGCCGGGGACGGCGCCGAGGCGCTCGCCGTGGTCGCCGCGCGCCGCGTTGACCTGGTGCTCACCGACCTGGGCATGCCCGGTGTCGACGGGCACGCGCTGCTTGACCGGCTGCCGGCCGCGATGCCCGCGATCATCATCACCGGCCGCGACGAGGCGCCGCCGCCGCGCGCCGCCGCCCTGCTGCGCAAGGACCAGCTCACCAGGCAGCGGCTCGAGTTCGCTATCAGGCACGTCAGCCAGGCCGCCTCATGACCAGCCCCGCGGCCCAGGTGCTGCTGGTCGATGACGACGAGGCCAAGCGGTACATCCTGGCGACCTGGCTGCGCCGGGCGGGTTATGCCGTGACCGAGGTCGGCACGGGACAGGAGGCACTGAGCAGCGTCGCCGGGGCCGACGCGGTGCTGCTCGACGTCCACCTGCCGGACATGAGCGGCCTTGAGGTCTGCCGCCGGATCAAGGCGGACCCGCAGACGGCCGCGATCCCGGTGATCCAGGTGTCCGCCACCGCGGTCGAGGTCTCCGACCGCGCTCAGGGGCTGACCGAGGGGGCCGACGCCTACCTGGTTGAGCCGACGGAGCCGGCCGAACTGCTGGCTACGGTGATGGCGGCGCTGCGTTACTCCCGGGCCAGGCAGCGGGCGGAGCGGAGCGCGGCCATGCTGGCCGCGCTGGCCGACGTGGCGCCGCAAGTCAACGCGGCCGAGACCTTTGACGGGCTGGCGGCCGTGGCGGCGGCCGGCGCCGCCCGGATCTTCTCCGTGCCCGCCATCTTGATCCTCCAGATGCCCGACGGCCAGGTCCGCCGGATGTCGGGGCTGCCCGGCCAGGGCAAGACAACCCGCCGTGGCGCCCCGGCTGACCTGGTCGAACGGATAGCCGGACGGGTCCTGCGCCCCGGCGAGGACAGCGGGATCGCCAGCCTCAGCCGGGATGACTGGCTCGCTCTAGTCCCCGACGCCACGTTGCGCGTGGATGCCTGGGTGGCCGTCGCGCGGACCAAGCCGGCCAGGCGGCCGGTGGCGATCGCGATCGACGCGACGGGCATCTCGGGCGAGGAGGACACGCAGATCCTCCGGCAGCTGGCCCAGTCCGTCGCCGTGGGCGTTGAGGCGCTGCGGGCCTCCGCCGAAGAGCACCTGATAGCGCTGACCCTGCAGCGGAGCTTCCTGCCCGCGGCGCTGCCCGTGATACCGGACGTGGCGATGGCCTCCCGCTACCTGCCCGCCAGCGACGCCGCCGAGGTCGGCGGGGACTTCTACGAGGCGATGCCGTGGCGGGACGGTGTCCTTGTCGCCATCGGCGACGTCGAGGGGCACTCGCTGCACGCCGCGACCGTGATGGGCGAGCTACGGCATGCCCTGCACGCGTTCGTCAGCGAGGGCCACACCCCCGTCGCGATCACCGGCCTGATCAACGCGGTCCTGCGACGCTACCACCCCGATGTCATGGCCACCTTGTGCCTGATGCTGCTCGACTCGGTGACCGGCCAGCTGTCGATCGTGAACTGCGGGCACATGCCGGTGCTGCTGCTCGACGGCCATGGCGGCCGCTACGTCGGCGAGGGGGGCCTGATGCTGGGCCTGGCCCGGCACCTGCCGCACACCGAGACAGCCATGCTCCCGGTCAACGGTACCGCGCTGCTGTTCACCGACGGCCTGGTCGAGGACCGCCGGGTGATGATCGACGACAACCTGGACGCGCTGCTCGCCACCGCCGAGCAGGCCGCCGGCGCCGACGTCGAGGCGTTCGCCAACGTGGTCCTGTCGGCCTTCGGCTCCAGCGAGGACGACGTGGCGATGATCGTGCTCCGCCGAACCGGCTAGACGGCGCTCAGTGCCTCGGCCACGGTCGAGTGCACGGGCATGACCTGCACGGCGCCCGTCAGCTGCAGTACCCGGCGCACCGACCCCTCGGGCGAGACGGCCACGCGCAGGGCGATCTGGCTGCCCGCCGCTAGCTCGTGCGCGCGCACTATCGCGTGCACGCCGGAGGAGTCACAGAAGGACGTCGCCGTCAGGTCCGCGATCACCGTCCGCACGCCGGGCGCTAGCGCCGCGATCAGCTCCTGGTAGACCGCATCAGAGTTGGTGACATCGATCTCGGCCGGCAAGGCCACGACGACCGGCCCGATCTCCGTCGAATGGTCACTCATGCCTCAGTCACTCCTGGTCTGCCGGCCCTCGCCCCGCGGCAGCTAGAGTACCGCCTTCGCCCTGCTAGCGGCATCGCAATGGTTAGTCCAGCCTGGCCACGGTGGCGACCTGGTCAAGGCCGGAAACCTTCAGCAATGTCTCGGTGATGGGGCCGGCGGTGCTGACGCGGATGGTGAGCCGGACTCGCCTGGCCGCGCCGAACAGGACCCGGATGGCGGCGCTGTCGCAGTAGGAGACCGCGGTCATGTCGGCGGTGATGACGCCTGAGGTCGCGGCAGCCTGATCGAGGGCCGCCTGGAACTGCCCGACATTGGTCAGGTCGATGTCGCCGGAAGCGCGGACCGTGGCGGGGCCACGCTCGACGCCGGGCAGGAACTCGAACCGCGCATCCGGGCCACCGCCGAATACGCCGCTGGCCCCCAGGCGGTCTGGGCTGGTGTCGTCGGTCATGGCGTCAGGTCCTTGATCAAGGTCACCGTGGTCCCGTGCGGGGACGGGTCGATCGTCACATCATCCATCAGGGCGTGCATGAAGATGACCCCATGGCCTCGGGTGCCCGGCGCGGGCGGCTGCCGGTCGTCAACGGGAGGCCGCCAGCTCCCGGTGTCGGTGACGGTCAGCTCGAGCCGGACATGATCGGTGCGGGCCGCCAGGGTGATCTGGACGGGCGCGGCGTCGGCGGGCCGATCGGCGGTGGCGTGTTCCACGGCGTTGGCGGCGGCCTCGCCCGCCGCGATCATGATGTCGGTGGCCTCCCGGCCGCCGATGCTCGCCGCCGCCAGCCAGTGCCGCAGCTCGGCCCGGAGCACGGCTAGGCAGGAGGCGTCGGCGGCGGGTACCCGGACGGCCAGCGGCTCCGGCGGGTGCCGGTAGATCAAGATCGCGACGTCATCGTCGTAGCCCGCCTCCGGCGTCATGGCCGACGTGACGTGGTCCGCGACCAGGTCGGGATGGTCGCTGGCGTGCTCGGCCATGGTGGCGGCCGCAGCGTCAATCCCCTGGTCCAGCGGCTGGTTCCGGCGCTCGACCAGCCCGTCGGTGTACAGCATCAAGGTCGCGCCGGGCGGCAGCGCGGCACGGGCCTGGCCGCGCTGCCAGTCGGCGGGCAGCATGCCCAGCGGCAGGGACTGGGCCTGGTCGAGCAGGAGGTACTCCCCCTCGGCCGTGACGAGGATGGGCGGCGGGTGCCCGGCGCAACTGTAGGTGACCGTCCCGGCCGCGGAGTCGATGATCGCGCAGAAGACGGTCGTGCACTCCGCTCCAGGGATCCGGCTGGCGAACGTGTCCAGGTCAGCGAGGGCCTCCGCGGGCCCGGGGGCGCGCAGCAGGACGGCCTGGCTGGCCGAGCGGAGCTGGCCCATGACGGCGGCGGCGGGCAGCCCGCGGCCGACGCAGTCGCCGGCGACGACGCCGGCCCGCTGGCGCGGCAGCGGAACCACGTCGTACCAGTCGCCGCCGACCTCCAGCGGCGGCACCGCCGGGGTGTAGCGGGCCGCGAATCCGTGCGGCAGTTCAGTGGGGGCGAGGATGGCGTGCTGGAGGGTGAGTGCGACCGCGCGAGCCTGCTCATAGTCCCTGGCCTTGGCGAGGACCTGGGCCAGGTGGCTGGTGAGGATCGAGAACAGCTCCCGCACCTCGGGGCTGACCGGCCTGCTCGCCGGGAATTGGGCGACGATGGCCGATGCGCCGGCCCCGTCAAGCGGGGCGGCGAGCAGGTGGGTGCCGTCCTCGCCTGGCAGCGTGGCGACCGTGGCGGCCGGCTGATGCCTGATGGAGTCCAGGATCTCCGTCACGAGGGCGGAGACACGGCGGCCTGGCGCCAGCGGGGGCCATCCGGTGCTGGCCCGGCTGTCGCTGCTCGACCACAGCGCGCTGGTCACCTGGCTGGCGTGGACCGCGGCGGCGATCTCGCGGGCGGCCGTCGTGAGCATCTCGGAGATCTCCCCGGCCGCGGCCAGCGCGGCGGCGAAGCCGGCCAGGGTGGCCTCGCGCTGCCCGATGACCCGTTCCGCGGTCACGTCCCGCGCGGTGCCGACGAACAGCCGGCCGCGTCCGTCCGGGCTGGGCAGGCCGGCTGAGCTGCACGCCAGCCAGACCGTGCGCCCGTCGCGGTGCCAGACGGGGACCGTGTAACGGCCGCCGCCCTGCTGCTTGTCGTGGGCGAGCGCCTCGGTCGCCGCCGCCCACCCGTCGGGGTCGGCGCCGTGCTCGGGGGCCCAGGGCTGCGGCCACCGGAATGGCAAGCCCTCCCGGCTGTAGCCCACCAGGGCCAGGAATGCCTGGTTGGCCTCCAGGATCGTGCCTTCCTCATCGGTGACGAAGAAGCCCTCCTGGAGGGAGTCGATCAAGGTGCGCCTGAACTGGGCTTCACGGTTCCTGAAGCGGGCCATGCCCAGGTTGGACCGCACCCGGGCGAGCAGTTCGAGGGCCGAGAACGGCTTGACCAGGTAGTCGTCGGCGCCCGCTCGCAGGCCGTCGACGGATGCCTCCTGCCCGGCGCGAGCCGAAAGCAGCACGACGGGCACGGGCGCGGTCCGCGCGTCGGCGCGCAGGGCCGCCACCAGCTCAAGGCCGCCAAGGCCGGGCATCATCACGTCGCTGATCACCAGGTCGGGTGGTTCGGTGCGGACCGCGCGCAGGGCGGACTGCCCGTCGTTGACCGTGGTGACCTGATAGCCGGCGCCGCCAAGCAGCCGGGCCAGGTACTCGCGCATGTCGGCGTTGTCGTCGGCGACCAGGACCCGGGCGGGCAGGTCGTGACCCGCCTCGGCCGGGGAGCCCGCGTCCCTGGCTGAGGTGACCTGCTCGGGCGGTAGGCGCCTGCCGGTGGCGTCGGCACCACCCGGCGGGACTCGAGGCAGCCAGCGCAGGGCCTCCTGCACGAACGGGTCGGCGGTCGCTGAGACCGTGGCCGCGTGGCCGGCCGGGACCAGGGCGCCGGCGGGCAGGTGGGCGCGCCCGAACGGCAGGTGGATCGTGAACGTGGTGCCCACGCCCTCGGTGCTGGAGACGGTGATCGTTCCGCCGTGCAGCGAGACGAGCTCCTGGACCAGGGCCAGGCCGATGCCGCTGCCCTCGTTCGAGCGGGAGCGGGCGTTCTCGATGCGGTGGAACCGCTCGAACAGGCGGGGTATCTCATGGGCGGGCACGCCGATGCCGGTGTCGGCTACCGTGACGACCGCCTGGCCGTCCTCGGCGTGCACGGCGATGCAGATGGAGCCGTCGAACGTGAACTTCAGCGCGTTGCTGAGCAGGTTAAGCACGACCTTCTCCCACAGGCCGCGGTCGAGGTAAACCGGCTCGGGCAGCGGGCGGCAGTCCACCTCGAAGGCCAGGCTGGCCCGGTCGATGGCGGAGCGGAAGACGCTGGCAAGCTCGGCGGTCACCTGCGCGATGTCGGCCGGCTCGTAGCTCGCCTGCATGCGCCCGGCCTCAATGCGGGAGAAGTCAAGCAGCGTGTTGACCAGCCGGCCAAGGCGCAGCCCGTTGCGGCTGATGACCTCAAGTTCCTCACGCACCTGCTGGCTGGCGCTGGCCAGCAGTCGCTGCAGCTCCTGCACCGGTCCCATGATCAAGGTCAGCGGGGTGCGGAACTCGTGGCTGACGTTGGAGAAGAAGGTGGTCTTGGCCCGGTCGAGCTCGGCCAGTTCCTCGGCGCGGCGGCGCTGGTCGGCGTAGCTGCGCGCGCCCGCGATCCCGGCCGCCAGGTGCCCGGCCACCAGGCCGACGAAGGCCCGGTAGCCCTCGTCCAGGGGCCGGTACCGGTTCAGGGCGGCCACCAGGAACCCGTACGGCGCCGCCCCTTGCTGGGCCAGCGGCGCTACCAGCGCCTGGACGGGCGGCTCGCTCCACGCGCCGGCTGGCAGCGCGGCGAACTGGTCCGGGCCGAGGTCCACCAGCGCGGGCTCGCCCCGCAGCTGGGCCGCCACTGGCCACGCCGGTGCCGGGTCGCCCGCCGTGAGCACGGCCGGGGCGGCCGGGTGCCCGGCGGTGATGCCACTGCTCGCGGCCAGCCGGGCGGTGGTGCCACCACCGTCAAGCAGGTAGGTCAGCGTGAAGGGCAGGTCCTGGCGGTTGCGGTCCAGCTGCCGGCCGGCGAGCTCTAGCGCCTGCTGCTCGGTGCGCAGCGCGCTCGGATCCGACCCCAGCTCACGCAGGGTTGCCATCCGGCGCTCGGCGATGACGCGCTCGGTGTCCTCGCTGACCACGCAGAGCATGCCGACCACGGCGCCGGCGTCGTCGCGCAGCGGGCTGTAGGAGAACGTGTGGTAGCTCTCCTCCGGGTAGCCGGACCGCTCGAGGAAAAGCAGCAGCGCCTCGTCCCAGGTCGCCTGGCCGGTGGCCAGGACGGTATCGATGCGCGGGCCGATGTCGTCCCAGATCTCTTCCCATACCTCGCTGGCCGGCCGGCCGAGTGCCCACGGGTACTTGCCGCCCAGGGTGACCCGCCGGTAGGCGGCGTTGCAGAAGAAGGTCAGCAGTGGCCCCCAGGCCATCCACATCGGGAAGCGGGACGACAGCAAGATGCCCACCGCCGTCTGCAGGCTCTGCGGCCACGACGCTGGCCGCCCGAGCGGGGTCGCGGCCCAGTCCACCGCGGCCAGGTCACGCCCGACCTCCTCATCGGCGGCGAACAGCCCGGCAACTCCAGGCCCGGGCTTGGCTCCTGCCGCACGCGCCACCGGCTGTCCTTTCCCTTTCCCGCCCCCGGAACTCCGCTTGCCCAGTCTCCCGCTTACCGGGACGAACCGCCAACTACCCGGCAACCGGCTGCGTAAGCAGGCGCGCCCCCGGCCCCCTCGCGGGGCCGGGGGCGCTTGCCCGTGCCGGGGAGCAGGCGGCGCGGCGCTACCCGGTGACCGTCACTCCGTCGGGGACGTTGCCGACCTCCACCGCTGTCCCCGGTGCGCCCGTCGCGACGGTGACCGGGACGACGTTGTTGACGTTGGTGTCCACCACCCAGGCCGTCGCCCCATCCGGGCTGAAGCCGACCGCGTAGGCACCCGAGCCGGTCGGGATGAACGTCCCGGCCGTGCCGGTGGACACCGTGATCGGCGTGACGCCACCGCCGCCGAAGTCCGCCACGTACGCCACCGCGCCGTTCGGCGAGATCTGGACGTACTGCGGGTCGGAGCCGGTAGCCACCGTCGAGCTGACCGTGCCGGTCGCGGCGTCAATGACCGACACCGAGTTCGAGCCGCCGTTGGTGACGTACACCGTGGCGCTGTCCGGGGTGACCGCGACGCCGAACGGCGCCGCGCCCACGGTGATCGTCCGGCTCACCGAGTCGGTCGCCAGGCTGACGTCGCTGACCGTGCCGCTGCCCTGGTTGGCCACCCACAGCTGCGAGCCGTCCGGGCTGACCGCCAGCCGCTCCGGCTGGCTGCCCACGGTGACCGGCGGGCCGGCGGTGAGGGTCGCGACATCGATCGGCTGCACGGTGCCGTCGCCGAAGTTGGTCACCCACACGGTCTTGCCGTCGGGCGTGGCCGCGACGTCGGCCGCGATGCTGCCGACCTGGATCGTCTTGATCACGGCATTCGTCGTGGTGTCGATCACCGTCACGTTGTTGCTGTTGTTGTTGGCCACGAACAGGTCTCCGCCGGCGACGACCATGCCGTCAGGACCGCTGCCCACGCCGATGGGCGGCCCGGCCGTGTCCGTCGCCGTGTCCACCGGGGTGATGGTGTTGTCGCTGTAGTTGGAGACGTATGCCGTGGGGATGCTCTGGCCCGGCTTCGTGACCGTGACCAGCAGCGAGGCGGAGGGTATGACCGCGCCGTTGGAGGCGTGGGCCGCGAAGCTGACCTGGTAATAGCCGGTGGCAAGGCTGGCGGCGGCCGAGATCGTCACCGGCGTCGGCGCGGTGCCGCCCGCGGGGGCGGTGACCGTGGCGTCGGCCGGGGTGACCGATAGCCCGGCCTGCGCGGTCGCCGTCCACGTCACGGTGGCCGGCGCTGACGCGCCCAGGGTGTTGTCCGCCACGGCGCTGAGCGTCACCGACGAGCCGGGCGACAGCTGCACCTGTGCCGGGCTGAGGTCCAGGGTCGCCTGCGTGCTCGGCGGGAAGTGGACGGGCCCGGCGCCGAACGACGGGGGCGCGTCCGCCGCGGCGGTGCCCCAGCTCGTGTCCGGGGCCGACGACAGGGTGAAGTCAAGCTCGTGGGCCTGGCCCAGGTCGATCCAGGTGTGCTCGGTCGCCTTGCCGTCCACCCTCAGGCCGCTCACGTACTCATCGCCCGCGCCCCGGGCGTTGACGGTCAGGGTGCCGTCCGCGCCATGGATGACCGCCTGCGGGAACTGCGGGGCGCCGAGCACCAGCATCGGCACGCCCGGCGTCTGCGGGTAGAGGCCAAGCGCGGCCCAGACATACCAGGAGCTCATCGCGCCCAGGTCGTCGTTGCCGGGCTCGCCACCCGGGGTGAGGGAGTACAGCTGGGTCATGATGTCGTGCACGACTGACTGAGCCTGCCAGGGCTCGCCCGCGCTGTCGTAAACCCAGGGTGAGTCGAGCGACGGCTCGTTCCCGGCCCAGTCGTAGGGTTCGTTCGGCCCGGAATTAAGCTGGGTGAAGAAGGTGTCCAGCCGCGTGATCGCGGCCTTGTCGCCGCCCAGGCCGCTGATCAGGCCGGCCAGGTTCTGCGGGACCATCCAGGTGTACTGGGCGGCGTTGCCCTCCTGGAAGCCGTCCTGGCCGAAGCCGGCGCTCGACGTCTGCACCGGGTTCCCGGACGGGAACGCCCCGGCGGCGTCGCGCGGCTCCACGTAGCCGCCGTCGGCCGTGTCGAAGATGTTGGCCCAGTTCTGCGAGCGCTGGGTGAACGTCGAGGCGGCGGGCGAGTGCAAGTCCTGGGCCAGCCGCGAGATCGCGAAGTCATCCAGGGCGTACTCAAGGGTCTCCGACGCCCCGTTCGGCACCGGGCTTATCGAGTCAGAGCCGATGTTCGGCACGTAGCCCTTGGCGATGTAGGCGGCAGCGTTCGGGCGCTCGACGTACCAGCCCTGCTCCACTGGTGTCGTGCCGTCCGCGCCGTTGATCATGTCGGTCAGCGCGCTGGACGCGTCGAAGCCGCGCGCGCCGAAGGCGTAGGTGTCGGCGAGGATCGGGTCGGCGGCGTCGCCGTTCATCACGCCGCTTTCCCCGTTGGCCACCGGCCACTTCGGCAGCGCGCCGCCCTGGGCGGCGTCGTTGAGCAGCGAGGTCGCCATGTCGGCGGCCACCTTGGGGTCGATCGTGGCCAGCAGCGGTACCTCGGACCTGTAGATGTCCCAGCCCGAGTAGTTCGCGTACTGCGCGTGCCCGGGCTGGACCCGGTGGACCTTGTCGTCGAAGCCGATGTACTCGCCATTCGCGTCGCTGAACAGGCTCGGTTCCAGCGAGGCGTGGTAGAGGGCCGTGTAGAACGTCGCTTGCGCGGTGCGGCTGCCGCCCCGGATGGCGATGGTCGTGAGCTGCCGGTTCCAGGCGGCGGTGGCCTGGGCGGCGACCGCCCCGACGTTCCAGCTGTGGGCCTCGGCGTTCAGGTTGCCAACCGCGCCGGCCGTGCTCACGTAGGAGATCGCGGCCTGCATCCCGACGTTGCGGTCCCTGGTGGTGTCGAAGGTCAGCCAGCCGCCGGCCACGGTGCCCGCGCCGGTGCCACCCCAGGTGCCCGAGGCGGTGAACGGCCGGCTGAAGCGGGCGGCGAAGTACACGGTGTAGGTGTCGGGCTGGCCGCAGAAGTGGCCGCTGGTGACCTCGCCCGTGATCTCCTGGTCGCCAACCGTCGCGAACGTCGCCGATGAGCTGCCGCTGGCGCTGTCCGCGACCTTGACAAGGAGCTGCGCCCGGCTCGTCGACGGGTAGGTGAACTGCGCGACGCCGGTGCGGTCGGTCACGGCCAGCCGCGTGCGGACCCCGCCCGCGGTGACCGCGTAGGAGCCGGGGTGGGCGCTCTCGGAGGAGTGGCTGAAGGAGGCGGCGGCCGAGTCGGGGTCGGCGGGCAGGGCGCCGGTCACCGGCAGGATGGGAAAGTCGCCGCCGATCGCGCAGCCCGGGCCGGACAGGTGCGTCAGGCTGAAGCCCGTGATGGACGAGTCGGCGTCGTTGTATCCGCCGCCGTCTGGTCGTGACGGGGTATCCGGGCTCCACTGGACCATGCCGAACGGCATGTCCGCGCCGGGGAACGTGTCGACCTGGCCGACGACCGCGCCGCCGCTGCCCGTGCCGACCATCGGGTCGACGAGCGCGGCCGGGTCGGTCACGGCGTCTTGCGTGGCGCCCGGGGCGGCCGTCGCGGCGGCACTGGCCGTGGCACTGGCCTGGGCGAACGCCGCCGGGGTGAGCGTGGCTGTGGCCGTGGCGAGGGCGGCGGCGGTGACCGCGGCCGCCCCGAGCAGGCCGAGCCGTGTGCGCCGATGGACGGATGGGCTGCGGTCGCGCGATGACAACGTCGTCATACTGGCATAAAGTCACACGATTGCCCAGCTTGTCAACCAAGCCGGAGCCAGCACGCGACTGGGGCCGGCCCGCCGGTGGCGGGCCGGCCCCAGTGACGCGGGCGGTCCGCCGATCAGGTGAGCTCGACCAGCGGGAAGGCGCGGTTGCGGCGCGGCGGGATGAGGAAGTTCTGCCGCCGGGTCGCGGTGAGGAACCGCTCAAGCCCGTTGTCGTCGGGATCGACGCCAAACTCGGTCACCAGGTCCAGCGACGCCTGGTTGACGCGCATCACCCGGAAGAACTCTGCCGTCGGCACGAAGATCGTGAACTGGAGCTTGGGCTGCACGGAGCCGTCCGGCACGTCCATGCTGTCCAGGCCGGGGCCGTCCATCCGGATATGGATCGGGGTCCCGTCGGCGGCCCGCGATGAGCGCTGCAGGCCGGCCAGGTGGCCCATCCGGTGCTCTCCGTTGAACGTGTTGATGGCCTGGGCGTTGTTGGACGCGTCGCCCGTGCCCTGGAACGTGTTGGCGAAGTAGCAGGGCCCGCCGCCGTTGCTGAACTGGTCAGAGTTGCCGACGGACGGGATCGGGTTGGACCGGAACATGTACTGGACCCGCTCGGTGAACGGCTCGCCCTCCGGGTCCGCGGTCGACGGGGGCGCGTAGAACTGCGCCAGGTCCTCGATGATGTGCGACAGATGCTGGATCGACCCGTTGTCGAAGTAGTCGCCGGCTTTCGCGGTTGTCAGCCGGGCCGACGAGTTCCCGGCGAACGTGGTGATGGCGGCCGGGCCCGCGCCGTTGGTCTGCTGGTCGAGGAAGCCCATCCACATGGGCGAGTCGGTGTTGATCTCGCTCGCGAATGAGAATCCCTGGTCCGCCGCCATGAGCCTCGGCAGCGATATGCCGACGAATTGGGCACGGCTGGAAGTGACGGTCGCCAGGCCCTTGAATAGCGAGGGCGAGGTGACCGGATCGCCTTTGAGGGTATTGCTCCCGGCGAGCCAGTTGAGCACGTCGCTGATGTAGGAGGAATCGTCGCCCCGCACGGTGATGAGCAGGTCGTTGCTTTCGATCCGGACCGGGACATTGAAGGTCTGCTTGGTGACCCCGGGGTTCGCGGAACTGACGTCTGTTGGCGAGGGCACCGCCTCCTCCAGGGCGAACCGGCTCGTGTTGGACAGGAGCCGTGGCATGTGAGACGACACCAGCGACCCCGTGAGGGCGCCAGGGAGCCGGTTGAAGTAGGGGATTCCGTAGGCGATGAAAGTGATGATCCCGGCCGCGGAGAACGGGTAAGCCGACTCGATCGTCGCCAGGGCGTTGCTGAGATTCGCCTGGTCCGTCCGGGTTGGCGTGCGGCTGAGCTTGGCCGTCACGAACACCGTGTGCAATGGCGGCAGCTGGGCGGTGATCGCGCCCCCGCCGTCGCTCAGCGTCACCGGGGCGGCGATGTACGACCCGATGTCGAACTGGATGTCTGGCAGCGTGCTGGCGTCGAGGACCATCCGCTGCGGCAGGACGGCGTGCCGGCCTGCCAGTTCCACCGTGCCCAGCGCGAGCGCCAGAGCGCCAGCGCCCTTGAAGAACGCTCTCCTGGCGAGCGCTCGTTGGCCGGACTGCTGTTCTACGGTCATTTTCGGCATCCCTTCGCCGTGGATTTGCCGAGGCGAGATGCGCAGCATAAAGCTCATCCGCGGCATGCGGATGCCCGGCAGATTTGTTTCATGAAAAACCGTAAAGAAACTGTAAAGAAACTTTACCGGACAATATGCAACGCCGGAGTCGCCGTGTCAATACCTGCATGAAAAAATAATACGAAACTCAGGATAACCAGAATCGCGGGAAAGCAGAATAACCGCGTTCTTGCGCCATGCGCACAGTAAACGATTCGCGTCCCGTCATACTCGGCATGTCCCGCAGGTCGGTTGCCTAGCAGCGCTAGCCGTAGATGTCTTCCAGGGTGAGGAGGACGGCTGGCGCCTTCTTGTCAGCCCGCAGGTCTGCTGTGAATCCGGCCCCGGAGTAACAGGCAAGGACGCAGTCGCTGGTGTCATAGCTGGCCGATAGCAGGTCACGAGCACGGGCCAGCCGGTCAACGTGCCGGTGGCCCATCGTCTCGCCCCACTTCACCTCGCCCAGTGAGACGATCCGCCGGGACTGCCCAGGCACGGCGGGCGCGAACGCGACGACGTCGATCTCGATCTGGCTCTTGCTGGCCGGGTCATTGACGACGCCCGCCCCGACCTCACCCACCGGAGCACCGAAGAGATCCGTCCCGGCGACCTGGGCGAAGGAACGGCAGATCGACTCGAAATGCGGCCCCACCACCTGGGCGGAGAAGGCCGACCGCTGCTCCCGCCACACCGCTTCCGCGCCACCGGCCTCCAGCCGGGACCACTCGGGGCGCATGATGGCCTCGTAGAAGCGGATGAGCGGCTCGGTCACCCGGTAGGTCCAGCGGCCCCGCCGGAACATATCCGGCTCCCTGGCGACGAGGGCGCAGTCTTCGAGCACGTTGAGCGGGTGGGTGATGTCGGCCGCCTTCCGTCCGACGTAGCTGGCGATTCCGCCGTTGGTCCGGTTACCGACGGCGATCGCGCCAAGGACGGAGTGATACAGCGCCGGATCCCTGATCTCCGTCTCCTCGGCCAGCAGGTACCGGGCCTCCCGGAACAGCGGTGACTGCGGGCTCAGCACGGTGCGGGTAATCCAGGCGTCGAAGTCGCCTGGGCCGTCCGGTGCGTCGAAGGCGACGAACTCCCGGCGGTAGGCCGGCGTTCCCCCGACGACCGCGTGGAGCATGACGGCGAGCCGGGGATCATCGGCGCCCCAGAACCGCGCCGCATCCCGATAGCCAAACGGCCTGACCAGCAGTTCGAGGCTGGCCCGGCCCCGCAACGGCGCCTGCCCCGCGAGCAACTGCCCCATGACGGACATCGCGGATCCGCACAGCAGCAGCCGTGCCTTGCTGCCCTGCCCGGCACCGCCGGGGCCAAGCTCGCGCTGGACGATGGAAGGCAGTGAGGGGCTTGCCTTGACGAGGAACGGGAACTCGTCGATAGCAACGATCCGCGGCTCATCCCGCACCGCGGACAGGAGCAGGGCGATGGCATCGCCCCAGTCTTGGAGCGGCCTGGTGACCGCGATCCCCTGCCGGGTCAAGGCGGCAGCGAACGCGCGCAGGCTGACGGCCTCGGTCTCCTCAACCGCCGGGAAGTACATCCCGCCGGTCGCCGTGGTGAGCGCTTCAAGCAGGAAGCTCTTGCCTTGCCTGCGACGCCCGCTGACCACGCCAAGCAAGGCACCGGGATGGGTGTTGGCGGCGAAGCGCGTCAGTCCGGCCCACTCCCTGTCACGGTCAAACACATGGCTCGGCTTGGCCGTCACCCTCGCCTCCAGCAGTGGCCTGCGTCACATGACTGTACTTTTGAAAAGTATAGTCATGTAACTTCGGGTGGCGCGGGCCCGGCGTGACGCCGGGCCCCCGCGACCCGGGTTCTACTGCACGACCGACCACACGAAGGTGGCCGTGCCGGATACTCCCTTCGCGTCGGTGGCGGTCACGGTGACGGTGTAGGTCCCGAGCGTGGTGCCGGTGCCCGAGATCGTCCCGTTGGAGGCGATGGCGATGCCGGGCGGCAGCCCGGTGGCGGTGAAGGTCAGGGCGGCGGATGAGTTAGAGTCCTGCGCCGACATGGCGAAGGACACCGCCGCGCCCTTGGGGCTGCTGTAGCCGTAGGGGTTGACCACCCCGACGGTCTCCGCGCCGGGGACGCCCGAGTTCGCGGTGACGTTGGCGCTGACCGCCGTGTTGGCCGCCGAGACGCCGGCGCCGGAGGCGCCGGCGGCGACCTGCCCGGTCAGCGTCTGGCCCAGGCTGGTCGAGCCGGTCAGGGGCAGGCTGGCCGAGGAGTCACCGACCGAGATCGAGTAGGTCCCGGCCTGCGCCTCCCAGGCATTGGCGCTGGGTGAGAACGACGCCAGGTCGTGGATGGTGAGCGGGAACGACACCGTCGCGCTTGCCCCGGGGCTCAGCGTCACCCGCTGGAAGCCCTTGAGCTGCTTGGGCGGATCCTGGCTGGCGGCCGGGTCGCCCACGTACATCTGGGCCACGTCCGCGCCGGCCTTCGTCCCGGTGTTGGTGATCTTCGCGGTCACGGTCGCCGTCCCGTTGGCGTTGAACGCGCCGACGGTCAGGCCGGAGAACGAGAAGCTCGTGTAGGACAGCCCGTACCCGAACGGGAACAGCGGGGTGATGTCCTGGGACTGGTACCAGCGGTAGCCGATATCCACCCCCTCGCTGTACGTCACCCCGGTCGAGGTGCCCGGCCACTGCGCGGTGGTCTGGGCCGGGACCTGGCTGAGGCTGGCGGGGAAGGTGACAGGAAGCTTGCCCGAGGGATCGACGGTGCCGAAGATCAGCGCGGCCGTCGCGGCGCCGGTCTCACCACCGCCGTACCAGTTCTCGAACACCCCGGCCACGTCGCCCAGCCACGGCATGACCACGGGCCCGCCGCTGTTGATCACGACGATCGTGTTCGGGTTGGCCGCGGCCACGTCGGCGATCATCGTCTCGTCGGCGCTGGACAGGTCGAGCGAGGTCAGGTCGCTCTCCTCGCCTTCGGGCAGGTTCACGTAGACGATCGCGTACGTGGCGGCCTGGGCCGCGGCCACCGCCTGCGGGATGTCGGTGGTGCCGTTGTCATCACCGGCGGTGTAGGTGACGGTGACGTTCGGCCCGACCGCGTCCTGGATGCCGGTCAGCGGCCAGACCGTGTTCGCGCTGTCGACCCCGCCGCTGCCGCCGCCGGCCAGCTCGACCGCGGCACCGCCGTCGGTGCCGATCACCGCGATCGTCTCCTTGCTGGTGGGGTTCGGGTTGAGCGGCAGGATCCCGTTGTTCTTCAGCAGGACCGTGCCCTCCTCGCCGAGTTGCAGCGCGGTCTGCTGGTGGGCCGCGGTGGTGACGGTGGCGGACAGGGACCCGGTTTGCGGGTTGTCGAAGTCGCCGAAGGCGAACAACTGGGTCAGGATCTGGGCCACCAGCATGTTGACGGTCGCCTGACTCAGCGTGCCGGCCGCGAGGGCGGCGGTCACGTTGCTCGCATCGGAGAACGGCATCGCTATGTTCATGCCGGCCTCGGCGTCCGCGACGGTGGCGCCGGCGGCGCCCCAGTCGGAGGTGACGAAGCCGCCATAGTTCGCCTGCTGGTAGAGGCCGTTATCAAGCAGGTCGGCGTTCTCGCAGGAGGAGGCGTTGTTGACCACGGCGTAGGAGCACATCATCGCGGCGGGCGCGGCCTGGTCGATGGCGGTCTGGAACGGGGACAGGTACAGCTCCTCCAGCGCCTGCTGGCTGACCGTCTCGTTGTTGCTGCCGTTGGGGTACTGCTCCTGGTCGTAGGCGGCGACGTGCTTGACCATGGCCATGACGTCCTGGCTTTGCAGGCCCTCGACCTCGGCCGAGGTGATCTGCCCGGCCAGGTACGGGTCCTCGCCGTAGGTCTCGTAGGTCCGGCCCCAGCGCGGGTCGCGCACTAGGTTGGTCGTCGGGCCAAGCGAGACGGTCGCGCCCTTGCCCGCGAACTCGGCGCCCATCGCCGAGCCCTCCTGCTGGATGAGGGCCGGGTCCCAGGTCGCGGCGGCGTTCTCCCCGTCGGGGAAGGCGGTGACGCCACCGTTGCCATCACCGACTCCGGACGGGCCGTCTTCCATGTTGATCGAGGGGATGCACAGGTCGGGGATGGCGTTGACCTGGCCGATGTAGGACGAGGTGCCGTCGCCGGACAGCAGGCTGGCCTCTTCTGACTGGTCGATGGTGTTCAGTACCTGCTGGACCCGCTGGGCGACCGGCGCGGTGGAGCCAACCCACGGACAGCTGCCGTTGCCGCCGTTGCCGTTGCCGCCGGCTAGCGGCGGGGTGGTGGTCAGGCCGTAGACGTCGAGCTCGAAGATCGAGTAGCCGAACTGGGTGCCACGCGCGGTGCCGTACATGCGGACGTAGCGGGCGGTGGTGGAGATGGGGAACGCCTGGTTCCCGCCGGTCCCGGTGGTCGTGGAGTAGACCGTGGTCCAGGTGTTGTTGTCGTTCGATACCTGGATCTGGAACGCCGAGGCGTAGGCCGCCTCCCACTCGATGCCCACGCTGCAGATCTGCTGCTGAGCGCCCAGGTCGACCTCCAGCCACTGCGGGTCGCTGGCCGCGCTGGACCAGCGGGTGCCGGGGTCGCCGTCGGTCGCGAAGTAGGGCAGGTAGTCGTTGCCGGTGCCAGCCTGGACCGAGGATCCCGTGGTCGGCATGTCCATGGCGAGGTCCTGCGTCCCGCAGTACTCGCCGGGCGGGGTGCCGCCGCCGGTGCCACCCCCGCCGCCGCCCGACCCTGAGGCGAAGCCCATGAAGTGGAAGTTCCAGCCGTTGGAGTCCTGGAAGACCGTCAGCGTCTGCGTGCCCGCGGGCAAGGTGATACTGGCGGTGACGGTGGTCCAGGTCTCGTACCCGCCGGTGTTCGGGACGGCGACCGAGCCGGTCAGGTTGGTTCCGGCCGCGTTGGCGATGTGCAGGGCGTCGGTGATCCCGTAGGGCGAGGCCACCCGGAAGCTCACTGTGTAGCTGCCGGCGGTGGCGACGTTGACGGTGTAGTTGAACCACTGCCCCGGCGTGGTCCAGCCCATGTCGTAGGCGCCGCCGGCCGGGCTGGTGTCCTGCGTGTCGGCCGTCGCCTCCAGGTCGACGCCGTCGGACCGGTAGCTGTTGGCCGTCCCGTTGACCGACGTGACGTTGTAGGCCACGCCCTGCCCGCCGGTGTCGTAGTTGGCCACCTGGACCGTGCCCGGCACGGCCGCCGGCGTCCCGCCGAACGGCTGGGAAGTCCCCGACCCGCCGCCACCCGAGCCGCTGCCCGAGTTCAGCGCGAAGCTCATGTAGTGGAAGTTCCAGCCGTTGGTGTCCTGGTCCACGGTCAGCGTCTGCTGCCCGGCCGGCAAGGCGATGCTGGCGGTGACGGTGGTCCACGTCTCGTACCCGC
>Ga0335072_10001662_pt1 | contig 35734 bp, 30 predicted proteins | sample Lox_Sample_21_FD_206725 | JGI IMG/M metagenome (GOLD analysis project Ga0335072, IMG submission 206725) | Soil microbial communities from Loxahatchee National Wildlife Refuge, Florida, United States - Lox_Sample_2.1 | ecosystem: Environmental > Terrestrial > Soil > Wetlands | place: USA... | reverse complement strand
TCTGTCGGAGCGGGGCAAGGGACGGGGAAGTGTCCCCTTCCCCTGCACCCCATCCCCTCGGATCGGAGACAAAACTGTCAGGAATGTGCCCGGTCTAAAATGTCAGGAATGTCCCCGGCTGTTCAGGAAAAGGATTGACAGGGCGAGGGAGTGGAACTAGATTAGTTGAACGAACGTTCGAGAGCGCTCCCATGTCGACCTTCGTCCCCACACCCCGGGATTCGGAAGCCAAGCTCCAACACATACTGCTCCATTCCGCGGCGATTTTCGCCAGACAAGGCTTTGCAGGAACGTCTATTCGCGACATCAGCCGAGCGACGGGGGTGTCGCTATCCGGGCTGTATTATTACTTTGAGAGCAAGCAGAAGCTTCTCTATCTGATACAAAATACGTCATTTACATTTATCGTAGAGCGTTTGCAGAAACGCTTGGACCGCGTATATGAACCCGAGATGCGGTTGCGCACACTGGTACAGAACCATATCGAGTATTTCCTTTCGCACCCAAATGAGATGAAGGTGCTGTCCCACGAGGAGGAGGCGCTGGAGTCGCCGTATCGGGAAGAGGTGGCGGCCATCAAGAGGCGCTATTACGCCTTGGCGCGCACGATCTTCGACGGGCTCAAGAGCGAGGGCTTGGCGTCGAGTCTGAATGCCCGCGTGGCGGTGCTAAGCCTATTTGGCATGATGAACTGGGTCTACAAGTGGCATAAGCCGAAGATGGACCCGAACGCGGAGGAGTTAACCAATGCCATTGTGGGGATCTTTTTGTACGGGGTAAGACGAGCCGGAGCGGAGGAGAACGCGTTATCGGCGATCACTCCCGCTACCACGGGATAGAAGCTGGCCTACCCAGCGGCGTAAAAGCGCTGCTACACCAGGCGGCAACGAGTTTCAGACGGAGAGACAGGAGAACGTATGGCAACCAGCAGCATTGCGAGCAAAGAACTGGTGAAGTATCGGGTAGAGGAGGGTGTGGCGATCTTCGAGATGAGTGATCCACCAGCGAACACCTACACCTACGAGATGATGCAGCAACTGGACGCGGCCATCTTGAGTGCCCGCATGGACGAATCGGTGCACGTGATCGTGATCCGAGGCGCGGGAGAAAAGTTCTTTTCGGCGGGCGCGAGCATCCCGATGTTGGCGAAGGTGGATCCGCAGTTCAAATATTATTTCTGCCTGCACGCCAACGAGACGTTGTGCCGGCTGGAGCAGACCCCGAAGCTGGTGATAGCGGCGTTGAATGGGCACACCGTGGGGGGCGGGTTGGAAATTGCGCTGGCGTGCGACATTCGCATCGCAAAAAAAGAGGGCGGCAAGATCGGCTTGCCGGAGGTGAACCTCGGGGTGCTGCCCGGCACCGGAGGAACCCAGAGATTTGCGCGAGCGGTGGGGCGGGCGCGGGCGATTGAGCTGATGGCCACGGGCCGCACGTTCAGCTTCGAAGAAGCCCAGGAAATGGGGTTGATCCACTACATCTATGAGCAGGAATCGTTCTGGGATGAGGTGATGACCTATGCGCGGCAATTCTGCCCGCCGAACAAGGCGTCGCGGGCGGTGGGGCGGATCAAGCGGTCGGTGGTGACGGGAGTGGAGATTCCGTTCGGGGAGGCGTTGGGACTGGAGCGCGAACTGCAGCAATTGCTGTTCACCAGCGAGGACGCTAAGGAAGGGCTGGCGGCCTACGTAGAAAAACGCGCGGCAAATTTCAAAGGGAAGTAAACTTTGGTAGCGGATTGCTTTTAAGGACTTGGGTCGAGAGAAGCAAGAATGAAAACGCTGCCGGATTACCTGCGAAAAGGGATGAAGTTGGTGATCGTTGGCTGTAACCCGACGGAGTCCTCGGTGCGTGCGGGGCATTACTACGCCGGCCGAAACAATTTGTTCTGGCCGACGCTGTTTGAAAGCGGAGTGGTGCCGGAGCCGTTCGATTACCCCGACGACCGGCGGATCATCGAATTTGGGATAGGATTAACGGATTTGGTAAAAAAGCCCACGAAAGCGGTGGAGGAATTGAACCGGGAAGATTTTGCGGAGGGACGAATCGTGCTCTCACGGAAGTTGGAAGAGTACGGGCCGCGGGTGGTGGCGTTTAACGGGAAGCTGACGTATGAACAGTTCTCGCAGCGAAAATGTAAGTTTGGGCTGCAGAAGGAACGGCTCTATGGCGCGCAGGTGTATGTTTTGCCCGCGGTGACAGCACAGCAGGGACCCGCCAAAGCCGATCGCATGAAGCATTTTCGGGGGCTCGCGCGTTTAGTGGAAGCCGCGACCAAAGCGAGCGATGCCCAGCGGGTATAGAAGAAAGTAGAAGGACACAGTGACACAAGCAAGCCATCCTGCCGCGCCAGCCCAGGTGATTCTGCAGACACGCGAGAAGTCCATAGTGACGTTGACGATGAACCGGCCGAGCCGGCTGAACGCGTTGGACAGTCAGTTGTCGATCGCGCTGAACGAGATGCTGACGCAGATTGCCGGAGATACCAGCGTTCATGTGGTGATCCTGACGGGGGCGGGCCGCGCGTTTTGTGCCGGCGGGGACTTGGCAGTGATTGGGGAAGGGCGGGCCAAGGGAGACGACACGGAACTGGCCCCAATTCTGCGGTCGGGGATGCAGGCGGTGCTGAAGTTGCGCACGATGCCGCAACCGGTGATTGCCGCGATCAACGGACCGGCAGCGGGCGCGGGAATGAACCTGGCGTTGGCGGCGGATCTTCGCGTGGCGGTGGACGACGCGGTGCTTGGCCAGAATTTTGCGAAGGTCGGGCTATTCCCCGATTACGGGGGAACCTACCTTTTGCCACAATTGATTGGGCCGGCCAAGGCGGCCGAGATGTTTTACACCGGAGACATGATCGACGCAAAGACTGCGCTGCGACTGGGAATTTTGAATCATGTGTATCCGGTGGACCGGTTCGAAGCGGAAGTGCAGAGCCTGGCGGCCAAGATTGCGACTGGGCCGCAAATGGCTATTCGCGCGGTGAAGCAGACGATTTTCGCTCGCGATGAAAAAGAGCTGATCGAAGCGCTGGAAAAAGAAGTGGAACACCAGCTCAAGTGCTTCCATTCGCACGATTGCATGGAGGGGATTCGCGCGTTCCTCGAAAAGCGGCCGCCCAGTTTTCGAGGGCATTGATGGAGAAAGATTGACTCGCTGTGCCGCGAGCAGGTCCGCGCGGCAGAAAAATTTTCGCTCCCAGGAGGCTCCGTATGCCGGCAACGCGTTTAACGACATTTGACGATTGGGTGGATTTGTTCCGCGTATGGCAGAAAGACATCGGGGTGGCCTATCCCGAAATCACCAATTATAAATTTGAAGCGAAGTTCGGGCCCACGCGTTCGAATGAAATTGAGTTTGGGGCGTATCGCGGGCGTGCCAAGTGGGAAAAGGTGATGCAGATACCCGACCAGCGGATGCGCGACGCGCTGTTGAACCTGATCGTGTATCAAGGGGACACCGAATTTGCGTCGGTGGAACAGCAGCGCCGGCTGTTTGAAACCGCACCGAGCGAGCACGACCGGCAATCGTTGTGCCGGGTGGTGACCGAGGAAATGCGGCACGGCTGGCAGATGTGCTACCTGCTGATGAATCACTTCGGGTACAGCGGGCGGGTGGAAGCGCAGAAAATGCTGGAGCGGCGGGCGTTCGACCAGAAGCGCTTGCTGGGCGCGTTCAACCAGGACGTAAACAATTGGCTGGACTTTTTTGTGTACACCGACTTTGTGGATCGCGACGGGAAATATCAGTTGACCATGTTGAGCTATTCGGGCTTTGCGCCGCTGGCGCAGTCGATGATTCCGATGCTCAAGGAAGAGTCATTTCACCTGGGCACCGGACAAGACGGAATCAAGCGCATCGTGCGGGCGGGAGTGATCCCGCAGCAGATCATTCAGAAGTACATCAATAAGTGGATTCCAGTGAGCCTGGATCTTTTTGGAGTAGACCGTTCGAGTTCGGCGCATTGGTTTTACGTGTGGGGGTTGAAAGGGCGCTACGATGAACCCACGGCGCAGGCTGAGGCGAACCTGGAACGAATGAATGAGCACAGCCGCGAACTGTACCGGCAGGAATGCGTCAAGCTGGTGGACATGATCAACAAGAACGTGCCGGACGGGAATCCGAAGCTGTATGTGCCGGACGTGAAGTTCAACCGCTATATCGGGGAACACGGGAGGCAACCGTACAGCGTGACCGGCGAATTGCTGAGCGAGAGCGCGTACGAAGCGCATCTGCGGGAGATGCTGCCGCAGCCCGAAGATGTGGCGCTGGTGAATGAAATTCAATCGCTGGAGAAGCAGTGGATCTCGCCAAAGGGTGCGATCCAATAATCGAGCGCAACGAAAACGCAAGCGGACAAACCCCACAGAGGCAGGCAGGAATGGCAGGACGCGTGAGCGCAGGCAAGCTCGCTGGGATCATCGTTGGCTGCGTGGTGGTGGCGGTGATGCTGTTCATGATGGTGGCGATTCTGAGTGGACTGTTCTCCGGGGAACAGTGAGCAGGGAATTTGTATGGATTGAGGAGCGCTATGAGCGATCTGGAAGTGATGCCGCGGGAAGTGAAGCAGAGACTGGACCGGGGCGAGAAGTTGCTGCTGGTGGACGTGCGCGAACCGCACGAACACGCCATTTGCCGTATCGAAGGCGCGACCCTGATTCCCATGGGCACGATTCCGGCGAATCTGCAGCGCTTGGATACGGATGAAGACGTGATTTGCTTCTGCCACCATGGCATGCGCAGCCTGGACGTGGCGAATTGGCTGCGCGCGCAAGGCGTCAAAACGGCGAAATCGATGGCCGGCGGGATTGATCGCTGGTCGGTGGAAGTGGATCCCAAGGTGCCTCGCTACTAAATTCCATTCGAAGAGAGAAGAAAATGGCTGCTGCGAAAATCGTGTTCTATCAGAAGCCCACGTGTACAACCTGCCGGAAAGCCAAGGAATTGCTGCAGACGCTGAAGATTGAATTTGCTTCGCGCGACTTGGACAAAGAACGTCTGAGTGAACAGGAGTTGGACCAATTGGTTGGCGAGCGCGACTATAAAGGTTTTTTGAACGCGCGGAACGAGCTGTACCGCGAAAGGAATATGAGCGCGAATCCGCCGAGCCGCGCGGAAGCGCTGAAATTGATGGCAAAAGTACCCAATTTGATCCGCAGGCCGGTGTTGGTGACGGGGAAAGACGTCATCGTTGGATTCGATGAGGCGGCCTACCGAAAGTTGCGCAAATAGATCCCTGATTCGACCGGCAGGGCCAGTGTTTTTCCAGGAACGATGAGCATCAACGGTGCTGCTGCTCAGTTGTGGGCAGCGGAAGTTCGTTGCTGAGGAGTAGACGGTGGAAGTAAAGACGATTGCGGTGATTGGCGCAGGTACGATGGGGCGCGGGATTGCCTACGCCTCTGCACTCGGGGGATTCCAGACGATTCTGGAAGACGTGAATGATGGCGTGCTGGCGAAAGCAACCGGGTGGATCACGGACACGTTTGAAGAAGGAGTGAAACGCGGGAAAGTGGAAGCGGCGGTCAGCGATGCGGCACTGGGACGGATCCGCACATGTACCTCTGTGGAACAGGCCGTTTGCGATGCGGACGTGATTATTGAGGCAGTGCCGGAAGAAGTGGAGATGAAACTGGCACTTTTCCGGAGGTTCGATGGGGCCGCCAAGGCGAACGCTATTTTCGCGAGTAATACTTCGTCGCTTTCGATCAGCGATTTCACCGAAGGCATTGTGGGACGGGAGCGCTGCATCGGCATGCACTTTTTTAATCCGGTGCCGAAGATGCGGTTGGTGGAAGTTGTGCGTAGCCCGCACACCTCGGATGAAACGGTGGCGACCTGCGTGGCGGTGGCGCACCGCATGCACAAAGAGACCGTGATCGTGCACGAAGCGCCGGGATTTATCACTTCGCGGATCAATGCGCTGATTGGCAACGAGGCGTTTGCGATGCTGGAAGCGGGCGTGGCGTCGGCGGCGGATATCGATAAAGCCATCAAGCTGGGATTGAACCATCCGATGGGCCCATTTGAGATGGTGGATCTGGTGGGATTGGATGTGCGCCTGAAAATCCTGGAATATCTGCACCAGACGCTGGGGGAAAAATACCGGCCGAATGCACTGCTGCGGAAATATGTGGAGGAAGGGCGGCTGGGGCGAAAAACGGGACGGGGCGTGTATGATTACACGCAGCACGAGCAGCACCATGGAAAATCGTAGAGTGTTTGAGGCAGTGGGTTACGAGGCAAGCGGATTTCGCCGAGCCGGTGGCAAGTTCAAGAGGAAAAGCCTCACCCCTGGAAGGGTGAGCTACAGGGTGTGGTTGACGATGGAGATTGTGGTGGTGTTGGTTGCTGGATGGCTCGATTGAGATCCTTCGTCGCAAAAGGCGCTCCTCAGGATGACAAGCGGTTATTGGTTGGACGGTTACAGCACGGCTGGATCCGTGCCCTGACGAACAATATGGGACGTCGCACAAACTCTGAAGCACCAGCATCCCGTGCCACACCCGCTTTTGGAGATCATTCGGGAGCGATTATGAAACCGGTTAGCGAGCGCATTGTGATTCAGCAGGGCGACATTACCGAAATGGATACGGACGCGATTGTGAATGCCGCGAACAATGATTTGTTGCTGGGCGCAGGCGTGGCGGGGGCGATTGCGCGAAAAGGCGGCGATACGATCCAGAAGGAATGCAACGAAATTGGCAGCATTCCGATTGGGTATGCGGCGATCACCGGCGGAGGAAAACTGAAAGCGCGCTACGTGATCCATGCGGCAAGCATGGGATTGGGTGGAGAGCGTACCACGGCGAAATCGCTGCGTACGTCGACCGCGCATTCGTTGCGACTGGCGGCGGACCGGAAACTGAAGAGCATTGCGTTTCCGGCGGTGGGAACGGGCGTCTCCGGATTTCCGGTGGAAGAGTGCGCGCAGATTATGCTGCGCGAGGCCGCGGAGCATTGGAACGGCGAAACGTCAGTGGAGACGGTTTATTTTGTGCTGTTCGACGAACGCACCCGCGACGTGTTTCAACGCACCTGGGACAAGCTCAAAAAAGAGCTTGCGGCCGGAGCCGCGGGCGCGTGACGCCGCTTGCGGAGCTGCTGGCCGAGCGCATTCGCCGGTTTGGGCCGATTACCTTTGCCGAATACATGCGCGAATGCCTGTATCACCCCGTCTATGGTTATTACAGCCAGCCGGAAGCGCGAAAGTTTGCGGACTATTACACCAGCGTCGATGTGCACGCGATCTTTGGGCGCTTGCTGGCGCGGCAATTTGCAGAAATGCGGGAACAGTTAGGCAGGCCGCGCGAGTTCCGTTTGGTGGAGGCGGCGGCAGGCACGGGACGGCTGGCCGGGCAAATTTTGGATTTTGCGGAAGCGCAGTTGCCGGAGTTTTACGGTGCGCTTCGCTATGTGGCGGTGGAACGATCGCCGGCGCGTTGCGAGCAATTAGCGGGGCGACTGGCCAGGCACGCGAGTCGACAACACTGCGAAGCCCGGATCGACATGCCGGGAAAGATTGAGGTGGGCTGCGTGTTTTCGAATGAATTGCTGGACGCGTTGCCGGTTCATCGCGTGGCGCAAGAAAATGGCGCGCTCCGGGAAATCTTCGTGGCCAGCGAAGGCGGGAATTTTTCGGAAGTGCGCCTGCCGCTTTCCACTTGTGCAATCTCTGAATATTTTGCGGCGCAGAACATCGCATTGATCGAGGGGCAGCAGGCGGAGGCTGGGTTGGAAGCGTGCGACTGGATTAGCGAAATTGGACGACGGTTGGAACGCGGGTTCGTGTTGACCATCGATTATGGCCATGAAGCCGCGGACCTGTTTGACGAGCACCATATGGCCGGGACGGTGCTGGCGTACGCGAATCACCGGGCCAGCGAAGATTGGTTTGCGGCGCCGGGCGAGCAGGACTTGACGGCGCACGTGAATTTCACGGCGTTGCGCTTGTGGGGAGAACGGGGCGGGCTGCGGACCTTGGGGCTGGTCTCGCAGACAGCGTTTTTGCTGGCGTTGGGGCAGCGCAATGAGTTTGCGGATTTATATGATGGAGGAATGAGTGAGGCGGAGCGGGTTCGCGCGCGGCTACAGTTGAAGACGCTGATTTATCCAGAAGGCATGGGAGAGCGGTTTCAGGTCTTGGTGCAGCAAAAAAGCGAGGCCAGCGCAAAGCTCACCGGGCTGTCCGGCATTTAGTGGCGGTTGCGGTGGATCAGAGGGACGATGGCGCACCTACAGCGCTCCGGTGGTTAGGTGGGCATTACCCAGCCCTTGCGGGCTGGGCTAAGGTTGTGGCGCGCCGCTGGCGCTGGCGCGAGCGTCACAGGCTCAAGCCTGTGCTACTGGTGGGGCTAGTTGCTTTGTAATTTCTTTAGCATTTGGGTGGCGTTGGTGTTTTTGGGGTTTAAATCCAGGGACTTGCTGTAATTCTGGATCGCCAATGCTTTATCGCCATTTTTCGCGAAGGCTTCGGCGAGGCTGTCGTAGACATTCCAGGATTGCGGATGGAGTTTGACGTTCAGTTGAAAGATCCGGATCGCTTCGGCGCGTTTGTTCAGGGACAGGAGCTGGTAGCCGACGTTGTTGATCGAGTCTTCGGAAATGTCACCGCGCATCAGTGCCGGCTGAAAAGCATTGATGGCTTCGGCCGCGCCTTTCTCGCGGGCCATTTTGGCGAATTGCATGGCCGGGGAATCGTAGCTGTCATATTTGAGCCAGTGCAGGGCGGGCTGCTCGCCACCGACGCAGGTTTGCAGCAGCGGCGCGAGAATCGAAAGACCATTTTCGCCGTTCATGAACAGCACCACGCCGGTTTTCTGTTTGGGATAAGCCACAACATAGGCCTTGAAGCGGCCGTTATCGCCCCAATGCCAGAGGGATTCGCCTTGCGGCGTTTCCTGAATGCCGATCCCGAGCCCCCAGAAAATGCTCTTCGACAATTCTTTCGGTGCGCGGTCGGTGCAATTCGTGCATTCCGGGTCCACAGCCACTTGCGGCTTTTCCATTTCGCGAACCGTCTCTGGCTTCAGACCTGTGCCGTTCAAAAGCGCTTCCACGAACAAGGCATAATCGCCGGCGGTGGTTTGCAAGGTTGCGGCCGCCGTTGGCTCGTTCGGCTTCCACTTGTCGCGAGGCTGGCCCGCACCATCGTGAGGCGTGGCAGTGCGCGCGTCGAAGTCAGGTCGCCAGACGTAGCTGCTGCTGGTCATGTGCAGCGGGACGAAAACCGCTTCGGTCATGTAATCGTTGAGAGGTTTGCCGGTGATTTGCTCGACCACTTTTTGCAGGTAGACGAAGCCCTCGCCGGAATAACTGAACCGTTCGCCGGGCGTGAAGCAGATGGTGAGCGCATCACCGCTACGCCAGTTGGGGAAACCGGTGCGGTGGCTCAAAACATAACGGGCAGTGATCTTGTCGAGACGGGGATCGCCTGCAATATAAGGTTTGGGCAAATATTGGGAGAGGGGCGTGTCGAGGTCGAGCTTGCGCTGATCGACGAGCTTTAAGACGCCATAAGCGAAGACGGGCTTGCTGAGAGAGGCGGCCTCAAAGATGGTCTGGTCAGCGACGGGGGCGCCCGTCTTCGCATCCTTTACGCCGAAAGTGCCGAGCCAGTAGGTTTTTCCATCGCGAATCAGCGCCATGGACAGACCTGGAATGGCGGCTTCTTTCAAGAGTGGCGGCACTTGCTGCTGCAGGGCAGCAATGGTTTTCTTGCCGGGCTTGTGCACGTCGGAGGGAGTGTCGGCGGGTAGCGTAGAAGGGAGGAAAAGCGCCAACAGGAAAAGGAACGGCAGAATGCGCGCGCGGCCGGCGAACATGGTCACCCCACAGTGTTTTGGCGAAGAGCGCGATTGGTCCGGCAGAACGCGCACACGGACGTAGCGGCTCTCACAGTAATACAGACGAAGGAAGGGTGGAATTTGTTCGATTGGGGAGCGACTGGAGTGGGCAGGAAGGAGAACAAAAGCGGTGCCAAGATACGTTGGTTGAGATCCTTCGTCGCGAAAGGCGCTCCTCAGGATGACAGGTGCTTTTTTGGGTGTGAGACACAGGCTGAACTGGTTGCGGAATGTTTTGGGCGAAGGACAGAGCTTGAATCAGGGCCGCGACACTAGTTACTGGGGCGCTTTAGAGTGGGCTTGTCGCCGGAACTGGGCTCGGGAATGTCGGACTTTTGATTGGGACTGGGCGCGGTGGCGGGGGCGCTTGCCGGAATCATCGCAGGAGAGCCTTCGGTGTAAGGCTTCTTAATGTAGGCGGCCACATACTCCTGTGCGCCGGCGGTGTTGTCGTTGGTCTGGCGGGCCTTGTCGTATTCGTGGAGGGCGCGCTCGCGCTGGCCGAGCAGGTCGAAAATCTTGCCGAGATAGATGTGGCTCCAAACCTCAGTCCATTTTTCGGCGGGTTCCGGCACGGTTTCCAGAGCGGCGCGGAAAGCGTTGGCGGAGGCTTGATAGTTTTTCTCAGCGAAGAAAGCCTCGCCCATGCGGAAATTCGCGAGCGAACGGTTGGGCTGAATGTTGAGCGCTTTCTGATACATGGCAACGGCGTCGTAGTATCTGCCCTGAGCGAAGAGTTCCTCGCCCCTGGCGATGGCGGCGCGAGCGCGGAGCTGCGGGGTGCTCTTGAGCACCAGGTTGTTGGGATCGATGTGAATGCCGCCGGGCTTGGGGCGGCCGAAAGTCTCAATTTCAAAGGGAGATTCCGTGCCCACGACGTCGACGGTTTTGGTTTCGGGATTACCTTCAGTATCCACGCGGATCTGCATGGGCATGCTGAAGGTGTCGATGGGCTGCTTGACCTTGCCGATGATGCGGAAGCCTTTGCGGGTACGGTAAACGACGTAATCGAGGGTGAATTCGGGAATACCGGTGGAATTCAGCCATTGCGCGAAGAAGCCCTGCAAATTAGGAGGGGTACCGTTCTTGAAAGTGGCCTTGGTTTGCGCGATAGCCAGATTTTCAAAATCGGCGACGGTGGCCGTTTTCCCTTTGTAGTTGTCATAAAACTGATGCAGCACGTATTTGAAGGGAGTGTCTCCCATTTCCGCGCGGAGCATGTGGAAGAGCATCGCGCCCTTATTCATGACCACGGAACGATACTCGGGAGAATAGGGGATGAGCCGGGCGGATTGCGCCACCGGAGGGGAGTTATCGAACATAAGCGCGCCCACGGCAAATTCATCGACGGCGCGAAGACCGGCTTCTTTGCCAATGGCCTGTTCGGCGTAGAGTTCCTCGGAATAGCGGGCCAGACCGTCGGTGATCCAGACGTCCGAGGTGCTAGCCGGCAAAACCTGATTGCCCCACCACTGGGCGGCCACGAGGTTGCTGAGGGTGCGGTCGCTCAGTTTAGGGTCCCAGAGCGCCTGGGACAACATGACCACGCCCGGTCCGGCAAAGTCGCGCACAGTACCGTTAGGCAATTGCACCACGGAAAGTTCGGGGTCGGGCAGTTCGCCGAACAAGTCCGAGAAAATGACCTCCTGGTGGGCCACGTCATTAGCGAATTCCTGGGCTTTGGCCGACTGCGCTGGAGGAGCGTACACGGAGACATTGATGTTTTCGGCTTGCTTGGGATTAAGTTGAAGCGGGCCCATGACGAAAGAGCCCCAGGGCTCCGCCTGATCGCAATGGAAGGTGTACATGAGGCGCTTGCCTTCGGCAGGCGAACGCATGGGCATGGGCTGGGGCGTATCGGCTTTCCCGGTGCCGACGGCGACGACCGTATCCGGGACGTTCAATTTAAAGGTGGCGGTGTAGCGGTTCGACGGAAAATTGGTAAGCGGAAACCAGCGCGCCGGCAACAGTAGGTAGGACCAATCCTTATTCACAGAGGCCATGCGAATATTCGGGACCGGGCTATTTTCCTCGTTGGCTAGCAGCCCGCCATAGCTGAACGTCAGAGTGACGGCTTGCCCGGCGGCCACCGGCGTGGGGAGTGTGACCAGCAGATACATGGGATTCTGCGGCTCGCGCTCGAAGGGCAGTGATTTGCCATCCGCGCCCTTCACTTCGTGCACCTCGAGATTGGAATGCAGTTCGACACGAACAACCTGAGAAACTTCGCGGGCACGAAACTCCACTCTGGCAACAGCGTTGATGCCCTGAGCCACGGTATCGAGATAGGCCGAGACTTCGTATTTGTCGGCAAGGAAGGCGGGACCTTGCGGCTCGGTGCTTAATTGGACCTGATTTTGTTGTGGCGGCTCTGGCGTGGCAGCGGCGGTGAACACGACGAACAGCAGGGCGCAGGCGCAGAGGGCCCAGGTCCAGTGGCGAAGGGTCATCGATTTCCTTTCACGAACGTTCACAGGAAGCCGTATATAGGATAACAAGGGCTTAAGAAGCGTTGCCAGCGGACTTGCGCAGCAGGGCGGTGATGGCGTCGGCGGCGCGTGCCACAGCCCCCGGCGGCCCCAAACGCGCGCGGACTTCCGCTAAGGAACCGCGCATCTTGGTGCGGGCATTCGGGTCCTGCAGAAGCTGCAGGACTTCGCTGGCTACGCGATCGGGAGTGAAATCGTCCTGCACCAGCTCGGGAACGACCTTTTTTTCGGCGATGAGGTTGACCATGGCGAAGAACGGCGTGCGAACCAAGGGTTTCGCCAGCGTGGCGGTGAGAGGAGACACGCGGTAGACAACCACCATCGGCGCGTCGAGCAGGGCCGCTTCGACCGTGGCGGTGCCACTGGAAACAATGGCGGCATCGGCCGCGGCCAGCGCGTCGTAGGTTTGACCTTCGACCACGCAAACCTTGAGCCCGTGCGGCCAGCCGCTTTTCAACAGCGGCACATCTTTGGCATTGGCAGCAGCCACCACGAACTGCGCCGGCACTTTGCCGTGAATGCGGACGCAGGCTTCCTGCAATACAGGTAGGTGGTGGGCCAGTTCGGCGCTGCGGCTGCCCGGCAGGACCGTGACGATCGGCCGGCTGGGGACGAGCGCATGCGCATCGCAGAACTGCTTGCGGTCTTTGGTGGCAGTCACCGCGCCGACCAGCGGGTGGCCGATAAATTCCGTGGGCACGCCCGCGCTGGCGAAGAAATCCTTTTCGAAAGGGAAGATGCACAGGGCCTTGGCAAAGCGGCGGCGGATCAGATTTACGCGCCAAGGGCGCCACGCCCAGAATTGCGGGCAAATGTAATAAACATTGCGAATATCTTGGGATTTCAGTTTACGGGCGAGGCGTAGATGAAAGCCGGGAAAATCGGTCAGGATGGCAAGGGCCGGCTTGCGCTTCAGGGCTTCATCGACGAGGCGGTCCATCGCTTGGATCAGCGAAGGAAGATGTTTGACGATTTCGGTGATGCCGACGACCGCAACTTGCTCGTAATGAGTGACGATTTCGACGCCAGCCGCCTGCATCAGCGGACCACCCATGCCGAACAGTTGCACATCCAGACGGGCTTCGAGAGCCGTGGCGAGTTGCGCTGCGTACATGTCGCCGGAAGCTTCACCGGCAGAGAGCAGTAGGGGGATGGGCGGCATTGCGAATCGTCGTTTAGGTTGTTAGTCCGTAGCCGGCAAGGGCGCAGGCAAAACCGAGGAACCTGGGAGAGCAGGAGCGCCGTTGCCGTTGTGTAATTCCTGTTCCTTGTACTGTAGCTGATACAAACGATAATAAATACCGCGTTGCGCGAGCAAATCCTGGTGCGCACCTTCTTCGCGGAGGCGGCCCTTGTGGAAGACTAGGATGTGGTCGGCATGCTGAATAGTGCTGAGCCGGTGGGCGATGACCAGCGCGGTGCGGCCGGAGAGCAGGCGGCCAAGGGCCTCGCGAATCTGCAACTCCGTTTTGGTGTCGACGCTGGAAGTGGCTTCGTCGAGGATGAGGAAACGCGGATTGTGGGCGAGAGCGCGGGCAAAGCTGATGAGCTGGCGCTGGCCGACAGAGAGGGTCGAACCACGCTCGTTGACTTCGGTGGCGACACCGGCAGGCAGGGTGCGGACGTAATCGCCGAGACCCACTTCGTCGAGAGCATGTTCGACGGTTTGCCGGGGGATGCCGTTGGTGCCCAGACGCACGTTGGTTTCAATGGTGCCGGTGAACAGGAAGGGATCCTGAAGGACGATGCCGAATTGGCGGCGAAGGTCCTGGAGATCGAGGAAGCGAATGTCGATGCCGTCGAGAAGAATCTGGCCGCGTTGAATGTCGTAGAAGCGCAGCAGCAAAGAGATGAGCGTGGTTTTGCCGGCGCCGGTGTGCCCGACAATGGCGAAAGTTTGTCCGGGATGAATGCGGAAGGAGACATCGCGAAGAACCCAGTCTTCGTCCGCGGGCTGCTCGACGTTTTTGTAGCTGAACCACACATTGCGAAATTCAATTTCGCCGCGCGGGGCCAGCAATTTTTCGGGATTGGGATTGGAGTCGATAGTGATGGGCTCGTCGAGCAATTTGAAAATGCGCTCGGAAGCGGCCATGGCGGACTGCAGGATGTTGAACTTTTCGCTCAAGTCCTGAATCGGGCGGAAGAAGCGCTGGGCGTACATGGTGAAGGCGGTCAATACGCCGAGGGTTAAGGTGCCGTGCAGGATGCGCAAACCGCCGGCCCAATAGATCAAGGCAATGGTGGCGAAGTTCAGGAATTCCACCGCGGGATAAAACAAGGCGTAGGCCAGGATGGCGTCGCGCCAGGCCAGCATGTTGTCTTTGTTGCGGCGGGTGAACTCCGCGCGGGCTTTTTGTTCGCGATTGAAGAGCTGCACCACGCTCATGCCGGAGATGTACTCCTGCAAGAAAGCGTTGATGCGCGCAATGGCCGTGCGAATTTTGCGGTTCGCGTCGCGCACGTATTTGCGGAAGATCAAGGTGACGACGAAGATGAAAGGCAACACCACCAAGGCGTCCAAGGCCAGCCTGGCGTCGTAAATAAAGAGCACTACGGCCATGACCGCGAGCAGGAAGAAGTCGTTGATCATGGTGACCACGCCGGCGGCGAACAAATCGTTGAGGGCATCCACGTCGGTGGTGACGCGGGTCATCAGCCGGCCGACGGGGTTGCGGTCGAAATAGCTCATGGGCAGACGCTGCAGGCGGCCGAAAATCTCACCGCGCATGTCGTACATGGTCTCTTGGCCGACGCGCTGCATGATGCGGATCTGGATATATTGAGCAAGGAAATCGAAAGCCAAAACGAAGAGATAGATGAGACTAATCCAGACCAGGCCAAGCTTGGCTTTGGAGATGGCGACATGGTGGGCTGCCCCGGGAACGAGATACCAGTCGATGGCCTTGCCGAAGAGTAACGGCGGAGCCAATTCCAAGGGGGTGACCACGGCCACGAGCGCAAGCGCAAAGAGGACGCTCCACTTGTAGGGCGTCAGGTATTGCAAGAGGCGCTTCATCAAGCGCGAATCGTAGGCCTTACCGAGTGCCTCTTCTTCGTGAATATTGCTCATGCGCGTTCCAGCTCTTCTTCCAGCAACTGCTTCTGATACAGGTCGGCGTAATATCCGCCGAGGGCCAGCAAATCGTCGTGAGTTCCGGATTCGATAATGGCGCCGTCTTTGATCACCACGATCTGATCGGCATCGCGAACCGTAGAGGTGCGATGAGCGATGAGGATGGTGGTGCGATTGCGCATTACACCGCGCAGGCGGCCCAGAATTTTTTCCTCGGTCTGGGTATCGACGGCGGAAAGGGAATCGTCGAGGATCAAAATACGCGGATCACGAATGACGGCGCGAGCGATGGCGGAGCGCTGCTTCTGGCCGCCGGAAAGGGTAATGCCGCGTTCGCCGACCATGGTTTCGTAACGGTTGGCAAAGCCCTGCACGTCTTCATGAACGCAGGCGATTTGCGCGGCTTCCAGAATCTCCGGTTCCTTGTGTTCTTGCAGGCCGAAGGCGATGTTTTCGCCCACGGTTTCGCTGAAGAGATAAGTGTCCTGGGGCACGTAGCCGATGGCGCGGCGCAAAGTCTCGAGGGGCCATTCGCGAATAGGGCGGCCGTCGATGAAAATCTGACCGTCGGGGGCTTCCCAAAGGCGCGCGATGAGGGCGGCGAGGGTGGTCTTACCGCTGCCGGTGGGGCCAACGATGGCCACTGTCGATCCGGGAGGAATATTCAGGTTGATGTTGCGCAGGACCGGGCGAGGCTCGGAGGGGTGTCCGTTGGAACCGTTGTTGGCGCCATTGCCGGAAATGGCGGTGGGATAGGTGAAGGTGAGATTGCGAAATTCGATTTCTCCGGCGATATGGGTGCCTTTGGCAATGGTGGCGTAGCGGTCGTCAATCTGCGGCTTGGCTTGGAGGATGTAATTGAGGCGGCCCATGGAAGCGGCGCCACGCTGGAAAATGTTGGTGACCCAGCCGAGAGCGATCATCGGCCAAACGAGAAAGCCCAAATAGGTATTAAAGGTGATGAGGGAGCCGAGGGACATCTGGCCGTTCAGAAAACGATAGCCACCCTGCCAGAGAACGATCAGGAAGGTGGTGCCGATCATGGCCTGAAGCGAAGGCATGAACATGCTCCAGGTGCGAATCAGCTTCACGTTTTTAGCTACGTAATCGCGATTGGGTTCGTCGAAGCCCTTAATTTCCGCTTGTTCTTGGGTGTAGGCCCGCACGACGCGAACGCCGGAAAGGTTTTCTTGCACTTTCGCGGAAAGCGTGGCGAGGGCGGCCTGGATGATTTCATAGAGTTCGTGGATGATTTTGCCGAAATACCAGACGGAAACGGCGACGATGGGGGTGGGAAGCAGAACCCAAAGAGTCAACGATTTCGAGAGGATGAGCATCACGGAAATTGACACAACCATAGTGAAGATGGTGGTGCCGCTGTACATGATGCCGGGGCCCAGAACCATGCGGACGGAGTTGAGGTCGTTGGTGGCACGCGACATCAGTTCGCCGGTGCGATTGCGGACGTAAAACTCTGGCTCCATGACCAGCAGGTGGTCGAGCAAGTCATTGCGAATGTCGAATTCGATGTCGCGGGAAATGCCGATGAGCACCCAGCGTGTGGAAAAGGACATGATGCCTTTTATGGTGATGCACAGGACCAGAATCAGGACATAGATCAGCACGGTTTGCCGGCTATGCGGCTGGTAGTACGGAACCAGATTGCTGAGCCAATTTAACGGTGTAACGTCCTTGGCGCCGTGCGTGGCCAATTCAAAAGGACGGCTGCTTCCCGCCAGGGTATCGGTGATGATGCCGGTGGCGAGAGGCACGATGCTGCCGATGAGGCTCATCAACAAAAGGGTGAGGAACCCAAACGCAATCGCGCCCTTGTACTTCCCCAGATAGGGAAGGAGTCCGCGCAGATTCTTGCCCGCGGACAGTTTCGGGGGCTTGTTTGCGGTGTTGCCCGCGGCCCGAGTTGTGGCCGGTGCGGTCATCGCAACATGGACCTCGGACTGGCCAAAGAGGGAGATTCGTTCAGGAAATGCTGATAAGACATGTCCATCGATTGATAGCGTTTCTTTTCCGGATTCCAACGAACGGCAATTGGCAAAGTTTTGCCGTTCGCCCCGCTCTGCGTGACCGGGGTAAAGTACAGAGACAATCCCGTTTGCGGGCTCTGTTCATACTGCAACTTCCATCCGGTTACGGCCTGAAGCGGCGTCATGGCGAGGTATCCCTTCTGGTCTTTCAGGTACTCGTCGGCGCGCAGCAGTTCGGTCCAGTTACCATCGACCTTTTCGGCCACCACAGCGCGCGTCACCACCGTACCCGCCACCGTGCTCTTCGGTGTATTAGGTACGACGTTGGCAGCAAGCAATTGTTCTGTGCCGGTTTTGGCTAAATCGCCAAAAAGAAGGACTTGCGTGCCGCTGCCCAAGAGGGAATCGGCGGCGCTTTGGACGTCGTCGGGAACGGCGGGCGCGGCGGGTTTCTGCTCGGCGTCGGCAGCGGGTTTGGATGGCTCGGAACCACATGCGGCCAAGGTGAGGGCGACTGCCACCGCGATGGGACCACACCAACGGCGCAGGCCAAGCAGTTTGCGGAAAAATTCGGAGACTTCAGGGGCTGAAGCCCTTCTCATTCTGCCCGATTTACGTGCGGGCTGAAGCCCCCTCCTCCGGAAAACACCTGAGTGCTCGCGTCGCCGAGGCGAGCGAGGCGCAACCGCATTGCGGGGCGAGAGCAAAGTGATCGGGGAGCGAGTCATCCAGGTCCTTTCGAAGCAGGTGCATTCGGCCATAAGCGTCCGGCGTCCATCCTACAAACTGGGAGCCGCCAGCGTAATTTCGACAACCCGGCCTGGCTGCCCTTCCTTTTCCCGGGTGCAGAGCACTTCCATGACCTGCGGGACGTCGGGTCCGGCCCAGTCAAAGGCGTAATACCATAATTCTAACGGCTGGCCGTTGCGGGTGCTAGGGCTCTTCGAATCGGGTGGGCCGTAGAGTGTTTCCAGTTTCGTGACGGAATCGCTGACACGAAGACCTAGCCCTGTTTTCCAAGGGCTCGGCGTCTTCAGCATGCAATCAGCCGTCGAACCAGCCCACATTCCCGCACGAATGACCTGAACCTGCTTTTGGCCATCGCTGTCGATGGTGAGAGACAGGTCGCGGCAGGGGTCATACCAGGCCGTCTGATCACCGGGAAGCGACTTGCCCTTGCCAAACTCTTTGTTCACGAGTGCGGCCTGCGTCAAGCTGGCCCGCCCGGGACGCATACCGGCAAGCGTCATCTCATTGGCCCGGTGCGCTGCTGCTTTCTTGGCGCTCGGTTTCGGGCTGGTTTGGGTCTGCGCTGCGATTATCGTTGCAGTGGAGAAAAGAGCGAACAGCGCCCGCCTCAGAAGGCGGCCGCTACAAAGGTGCCTCCGGGAGTTATCGTTGCGCCAGGATGGCATCGAGACGTGCCTCAAAATTCTCTTCCCCTTCGCTCCACAATTCGCTGCGTTCCACCGGCAGGGCGGACTCTACACTCTCCACCCAGCTGAACAACTTTTGGATGTTTTCGCGGGTCTTCTGGTGATACAGCTGCAGATTCCCCGGCGTACCCATCCAATTGCGGAAGGTTTTCTCGACCGGGTGATCGGAACTGTCGAACGGGTTTTTCGCGGCGCCCGGCGCGAGCAGACCGGCGTGGCCGGTGAAGAAATGTTCGAAGCCGAGGTCCGCATGGAAATGGCCCTCGGTGGTGGCCAGCCCGCCGTCATAAGCCTTGCCTTGGCAGATCAGCGTGATCGGTTGCGGGCCAAGCTTCCAGGTGAGGGTTTCCATGTCGAAGCTCCAAAGTTCCCATTGCGCCTCGACGATGTAGGCGGTGTCTTCGTTGACGTGCTGCGCGGCCAGAGCGGCCACTTCGGCGGGACCGAAGGTGCCGTCCTTCAAATCCCATTCGGACACGGGCATTTCGCCGGTGCCGACCGCTTGCACGGTGAGCTGTTGGAATGTTCCTTTGCCTTCGGTGAGCGGGGCGGTGGTCAGGAAGCGCGCAAACTCCGGGATCATCGTTTGCTCAGAGAAGTCGCGTGTCCAAACACGCAGATAAGCTCGGTTGGCCATAGGTCTTCAGAAGTATACAGGGTACTGAGCTGAAGTTGTCGTCGTGGGGATGTCTTCCACGGAGTGCGCGAGACTCCTATTGCACAGTGAGCGTCAGTTGCATAATTTGGCTTAAGGCGCCACTCGTCGCAGTTACGGAAATTGTGTAAGTGCCCGCCGGGGTGACCGGTGGCACGCCTGTGCCCGTCAAGTTAATCAACTGCGGGCTGCCGACCGCGTTGTCACCAATACTCAACGTGGCGGAGCGAGGGCCAGTGGCGGTTGGGGTGAATGTGACAGCAATTGAACAGTTTCCACCTACTGCCACGCTCGAGCCGCAACTGTTGGTCTGTTGGAAATCAGCAGGGTTGGTGCCTGCCACGGTAACCGCAGAGATACTGAGCACGGCGTCGCCGGAATTGATGAGCATCACGCTCTGAGCCGGGCTTGTGACACCCTGATTTTCTGATGTGAAGGTCAGGCTGGAAGGCGAGATCGCCGTCGATGGCGACGAAGCATGCTCCGTGCTCCCGCCTCCACTTCCGCCACCGCCGCAGCCCGCCCACGTTACGACGAGCATGGTTGCTGCCGTCAGCGCCAACACCTTGGAGTACCTGTCCTGACCAGAAATAGCCGCAAACAGCGTAAGCATCAGAAAACTCCCGGCGAGTAGGCCGGCCCAAGCCAAACTGAATCGCAAGTGTAGAGGAACAGGTCGCACCGGCGTTACTTTTGGAACCGTTGCTGTGAGCGCGACAGCAGTTGTAGCAATGTTGATCGTCGTCGCCACTCCCGATGTGCCGGTCAACAAGAGGGAAGCAGGTGTCGACGCGCAGTTTGACCCAGCCGGGCCACCAGAGCACGAAAGTGTCACGGTACCCTGGAAGGCGCTTTCGGGGGTGACTACGAGCGAGTAACTCGCCGTCTGGCCTGCGGTGATAGTCTGAGAAGCGGGTGAACCAGGGGCGACAGTGACCATAAAACCTGCGCCCGTGCCTGTCCCGGAAAGGGGCAGCACCTGTGGAACGACCGACGCGTTGTCCGTGAAGGAGAGCATTCCGCTGCGGTTGCCGTCATTTGTCGGAGTAAAGGTGACGGCAGCGGCGCAGGCTTTTCCAATGCTCAAACTGGATCCACAATTGTTGGTCGCGGCAAAATCGCCGCCAGCGGCAATCGTTGTGACGGTAAGCGGAGCGGCACCCGGATTGGTTAGCGTGACGTTTTGTGCAGAGCTAGCCGTGTCGAGTCCCTGATTCGCAAACTGCAGCGCACGAGGGGCGAAAGCGGCCACGGCGCTGTTGAGGAAAACGGAGAATTCGCTCGCCCCATAATCGAACAAAGCCATGTCGAGCGCGCCATCACCGTTGAAGTCCGCCCCCAGCATTAAGTTCATATCGTTGATGGAAGGGACGGAATATTCGATGTGCCCTGAGAATGTGCCATCACCGTTGCCAAGTAAAATGGTTGCGACATTGGTGCTTTCACTAGCGAATGCCAAGTCTGGCTTCCCATCGCCATTAAAATCACCGACCACTGGCGATCCCGTACTGAGAATCGCGGGAAGTTGAAATGACGGCCCTTGCCGAAACGTCCCATCGCCGTTTCCTAAAGCAACATTAATGATGCCGGTCTGTGTAGCCTTAACGATGTCCAACTTGCCGTCGCTATTCATGTCGGCAAGGGCCAACAGGTCGTCGCCTGGATCTGCCGAGTTCAAGGAAGTCACGAGACTAAATGGCTGGAACGTGCCGTTGCCGTTGCCAAGAAGAACGGCGATTCCATTGTCAGTCGCGACCGCCAAGTCTGGTTTGCCGTCGCCATTGAAGTCACCGACCAACACGTTATGACCCGGCGGGGAAAGAAGCATTGGACCAGTGGAATATTGGACCGGAGCAGCAAAGCTACCATCGCCATTTCCAAGGAAGATAGACACAGCACTGGTATTCATAATGACTGCAGCAATGTCGAGCTTTCCATCCCCATTGAAGTCGCCGGCTGCAACAGAACTCACCGTAGCCGAGACCGTCTGCGAGATGTTGTTCTGGAAAGTGCCGTCACCATTGCCGATGAGTGTGGAAAGGAGCTGGCTGGTGGTATTAGAGTTCGCGACAACCAGATCTAGCTTGCCATCGTCATTAAAATCACCGGCCACCATAACGCTGGGGTATGGTCCCGTCGGCGAGTCTAGGTGGGTTTTAAAGGTGCCGTCGCCATTTCCTAGCAAAATTGAAACGCCGCCAGTTTGGGTGAAACTGGTGGTAGCTATGTCCACATTTCCATCGTGGTTAAAATCACCCAAAACCGCTGAGTACGGATACTGTAAGACGGAAAAGATGGCCGGATTCTCAAAACTTCCATCACCTCGATTGATCAGGGCGGTCAGCGAGGAATAGGAAGTAACGCCACCGTACCCCCCAGCCACCGCCAGGTCCGGACTGCCGTCGCCGTTCACATCCATACTTATGACGCCTGCGGGCAGCAGACCAGCGCTGTAAAGAAGGGGAGGATTTTGGAATGTTCCGTCTCCATTTCCGAATATGATTGCGACCGCATTGGAGGCGTTTTCTGTGTCGGTCAGTGCCAAGTCAGGTTTCCCATCGCGGTTGAAATCGGCCACCGTAATCGACGTGCCGTCAATGCTCAAGAGATTACTGGTGTATTCGATGGGAGTGCCAAAGGTTCCGTCTCCATTCCCGAGCAGCGCGTAAATAGCCGCGGAAGCTCCGCCCGAGGGAACCACGAGATCGAGTTTGCCGTCACCGTTGAGGTCCGCGGCGGCCAGTGCCTGGACATTGCCAGGGATGCTGTAATTTGTCGGACTGTTAAAGGTCCCGTTTCCGTTGTTGATGAGGATCGACAAAACGCCACCCGAAAGGCCTCCGGCGATTGCTACGTCAGGTTTGCCGTCCCCGTTGAAGTCGCCCAACACGAGGTAGGGAGCGATCGGCACCGAATAAGTGGTCGGCGCCTGGAAAGTTCCGTTTCCGTTGCCGAGAAGGATGGCCAAGGTAGCGCCGCTTCCGAAATCGGGCGTCAGGAGTAGCAGGTCCAGTTTGCCGTCCTCGTTGAGATCGGTCGAGGCTGCCGCTGTGTAACTAACTCCAACGTTCTGGTTCAGGGACACGGGAGATTGGAAGGTTCCATCTCCATTCCCTAAAAGGATGCTCGCACCAGCCGAACCGATAATGATGACATCGACCTTTCCGTCCCCGTTAAAATCGCCGACGGTGAAGCCGCTGGCCTGCACTGCATAATCCATCCGCGGTGCGAAAGACCCGTCTGCCCGGCCCAGAAAGATGGAGAGAAACTCCCCACTGGAGGTGGTTCCAAGAATGGCAGCATCAGGGATGCCATCACTGTTGAAGTCTGCCGTAGCGACAGGCGCGTCACCTTGCGGAGGAGAAACATTATTGAGAACCGGCGCGGCAGAACTGGCGGTTCCAAATACATAAGTTTGCCCGTATGCTTTTAGTCCTGCGAAACTCCAAAGCGCGCAAAAAAGTGCGATCTTAGCAATCCAGCGACAATTTGCATTCATCAAATCCTCTCCTTCGAGCACAATGGGAGCAAACGTGCTTGGGTGAGCCCGTCGCTGCTTCGCGCGCAGTAATAGAAAAATGCCCGGCTCCTCAAGGAACACCTGTGGCTCGGTTCAAGTTTTGGTACGAGTTGCGGGGAGCGCAAGTTATTATTCCACGTTAATAGCGGAACAGTCTATGCCGCCGAACTCATGGGTCGGTAGCCACTCGAAGGATCGGGTCTGCCGGTTTCTCCCCAGGGAAGACGACTGAAAGCCATGTCACTGTTTGGGCGGGGCGGGATGCTCGAAGCCTTGGGCGATTTGTTGGAGGCGCTCGCGTAGGGTGTCGCCGAAGCGCGCGAACACCTCGGAAGTTGCTTCGCGCAAGCGCTCTTCGGCGGTTGCGGCGATCTTCGAGATGACGTCGCGCGACTGATGATCGAGTGTTGCCACGGTGGCCACCATCCAGGAATTGGAGATATTTTCTAAACGAGCGCGATACTGCTCGGCGCCCTCGTTGCTGAGTTGTTTGAGCGCGCCCTGCATTTCGTTCATGTTGGATTCGTTCATCTTTTTCCAGGAATCCCAGAGGCCCGAAAAGCCCGCATCTACTTTTTGGCGCGCATCGGAAACGCCGCGGCTGAGCACTTCGTTCATTTCACCTTGGAAACGGCGCAGGAAATCGCCTTGCTGCGCGCTGAGTTTGCTGCTGAAGTCGGAATGCGCGGCATCGAGCTTTTCGCGCGATTCGTTCAAGGAGCGGCTGCTCAGTTCGTTGAAGCCTTCCAGTTCCTGGCGGGCGTTGCGCTGAATTTCGTCGGTGAACGCCGCGGAAGTGGTATCGGCGGCTTCGGCAAAGAGCATGCGCACGCGTTCGAAAGATTCGTGGACCGCTTCTTCGAGCTGCTGGCGCGTTTGCAAAACGAAGCTGCGGCTGGTGCTGTTCAGCTCATTGGCAAAAACGCCGGAAACTTCGCCGGCTTTTTCGCGCAGCTGCTTGCCGGATTCTTCCACCAGCTTCTCCGACAGGTTTTGCAATTGCGTTTGTGTCTTTTTCTCGTACCACTCGGCGGATTTGTAAAGTTCTTCCACAGCGTGATGTTTCGCGTCGGCGGTTTTGTTTTCCAGGTCTTCGAGATGACGCGAGGTGATCGTCTGCGCGGATTCATTCAGAACCTGTTCGACGCTGCCTAGATTTTCCCGGAAACGCGCCAGGGACTCCGCAAAAGCATCGTCGGCGGAACTGCGAATGCGATCCTGCTGCATGGTCATGGCCGCATCGAGCAGCGAACGGCCACCGGCCAGACGATGGATGGCTTCCTCGGTTTGCTGAACGTGCGGTGCGACCATGGACTGAATCTGCTGGTCGAACTTTTCCAGAGATTCGCTGGTGGCCGCTTCGAAGCTGTTGCGGATGCGCGAGTGAATTTCTTCGAACAGAATTTCCGAGCGGCGGTGCAATTCGTTGCGGTGCAGGCTGAGGACGTCGTCGAGCTGGGACTGAAATCCGCTGACGGCTTGCTGCTGCACGGTCTCAATACGCGCGGGAAGCTGTTCGAGGCGCTCGGTGGTCTCTTTCGCTTGGGTCAGAGTTTCTTCCAGGCGCTGGGTTTGTGCTTGCAGGGATTCGCGAAGGCTGCTGGACTGCTTTGTGCCTTCTTCATCGAGACGCTTGCGGACCTCTTCCGCATGCAAGGTGAGATCTTCCGCCACCTGATTCTGGGCCGCTTGCAATCCCTGGTGCAATTGTTCTTGCCAGCGCGATTGCGCCGCTTGCACTTCTTGGGTGAGTTGTTCGCGAAGGGCGTTTTGCGCTTCTTGCTGCGTGGCCGCCGCCTTTTGTTGCATTTCCGCGATGGCGGCATCGAGAGTTTCCCGGTAGGAGCCGGCGGATTCTTCGCGTTGGCGCGCCACTTCCAAGGCGCTGTTGACCGCGGCTTCGAGGCGGGCAGCCACCTGCGTTTCCGCGACTTCTGCTTGGGTGCGCAGCTTTGCGGCTGCTTCATCGGCCTGCGCGCATAGAGTCTGCAGCGCTTCCTGCGCTCCGGTGAGTTGCTTTTCGTGTTGGTCGCGCTGGATGGCGCCTTCGCGGGCCAGTTGCGCGGTGAGTTGGTGGGTCAGCTGTTCGAGTTGCGGAGCCAACCAGCGTGGCAACTCGTTTTTCAGGGCTTCCGCGGCAGCGGCCTGTGCGGTGCGCGAACGGGTTTCCGTTTCTTCATGGATCATGCCCACGGCGTGAGCGGTTTCGCGCTCCACTTCTTCGCGGAAGTTGGCGAATTTCTGTTCCCACTGTTCGAAGGCGAGGCGGCGTTCGGCGTTGACCGCTTGCGCAGCAGCATCGCGCGCGGCGGCATGAATCTGTTGGCGGGCTTCGGCGAGCAATCGCGCGACCTGACGAGCAAGCTGCATGGACGCATCGGTGGCGCTGGTGGGCGCCGGGAAAATGCGGATGTTGTCTGGAGTAGCGACACCCGGTTCCACTTCTTCGATCGGCAAGGGCGTGCCTGCGGGCGCAGGAGGCAGCGGCGAGCCAGTGGCCTCCCCAGGAGCCACGGCGTTGGGCAGGAAGGGTGTTTCTTCGGGGAAGGCAAACCAGTCTTCCGGCGGAAATCCGATGCCCCAAACATTGCCGGGTGCTTCCAGTTCGAGCGCGACCTGGAAAAGTTGCCGCACCGTACGCGGGCGCTGAATCCACGCGACCTTGCCGCGCACACGCAGCGGCGCATGGCCGGGCTCAGCGTGAGGCACTTCCAGGTTGACCCACATATTTTTCAGCACGTAATGCTTGGATTGGTAGCGGCAGCCGTGGCAATTAATGATCAGAGTGGAAGTACGCTCGGCGAAGGGGCGTCCCAAGGCGTCCACGCCAGTGACTACCAGGGGAACCGCCTGCACGATGCGCGTGCTGCGGCGCTTGCGAAGCTCTGTACTTGTATTCACCGCACCTTCGGTTGACATATCGGCACTCTCGTCCGCCAAATCGGGGCTTTCGTCGTCGTTCTGCATCCTCGCGATACCTTGGCTGCGGCTCCCTGGGGCCTGTGCGTTCCGCACCTCTACGACTTTTTCAGAGATGCGTCCTCAGCGCGGCCGTGATGCATTCCGGTGAGGAACGACCACAGCTCTTTGGCGACCCACACGGGACCGACCAGCAAATAGATAGGCCCTTGGAAAAACGCCGGATGGTTGCCTTCGATCCGATGACCCAGGAACAAGAGCATCCACCCACCGACAAAGCAGGTCACGCCTGCCTTCCAGCGGAGAAACAATAAAAGGATAATTCCGGCAAAAATGAGCGGAATGCCAATGCCGTGGAGCAGCTTGTTCCACCCGGAACTGTGTTCGTGGTCATATTGATTCATGTAGTGCGCTAAATCCGGCAAAGCGCACCTCCTACTCCAGCTCCTGCGGGCGAACTGGATACGATTGGCGGGGACTTCCACCGTTGGAACTGGACTTTATCCTGATTCGTAGTTTTTGCCTAGAGAGACAATCATTCTGTACGTACTAGCCCATTTTTCCCACTGATCCCATGGGACTAAATTGGCGCCGGGGACAGCGCCAAAGCTTATAAATCGCGCCGGCCTTCCATGGCTTTCAGCATGGTGACCTCGTCGGCATACTCCAGATCGGCGCCCACGGGAATGCCGACGCCAATGCGGGTGACACGCACACCCAGCGGCTTCAGAAGCTTCGATAAGTAGATGGCGGTGGCTTCGCCTTCGGCGGTGGGATTGGTGGCGATGATGATTTCTTCGACGGCGCCGCCCTTCAGGCGCTCAATCAGCGATTTAATGTTGAGTTGGTCGGGGCCGCGTCCCTGCAGCGGGGAGAGCGAACCGCCGAGGACGTGGTACATGCCACTATAGGTGCGGGTTTTTTCGATGGCCAAAATATTGTGGGGCTCTTCGATGACGCAAATGGTGCGTTTGTTGCGCGTGGGCCCGACGCAGTAGAGACACGGATCGGTGTCGGTGATGTTGTGGCAGACGGAGCAGGTGCGAATTTTTTCTTTGGCGTCGCGGATGGCGTCGGCCAGCGCCATGGCGTCTTCCGCGGGAGCGCGCAGAAGATGGAAGGCCAGGCGCTGAGCGGTTTTTTGGCCAATGCCCGGAAGATGCTTTAGTTCATCAATGAGGCGTTCGACCGGGGCAGCAAAATCAGGCATGTTCCTTGTGTAGCACAAGGGCATTCGCGGACGCAAACGCACGAAAATTGCGCTTGTGGATTATTCGTAGGGGTATTCTGATTTTTGGCAACTTATTTAGTAGTAGAAGTAGGGGGCAGCGGGGACCGATTCGTCCGCGGTGAATTCGAAGCATTTCAGGCCGGCGGGGTGGGACCAGAAGGTATAGTCGCGGTTGCGATCCTCTTTCGGGCCCGAGGCAGCGAACGCCGCGCACAGCGAGTAGTGGTTGGGTGGCTTTGGACTGTAAACAAAGGGTTGAGCGGTGAGGGGATCGACAAACTTCGCCCTTTGTATGTCGGTCAAGGCGTCGGGCAATTGCTTGTCGCGGCTTTTGTAGCGCGCATTGATTTCATTGGCAAGCTGACTCAGGCTCTGAATTCTTTTTTCGTCCGCGCGGACCAAGCGCTGCGTGGAGGGTCCGCGGGTCTTCCAGAATCCAAGTGCGACGACAAGCACTACCGCGGCGGTGGCGAGAAGCAGGGCGAAGGAATCGCGATTAATGCGCATCGGCCGCCCCCTTCTGCGCGTCGTGCAGAGAACCCAGGTAATACCAGAACACGCCTCCGGAGATGAGCAGCGTCACCGCTACCTTGGCGACGAAACGGGAAGTGAGTTCCCCGCGGAGATAGTAGGCCAGGAAAGTGACCACGTCCCCGATCATGACCGAGGCGGCAATGAGCAGGGCAATGTAGGTGAGCCATTTTCGAACGCCGGATTCCAGTTTTTCCGGGGCTTGGCGCGTCTGAGAAAGGATGATGCGCATCACGAAGAGATACAGAGGAAACGTAACGATGAGCGCGGCCAACTCGGTGGAAATTTGGTACGAGAGGCTGGTGCCGTAGTAGTTGGGCGCGAGAGGATCGCGAATCCAATCGTCGATCAGCGAATAGCAAATGGAGCCCAGGGAGATGGTCCACGTGGCGAGCGTGGCGAAAGAGAGCAGGTACAAAAATGCATCTTTCGCCGGAGTCGTGGACTTCTTGCCGGGGGGAATGCGCAGGCCGGACAGCGCTTCATATCTTTCGCCGAGCGCTGTCCAAATTTCGGATTTTGGCCAACCGGCATTTTCCAGGATGCCGAGAAGGGTTTCGTCGCTCGCGCCGCGCTCCTTGGCTGTAGCGATGAAGTTCTGCAGTTCTGCGGGCGTACTGGGTGGCATGGGTTTGCTCTCCTGCGAATGCGGAAGGAAAAGGCTTGCAACAAAATTAAATCTTGAGCGATTGAAGGAGAGGTTAGTCCTAAGGGGAAGAAAAGTCGAGAGCCTTTGGAGTGCGGCGGTCAGTTCCAGCCCTTTGTAAACCTGTCATCCTGAGCGCAGCGAAGGATCTCAGCCGATCCATGTTGCGTTTGCCGCGCCCAGAGAGCAGAAACTGTACCGTGAGAACCTTCGCCCGCAAACCGTGCGGTTTCCGGATCGCAAAAGCCGGTCAGGTCAGCTCATTCGAGTGGAAAACAAACGGCTCGCCTCAGAAGGCGGGCCCCTACAAGTGCTTGGAGAACCAATACCGTCAGCGCATGGATTGTGCGGACCTGGGGCGCAGCGTGCTGCGCCCCTACGAAAAAACTCAAGACCCACCCCGAAAGCCCAAGTGTACGGCTCGCGGAACAAAAATCACGAGCCCTCAGGCTGACAGTTCCAGTTAGAAGTTGCGGGTATTGAGAGGCTAGAACAGGCCGGGGATTTTGCCGGCTAGGCCACCTAGGCCAGGTAGGCCGCCTGCGAGGCTCTTCATCTGGTTGGCTAATTCTTCATCGACGCGGCGCGATGCTTCGTTGACGGCGGCGCGGAACAAATCCTGCAGCATTTCCTGATCTTTGCCGGCAAAAACGTCCGGCTCGATTTTCACTTCGAGCACCTGCTTCTGCCCGTTCATCTTGACGGTGACCATGCCGCCGCCGGCAGAAGCTTCCACCGCAACGGAGTTGACCTGGCGCTGCAAGTCCTCCTGAACCTGGCGGAGACGCGAGAGCATTTGTTGGAGAGCGTTGACTTCCATATTCATCGTTATCCCCCCTTTTGCCTACTCGCCGTTGCGGCGCCGAACTTCGGAAATTCTGCCGCCAAACCGTTCCAACATCGATTTCACTATCGGGTCATTCTCAAACTGCGCGCGCATTTCCTGCGTGCTGGCTGCGCGCGAGGAGTTTGCATCACTCGCCGCACTACTTTCAAGCTTAGCACAGACGCGTACAGCGCGCCCCAGCACCTTGCTCGAAGAGGTACGGATCTTCTCTAAAGTTTCTCTCCCTTCAATCAATCCGGCGAAGGCACTTTCTTCCGCGGGGAAATAAATCCGTAATTCACTGCCGTCCAATTCCCAACGGGAGGCGTGCTCCAGCAATTCGCCGATGAATTTCTGCTGCGCTTGAATGGCGGATTTGATTTCGGTGACTTGTTCCACGCTAAGTCCTGTCGCCGGCACGTTGGGCTTCGCTATTTCCGTGGCGGGCTCCACGGTTTCGCTCTTTGCCGGCGCCGCGGCTACTGCGGCACCCGCTGCGTTAGATGCGGCGGCGACCGTTGCCGGTCGCACAATTTCGCGTTCCGTAAATATGTACGGTTTGGAAGGAAGCTCGGGAGTTCGCGCGGGGCGGGAGTTTTCGGAAGCCGGGGCGCTCGCAGTGGTGGCCGCGGAGCGAGAAGGGAATTGCGGAGTGGCCGACCTCGCGGTCGCGGACTTTGGCGCGGAGCCGCCGCTGGGCCGGCCGGCACTGTTGCCGCCGAGTTCGGCCAGCAACTCTTCGAGAGGCGCGAGGCGCGCCGCATTGACCAGTCGCAACAAACCCATTTCCAGGTGCACGCGCGGGTCCATCTGGTGACGCACTTCGTAGTCCACTTGCAGCAGAATCTGGAAATAGCGGGTCAAATCCTCTTCGGTGAAGAGCGCTGCCGCCTTGGCCAATCCCGGGCGTTGATCCGGAGTCGCGGCGAGCAATTCGGAATCGGCGCCGCACACGCGAGCGATCAGCAAGTTGCGCATGTGACGAATGGCTTCCCGGCAGAAGTGCTGCAGATTTCGCCCTTCTGTTTGGAAGCGGTGCACCAAGCCCAGCGCGCGTTCGGCGGAACGCTCGTGGATGGATTCGACCAGTTCCTGCAGCGCGTCTTCGGGAACCACGCCGAGCAGTTCGCGCACTTCCGTGTCTTTAATATCGTCGCCGCAATAGGCGCGGGCTTGTTCGAGAAGCGAAAGAGCGTCGCGCATACTGCCTTCGGCCATTCGGGCGATGACGCTGAGGGCGCCGTCGTCGATTTTGAGATTTTCCTGCTCGGCGATGTACTTCAGGCGGCTAGTGATTTCCGCGAACGTCAGCGCGCGAAAATGGAAATGCTGCGAGCGCGAGCGGATGGTGTCTTCGAGTTCTTCCGGCTCAGTGGTGGCCATTACGAAGATGACCCGATCGGGCGGCTCTTCCAGAGTTTTCAAGAGCGCGTTGGAAGCTTCTCCGGTGAGCATGTGTGCTTCATCGAGGATCACCACTTTGTGGCGAGCGGCGGCTGGAGCATAGCGCACCATCTCGCGCAACTCGCGGATTTGATCGATACCGCGATTGGAGGCCGCGTCAATTTCGATGACGTCGAGAGAAGTGCCTGCGGCAATTTCCTTGCAGGAATCGCAGACGCCGCAAGGTTCCGGCGTCGGGCCATGAACACAATTCAGCGCTTTGGCCAAGATGCGCGCCGCGGTGGTTTTGCCCACGCCGCGTGCGCCGGAAAAGATGTACGCGTGCGCCACGCGATTATGGCGAATGGCGTTGGCCAGCGTTTCCGTGACGTGCGTTTGTCCGACGAGGTCCGCGAAGGTTTGCGGACGCCATTTGCGAGCGATGACTTGGTAGGCCATACGTGTCTTGCATTTTCGGCGCACGGCAAGAAAAAGTCAAAGTACCCTCGGGCCACAGGTCAATTTTGCCTTTCGAGAAACTCGATGGCGCGGCGAACAATTTCGTACTGCGCTTCCAGAATGGAACAGCGTCGTGTGCCAGCCGCGATGTTGCGTGACGCCAATTGCCGAAATTGGGAGCTGCAAGCGGCGATGGTTAACATCAGTGCCGTACGTTTCTCCAAGTCGCGGAAATGGCTCAGAGAAAAACCACAGCGCGCTGGCCGGCGTCGAGCAGCGGCGCAAGCGAGCATCCTCCTGTGTGGCTGCTGTTTCGTCAGGGGGCAATTATATCCAGCCGGGGAGTAACAATGGCAAAAACAATGAAAGAGGAATTCCTCGCTACGCTCGGAACAGCAGACTTTGGTTGAGGAACTGTTGCCTGGAAGCTGTCGACTGACGACTGCTTTTATCACGAGGAACTTCGGAGTCTTCGCGGCACACTTGGCTTACCCGGTACCGTTGCTCCCTTCCGGGCCTGGCGGGGTTCGCGGGACCTCGTTGCACGAAGCCCGAAGTTCCACGTAGCAGCAGTTGCGGGTGCAACTGCTAGGAAGAGAATAGCACGTGCGGGTGGTGCAGGAAAGATTTGGGGAGCGGGTATCCGCGGGAGAGTGGAGAAAAGGAAACGCCCGCCTCAGAAGGCGGCCGCTACAAGGGCGAAGAGCAAAGAGCGGGTCTGAAGACCCGCCGCTACTTGAAGGAACACAGGCTGAAGCCTGTGCTACAGGGTTTGCAGTTGGTTGCTTAACTGGACACAGCGGGGTTTTGCGTTCGGTTTGCGTTGAACTGTGTCCTACACTTATACGCGGGTTGGAGTTCCTCCCCAACCGCCTTGGGCTGTGCGCAACAGCCGCAAGGTCCGCGCGCCAGCGCTGGTCCCACCGCCGGGACCGACACCCCACGACACGGGGAATCGCTGCACGACCGTGCAAGCAGGAGGAAGTACATGAAAGTTGTTTTATCGCTCGTTCTGGCATTGGCGTTGGTGTGTGCCGCCGCACCGCCCAGCTATGCGGAACCGCATCAAGTGGCTCCCGGCACAGAAGTTCATCTCACGCTGGTTACCCCCATCAACAGCAAGACCGCCCTGCCCGGGGACAAAATCGAGGCCGTGACCACCACGCCCATTGTTCTGTCCGATCAGAGCGTCATTCCCGCGGGCACGCGCATCCATGGCGAAATCGGCACGGTGCAGCCAGCCAAGTGGTTTTCTTCCTTTAAAGGACAAGCTGCCCTGGCCATCAGCTTTAAGACTCTGGAGATCGACAGCCGGCTCATCCCGGTTCAAATGAGCTTGTTGGCGATTGGACAGCCGCGCGTTAATTCCGGCACCAGTCCGGTTCGCAAAGACGTGAAGATCACCGAAGGGGAAATGATTCAGGAAAAGCACGACTACAAAGGCGATGCGGTCGGGTTGGCACTCCCTGGAGGCGCGGGCGGGACGATTGGCCTGATCGCAGGGAACGTCGGCCGGGGGCTCGGGATTGGCTTTGGGGTCGGCGCAGTGTACGTGCTGGCGCGCAAGGGCAAGGAAGTCAGCCTTCCCGCCAATACCGCCATGCTGGCTCGCGTGGATAACCCGATTACCGTGCCCATGATCGCCGCTTCTACCGGCACCGGCACCGGCACAACCGAGAGTACGGAAACCGCCAGGGTTCAGTAAGCCGGACACTCCTCCGTTCGGCGGCCCCCCAGTGAAGTTTGCTGGCGGGCTTCTTTTTCGCCGAGAGAGGGTAAGAACTCAAGACGCAATGATTGTGCGGACATGGGCGCAGCGTGCTGCGGCCCTACGTTTGAAGCTTCGCGCGAAGGCATATCGGGGGCAGTGCGAGTCTAGGAGGGAGGAACGGGCGCCGGAGGTAACTTGGGGTAGAACTCCGGCGCCCGATGGGGGTTCTGGCAGGGTCTCGCAGTAGGATCCTCGGAGGAAATCGCCGCCCGAACACCAGTGGATCCTGCTGCAAAGCGGTTTCGTATCGCTGGGTTTCGAGCTTAATCTAGACGACGCGCAAGGAAAGAGCAGGAGCGATGCCAATTGAGCGGGAAGGGAATGCGCTGGAAACAAGAGTGTTAGGGGGAGTGGGCCGGTTCAAATGTGCATCGAATTCGCCGTTGTGTGCCGAAGCGGAACGCATCCCTTTCGCTCTGTTTCTCTCGCTCGCTCCGGCGGTGGTCTGCGCGGCTTCCCATCTGCTTTTTCTATTCGGTTCATTCATTTTTCCTTTCGGATTTCCACTGATTTCCATTTGACCCTTCGCGGACTGGCGCGATACTTTAACTACCGAAAGGTCAGGCATGCCGCTTCCGCATCTGCCCAAAATTTCCACAAAACTTTTAGAGGAGATTCATGTCGACTGATTTGCGTAATTTCCTAGCCCTGCCTTACGAGGAGCTCGAAGATCTGAATCTGAAGGCCAAAGAGCAACGCAAGAAAAGAACTCCGATTCACAAAATCCAGGAAGAACGACTGAAGTACCTCACCGACGAAAAGCGCATCAAGGCAGTGACGGTGCTGTTTAGCGATCTGGAAGGCCGTCTGCACATGCTGGATTACGACAAAAAATTCCTGATGAAGAGCTGGGACAATTTGACGTTTGACGGCTCCTCGATCCGCGGATTCACCGCGCAGCGCGAAAGCGACCTGCGGCTGGGCATGGACTGGGCGGCATTTTATTGGGCACCGGCGGACATTTTCGGCAATGGCAAGGTGCTGGTGTTCGGCGAAGTGATCGACAAGGACGGCAGTTCCTATAGCGGAGACATTCGCGGGGTACTGAAGAACTATGCGGACGCGTTGCACAAGAAAGACGGGTATACGCTGAACGCCGCCAATGAAATTGAGGGCTTCCTGTTCAAGGGAGCGGACGCCGAGCGGCACTATTACGAAACCGGAAAGTTCGAGTATGTAAATACCGGGGGCTACTACCATTCGCTGCCGGGCGATCCGCTGAGGAGCTTCATCGATACGACGGCAGAAGTGCAGCGGGCGATGGGCTTCCAAAACGAAAAAGACCATCCGGAAGTGGCGCCATCGCAGTTTGAAATTAACTATGGCTATGGCGAAGTGGTCGCTGCCGGCGACCAGATTCAACTGTACAAGTTGATCTGCCGTCAGGTGGCTAACAAGATGGGGCTGACGGCCAGTTTCCTGCCCAAGCCGGTGGTGGGCGTGAACGGCAGCGGCATGCACACCAATGTGTCCATCTCCAAGGATGGCAAGAATCTATTCTGGGATCCCAAGGGCGAAGAGAAGCTCAGCAAGCTGGGCTGGTCGTTTGTGGATCGAATCCTGACGCATGGCAACGACATTTGCTTGATCCTGAATCCCAGCGTGAACGCGTACCGGCGCTTGGATCCGCACTTCGAGGCGCCCAACCAGATCAAGGCGTCACCGGTGGATCGCGGCTCGATGATCCGCATTCCCATCGGCAATGAAAAGAGCATGCGCGTGGAAGTGCGCTCGGTGGCACCGGACGCGAACCCATACCTCACGCTTTACTCGATCTTCAAAACCGGCATCGACGGCGACACCGCGAAAATCAAGAACCTGCGGCAGGCCGAACGCTATCTGCCGGACAACATTTACACCGCGCTCGAGAACTTCGAAAAGTCGGAGTGGACGAGCAAGCTGCTGGGTGCTGACGTGAAGGCCCGCTACGCTGACTTGAAGAAGGCTACGGCGGACCGCTGCGCCCGGGACCTCGGCACGTTCGTGAAGGCTCCGGAAGTGCAGTATCACCACGAAGTTTACAATCAGTTCCTGTGGAATTTGTTCTAGAGACAATTTCAAGTGCTGGATATCGGCCCCACTCCTTTGCGGGAGTGGGGTTTTGTTTTTTTGGTTGTGGAGTGCGCGTGTCGTAGATGCGCCCACCTCAGAAAACGGCCAGGTGCAAATCGCGTAAGGTGGGTGTGGTATAGCGATTTTTCCTGCTGCACGCCGATTTTCTATGCGCTTCGAGTGTCCCCGTTATTCTGTATTTTTTCTGCAAGGCGTTGAATTCTGGCGTGTTTCTTTTGCTCCCCGCTTGGCCCGCAGCTTGCCCTAGTGGAACACGGCTGAACAGAAAGGACGCTTCGTGCCGGAGGATGTAAGCGGCTAAGCGAACTTATTCTTTTTCTGCGCGATAAGGTCCCCATCGCGACGCAGAAGTAGCAAATCCCGGCCAACTTCGAAAGGTGAGTGATATGCGCATCTCCAATTGGATCGGCTCGTTTATTTTGGGTAGTACACTCCTGTTCGTTCCCGGAGCGGTCGAAGCCAGTGCGGCCGGGCACGCTGCTAATGTAGCGGTCTCCATTACCATTGCTCCACCCGTTCTTCCGGTCTACTCGCAACCGATTTGTCCGGGTGTCGGTTATATCTGGGAGCCGGGTTACTGGGCTTGGGGCGTCGGCGGTTACTACTGGGTGCCGGGCACCTGGGTACTGCCGCCGGCGATTGGTTTGCTTTGGACGCCGGGCTATTGGGGCTACTCGGGTGGTGTTTATCTTTGGAACGCCGGCTACTGGGGCGTCTCGGTGGGCTTTTACGGCGGCATCAATTACGGATTTGGCTATCCGGGCGCCGGATTCTACGGCGGCTATTGGCGGGGCAATCAGTATTATTACAACACGGAAGTGACCAACGTGAACCGAACGGTGGTTCACAACGTGTACAGCACAAGAGTGGCGAACCCGCGAGGAGCAGG
>Ga0335072_10001661_pt1 | contig 35738 bp, 30 predicted proteins | sample Lox_Sample_21_FD_206725 | JGI IMG/M metagenome (GOLD analysis project Ga0335072, IMG submission 206725) | Soil microbial communities from Loxahatchee National Wildlife Refuge, Florida, United States - Lox_Sample_2.1 | ecosystem: Environmental > Terrestrial > Soil > Wetlands | place: USA... | reverse complement strand
AGATCGGCTGCTGCTCGAGAAAAGGGCGGACGTCAACGCGCAGGTCAGAAGGTTCGGCAACGTGCTGCGGGCAGCATCGGAAAGGGGATATGAGGCGGTAGTGCGGCTACTGCTCGAGAAGGGGGCAGACGTCAACGCGCGGGGCGGAAGGTACGGCAACGCGCTGCAGGCGGCATCGCGTGGCGGACATGAGGCGGTGGTGCGGTTGTTGCTCGAGAAGGGGGCGAACGTCAACGCGCTGCCAAAGCCGGATAGAAGACAACTTAAAATTCGAGCAGGTAAACTTCTCTATCCTATATGCCGGAGCGTAAGTATCTGACACTTGGATAGAACCCAGATATCCTAGAACGGCCGCGAGGGAAAGGAATGCTGCGCAGAGCACATATGACGAAAACCCACCAGCTGTCTCGGATACTATTCAGCAGCCAGTCTCAACAAGGGATTCTGCAACTTCTCCTTCCCAGTCTGGTTCTGCCACAAGAGAGCATGTGAATGCAGCAGACCGACGAAATATCATAGATCGAGTTGCACGCGATGAGATTCCCACCCCAGAGGTCGAAGCAGGAGCTGATAGGACAGCGGCCTCTCAAGGGTTGTCTGCGATAGCTCAACCAACTTGTGACGATGCGTCCAGTTTCGCGGTCGAAGGAAATCCTGCATGCGAAATCGTAAAACGAAGCTTCCAATTGCAAAGGCATGTTTCGCAATTGTCTCTCATTGCCCCGTCCATGGCCATGAAGGCTTCTAGAATCGATGATCTCAAGGGTATCGTCGAAAGCTATCTCAAAGGCCCTATCTTATGGTGGCCTCTCAGACAAAGAAGGCTAGCTTCCCAAGAGGCTAGGGGACGGATAATCTGGCAATGTGTAAGTTCCTAACAACGGCTCACAGTGGCCTAGTGGCTAACCTCGTATTAAGACATGTGGTGCCAACTTCGAGGCAAATGTTCTGAGCGCTACCGCCGAGACCTTTTGTCGAGATATGGGCATTGTCAACGCAGCGACTCCTGGGGGCTCTCTGTTACCTACACATCGCAGTGATTCTTCGAGCGCCCTTCAAACACCGCCGCAGCAGGGTGGCTCCGCTGCACAAGCTTCTATCAGTCAGCGGGGCAGGCCAACGGCTTCGGGCTCTATAGGTGCTGGCCCCACTATCCAAGGACGCGCGCCCCAACCGCCTAACACCGCCCAGCCAGCTACTGATCGATACCTGCATTGGTGCATCGATGCTCGGAAGGCCGTGACGCGGCTGATACATATGGAATTGAGCTGCGTCACTGATTCAAATCTGGTTCCTTGTCTCCTTCAGATGTACAATAGCGTGTGTGGTTTCCGCAGCTGGCTTACTCTGACGTCTTGCTGCGGAGTAAGGCTAATTAAGGTAAGACTCCTTGTGACGTTTCTGTTCACTCACTAACGCTGCATAGTTTCACAAGCTTTCTGTCGAAGCAGATCTGGTGATTGTATCTGAACAAGCTATCCCATGCCGTACAACAAACCGAGACTACGAATACACCTACCCTGACTCGACGGTCCCAGAGAGGGACTTCATCAAAAGGCTCGAAGCCATTGTGAGAGCCCGTATTATGTACCCTCGGTGCCCTGAGACCTCAAAACTCGGAAATGTTCTTCAGCATGTTCCCAAGAAGATCAATGGCAAGTTGCAACAGTTGGAGGGATACGGCATGCAGGCGGTTCCTGGCTACTGCCTCTGGAAAGCGGCTGTGGTCTTTCTATTTGTCCAGATTGCGCCAGTGATTTTCGCAATCCGATGGCTGATTGGGCATAAGGGTGATTGGCAAAATGCTATGATGTTGGAGTGTATGGTCATCGAGGTTTTCGGTATTATTGTCATGCTGCACGATCGATGGAGTTTGGATACTGGTACCAGCTAGACAGCGCCGGCGATATACCACCACTACCACTATTAGGGAATCACTACTACCGCTTATACCGGAATAGCCTAATCAGGGAGGTCCAAAGGGTTTCAGGGGAATAGCATATAAGCTATTCTACATCATCCTCGACCGACGCGGCATCACCCAATAAGGTAGTGATAAGCTTGGGCGTCGGAGAAGGTGGCCGGAGAAAAGAAAGCGGCTGAAGAAACAAAGCGGCCCGAGAAAGAAGGTGGTCCGAGAAAGAGAGTCACACCAGTCGCAATGCTGAAGCTCACAGTCGGGCATCGCAAAGGCTATTAAGCCCGCTGCTTGATCACCTAATGTCAGACTTTTCTGGTGTTCAGGTAATCGCAAGCCGGGCTCGCGATTAGAATCTGGTGGTCAAAAAGATGTTGTATTGCTTGTCCTATCGTACCTAGGGGTAGCGGACGACTTATGTACACAATACCTGTCGGCCGCAGAAGGCAGATAACATGCTAGAAGTAGGTAGCCATATACTTACTGAGATCGCAGCAGGCATCAGTAGGCCCCAACAGGCACCTGCGATTAGCAACTGGAACGCAGCGTATTCACAGGAGGGTTCACAGGGCAAAGAGCTGTTCTATACCTATTTTGGCTGACACCTAATGACCCATGAGTGGGATAGACCAGCAAGGTTGGGATGGGTCAACTCGGGCGGCACCGCCATGTTGGTTCGCCACCTCACCCCATCCCAGCCAAGGCACTCTTTCAGAAAACAAACCTACACTCGAACGAGGCTATTTCCTTCATTTGTTAGGGAGCCAGTCTAGAGCGGATCATAGAGGTGCACAGTGACTAGGACATCGAATCTAAAGAAGGAAGGAAGATGAGGCAGGGCCATTAGGTCCAAAGGACAACACTGTGCCAAGGCCGTACCGCCAAGACATGCGTTCGAGCCCGAGCAGCCGGTGTTTGTAACATCATTTAACCGAGGCCAATTACCGGCAATGGCCACTTTCCTAGCCCACCAAGGCATCAACCCAACAGGCTTGCGTTGCATATCACCCACGGAATGGTGCCGGGCGCGTGGCCTGTTTGCCGTTGAGGCGAAGAGCAGCAGAAAACCGAGGCTTGTTCTTTCCTAGGTTCCCAAGGAGCTGCACCCGCTCCTCTCAACCTTTCCCCCGCCCCCACCCCCGCAGCCCGACGCGCTTGGGAAAAGACCTAGAGAAGAAGCGACTAACCTGTGTTAGAGTGAACGTTAAACAAGATTATGTCCTTCCCCAGATCCCCGTCCAGTGTCACTCTGATATAAAGACCATGACCTCCCCGCTCCCGCATAGTTCTTACTTCTGCATTCAGCATGTCCAGACCTGTCGATTCTTTTCAATCCTTCGTCCCTTCTTTGCTCATCTTGCATACGAATCCACGAGGCCCGTCCTGCACCCCTGCCCGTCATGGCTCTTCCACCGAAATGGTATCAGTTCCTTATCGGCGTCTTTGCTTCCCTTGGTTCATTCCTCTTCGGATATGACCTCGGCGTCATTGCAGAAGTTGTCGCAAGTCCCAATTTCACCGCAAAGTTCAAGCCCAATGACGTTCAGAGCGGTTTGGTGGTCTCCATGTTCACTACCGGGGCTTTTTTTGGAGCTGCTTTCGCCGGACCAAGTGGCGACTTTCTGGGTCGGCGATTGACTATCTCAGCAGGAGCGCTCATCTTCTGTCTTGGAGGAGCTCTGCAGACTGGAGCTCAGAATATTCACTTCTTATGGAGTGGGAGATTCTTCGCTGGGCTCGGAGTCGGTGAGTTTCGATTGCTTTCTTCTCGAAAGACTTGGGATTGACGAATGTAGGAATCTTGGTGATGATCATCCCTCTGTACCAAGCCGAGCTGGCACATCCATCCATCAGAGGTCGCATTACTGCCTTGCAACAATTCATGCTTGGAGTCGGTGCTTTAGTAGCCGGGTGGGTCTCGTACGGCACTTACATTGACATTGCAAACGACAACAGCGGTCAATGGCGGATCCCACTCGGACTGCAGCTCCTTCCAGCAATTGCTCTTGGCGCTTTGATCATGCTGTTCCCAGAAAGCCCGAGATGGCTTATCGATCATGGCCGAGTTGACGAAGGCCTTCAAACCCTTGCCAAACTCCACGCCCACGGGAATACCGAGGATCCATGGGTTCGTGCCGAGTATGAACAAATTCAAGAGGCCATTACCTTTGAGCATGAACATGAAGCGAAATCTTATTTCGAATTGTTCCAATCAAGGTCTTCATTCAGACGCCTCCTTTTGTGCTGCGCATTGCAAGCCTCGATCCAAATGACCGGCGTTTCTGCGATTCAGTACTACAGCGTCACTATCTACGGCAAGATTGTCAGTCCACACGCTTTTCGTTGACCAAGTCTCTCAATTGACAGAATGATGTAGGGCATTACCGGAAATAACACCTTGAAGTACCAAGCCATCAACAACATCATCGCACTAATTGCACAGTTCCTCTGCATGATGCTGATCGATAAATTCGGCCGTCGCCGCCCTCTCATCTTTGGTAATCTCGGCAATATGGTGACCTTCATCATCGCTACAATACTCCTTGCCAAGTACCCGCCCGGTACCTCTCACAACACCGGCGCACAATGGGGCTTCATCATCATGACCTGGCTCTACAACTTCTCCTTTAGCGCCACGTGCGGCCCACTATCTTGGATCATTCCCGCCGAAGTCTTCGACACTCGCACACGATCCAAGGGCGTCAGTATCGCGACCATGACCTCATTTGCCTTCAACACAATGATCGGGCAGGTCACACCAATCGCCATGACCAACGTTGGATATAGGTACTACTACCTCTTCATCATCTCTAACTTCACCAACGCAGTCTTCTTCTGGCTCTTGCTGCCCGAGACCGCACGTAAGCCGCTGGAGGAGATGAACTATCTCTTCAGCAACACGCCATGGATTGTGGTGGGACAGGGAAGGAAGGAAAGAGTACGACAGGCGTACGAGACGCGTGATCTCGAGGCGAAGGTTGAGGCGTATGAGCAGAAGCGCGGCTCTACTGCTGTTCCTGTTGCTGTTCATGAGGAGAGGTTATGATCCCCTGTTCACCTTGTTCTGTGTCTCATTTGGCAATGCAGGGAAAGGCACGTACAGAATATGCTGAAGCGTTTGTTTCACGATTCAAATCTACTTGTATCTCTATCATTGGACCGACCACAATGAAGATATTTCGTTACTTCCCGACCATAACATGCAGGATCCATTCACTTTGCAAAGGAAACAGATCTTCCGATACTACAAGGTGATAACCAACGCTCCTCCCACGCCAGCCGTTTGTGACCTCGCTCGCGAATGGCGTTTACAAAAGAAAATCTTCGAAAAGGCACCTGAAAACCCCCTACAGAGCTAAACCGGGATGTATTGAAGGGCACAAACTGAGGGTTTATCGTACCCAGGCACAAACTCGGCTGTGGCGTGTATGAGGGGTCGCTGACGTAGTTGTATGCGCACATGTATGGGGCATCTGTCCATACATTTTCACCGCAGCCATGAATGACCTCGCCGTCGCCAACCGTATGTACGTATCGTAGTGTTGAGTCCTATCTACATATCTAACCTCGCCGGCCTGTCGCACCGTGCTGTGATTCCGGAAGCTCACTGTCCTCAGCACCTTCCTTGTACCAACCCGTATGCTGACGCTTCCACTTTTGGCGTCCTTCGGTCTCCTCTACTCTTGGGGGTTGCTGTCGAGGCTGGTGAAGCATCCTCGCTATGCAATAATGCCCAATACGACTGACGAGGCGGCGGGGATACCTAGGGACGCGTAACTGCCCGGGGGTGCTCCGGGGATAGCCTGATAGCTAAGATATCCATAGTCATCGTAGTGCCGCTCTGGTATTCTCCTAAAGCTCTCGGCGAAGTATCTGGTACCATTATTATACCCTCATCGTCGCCGTTGGTATAACCTGCGCAGTAGCTTGTCGCCCTCGGTCTGCCTTCTCGGTAACAGGAAACTCGGATACCACGATACTATATTCCGCTTCCCAGAGGAAAGTATCAGAGCAGGGCTAGCCAAAGAGAACTTAAGGAACTAGTACGGAGCGAAGTCGATGTCCAGGCGGTGGTAACAAGTAACGAAGTTGACGATGGAAAGGTATGAAAGGTGAGGTGTCGAACTTCCTATATACCCCTAACCTTCCTCCCTACATAGGGAATTCGTAATGCTCTACTGCATTGCTGCATTGCTGGTATTGCGTCAATGCTTCATGCGCCAATGCGACCACTTCCGCTTCTGGAGGTCACATGCAGTCATGCGGCTTGTTTGTGATTTCACCGGAGGAACTTGTCCGCATTCGAAGGTTCCCGCGGGACGGTCAGACTATATACCCCTAGACTAGCGTAACGAAGCGTAACGGTTAACGCGGCACGTGTGAATTACGCCTTCCGGTTTAGCGGCCCCGTGACCGCCCTAAGGGCAGGGACAAGGGCAAAGTCAAAGATCGACAATCACACAAACTTCTCATTTGCACCCTTGTCAATGAACTGCTGACAATTACCAGGCGGAAGTTCTCCAAGTAAGGCCAACATGAGTCTTAACCATCTCCCTCCCGAACTCTTAGGGCTAATTCTGGCGAATATATTCCCTGACGAATGGAAGTATTATGATAGCGGGATTAAATTTCTCAGATTGAGAACTATTTGTCGTAAGTATTCAAAACGCGTCTTTTAAAAGTTTCCGCTGAACAATGGGGCTTCAGATAACTTCAACCAGGAGATTCTGGCGTTACTATCGAAGCAGGATATTGTGGGCTGGGGATTACTACCTTGGGCGGCGTTTTGTGGACACGAGAGAGTAGCACAGCCGCTGTTGGAGAAGGGGGCCGACGTAGAGTCCAAAGACAGACGTCATGGCCGGACGCCGCTGTCGTGGGCAGCAAGGAACGGGCACGGGGCGGTGGTGAAGCTGCTACTCGAGAAAGGGGCCGGCGTGGAGTCCAGGGATGCAGACTATGGCCGGACGCCGCTGTCGTGGGCAGCAGGGTACGGGCAGGAGGCGGCGGTGGAGCTCCTACTCGAGAAGGGGGCCGACATGGAGTCCAAGGATGCAGACTATGGCCAGACGCCGCTGTGGTGGGCAGCCGAGTCCGGGCACGAGGCGGTGGTAAAGCTACTACTCGAGAAAGGGGCCGACGTGGAGTACGAATCTCGCAACTACCAGACGCCGCTGTCGTGGGCAGCCGAGTCCGGGCACGAGGCGGTGGTGAAGCTGCTGTTCGAGAAGGGGGCTGACGTAGAGTCCAAAGACGGACGTCATGGCCGGACGCCGCTGTCGTGGGCAGCCAAGAACGGGCACGAGGCAGTGGTGAAGCTGCTACTCGAGAAGGGGGCCGACGTGGAGCATAAATCTAACAGTGGTCAGACGCCGCTCCAGTGGGCTGCAGAGAACGGATGCGAGGCGGTTGTAAAGCTGCTGCTCGAGAAAGGGGCCGACGTGGAATCTAAGGATGGCTTTGGCCAGACGCCGCTATCGTGGGGCGCGTGGTTAGCGTGGAACGGGCAAGTGGCGGTTATGAAGCTGCTGCTCGAGAAGGGGGCCGACGTGGAGTCCAAATCTCGCGATGGCCGGACGCCGCTGTCGTGGGCAGCCGAGTCCGGCAGCGAGGCGGCGGTGAAGCTGCTGCTCGAGAAAGGGGCCGACGTGGAATCTAAGGATGGCTTTGGCCAGACGCCGCTATTGTTGGCCGCGTGGAACGGGCAAGAGGCAGTTGTGAAGCTGCTGCTCGAGAAGGGAGCCGACGTGAAGTCCAAGGATGTCAATGGCCAGACGCCGCTATCGCGGGCCGCAAAGAGCGGGCATGGGCGCGAGGCGGTTGTGAAGCTGCTGCTCGAGAAGGGCGCCAAGAAACTTAGAAAAAGACCGAGAAGGCGCTGCTAATCATCTTATCCTCTTTTAGGACATTATTGTGGTGGAAAGGACGCCGAAAGCAGCCCCCGGCTGGGTTATCCGATTTTTGATTTTCAGGAAATTTTGTTTTGTTCCTAACTGTCCCTATGTCGCGCCGTACTGTCTTCCCGCCGTAATCTGGCTAATTCCCATGAGCACGATCGATCTCACCCTCACCAGAAAAGCAAAGCCAACACACCGTGCTTAATTCATGTGATGCTCCCACAAATGGCTCATATCCTGGGCGCTATGAAAGGTCTGATATTCTCCCGCTTTTGCTTAAGGCGTACGGACTTTGCTATTCGGTAATATTTCTTCGGATCGCGCAGTATCCTGTTTGACTCTAACTGTTGCGGACACTGCTCATAGTCGCCGTAATTCCATCTCTGGGCATTAACCCCAACCCTACCACCAAAAGCGACGCGGTAAAGCTACTTCCATTACGTCCATCCCGGTCATGGAACCCACTCGCCGTTTAACTCACCAGGACTACACGGTGGGATGGATCTGCGCCTTATCGTCGGAGTTGACGGCTGCAATGGCAATGTTAGATGAGGAACATCTCCCTCTGTCGCAGCATAAACATGATGATAATGCGTACACCCTGGGCCGTATCGGTGAACACAATATCGTGATTGCGTGCCTACCAGCCGGGCAGATGGGCACCAATTCTGCGGCCACTGTTGCTGCCCAGATGAAACACAGCTTTGGAGAAATCAGATTTGGGCTGATGGTTGGCATCGGAGCAGGTGTGCCTAGTGAAGAACATGACATTCGGCTTGGGGACGTGGTGGTTAGCAAACCAGGCAAGCAGAATGGGGGAGTGGTACAATACGATTTCGGACGAACAATAGAGGAAGGTCGATTCGTACACACCGGTTCATTGAACGCTCCACCTTCTGTCCTGCTGACTGCGGTCAACGCCTTGCAGGCAAGACACGACTTGCGTGGTAATCGACTGGTGCACTACTTATCGGTGATGGACACTCCGAAGCTGAAAAGAAAGTATACATATCAGGGTGAAGACAATGATCAGTTGTTCGAAGCGGCATACAATCATATTGGTACTAGCAGCTCCTGCGAACAGTGTGATATTAGTAGGCTGGTAGAACGGCATGCAAGGGATGATACAGCTCCAATTGTTCATTACGGGACGATTGCATCTGCTAATCAGGTGATGAGAGATGGAAGCGCCAGAGATCGTCTGAGACGGGCATTTGACATATTGTGCTTCGAGATGGAAGCGGCTGGCTTAATGAACAACTTTCCATGCCTTGTCATCCGAGGGGTTTGCGACTATGCGGACTCGCACAAGAATAAACGGTGGCAAGAGTACGCGGCGGCGACGGCGGCTGCATATGCTAAAGAACTTCTATCCATCATCCCGGAGAATCAATATCCGGGCATGACTGATCCGCCAATGGTAGCTCCATCAACTTCAATCAGACCTATATTCTTGTTGCCATTTGAAAGGGACAACCAATTCGTCGGTCGCGAAGACATTCTCTCTCAAGTCGAAAAGCAGCTTCAAAATCAACGGCGGGTATCGCTTCATGGATTAGGCGGTATTGGGTATTATTTTTCCGTCAATAGCTCACAAGTAAATACTAACCGAAGTACCAGAAAATCGCAGATAGCTATTGAATACGCTTATATGTTTGTCAAGAACAACCCCCAGAGTCACATCTTCTGGGTATATGCCGCCACCGCTGCTCGCTTCGATCAAGCATACAAAGATATTGCCCGGAAAATGAAGCTTCCTCGAGTTGATGATCCGGACGTTGATGTGTGTGAGCTTGTTTCAGATTGGCTGAATGAGGACAGCGGACAATGGCTTATGATCTTGGATAATGCGGATAACCCGGACCTGTTTTTCTGGGCTGTCGATTCTGAAGCGCCTACCCAAGTCAGCATGACAAAGAAGCCTTTAATCGACTACCTTCCCAGAACATTGAATTCTAAACAATCACTCGTCATTACAACAAGAAACAGACAGCTTGGGGAGGACTTGTCCCACGGAGAACGATGCATTGAAATTCTGCCATTTGCGCTTCTAGAAGCAAAAGTCTTACTACAGCTAAGAGCAGGAACAATCGCAGAGAGCTGGAGTAGTTCAGATTCCGAAACACTGTTGGAAGCATTAGGTCGCATACCACTTGCCATTACACAAGCAGCAGCTTTCATGAGGCGGAACGAGATGTCTTTACAGGAATACTTAAGGGTTTTTGAGAGGAATGAGCAAAATCTTAAGGATTATCTGGGCACTGAACTTCAAGATCATAGAAGGGAACGTGGCTTTCCAAATTCTGTCTTTCGGACCTGGAAATTGTCATTTGATCTGATAAGAGAGCAAGAGCCCAGAGCAGCTGCAATGCTGTCTCTGATGGCGATGCTTGACCGACAGAAGATTCCGGAGACGTTACTACGAAAAGATGAAAGAGATATCAACTTCGTTACTGCAATTGGTACCTTAAATAGCCTCTCTTTGATCACGAAAGAAGCTGGGAAAGAGACATTTACCATACACCGACTTGTACAGTTATCCGTCCATGTGTGGCTTGAGCAGCACAATGAAAAACAACGCTATGCCGTAGAAGCTCTGGAATTGTTAGCCAACAGGTTTCCAGAAGGCGAGCATGAAAACAGAGAGACGTGTGAATTGTTTTTGCCGCATACTCAGGCGGTGTTACAGCACCAGTTTGTATCACAATCTAGTATGATACACCGTGCAACTCTTCTGCTCAAGATTGGTTGGTTTGGCTGGCGACAAGGACGATATGACCTGGCACACGAAAAGTGTGCAGAGGCTTATGAGATCAATCGAGAAAGGCTGGGCAGTGAAGATCACCAAACACTGACTGGTGTCAGTATTCTAGCAAGCGTGCTTCAAAGCCAGGGAAAGTATGAAGAGGCAGAGAAGATGAATCGACGAGCACTTGAAGGATATGAGAAGGTACTAGGAGCGGAGCATCCAAATACGCTGACCAGCATCAATAATCTGGCAACCGTACTTCGAGACCAGGGAAAATACGAAGAGGCAGAGAAGATGAATCGACGAGCACTTGAAGGAAGAGAGAAGGTACTAGGAGCAGAGCATCCAAATACGCTGACCAGCATCAATAATCTGGCAACCGTACTTCGAGACCAGGGAAAGTACGAAGAGGCAGAGAAGATGAATCGACGAGCACTAGAAGGATATGAGAAGGTACTAGGAGCGGAGCATCCACATACGCTGACCAGCGTCAGTATTCTGGCAAACGTACTTCGAGACCAGGGAAAGTACGAAGAGGTAGAGAAGATGAATCGACGAGTACTAGAAGGAAGAGAGAAGGTACTAGGAGCGGAGCATCCAGATACGCTGGCCAGCGTCAGTATTCTGGCAATCATACTTCAAGACCAGGGAAAGTATGAGGAGGCAGAAACGATGCACCGACAAGTACTGAAAGGATATGAGAAGGTACTAGGAGCAGAGCATCCAGATACGCTGGCCAGCGTCAGTAATCTGGCAAACGTACTTCAAGACCAGGGAAAGAACGAGGAGGCAGAGGAGATGAATCGGCGAGCACTTGAAGGAAGGGAGAAGGTACTAGGAGTGGAGCATCCAGATACGCTGGCCAGTGTCAATAATCTGGCAACCGTACTTCGAGACCAGGGAAAGTATGAGGAGGCAGAAACGATGAACCGACAAGCACTGAAAGGATATGAGAAGGTACTAGGAGCGGAGCATCCAAATACTCTGACCAGTGTCAGTAACCTGGCAACCATACTTCGAGACCAGGGAAAGAACGAGGAGGCAGAGGAGATGAATCGATGAGTATTATAGGACACCGCTCTACTAATATCTCTTCCCTTCTCCCTAACCACCGCCACGACATTTGCATTTAATCGAACTGATTATCAGCGATCTATGATCGACCACCGCGTGCAAACACGTGCTGCATTAATCTTTGCATCCTTGTGATACAAAAAGTCTTGTGTACCACCAAAGATGATGTATCACACAACCTCTTCGTGGCGCATGATTGTGATCCGTCGCACGACGCCAGTGTAGAACTTTCGAGCCGGGCTGGAAGCATGGCCATCGACACACCGACAGGGAACAGGTAATGGACGTGGCAGTGACCAGCCGAGCTTGCAAGACAGGAAAACAAAGAGGTCACGAAGTAATCCACCCGAATAGAACAGAGCGGGCCTGGATGGTTCATAGGTAGCCGAATATGATATGCACTATGAGTAGTGATACGTTAGCATTCATCGGTTTGCAAATGGAATTACAACAGCGATGCATTAGCCCAATCAAAATCGAACTGACCCTATTTGGATACTCTCGTTGCCCCTTCCAGCAATTCCTAACAGTATCCCAGGTTTTCCATATTAAAACGCCTTGTTAACAAACTCCCACTCCGGCTCCTCCTCTGCAGCTCTCAGCAAGATCCCCGGCCAGCTCGCCGCCGGCGCCTTGCCCCTCTGCCTCCTCGCTTGTTCCACCACAACATCACCCAGCACCTTCTCCGGCTCCAGCCTCGGAAACTCGTCCTCGACTTCCCTCCTCAACCCCTCACTCAGGACTTCCATTGGATCATCCCTGCCCAGCCTAGACAACCTCCCCGTCTCCCTAAAGTCAAACAACACGGCCACTCTTACCAAATACGCAAGCGGACTGATCTTCTCGGCAATGTGCGGAGACGTGTGACACGCAATCGCCACCCACACGTCGTGGGCCTCTTGCTCCGAGCGCTCGAAGCTGAGCACGTGCGCTTTGGCGGCGTCGGCGCCCTCGACCTCGAAGCGCTGTGGTCCGTCGAAGCGCGCCGCGCAGCCGACGTCGTGTAGGATGCACGCGACGGTCAGCAAGAAATGCTTGTCTGACGTGTAGTTGTTTTCGTAGACGTAGATGGAGCCTTGGTGCTGGGCGAGTTTGGTCGCATAGACGTAGACGCGGAGGCTGTGGTTGAGGATCGCCAGGGGCAGGTTGGCGCGCGCGAGGTTGTAGGCGGAGATGCAGAGGCCGTCGCGGGGAATGCAGGCTGGGAGTATATCTGCTGTTTCACGAGGTGGGTTGGTGGGATCTTGCGGGGACGGTTCCTCGAGGGTACTCAGTAAGGTTGGTGGACACATTTTTGGGGGAAGTTGTCTTAAGTTCGCGCAGCTGCCACTTGCGATGATATGAAGACATGTGCTAGTTACTAGATATAGTACCTACGAATATTAGATACAGGCCTTTGGACGGATTGCAGGCCACTTCTTCTAACTCAGCCGCGACGTGCGAGGGCTAAGGTTTGGGTCTGACGTTTTCTAATCTGGGCACCGAAAACACACAAAGGGTATTTGGTCTCAGGGTTTGTCAAACGTACGCTGGTGCAGAGTGCTGCGTACATTCGATCAAAAGCAAACTGTGAACGGTAGGAAAGAATGGGAAGTATCAGGGACGCAACTTCGGAACGCACTCGGGGTTTTCCCGGCACACATAGCAGCTAAAGGCCAGCGGGCCTCATCGTTGAAAATCTGCCTTTAACCTCACTGTCGCCGATTTGGATACGTCTGTGAAATACGCGCCTATGAGATTGCTGCCTGTGAGATGCGCATCTGCGGGATGCTGGCCTATGGAGATACATTCCTATGAGATGCGTGCCTACAGGATGTATGCCTATAAGATGTAAAGCTTATGAGATGCAGGCCTTTGAGAGGCATGCCCACGAAAGAGACACGCCCATGAGATGTACACCTCTGAGATGCACACTCTGTGAGATACACACAAGAACGCCGCTCGAGAGAGATGTATACCAACGACATATTTCTGACAGGTATGCTTCTCTAGACAATATTCTCTGGTAGACATATTTCTCTGGTAGATGTACGTAATTCTAGTAGACACGATCTGTCCCGGGCATGCATCTCACAGGCTTACATCTTATAGGTCTCTATCTCATAGGCGTATATCTTACCGGCGTGCATCTTACCGGCGTACATCTTACAAGTGCGCATATCATCATCTCTTACAGGTATGCATCTTTCGCAAGCGCGTATCTCACAGGCATGCATCTTAGAGGCCGCCCATACTCGAATTGTGTCCCCGGCCGATAAACGATCCAAATTGTGTCCCTCAGTGCATCCCGAAATAACACTGAAAATTCGGCGACAGCGAGATCAGATGGATTTTCAACGTTGAGGCCCGCCGGCCCTAACTACTATGTGTGTTAGGAAAACCCCCGAGTCCGGAGCTGCTCTGGGCCGAAATTGCGTTCCGAAAGTTGCGTCCCTGATACTTTCCGAGGAAAGAAGCTTCAGTCAATTGCAGACTTCTCTTTTATGCCTTGAATCAACTTTTGACGCAGATACATCAGCCAACTTGTACTTCTTTCATGATTCGTTCATGTTAAAGTTTGCTGGAACCTGTCCAAGGCCACAATCAATTCTTGTTAAGAGATCCGAGGGCCTATCAAACTAGACTCTCCCGAGGCCGGCTACCGCTTTCAGATACACCTCGTTGCAAGCGTAAAGCACCTGACCAATCTTCCTCGAACGGCAACTGCCATCCTACAACCCTTCGTCTGCTCTTGCCACCCATGCCCTAGTCAATTCAAAAGAGTGGTCATCACACTACTGTTCCGGTTGATTGTTTGCAAAGGGCCTGTCCGGAGGATAAAAGATTCGTTTTCTCACATCAGCACCTCACATGTGTAAACCGCGAAGTTGAGAATACTTCTCCTAAGTGACAGATGCAATTTCATGGCGCCCCCTTCCCCCCGACTTATACTATTACCCAACACTGAAACTCAAGGGAGAGGACTTACATCTCGGGCGAATGTTTTGGCATGTCACGTGAGTTCGAGGCTGTCGGAGCGGTGGCTTTCCGCAATGCTTTGTAAACTTTTTGTGGGTCTGGCTCTTGAATCAACGAATCCTCTATTTTTCACCTAATGGCTTACCAAAGCGCCTCGACTCTATACAGGGGCCAAGACCTAGTTTTGTGAAACGTTATAAATTGCCTGTCTCCTTGCGAGCTGCTGCCCCCTCATGTCTGCCCGGTTTTCGTCTTTTCTTAGAAGCACAGCACCTGCTAGAAGGCAATTGCTCAGTGTCAAACGCTCGCCTTTGATTGCTGTACCTAGTCCGGTTGTTGCAAATAAATCAGCCAGAATCTACACCCCTGAACTTCGAAGCACGATGTCTTCTCAAGCTACCCAAGGCAAAGAAACTCCATTCCTCGAGGCGGTCATCGCCCGCCGAACAAACTACACCCTAACCCCCAAATCCTCCATCCCCGATTCCCGAATCCAAGAAATCCTCAAAGTCGCTCTCGAAAACGCGCCCTCAACATTTGGCGCCTATACCACCCGCCTTGTCCTCCTCCTCAAGGACGAGCACTTCAAGTACTGGGACACCGTCACTGAAGTCGTCAAAGCCGTCACCCCTCCAGAGCAGTTCGACGCCCACACCAAGCCTCGTCTCGAAGGCTTCCGCAACGCCTACGGCACCGTCCTGTTCTTCGAGGATCCAGAGAACACACGCAAGCTCCAGGAGCAATTCGCCTTTGCCAAGGACCACTTCCCCGTGTGGGAACAGCACACGTCGGCCATCCACCAGTTCATCATCTGGACCGCTTTCACCGACGAAGGGCTCGGCGCTAGCCTGCAGCACTACAACCCGCTGGTTGATGAGAAGGTCCAGACCACATGGAACATACCGGCCGACTGGACCCTGGTGGCACAGATGCCGTTTGGTGTGCCGGCTCACCCACCCCGGCCCAAGCCAGTTCACATGAAGAAACCCTTGGAGGAGAGGTTGTTTGTGCATGGTGCTTGATTGAAAAAGTAAGACTCGTTAGATGCACATGCTTGGAAAATGAAGTAGCGGGTGAGAAGGCATACGCCAGTGGTGTCGGGCAGGTACTTGTTGCAGCATAGCCTTTATTCGATCTTTACAGGTCTCCCAATAATGGAACATTTATCACGTCACGCCACTTTTTCCGAGTCAACTCCCGAGCCTCCTTCAGCCGATATTGCGCAATGCAGTCCCAGTGGTAAGCAACGATGCTGTTTCAACCATCCCGTCTTGCTATCAAGCCTGGACGCCACTTCCTCATACTGTTGGTGAGATTGCTGGTGCCTTGAAATTCTTCGCTTGGAGCCACGGCTCAAGTGACTTCCCAAGACAATCTTCCCATGATGTCATCAATCATCAGCTAAACAGGCCAACCTTGGCGGCAACGAAGGTAGGCTCGAAGCAGTCTGTCAGGCCTTTTCGAGAAGTATGGCTGGAACCATATCTTTCTGCTGGTAAGTAGGCTTCAGTATGGCGATACTAGCGCGAGCCCCTCTCCTTTATCGAAGCTCTGGAGTGACGACAGCTGTCATCTTCTGCGTCCGGCGCATTTTCAAACCACATCCGTACACGCTCTGCGCTGTGTCCGCTATCACGATCCACAGGCCTTTTGTTCTGCCCATCTCCTGCAGTACAACATGCACGTCTCAGTCGAGATCCGACCAGTGCAACCTTTTCTGTCCTGTTGCATTTCTGCCTCGATTCTTTTCGCGGGGATCAACACCGCTTGCTGTATCTTGGAGGCGCTCCGCCTTCACGGCGAGCAACTCCTACTAGCTCTGGTGGTTTCTTCACTTTTTCTCCATTCTGCTCCGCCCATCCCGGCGAACAGCCCTCTGATGCCATAAAGACACCGTTCATACTCACTTTCTTGAGCCATTTCAGAAGGCAACCCCTGCAGCGTCTTCAGCTAGAGTGGCAAGAGTGAGAGTTTTGCGCGTTTAGTGCGAGTTTAGCGACGACGAAAGCAACATCCCTTCATAAACGAACCAGTTCGACGAGAAACAATTGGGACCGATGTTCGACTTAGTGTCGTGAGCGTTACTTAAGGCGTTGGTAGCGTGGTGGACGGATCCGATGTCAGGCAGAGGAAATGCGGAAGAACGGGAGACAGTCGTTTATGTGCGTATGAAGAAAGATGATGGTTGGAGACGAGGGGAAAAGCCCAGAAGATAGGATTCACGACCAATAAATAGGAGCAGCTGCCTGTAACCGAGGCACTTTCGCTCCACAGGCCATAAATCCAACGAGAGTTATACGAAGGAGCAGTGTATCTTGGTGTTATTTTCCAGTCACAGTAATACTCTCGAAGCCGCAAAGAGGAGAGACGACACGAGGGCTGTAATGCACCAGACCATACCTCGTAGCTTTGCTCTGCGGCGAATTTGGTTGAATTGGTTTATATGACGAGTTATTACCCAACGCGGTACTTTTCAAGCCTGGCTGGCCTGACAGGTGCTCGGGCAATTGATCTGGTGGGGATAGTACAATTAAACGATATGGACGATTGTGAAAATCTGGCCCAAGTCGGATTATGCAGCGCAATTACAACGTCAGGCCAATGAGAGCCATGTTTTGGTAACTTTCCAGTCTTAACTTCCACCCTCTTTCGCAAGCCTATTTTCCACCTCATCCCTGTGCTTGCGAATCTTCAGGTGAATCTCAAAGTTCTCGACGCTTTCTCCAGGTCCTGGCGTATACAGCTTGCCTGGACAGTCTAGACACTTGATCCGCGGTAAATATTTGTGCGGGAAATGCCTGTTGCTCTCGTTGGCTGGTATTGGTTGTCCAGTCGCTGGGTCGATCGCACTGTGCTTCATGGTAGCTTGGAACCTGTCGTTGGGATATGAGCGATTGAGCTGAGCGAGACCTTGGACCAGCCAGTCTGGTGGTGGAGGCTAAGAAACGAAAGGTATTGTCAGCATGCATTTAACTCGACCGAAATGATAACACTCTCGAGTGGAGTCAAGGGAGATCTCCTCATCAGCATAACCTTGTGCGGAAAAATTGGCCTCTCAATGGAAAGTACGGGTTAGTACTTACGGGTGGATTTGCGGGACTCGGGGGTAATGGAGTCGCATCGACCGCTCCAACTTGATCTACAATCTGCTTGTTGGAAGTTGACTGGGATGAGACAGGCGGCGCCATGGAAGAGGTCTGCGCCGGTGTTGCGGAAATCGACCTCGAATGGCCTCCAGGCAATGGACTGGCCTGCTGAGCGCTGGCTGCTCTGTCTCTAAGACGCGTTGTGCGCATCCAATCTCTTAATTTGTGCTTAGAGATCTTTAGCTTCACAATCAGCTTCTCTGGTGGCGAGTCGTCATCACTGTCTTCGACAAGGGGCCTCCGCCGAGCTGATGTTCTAGTCTCGTGATGGTGCAAAGTAGCCAATTCAGGCGTCGCTGACCGAGCTGCGGCAAGCCCACTCAGATTCGACCGAATACCTGCGTTGGCCGTCAGAGCTGCGTTACGCATGATCGCTCCAGTGCGAGTAGTGCCGGGTTGAAGAAGGTGAGCTGGGATGGCAGGTGAGTCAGGCGACGATTCTTCGCTTTCAGAGTCATCAGAGTCATCAATTCCACCATCCCTTTGACCACCTGCGCCGACTCGGCCAGATCTGCGAATCGATCGTGAAAGCTTGAATATGCGACTCTCCTCAAGATTGATGGCAGCACCCGGGATAACAGACGACACCACCAAAGATCGAATGGTCCTTTGCCGGTCTTTAAGGTCTGGCAACGCTGGGCCTCCGCGGCGATTGGTGGATCGCTTCTGTCGGCGCTGTTCACGGGAAATAGAAAGCTCCGTCCGCTCAAGGTCTGCTTCATTCAATTCGTACAAGTAAGGAGTGTAATCTTTGGCAGATTGGTAGGGTCGGAATGTCGACGGTAGTGGTGAAGGGAGGAAGCCGTCCTTAAGATCTGGGTCCTCGACCGGGCGACCGTCAAAAGCATGACCCGTGATATACAGCGACTTGGAGAACAGCTGGCATTGCTCCCTAATCGAGTGAGCTATTGCCGTTGTGAACTCTCCGGCTAGTGACAAGTCGCAGGTCATTTGCTTTGCAAAATCCTCTGGCGAATTCCAGGGATTGTTCAACTCCCATTCAAACTGATCGATTAAGGTATTCTGGCCAATTGTTATATTGAGCTTGATCAGGATGCGCATTTCGTCGTTCTTGTAAGCAGAGTAGGGTAGATGAGGGTCCAAAGCTTCCTCCTCCAAGAAAACTTGAGGATAATAGTCGTTGATCTGCTCTTGGAGGGCATGCGACACCTGGCTTATCAGAGGCCGACAATTCTCAACTTGTAGACTGAAATCTTCGACCAACTTCTCTGCAAAATAGTCTGGCGAGGTTGTTCGATCGTGCAGGTTCCAGGTGAAGGTGTCCCTCAGTTTGATCTTATTCCACTCGATATCAAGGCGGACTGGCACCAGCTCCTCAGCCTGCTCGGATTGTATAGCCTGCTCCTTTCGTGGCACTCTCGGAGGCCTCGTCTTTTTCTTGCCGGGTCTTCGATTGGCAGGGTAAACGATCGGGTCATGGATACCCTTAACGTCTGTTCGGGGATTCCCATATCCTTCATAGCCATAACCAAAGATTGAGCCTGGTTCAACTTGACGCTGTTGTTGTAGGCTCTTATAGAAAGCATATTCTTCTTTTTTCTGTTGGAACAGAACTGGGTTGTCTCTCTGCACGGCATGCAGCGCTTTGTGGCCGTACTCCCTACTGACGTATTGTTCCAGCTGGACCTTGGCTACTGGAGTCTCACGTGGGCGAACAGGAAGTCCCTTGGGTGGGGGTTCGATGACCGAGCCTGATCGTGAACGCTTCCTTCCGCCATTCAGAGCCTCTGGCTGTGCCGATTTGTCGGATCGAATTACAGACTGAGAAACATCTTCTGGTACAGTATCGATGCCGGAAGCTGCCAAAAACGCTTTTGCCTTCTCCTTCCCAGCGGCTATGACATCTCCATCCTCCATCAACACATGCGCTGAGGCGTCCGAGCCGCGTTGAGAGAAATTTGATGTGCCATTATCCAAGGAGCCTCGGGCAGAACCGCCTACTGATGTTGCAGGATCGGAGGAGTTGCTGGGTGTGGCTGCAGTAGAATTCATCATCGGCGAGGGGAACTGTCGTTTCTCCGTCAACTTGTAGGCTTGCCTGTTATGATGCCATTGAGTTTCAAACGCTGGTTATTGATCCAATATGATGTTAGTCAGGCTTCATATTCATAACGTATGGGGAACATAGCAATGGAAAAAAAAAATCGCAGTCAGGGAGCCAGGAAAGATGCCTAGTAGGTGATGGCCAGAAACATCAAGGCGTTGGTAGCACGGCACATCGCTCCATGGAAACTCTCCATCTCCATAGGCGAACATAAATGGACAGTTGGATTAGCACATACCTAGCAATAAATATGCCTGAATTCAACTGCGCTTGTCAACGCTCTTGCGCGCGGCGACGAAGATGGTTGGCGGGAAGATAAGCCTTCCGTTGTTATGGCAAAGATGTTAATCGTCGGAATGCAAGAGAGGAACGCGACTGTTTGAATACGCGTACGAAGGGAATCAGTGTGCTGTGACGTTCCAAGGAAACCAGCAGTGAATCTCAAATGTTGGCGGGTTGTAGAAATTGCGACAGCCGAGCGGTCTCCTTGCCAAGAAGGCGCGAGCCGCATGCATGCTCGCACTAGTTAATCATTCGAGTTTCCTAACCTTCGCTGTCAAACTGCCGCCCTCTGCATGATTTGATAATGCCACGACTCAGCATTGGGATATAATGCTCCTTTATCGGGTTGCACCGTCTATCCTAGCTGTCCAACTCAAAGGCTGTGGACTACAAGAATTGCTTAAGAATTGGGGATTGAATTGAATGCTAGATTCAGCAGCCCACCTCAACAGTGGTACTGACAAGACGTAGTGGCGAAGAAGCGCTCATGATATTGCGTAACGGCTCTCACAAGCATTGGCCATACCCTTAATTTCCAATAGTTGTGTTGCACAGCGCCTTCGCTCTTACACATGCTTCATTGTGATAGTACCCTGGCAAAGCCCCTGGTGTTTATCTAGGAGGTTGCGGGGCTAAGTTGGAGCTCTCTCCAACAGTGCCGCACACGACACCAAAATTACTCAATTGTAAACTAGCAGATCACAACAACCATATCCTGCCTAACAGCTGATAGCTCAACATGGCAGAGCCTGTAGAAATAGGTACGTAAAAAGCCCTGCATAGACACCTTTGTCTCCTTCAACGACCTAATTCTCGGCTGTTCGCACTCATGAATGTGGGGGGCCCGGGGAGAAGGAGAGTACGCCCGTCAATCACACTCACCATTTCGCCATCCCTTTCGTGTTGCGGACTTCCTGTCTGAGCTTTATTGCTTCTACTCTCTATCGAACGCCATGTTGACTGGAACACAGTGGACTACAGTCTAGCCAACCCAGATACGCTCACCAAGTACAAGACAGCCGCACAAATCACCCATAAGGTGCTCGAAACTGTCACGGGTGCGATCATTTCGAATCCTGGTAGACGCCAGATAATTAACATGTCGAACAGAATGGTGTATTGAAGGAGCAAAAATTCTCACTATCTGCGAGAAGGGTGACAAGCTGCTTGACGAGGAGGTTGGTAAAGTTTACAAGGGAAAGAAGATAGCCAAAGGTCAAACAACCTATACACGCAGCAGTTGGACCGCAGATCTGACGGCTTTTAGGCATTTCGCATCCCACGACTATATCACCTAGCAGCTATGTCACGCCATACACTCCCCTCGTGTCAGATGCTGAAGATGCTGCTGTCACACTCAAGGCCGGTGAGGTGGTGAAAATACAGCTTGGTGCACAAATCGATGGGTTTGGAACAATTGTTTGCAACACGATCATTATACCTGCAGAGAGGGGTAATGATGCCGAGATCTCAGGAAGAGAAGCAGACCTGTTGCTCGCTACATACTACGCCAACGAGCTCCTCTTAAGATTGATGGTCCCTCCCGGACTGCTCGCATCAGGCTCAGAAGACGAGAAGAAAAAGGCAGCTGCCGAGAAGCCACCAAGCCAGACCAAGATCAACGCATTGCTGGAGAAGGTTGCGAAGAGCTACGATTGCCACATTGTCCAGAACACTACTTGCTGGCTTTTCGAGCGCAATGATATCGAGGCCAAGAAAAAGATCATTTTGGGTCCTACAGAAGGAATGAAGGGCGAAGGCTCGCCCGACATTGGCGAAGTCTGGGGTGTTGAAGTGGGCATGTCATTAGGTTCTGGCAAAGTCAAAGACCTCGAAAAGAGAGCTACGCTGCATCGCCGCACGACGATCACTTACGGCCTCAAGCGACCAAGTTCTCGACAGATTCTTTCGGAGATTGTCAAGAAGTTTGGGACATTCCCCTTCAGTCTGCGCCAATTGGATGACGAGCGAGCTGGAAAGGTTGGCGTAGTTGAGTGCGTTAGGTCTAATGTCATTCGCGAATACAAGCCGGCTGCGGAAGCGGATGGGTCTCCTGTCGCAAGGCTACTCACCACCATTGGTAAGGCATTGGTTGCACTATAAGCATCGGTACGTTAGGGAGTCTGACAAAACATTTAGCGATAACCAAAAATGGCATTACCAAGCTAGCGGCACCGCCAACCCCAGATTTGGGAAGTTTGAAGTCGGACAACAAAATCACGGATGGAGAGATCTTGCAGATATTAGAGAAGCCGCTGTCCAAGTCGACAGGATCGAAGAGCAAGAACAAGAAGAAGAAGAAGAAGCCGGCGAAGAAGGCCGCCTCCGATGAAGAAGAAGAGTCGAGCGACGAAGAGTGAAAACTCCCCTGATGATATCCCTTAGGTCACCTCACGGAGTGATGGCGGCTGCCTGATATGTGTGGCGACAAGCACGTGAGGTTTCTCAATGTCACAGTTGGGCAGGCTGGAAAAGTCGACCATTCGATGATCAGGCAGTCGTTTACCAGGGGCTTGACAGGGGCCTATTTCACAAAGAGGAACGAGTCACAATATGGCAAATACTACCATTCTCCAAAAGTCTACTATAGAAAACATTGTCTTCTATGTTTCGGGCTGCAAAACGTCGTGTTTCCTTGAAAACCACCAGTAGCCCCTGATTCTGAGCTATTTTATACCGTGTCCTGTGAAGTCAGATGCGAATATTCAGTAATGTCAGAGCAATATAGGTGTAACGTGCTTCTGCACGCAAAAAATTTCTATGTCTGAGTGATTTTGTGTTCATGGCGTTGTTAGACTGGGTGTGTTGGGTCTGATGGTCGATTGGGAAGGGGCCGGCTAGCTTGCTCGCGGTTGCACCTTCGAAAAGCGGCACAGTGACAACTCGCGAAGCCACCACGCCACCGCTGCGACGAGTTATTCAATCCGGTTGCTTTGGACAGCGTCGGTAAGCCATGGTGGTGAATCCTATATGGTGTCCCTGAGCTAATAGGTACAGACCGCCCGCGGTGGGCCGCCTTTCCAAGATGGCTTCGCGAGGCCTTCGGAATAAGTCGACTCGTCTGTCGAGTCCGGCCACGTTTGCTACGAAGGAACCCGTGTCCGCGCCTGAACCGGCGGCAAGAGCAAAGGATAGTCGGAAGACTCTACTTGACACATGGGTCGAGCCCCCGTTGCGACCGGCCGCCCCAAGCTTCGAAGATCACAAGGGCTTGGAAAGAGGTGGAGTTTTGGAAATGATGGAACCTTTGGGACGACATCCTACTCAGAAGCTTCTGCAGAAGTTGAAGCTATCTGCCCCTAAACTATCTCCGAGAGCTACTCCAGGCAACGGCGAAGAAGCTACTACTCCCACAACAGAGGTTGAAGGGACGGATACTCTGTCCCCTGCACGACCTTCAAGACGTTCAGAGTCGGCTAGAGCAGACGAACGGGAGATCGGGCAACATTTAGTGGTCGCAAAGCCGGGGCAGGATGAGGACGAGCACAAGGTTACGGGAGCTGTCCCTCCGTCTCCAGCTAGGCAGATGGTCTCCCGACCGAGTGTTTCTGTGGGACACTCACCGTCAACAAATCCGCCCCGTATGCATATTCTAGCAGAGCACATCGCAATCCACGTCGAAGCTGCAATAGATGAGGCAAACAGGAAAAACTCCCCTGAGCTCGTCCCCGGTCTTCGCAAAATCCGCGACGACGCAAATTCTGATCCAAATCTATGGAACGTCCTGGATGCAGTTTTGCAGAAATCACCTTCACGCAAGCAATTCAGGATCTTCCGTCGATACATCAAGTCAGGACTTGCGCAACACTCGGCATCTCCTACATCCAACACTGGCCTTCCTTCAAATCTTCCGATGAACAATAGCAATACTGTATCTACGCCGACCAGAAGCTTCCCTCCGTCTCACACCTTTTCAAATTCCGCTTCGCGATCGCCTTTAAATCTCAGATCTCCAGCTACTGCGCCTCTACCCTTTCACCCTCAACGAACGCAATCACATGTAGCCTCGCCTTCAATGTCACCAACAGGGCCTGGGCTTGCTACGACTGCAAATGGTACCCACAACGGCAGCACCCGCAATCTCCCGTCAGAGTCGGTCGAAGACTCCGGAGCCCGCCCAGCACGATCACGAAGCGTATCAAGCTCCTCTTCCCTGTCATCCGCCAAATCCATGGATGCTGAGACGTTCGCTCCTACCATTGAGGGCGATGGCGAAGGCCAGCTCAACGGGTCCAAGGCTGCCAAGTCAGCAGGACAGCGCCAAGCCACAACCCGGGTGGCGGCTGCTGGCCATAATAACACGAAGACCCGCACAGCTCTTTCCTCCATCCCGAAAGGCCCTTTCGCTGACTTCAACTCCGTCAATAAATCCACCACCAATAGATGCAAAAAGCTCAAGATAGACCCTGAAGTCAATCAAGAGGAGATCCAACGCCAGAAGGACGAACTTCTTCAACAAAGCATCCATGATTACGATTGTCATCCTCGCTACGATAGCAGTGAGCGAACTGTCGTTGCTCCTCGCGATCACGAATCTTCCGTTTCTTCCATCTTAAATCCGCCGCCTCCTGTGATACATCCTCATCACGTGCATCCTGCCTCCGCGTTGCCATCCTCGCCGGTTGGGCCAGAGGCCCCGTCTGAGCACCTGTTACGCAACGGTACCAGCCGAAAAAGATCGAGAAATGAGCACGAGGACGACGAGGACGCAACAGGGACGCCTGCCTCCTCATCGCCGCCGCCGCCATTTCTTGCCCCTCCTCCACCAGGAGCTACAGCCTCGTCAAGGGCTAGTACTCCACGGTTCGCGAAGCTCCCGCCCGCGAAGAAGATCAAAAAGTCGGCACGTGTGATGCACTCGTAAGTTCAGTTTTTTCATCTCGACTTTTTTCTTCCGTGTTTTCCAAGCCTGTGACTCTTTGCGCTCCTTCTGTGCGGATTGTGTGGAAGTACCTTCCGAAATTGCCAGGTGGCGTTGAGGAACATCAAATTTGAGCCATGCTCATTCATCGCTCTTCAACTTCCAAAAAAAGCATAAAATTGACTTGATGATTTTTAGTCCCAATAAGCCCAAGAACGGAGGAATCACAGCTGGAATTGCACGTGCGGGGACTGGGAAGGACTCTGCGACCGGCAATGGAGTGGATGACAGCGACGAGGTAAGACTGCTTGGTTTCCCATAGATGCAAATTTTTAGTGCTACGTGTTCATCATGTCACTCGTTGGCTTCCACTGTCAGCCATCTGGATTTGTAAGATCTACTACTGTTGTTTTCTTCTGGAGCTTCTGTTGCTCCTTTGCTCTTGTTTCTTCACACCTTTATTAGCATTCGCGATACTCGCAGCACATGAGCCGAGTTTTTCAATTGACGAAATACCTTAGGAAAATTACGAGTACTGCGGTGCCTGTGGTGGTCCTGGTGAGCTGCTCTGTTGCGATGGCTGTCCAAATGCGTTCCATGGCACTTGTCTGGAACCCCCTATAGATACGAATAATCCGCCGGACGATCAATGGTACTGCCCTCGATGTGTGGCTCGTCGCGGCTACGGACAAGTCGAGACAAGTGGAATCTTGGGTCGCATCGTCCGTCGCATTGACGAGATCAATCCAAAAGCCTTCAATTTGCCCTTTGAATTACGAGAATATTTCGAGGGTGTCAAGACCGGCGAGGGAGGCGAATACGAAGAAGTCAGTCTACCGCGAACACAGAACAATCATCCCGTCAAGATGAACCGCGCGGGGTTCATTGAAGAACCCAACTATAAGGAACTTCGAGACAGCAAGAACAATTTGATTGTCTGTTATCGTTGCACCCAGACCTCCAATGGTCGAGACATCATCCCTTGCGACTACTGTCCTGCTCGATGGCATTTGGACTGCCTGGATCCCCCTCTCGCTGTTCCTCCACGACGGCGAAAAGACAACCCAAATTCCACCTGGAGGTGTCCACTTCACATCGAGAATGATCTTGCTACCAGAGATCGCCAAGAACTTGCTACTCCAGGTGAGCTTGGGAGAATGCCTCGCCTTCGCAGACCAAAACATGCCATTCCCTACAATGTTGACCTAACACGTGGCTACAAAAATAACGGCCTTATTGACATTGAGCTCATGAAAGAAGATGAGCCAAGTATCGAGGAAGTTGACCGAATGGGGACCGTTGTCCGCCTACCAGAAAAAGGAATCAGGCTGGACTTCATTGATCGTGTTAAACGGCAAGTCAAGGTTTCAGACTACTTCATGCTCAGTCACTGACAATGTTTAGATCATGGTATGAAGACCAGACTTTCCCTATGCATCTACATACCCATAAGCGTATGCATGATGAGCGGTATCGCCCGTCACTCGATCTCGGCAGAGTTGGGCAGCACCCGGCCGGAACTCACGTTTCCGAATCAATGGAGATTGATACCGACAATGTGGACTTCCATCCTTCACGACCAGCTGGGGCCACTGCCGAAACCTTGACGAACTACAACTTACGCGCTAAATCTTTCGCTGAGCAGCAAGCCATTCTTAGCCTTCGGCAGCTTTCAGAGAAGGCCGAAACAAGCAGCAACATTTCAGGCAGTACCATCGAGGAATTGACAAACGCTCTGATCACGGATGCGCCGCCAGAAGTCGCACGAGCGGTTCAGCGAGACGAATTGGCTGCACTCGTAAATTTGCAGAATCTCGTCGCCAGGCGAATTTCTGTTCTGTCACGAGGAGAGCCTGTGCCGAAGCTCAACGGCAGACGCACATCAGATGCACTCACAGATATTGACGATTCGATGGACGGGATATCGTGATTTGTTCCCCATTGGACTTCTTAACAGGCAGAGGGTGGAGAATTGGCTCCGGTGGTCTAACACAGGCTAGTGTTGGATACTATCATCACACATAGCGTGCATGCTTTCTGATACCCACGCGCGACACCTGTCCTTTGATATTAGGTGCCCCTTCATTTTGCCTTTCGAGGTACTCTTTTCGCCACCGTGCTAGTGTAGTCGCTAGAGACATAGAAAGGAGATAGGATTATTGACGCGCACTCAGTCTGTGTGCATACGGTACATGCCATAGCATCACAATGTCTCAGGACGAACCTAGCTACAATTCTACCCACATGAACTATCACTTTGCACACATGTAGGACCCTCGTACTTTAACCTCACTTTGCATGGTTCCAATTCTGTCAACTCTTTAATTCTGCCCGTATTCAACTAGAGAGTATCACTAGCCACGGCCTCATCAATTTCCGGGACAAATATTGAGAGCGCGCAGTAGGGTTTTACAAGGAGGCCGAGCAGGCAGAAAGAAAGAAAAGAAGAGAAAGAAAGAAAGGTTTAAGCATGGAACCCTGGATGGATTTTCCAAGTGCTTTCGACCTTGGATTTGCTATAACTTTGCTATGTTGGACTCTCGACCCTCCTATCGCGGACTCCATCTGCGCCTCGACACCACAACCCCCAACTTTCTCCAGGTCAAACGCCAAAGTGAGACATAGCCGTCTTCGATGCAAGGGGGGCGAAACGAAATTGAGAGAAGAATAATCAATGGGTCTTTTTGCTGGATCCTTCGTCCATGCCTTGTCAGTGTCCAATTAATTGGTGTTCGACAAGAAAAAGCTGAAGCGTGCTAGCAGAAGAGGAAGAGTCAGTCGTAGTCATAGATGATAGGCAATTTGAGGACAAAATTGCCCGTCGTAGCCTCTCAAAAAGTTTGGCGCAAGTGGCGCAAAACCGGGGTCCACAAGATTGCAGGCAAGAGAGGTCAAGATTACATACCCAGAAAGTTCCCTGCGGTTCGCTCAGAGTATGATGCAGTTCCTGGTCTTCTTCTTAGGTGGAGGTTCAAGAGCTGCCACGATAGCCTGTGCGTTCTGAACGTCAGCGGGTGCCTCTTGGCTCCATCAAGGCAGGTGAACTGACCTCATCAAAGACGTCCTTCAACTTGTACTGGGTCAAAGCACTGCATTCGACATATTTGACAGCACCGAGCTCCTTCGCCATGCGCTCTCCATCCTCTTTTCTGACTGGTGTCATCTTCTGCTTTGCCAGCTTCTCTCGCACACTCGGGTCTTCTCTCAGATCGGTTTGCGTGCCAACGATGAGGCAAGGTACACCGGGACAGTGATGGTGAACCTCTGGAAACCACTTCTCACGGACGTTCTCGAACGAAGCAGGTGACGTGACTGAGAAGCAGACAAGGAAGACATCGGTTTGAGGGTACGAGAGTGGACGTAGTCGATCATAATCTTCTTGTCCCGCAGTGTCGAACAGACCAAGAGTGTATGGTTCATCGCCAATCCTGTGAAGGGGAAGGAGTTAGTGCACTAAGTAACTGCGAAATGCGAATAGGAAGAAAGGCAGAGCGTGGTGAAGAAAAAGAGGTCAAATCGGCGCCACAACGGGTCAGATGAAGGCGTCAAGTGGCTGGGGAGTTGTGAGGATGAAAAAGTAGGGGCAATGGCCGGGGGCCAGAATGACGGAAGAGTTGCGACATTCTTAGCCATGGGCAATCCATCGCCCTCAAAGTCGATATGGTTCGCCGATATCCCCTTGTGGAACCAGCGGCAGGCTTTGTGGATCCAGTTGGGCGCACAAATAGATCAGTGGACGATGCGGTACTATAACAGCTTCCCTTCGTTTGTGGGTTTTCGTATGACCACCTCCGAAATATTGACAGAATGTTCCAGCCTTTACTACCGTCTTTGCTTGCATGGTGCAGATTGCCTCGCACGAGGATAGAAAAATAGAGGCTACTCACATAACGGTAACAGCATAGTTGTCGAAGACCGTCGGGACGTATTCGGAAGGGAACTTGTTCGTAGTGTATGATATGAGGAGGCACGTCTTGCCAACAGCACCGTCTCCGACAACGACGCACCTGGAGCAAAAATGTAAGCAGTCCGACTCGCCCATGCAGAGAGTATGATATGATGGGCCTACTTGATGGTTGCGACGACCATGGCGGGCTTCTGGGGCTCCTTCTTGCGCAGGGAAACAGGGAGGTAGCGTGCGAGGGACTTTTTAGGAGTGTGATCGGGAGTAGCTTGGGCTGGCTGGCCGTTAGCGTTGAAAAGGCGACTTCTTTGGAGCATGATGGAAACTCACTGACAGAGAAAATGTAAATGAAAGCTCGGCGCCGAGTTAATATGGTAGACAGTGGCCGCAGGTGCTTTCAAAAAGCCGGGTGTTTCGCGTTCAAGTGAAGTTGTTGGGCGCAGCAATTTGATGCAGCCAGACACCAGTGTTGGGAAACTTTGACAATAGGGAGAATAGAAGGTCTACAATCATTGTAAGCCTCAACACTAACGACATAAACTTGTGACCCCTATGCAATGTGCTGCGGGACGTACCTTCTCTGGGAAGGTGGTGTGAGGAGCTTTTGAGCGATGCAGCTCTTCGTATCAGCAATCTGGCAGTCTTGCTGTCACTAGGGAATGGAGCAATGGAATCAACCACGATGACAAATACTACAACGCGAGGGTCCTGCTACTTGCACAGAGTGAGAAACAGTACAGAATGGAGGTTCGAACGACAAGAGATCTGGTACAGCCGATGATTTCAATCCGGCAAGGCGTGAAGTCGGCACACGATCGCGTCCCGAAGCGCAGGGGTCGTGATTGTCCCCACTGGCCTCGTTTTGCGACGCAAATGGCACCAGGGGCCCAGATACTACATAGTCTATACCGGTTTCGCAACTTTAGTACACAAGTCCAGGACCATTTTTATCAGCGTGGTCACAAAAGTGGTGCATCCCAATCGAATGCATTTAGCTGATGGATCCTTCACGTGCCATGGATTCTGTCTCCGGCCGCCCGCTGAGACTTGCCACAGGAGCACCTTGCCCTTATTCCTTCTCGACATAGTGCCGGCCGAGACACTCTAGGATCACTTCTTGCCGTTTAGAACCCATTAGTCATCCCCTGCTATCCAAGAAATAGTTTCATCCGGGGAAGTTCGGAGTAGGCCCGGAGTAGGGTGTCGTGGTTGTGGAACACATCTTGTGGATGGAAGCATAGCTATTCTGACAGCTTGCCAATCCAGTTTTAGGCTTTGATTTCTTGGTTGAACCCAAAAAACACAACCTTTTAAGAGATTATTGGGGCCGCGGTGCACACCTCAAAAAAGGCAAGGCGGCAGTAAAAAATTCATTTGGCGTCCTCTCCATGAATGCCAGCAACCGAAGGTTGTGCGCCCAAGCATCTTAGCATAGGTCCGCGTTTTGTAGATGTCAAGAAGGGGGTAATTGCTACTGATCATAGCTGGTTTCATAGAGCACTCAGGTACCATTATGAGGCGTCAATGGAGGCTGATGGTTTCCGTGATGCAGCTTTCGAGCCAGCCTGGATGGAGCCCCGTCTCTGTACATCGCCTGCCATCTCGAATCCCGCTGCGGCCGACGATGGAGTGATGGCTGACGGCATAGCAAACCCTTCATTGAATGCGCTTCTTGGATAAGCGGCTGTTGGTTCGGTCGACACGCTGAACAGGCCCCCACTACGATTCCCGTTCAAAGCATTAGAAAGCATCTCTTTCATTCGGACCAGCTGGTACTTTCGACGAGTTGGGAACAGCGTGTGTGTGGTCAAAGGTTGGGGTCTTGCAAGTCCACGAGAGATGGCAGCCATCACAGCGTCACGTTCTTCGTCTGAATCCACAGGACCGTTCAGTGTTGGGTCAAGGTCATCGTCAAGGAGTAACGGGGCATTGGCGTCAATAGCAGCTTCTGCAGATGTAGTATGTAGTTAGCTTCGGCAGACAACACCCAGAGAATGATCACATACTTTGCATTTTGGCTTGATTCTTCTTCTGGTAGGCCTGCAACAGCATATCGTATGGGAGACTTCTGCCAGGCACCGCGCGTTTCGCTCCCATAGAATGACTTTTGCATGTCAAGCTCCTGGCGCATTGTGCGCCGTTCGGTAATGTCACACCGCATTGCTTCTCGACATCGACTGGGCCTTTGGGTTTAGGAGCCTTTGGTTTCGGCTCCTCCTTTTTCTTCTTTTTTTTCGGCTCCTTTTCATCGTCCCCATCAGCCTTGCGCTTTTTGCTTTTCTTTGACCCTTCATCTCCTGCGTCCCCTTTCATGGCGCTCTTGCGGGCGCTGGCGCCCTTGCTGTCAACTTTTATTTCGCTGTCATCGTCGGTATCCTTGTCGTCTCCCCGCTCAGCCTTCTCTTTTGCCCTGGCGGCAGCTTCTCTGGCTTCCTTCTTTTTCCGAGCTTTGTCTTGTTTCGACTTTAGGCACCCAGCGATATGCTCTTTGGCAGTCCGCTTGAGGACTGGGCGCTTGCAATGCTTGCAAATTACTGTTTCGAGTCGTTCTTCGCGGGGTTTGCCATTAGGAAATGAGGCCATGGTCTCCTCGTCCATCTCTGGCCGGATGGGAGATGAGGCGCCGGAGGAGCTCGCGTCATCTTGGGTCCCTTTACAGCACGTCTGAGCAATTGGGTCACCAACAAAGACACGGGAAGGCATACCGTTTACGTCTGAATTCTTCCGCTTCACAGCTGGAGCCTTCTTGAGCCTAACCTTCCCACTCTTTGGTTCATCCTTCTTGGGTTTGTAACCTGAAGCGCCGACCAAGCTAGTTTCCGAACTTGAAGCAACAGAGGAAGCTATAGGGAGTGGTCAGCCGGTGAGAAAAGCCTTGCGCAGAGAAGGGTTGTAGAATACCTCTAGCACCGTTTGTAGCCATTCTGAAAAGCCGAGATCAAAAGTTTAGCAGCAAGGCCAGGAAAGCTATTAAAACCATACGTGCATTTGCTTGAAAGAGATCATGTAATTGTGTTGTTGAAACAGTGCTCATCCATCAGTCCCGCATGTAGCCTACACCAAATCGTAGTGTCCTTGGCGGCACAAGACTACAACGTTCTGCACCGAGCTCACCTCCCACTCACCCCCTCCGCCGCCGCTTTTACCAGCACTCACCCTGAGCGCGGGTGAGCACCAGCTGAGCGGAGGTGAGTTCAAGGTGAGTTCAAGGTGAGTCGGACCGGGGGCCCCTGCCTCACATTCTACTCGCTCGTCGCTCGAAGCCCAAAATGGGCTCCCCCATTTTTTGGCGGCCTTTTCAAGACTCCTGCCGCGTCGCCATGGTGGAGCCACCGGTGTCCTATTTAGAGCCCACTGTCCCCGCCGTGGCCTGCCAGAGAGGCGTCTCAATTGGGACTGCTGACTGTGCCTGTTTGGCTTGTCGTACGCAACCTCTTCGACCGCCGTCTCCCTCCTGCACTATCTCCGCCGGACTGCCACCGTTATGGGGAGAAAGAAGGCCACTGTAGACGAGCTAGACGCTCGCGCCGAAGCGAATGGCTACCAGAGGGGGGCACACCGGGAAGAAGACAGCCGTCGAGACTACAATAAGCACGAGGAGAAGACCAAGAAAAATCAAGGTGCAACGTTGGATCACTATGTGATGTAAGGGAGCGTTGTCTATACCCTAAAACTCGGTCCTGACGTGAAATATCAGCTGGCACTACCTAGCGATAAAAGAGGATGCCCTCCGGGAAGGACTTCCCGTCCCCGACCAAGCCGCCGTACGAGAGCGGGTTCTCGCACAAAACGTCAAGGCGCCCGACCTTGCTACTGTGAAGGACTTCTTCCGCTTCTGTGCTGCCACGGGTAAGGGCAAGATTGTGAAAAAGATAACCTGCGACTCGCTTGTCGCAGTTGCGGAGTGGTTTTTCGCTGGCTTCACCCGTGTCACGGAAACCCAGACAAATGAGGACGACAGAAGTGAAGTCTACAATGTAAGCATATTCCACTATCTACGACCCACGCCCGACCTCACCCTCACTAGTGGATTCGAAAAACCTTATCCAAGGAAGGTGAAGTGGTTCATGTCAAGAGGCCAAAGCACCTGTTTACCAAACGCGATGCTCGTCGCCTGCTACGCACCCCATGGACAGAGGACGACCCGATCTTTATCCCTCAGCGTTACCGGGTCCAGTTTCACTATATTTTCCTCGCGTTCTGCGAGACCGGAGCCCGGCTGTCTGCATTTTTCACCGACGGACTCCGCTAACGAGTAGGTTTACTTGCAACTGGATCGTGAAGCTAGATAGCTAACAGTTAATAGGATATCGATCTTTACAACGTGAACCCACTGATGGATGGAGAGTCATTTACCAGATCAAGCAACGCTGGGTTAAAAATAACCGGAACCCGAAGGCTGTCTAGTATGTACCGCTTCCGGTCGTAGTTTTCGTTCCAGCACTACATCGGGGTCTCAGATGTACTAATAGAAGGTCTTCCATAGCTTCGGTTCTGTCGGGAAACAACATCACATCTTCCTATACAATCCTGTCGCCTATTTCCTAGCCTTGGCAATTGCGGACAAGGCGTTGCTTAACATCGAATCACTCGAAGATCTACTCAATGGAGATACCGGCCGGTCAAGATGAGATGGAATCTTTTCAAGGAGAGTGTCCTTGACTTACCGATGTTGCGAGTAGGCCGCGTTTCGGTGGCTATTCGCAGGCTCGTATACTCCAGCTGGTATGAGCCAGCTGGAGAGAGACACAGCTGGGCAGGAACCAGCTGGACAGGTACAGCTAGACAGGGGCAGGCACAGCTGGACAGGGACCAGCTATTCGCACGAGACAGGTTCTCGACCGGCAGGGTTTTCCTATGTGTATAAGTATTTGCTCGTCCCCAGGTAGAATAGGTAGCAACAAGCAGTGCTTCCACAACCAGTATATGCATACCTGTCTGCTGCGCGCAACAACCGATACTGCGTAAATGCACCAAGGGGCGAGGCACAACAGAAGAGCCAATGCCTAAGCATGCGTTCCTTCATATATTCCGAGCAATGTTGAGAAAGGCCGAGTATTTTGCCGGTTACCATTCACGCGGTCAGACGGGTTTTAGGTAAAAAGATCGACGGTAATCGTGAGTAACAATGCCGTCCAGAACGGAAACTTCGAGCCGAACAGATCGGACTTCTAGAGTGGTTTACATGAGCGCGTAGAGAATGAGGAAAAAAGGAAAAAATAAGTCGACTGCATTCCGCGCGGCTGCCTCGAAGTCAGCAGCTGGGTCGTCCAAACAAGCGTGCGCACGAACGACTCGAACCCGCAGCCTCTGACACTGTTAGCTTTGAAATAAGACAAGCAGCGATACAAACCCAGATTAGACTATTCATTTCAGTTATTATGGCCGTTTTAATAGGGATTGGTCCGTACAGTCTGGCGCGCTACCATTGCGCCTAGGGGGGTTAGAAATGCTCAAATGAGGTGAGAGAGACAAACCAGCGGAACCGTTTCCCGCTCGCCCAAATGATTTTTTGTGGCACATGACGATTTTTTTAGTTATATACCCTATTACTCCGTTTAACCAGGGTCAACCGGTTAGGTAGCTTTGAAATTTGGCAAAGTGCTTTGCACCAAACTTGGGTCCGAACCTAACTGGTGTACATGTATCCATATACTCTGTATCTGGTGGCCAAACCCTCATATATGACAGTTCTTGGTTTCGTGAGTGATCAACATGTGAATTTAGACGTCAGGGCTGGCTATCTACGGAGGACTATAGGGACAGTTTGCGTTAACTTGGCCGTTAGCCGCCAATCTAAAAGCCTGTGAAATGCATGCCCTGTGAGAGCTACACGCCTATATAAGACGCACACCTGTGAGATGTATGCCCTGTGAGAGCTATATGCCCATGAGAGTTGCATGCCTGTTTAAGATGCATGCCTGTCTAAGATGCGCGGGACAACTGGGACAACCGGGACAGCTAAGATAAGCAGGATAGGCAGGACAGCTGGGACAGATAGAGCAGACAAGACAGTTGAGACAGCTGAGACAGCCGAGACAGGTAGGGCATCCAGAACAGCCAGGAGAGGTAATACAGGCAGGGCAGATAGGGCAGATAGGGCAGGTAGGACAGGTAGGACAGGTAGGACGGGTAGGACGGGTAGGACGGGTAGAGCAGGTAGGACAGGTAGGACGGGTAGGGCAGCTGGGACAGCTGGGACAGCTAGGACAGCTAGGACAGCTAGGACAGCTAGGACAGCTAGGACAGCTAGGACAGCTAGGACAGCTAGGACAGCTAGGACAGCTAGGACAGATAGGACAGATAGGACAGGCAGGACAGGTAGGGCAGGTAGGGCGGCTAAGATAGATAGGACAGGTAGGACGGCTAGGGCGATCGGGGCAGCTAGAATAGACAGAGCAGGTAGGACGGTCAGAGCGATCAGGGCAGCCATGACAGCCGGGGACACATAGGGCGGCCAGGACAGCTAAGACAACCAGGATAGCCAGGGCAGGCAGAGCAGGTAGGACAGGATAGACTGGATAGGCAGGATAGGCAGGACAGGCCAGGATAGGTAGGACAGGCCAGGACAGCCAAGACAGCCAGGACAGCCAGGACAGCCAGGACAGATAAGTTGAGCAGACTCGGCCTATGTAGGTTGACCAAGATAGATAGGATAGGCAGGATAGATCAGGACAGACAAGCCAGGACAGGCTAGGTAGGACAGGCGGGATAGACTGGACAGGCCTAGACAGCCAGGACAGAGTAAAGTAGGACAGCTAGGACTGTTGCGTAGAAACTTGAGTGTCATTTCTGCTATCTGAAAGATTCGGGCATATATGTACACGAAAGATGGTGCCTGGGCAACCAGCGCCACCCCCTTACCTATGTGGGGCGTAGATGGC